>Ga0207705_10004792_pt1 | contig 10186 bp, 10 predicted proteins | sample KBSC13metaG_FD_184314 | JGI IMG/M metagenome (GOLD analysis project Ga0207705, IMG submission 184314) | Corn rhizosphere microbial communities from Kellogg Biological Station, Michigan, USA - KBS C1-3 metaG (SPAdes) (version 2) | ecosystem: Host-associated > Plants > Roots > Rhizosphere > Soil ...
CATGTCCATCTGCCGGCCGTTGATGGCCATGGCCATGCCGTTGGTCTGCAGGTCGAACGAGCGGTGCACCATGCCGGGCCGTTCGACGAGCTTGGGGATGTCGGCGAGTTTCTCGGGCAATTTCGCCGGCTTCTGCCCGGCCGCCTGCGTGCGGCAGATAAGCACGTTGAATTCGTCGCTCACCAACGAAAGGGCCGAGCCCGGCTGCAAGTGGCTGAAGTCGATGGTCACCTCCGCCCGTTCGGCCGGAGCGAGGTCGAGCTGTCGTACGACATTCGGCGTCGCCAGCAGTCCGCCGTCGCTGGCGATTTGCGTCAGCGGAGAATCGTCGCTCAGCCGCAGGTGATAGATGCGGGCGCTGGAGGCATTGAGGATGCGAAACCGCACGAGGGTTGCCGGCACCTCTACGCTTGGCTCGATCGCGCCGTTGACCAGCAGCGTGTCGCCAAACATACCGGTCATGATGTCCATCATGTTCGGCCGGTAGCGGAGCTGGCCGCCGGGCAGGTCGCGGTCTTGCAGGATCAGGGGAATGTCATCGACGCCGTACTGGTACGGCAGTTGCTGCGATACCGGGTTGTCGTCGTCCACGATGAACATGCCGGCCAGTCCCATGTCGATCAGCCGGGCCGTTTTTTCATCCGGGTGCGGGTGATACCAGAGCGTGGCCGCGGGTTGGCCGGCGTCGAACTCGGCGGTCCACGTCGCCCCGGGCTGGATCGATTGCCGCGGCCCCCCGTCGTCCGGGCCGGGGAGGATGACGCCGTGCCAGTGGGTGGTCAGCGTCTCGCGCAGGCCGTTGTGAACGTGGAGCTTCACGTGCTGCCCGCTGTGAACGCGCACCGTCGGCCCGAGATAGGCCCCGTTGTACCCCAGCGTGGCGGTGGGACGGCCGGGGACGAAAGTCGATTCGCCGCGCTCCGCCGAGAGCTTGAACTCAGCGGTGTGCGGGTCGGCGCTCAGGTTCTGCGCCAACGGCGGGATCGGCAGCGTCGGTTGCTCGGCAAATGCAGGGCAGATGCCGAAACCGAGCAGAAACAACGACAGCGAAACGTGCTTCGAAAGCATTTGCGCTCCGACTTCATTCTACACCACACGCCGGATCAACGGCCCCGAACCGGGGCGTTGCCCCGGCGTGAGAACGGTCCGAAGAGTGACCACAGTACGGATTGTCGCCCAGCCGCCCCTCATCGCTGGGCGGCCGGGCGACGGGTGAGCGGGTCAGCAGCCGGTAGCGTTGATGATGACCTTGATCGCCTTTTCGCGCACGGCGTGGCCGAACGCGTCGTAGGCCTTCATCATGTCGTTCAGGCAGAATCGGTGCGTGATCAAGCGGCTCGGATCGAGCGCGCCGCTGGCGACCGTCTTGATAAGCGTCGAAGTCGTTGCCGTATCCACCAGCCGTGTCGCGATGCTGATGTTGCGATCCCACAACCGCTCCAGCCGCAGCGTGGCCGGCTTGCCGTGGACGCCGATGTTCGCGATGTGACCGCCCGGTGCGATGATCTGCTGGCAGATGTCGAACGTCTCCGGCAGCCCGACGGCTTCGATCGCGACGTCGACGCCCATTTTGTTCGTCAGGCCCATGACGGCCGATTCGGCGTTGTCCTTGGAATTGTCGACGATATGAGTTGCGCCCAGTTCCTTCGCGACCTGCAGCCGCTGCGCGTTCGGATCAATCATGATCACCGCGCCCGGCGACATCAGCTGGGCCGTCAGCAGCGCCGCCAGCCCGATCGGGCCGGCGCCGACGATGGCCACGCTGTCGCCAGGTTTGATCGCGCCGTTGATCACGCCGCACTCGTAGCTGGTCGGCAGCGTGTCGCTGAGCATGACGGCGGCTTCTTCGTCGATGGTCTCGGGCAGGCGGTACAGGCTGGTATCCGCCAGCGGGATGCGCACCATTTCCGCCTGCGTGCCGTCGATCTTGTTGCCCAGGATCCAGCCGCCGCTGGTGCAATGGCTGTACATCTGCCGCCGGCAATAATCGCACCGCCCGCAGCTGGTGATGCACGAGATCAACACCCGGTCGCCGACGTCGAAGTTCCGCACATCGCTGCCGCGCTCGACGATGACGCCGACCCCCTCATGCCCGAGCGTGCGGCCGGGTGTGACGGTGGGGACGTCGCCATTGAGAATGTGCAGATCGGTGCCGCAGATGGTCGTGCGGGTGATGCGCACGATCGCGTCGCCCGGCTGCTGAAGCCGCGGGGCCGGCTTTTCCTCCCAGCGGAAGTCATGGCGGCCGTGATAGACGAGGGCTTGCATGGGAGCCTCCTCAGAGCGTCAGCCACGGCTGCGACGCCGCCGTGCTCGGTTCGAATGCGATGGAGGCGATCTTCGGCCGGGCGAGCCGGCGATAATCGGGCCAATCCATCACCGCGACGGCCGAGTGGCTGCCGGCGTTGAAGGCGATAACCGCCTCCTTCGATAGTTCCGTATCGACGTAGGTCGGCAGGCCGAAGATGGTGCCGAAGGGCGGGATGGCGCCGATCTCGCACCCTTCGAAGCGGTCGACGAATTCGTCCTGCGCCGCCAGTTCGCAATTGCTCGTGCCGGCCACATCGCTCAGCAGGAGCATGTCGACGTCGTCGGTCGCCCGGACGACGGCCAAGGCGAATTCGTGGTCGATTTTGACCACCACCGTCTTGGCCATGCGATGGCCGGAAATGTGACTGCTGGCGGCGACTTCCTGTGCGGTGAAGGCGGGGGAGTGGTGGACAATGACGTACTTCACCCGGTGGCCATCGAGAAATTCGGTAAGTCTGCGCGTAGCCATGGCAGGATCCTTTCTTAAAAAGAGCAGCTTGCATTAGCCGCTGAGGGCCGAGGCTGGCTCGGCCGCCGATTCGTGCAGGGGCCGCAGCGGGTGCGCCAGCGTCAGCACCGGGCACGGCGCCCGCTGCACAACGGCGCTGGCCACGCTGCCGAGAAGGGCCTTGGCGATCCTTCCCTTGGCGTGCGTGCCCATGAGAATCAGATCGATGTCGTAAACGCTCGCCGCCCGCACGATCTCGGTGGCGGCATCGCCCTCACGGAGAACGATCTGCACGGATTCGGGGTTCGGCATCCGGCTCTTGGCCGCCTTCAGCAGCTTTTGGCCGTTGTCGATGCAGTGTCGGCGGACGTCCTGGGCAATGAATTCGATGCGGGCGTTGGAGGTGCGGGCGACGTAGAAGACGCTGATCAGCACCACCTCGGCCCGCAGTTGTCGCGCCAGGCGGGCCGCTGCATCGACGGCGTATTGGGCCTGTTCGCTGGTGTCGAGCGCCACCAGCAGCCGCTTAAACGGCCGCGGCAGTGGTGGCCTTGTCGCGGTACGGCGTGTGGGAGATTTTCGCATAACCAAACTCCGGGCGGCAGCTGCTATAGCGAACCGGCGGCGGTCAAAGACGAAGACTTGGCCGGATGCGGAGGGGGATAGCTCTGGCGGTCTGGACCGTCGATCCTGGCATGGCGGCGCAGCCCCTGGGCGTCGCTTCGCCGGCAGCGCAGATCCAGAAGGAGTTGTCGCAGGGCCTGTTCGCTCTGCCGCATCTGCCGGGCGGCCAGATCCGCTTTGGCGGTCTGATTTTGCGTGATCGCCGCGTGATGCATGTGCGCGTACAGCTTGTACATCGCCAGATAATTCGCGGCCTCATGGCATCGGGCGCCGGCTCCGTTCTGCACCGCCGCGATCAGGCGGGTGTTGGGCAGATCCCTTTGGCGCGGCGCAGCGACTGCTTCCACCCGGCGACGGCATTTACTGCTCGTGGACCTTTGGTGTGACATGATCGGATCATCATGACGTGAGGAAAATTTAAGAATATCGGATGCCGCGCTTAATGATCAGTGGCCAAAATCCTCAAACGGGTTGGAGAAAGGTCGGTGGGGGAAATGGGGGCACCCCCTGACGCGTTTCAGGGCATTCCCCTATGTTAATCTGCGGGCGGTTTCATCCAATGGGGGCAAGCGATGCCGCCGACGATCGTCCCTGCGCCATCCCCGGAGGCCTTAGCACTCATTGAGCGGGAAGAACGGCTGCGCGCGATCGTGGACGGGGCCGTCGACGCCATCATCACCATCGACGAGCATGGCCTGATCGAGTCGGTCAACCCCGCGGCCGAGAAGGTGTTCGGCTATCGGGCGGAGGAAATGCTACGCCAGAACGTGCGCATGCTGATGCCCTCGCCTCACCGCGAAAAACACGATGATTATCTGCGGCGTTACCTGGAAACAGGCGTTCCCCGGATCATCGGTATCGGCCGCGAAGTGACCGCGCTGCGGAAGGACGGCAGTCACATCCCGGTGCACCTGGCGGTGAGTGTCGTCAACCTGCCGCGGCGCAAATTGTTCACCGCGATCCTGCACGACCTGACGGCCCGGCGCCGGCTGGAAATGCTGGTGCTGGAAGCGACAGCGCTGGAACAGAAGCGCATCGGCCAGGACCTGCATGACGGCATCGGCCAGCAATTGGCCGGGCTTTCATTTTACTGCAAATCTTTGTCCGACCGCCTGAAGGCCAAAGGCCTGCCCGAGGCGGCCGACGCGGAACGAATGAGCCAGCTGATCACCCAATCGCACGCCCAGGTCAGGGCACTTTCGCACGGCCTGAATCCGGTCGTCGACAAACCCCAGGGCCTGATGATGGCCTTGGAAGAACTGGCCGAATACGTCAGCTCGACCTTCGGCACGCCTTGCCGGTTCGAGAGCAAAAGCGTCGTGCTGCTCGACGACGTTGCCCTCTCGACCCACGTCTTTCGCATTGCCCAGGAAGCCGTGACCAACGCACTCAAGCACGCCCGGGCGTGGAACATCGTCGTCCGCCTGGATCATGTGGACGGCCAGAACTGCCTGAGTGTCGAAGACGACGGCGAAGGCATGTCTGGCTGCCCGATGAAAGGCCCCGGGGGGATCGGATTGCAGATCATGAAGTCGCGAGCCGCCATCATCGACGGCACGCTGGATCTTTCGACTTCGGCCAAGGGGGGAACCGTCCTGCGGTGCTTTTTCCCCAGCCGGATGACCGCGACAAACTATAACGGGGGCGAGCAAAGATGATAAACAAAGTCTTGAACGGCTCAGGCGCCGCGAAACGGAGAATCGTTCTTGTTGACGATCACCCGGTCCTGCGCGAAGGCCTGGCCCGAATGATCGACGACCAGGTGGACCTGGAGGTCGCCGGCCAAGCCGCCAGCGGCCCGGAGGCGCTGCGCCTGTTGGCCAAAGGTCTGCCCGACCTGGTGGTGCTGGATCTGTCCCTGGCCGGCGGCGACGGGCTGGAAGTCGCCAAGCAGTTGCACGAACTGCATCCGGAATTGCCGGTACTGATCCTGTCGCAGCACGACGAGGCGCTCTACGCCGAGCGAGCGCTGCGCGCCGGGGCGATGGGTTACGTGATGAAGCAGGAGCCGCCCGACCGCGTGATGCAGGCCATCCGCAGCGCACTGGCGGGCCAGGCCTGGGTGAGCGAGCGGCTGTCGTCGCGCCTGCTGCAATCCCTCCGCGGCAACGCCACCGGCCTCAAGTCCCAGCCGCTGGAGCGGCTGACCAACCGCGAACTGGAGATCTTCCGCCTCATCGGCCAAGGCCAGACTGTTCGCACGATTGCCGACACGCTTTGTCTGAGTCCGAAAACGGTCGAAACGCACAAAGAGCACATCAAGCAGAAACTGAACCTCAAGAGCGGCAACCACTTGCTGCAATACGCGATCGAGTGCCGCAGCAACTTTTCCTGAGCCGTTTTCATCCGGCCGATCCCCTACGGCCGAATCAAACGCCGGCCGGATTACGGGCGCGCCGCGCCGCGGGAAAATGACGCCATCCGCAGGTGGATGGACTGTTTGTATCACGGCATCCTCTGCCGAGCGGAGATTCATCTCCCCGGAGCATGCGATGTCCAATCGCCTGGTCAATTGCGTTCAGGACTTTCTCGATGCGGAAGTCCGTTCCCTCGAGGCCACCCACGCCGGCGCCGCCAAGGCCGACCAGTTCCAACGGTTCGATGCCTGCCGACAACAACTCGAGCAATACCTGAATCGCCCCGATCTGCCGGCCGAAGAACGGGCGCTGGCGGATAAGGCGTGGAGCTACCTCGAGGCGCTGCAACGCTTCGAAAACATCGATAAGGCTCAGGAGGCGGCCATCGGTCCTGCCGCGGGGGCGCTGAGCGAGGCGCAGCGCGATTTGGAAGGGATGCTTTATCAATACGTCCGCTACGGCGCCGGCAACGGCGAAGATCTGCGCAAGCGGATTTTGGTCGCGGTCGATGATCAAGCCCCTTCCGACTGGGCGCTGCAGACGGCAACCGACCTGGCGCAGTCGTTGCCGGGGCGGCTGATGCTGCTGCACGTCGTTCCTACGGCAACCTCTAACCCCTGCGACAGTGGCTCTTACGACGATACCCGCGTCGAGTTCTTCCGCGACCGGGCCGCCGATCTGCTGGATCAGAAGCGGCGCGCCGTTCCTTCGGAAATCTGCTGCGGAACTCTCGTGCGCGAAGGCGGGCCCGTGTTCGAAATCGTTAGGGCCGCGCGTCGCTGGGGCGCCGACTACATCGTCATGGGCACCCGCGGGCGTGGCCGCATCGCCCGGTTTTTCCTGGGCAGCGTCGCCGACGGGGTGCTGCGCCGATCGCCGTGCCCGGTGGTGGCGGTGGGGCACGAGCCGCGCTCGCTCGGTCCGCCCGCCCGCAGGGTGAACCCCGTGCGCGAGCCGGAAAGAACCGCTTCCTGATCGATTCCTCAAGAGAGGGGCTGCCATGTCCTGCTTCTACGCGAATCGCACGTCCGCCGGCCGGTCGCTGACGCCGCTGCTGGAGAAGTTCCGGGAAACCGACCACACGATCGTGCTGGGCCTGCCGCGCGGCGGGGTTCCGGTGGCCCGCGAAGTCGCGCGCATGCTCGGCCTGCCGATGGACGTGCTGGTCGTCCGCAAAATCACGGCGCCGATGTCGCCCGAGTTCGCCATCGGCGCGGTGGCCAGCGGAAACGTCGTCTGCCTCGACATCGACGCGATCCGGGCGGCCGATCTTGATGAAGATGAACTGGCCACACTGATCGAAGAGGAGAAGCGCCACCTGGCCAAGCTCGAAGCGACCTACCGCCAGGGCCGCCCGGCCCCCGACCTTGCCGGGCAGAATGTGATCCTCATCGACGACGGCATGGCCACCGGTTTCACGATGAAGGCCGCCACCGAGGCGGCGAAGCAGCGCGGGGCGAGCGTCGTCGTGGCCGCGGTTCCGGTCGCTCCCGCGGAGGCCGCAGAGGACGTGCGCTCGGTGGCCGACGAGGTGATCTGCGCCTTCGTTCCGCCGACGTTCTACGCCATTGGCGAATGGTACAGCGACTTCCGCCAGGTCTCCGAGGCCGAAGTATGCCGGGTGTTGAAGGAGACCCAGGACGACCGAAGCTCCTCGGAAGCCGCCGCCGGTTCCTGACCCAATGGAATCGCCGGCGATTTCGTCGACGGCCAGGAAACGAAATCGGGCTGATTTTCCAGGCCTTCGCCGCCCTTCAACAGAACCGGCAACGTCCCGATCCTCCTCGGCCGCTGCTTGACGCTGCGGAACGCGATGCGCATCTTGTTGCCGCATGACCACCTCCCAATCCTCCCCGGCGGTGAAGAAATATCTCACGATCACGTCCGACGACTTCGGCATGTGCCACGCTGTAAACGTCGGCATCGCGCGGGCGATGACCGAAGGCGTGGTAACCTCGACCAATCTGATGGCTCCGTGCCCCTGGTTCCCCGAGGCGGTGCACCTGACCAAGAAACACAACCTCAAAGTCGGCGTCCACCTGTGCATGACCTGCGACTGGGACAACATGCGCTGGGGCCCGATCACCAAGGCCAAATCGCTCTGCGACGAGAACGGCTATTTCTTCAACAGCATTCCCGAAGTCGGCCGGCGTGCTGATCCGTCGGAACTGCTGGAGGAGCTGAACGCGCAAATGGCACGCGTGAAATCGTTCGGCATCGAGCCGACGCACATCGACATCCACATGCTCTCTGGCGACGACAGTCGCGAAGGGTGCGACAAGCTGCGGGCCGCGGTGCTTGAGGTGGCGCGGCAACACGGGCTGATCTACACCCGCGAGTGCAACCCCGATCGCAGCCTGAAGTACCTGACCGGGCAGGTCTCGACGTCCGGGCGCTCGGAAAAGGAAACCTGGGAGCGATTGGAAGCCTGCACCGCGCCCGGCTTTTACAACATCATCACGCACGTCGCGGCGGCGCATCCGGAACTGGAAGAACTCAGCAGCGAGGGCCACGGAGCCCGCAATTGGGGCTCGCCGTATCGCACGGGCGATCTGGCGCTGATGATCAAGCCGTCGACGCGCAACCGCCTGGCAGAAATCGGTTTCGAATTGATCGACGTGCCGACCCTCCTTGCGCATAAGCTCAAGTAGCAGCGCAACATTCCGGTGCCGCGGCAGGTTCGGCGCTAATCAATCGCGCAACTGATGGCTGCGCCGATACAGCGTCGGCGTGGTCCCCGTGCTGCGGCGAAAGACGATCGCCAATTGCTCGGCCGTCGGAAAACCGCTGCGGCGGGCGACGGCGGGCATCGACAGGTCGGTCGTCGCCAGCAGTTCCTTCGCCCGATCCACCCGCACCCGCAAAATCTCCTGCAGCGGCGTTCGGCCGAGGTGCCTTTTGAACTTGCGCTCGAAGTAACGCCGGTTCAGCGGCACGATGCGCAGCAGATCGGAGACGGTGACCGATTCGTGCACGTAATCGCGGATGTGCCGCACGGCCGCCACGACGTCGGCGTCGGGGATGGCCAGCACGTTTGTGCTCTGCCGCGAGACCACGCGCACCGGCTGCAGCAGGATCGGCTCCTTCGGCGGCGCTTCGCCGGCCATCAATTTTTCGAGCAACTGTGCGGCGGTGTATCCGATCGCCTCGGTCGGCAATTCGATGCTCGACAGCGGCGGGTAGCTCATCGTGGCGATGTATTCGTCGTTGTCCACGCCCAGCACGCACACGTCCTGCGGTACGGCGATGCCGGCAATGCGACACAGTTGCAGCAGTTCGGAAGCGGCCGCATCGGAGGTGCCGAAGATCGCGATCGGCTTGGGCAGGTTGCGCAGCCAATCGAGCACCTCCGCCTCGGGCCCGCCCGGCAGGCTGAGTACGGCCGTCCACCCGGCGCTGACGCTGGCCTGGTGGACGTGGATGTTCATCCCCGTCAGGGTGTCGATGAACGCCCGGCGGCGCTGGCGGGCGTAGACGTAATCGATCGACCCGAGGCACGCGAAGTGGCGCAAACCCAGGTCCTTCAGGTACTGCGCCGCCATCCGCCCGACGGCCGCGTCGTCCACGAATACCGCCGGCAGACCGATATTGGCGATGCCGTTGGCGATGTTCACCACCGGCGTCTTGAGCCGCTGCAGTTGACGGTAATAGGGGTGGTCGGCGAAGGCGATCACGCCGTCATAATGATCCTTCCCCAGCCGCGCCACTTGGGCCGGGAAGGGCGAATGATGCGTCGCCATCCACTCCGGATGCTCGGCGAAGAATTGCGATAACCCCTTTTGTACGCCGTGGATAAAGCCCACCCAGCTGTGCATCAGGATGAGGATCGCCTTGTTCTTCTGCTGCATCGGAAGGTTCTGTAATCAATTTACCTAATAGGCCGCAAATCGAAAGAACATTTTCGCGTATTTGCATGGGGAATGTGGAAAAATCGTTAGCATTGCACATGTGTCGTGGCGTTCGGCTGCGGCATGTTGTTTCACTTCCGGTTTGCATGGTGGAGTTGAGAATGCGTAAGCAGATTTTTGCAGCGTTGGCGGTGGGGTGCGTGGCTGTGGCAGCTAAGGCGGCCGTGCCGACTTCAACGACCGTGTTCGATGACGACCTCCCGACCTACACCTATCCGTGGGGCCAGGAAGTTTCCATGGTCTATGCTTACGGAAGTGCGGCCTTGGACACATCCAACAGCTACACCGGTTCCGCCTCGATGAAATTCAGCCCCAGCGGCACTTGGGCACAAGGCGGTGTCGGGGTGAACGGCAATTTCTTCCACTTTGCCGATGATGGCACAACGGTCAGTTGCGCGATCTACGTCGCTGACAACGGAACCGGTGATTCGCAGGCGATCAAAGCCATGACCGTTCAGGCGCAAGGGTTCACCGATTTCGTATTCGGTGACGGCAATTCCAACTTGTGGACCGTCGACGGACAGGCCGGCAAGACAGAA
>Ga0207705_10004794_pt1 | contig 10186 bp, 14 predicted proteins | sample KBSC13metaG_FD_184314 | JGI IMG/M metagenome (GOLD analysis project Ga0207705, IMG submission 184314) | Corn rhizosphere microbial communities from Kellogg Biological Station, Michigan, USA - KBS C1-3 metaG (SPAdes) (version 2) | ecosystem: Host-associated > Plants > Roots > Rhizosphere > Soil ...
CGGTGATGGGATTCGCAAAGAGCCAACCCTCTTTGGTCGGGACAGCCTCCTTGCTCCATTCCAAGACAACCTCAGTCAACGACGGGTGCAACGGAACATAATCCTGTGAGTATTCGGTTTTGACATCCTCTACATGAGCACCCGGCATAACCCGGCTCAGGTACTCAACGAGGCCGCTACCGCGTACAAGGTGGACACCGATGCCATCGCCCTCAAGGTAAAGCAGGAGTTCGCCGCGAAAGAGAAAGCGAAGAAGGCAGCGCAACCAGCCGCCAAGGTCGCAAAGAAAGCTGCTTAGCTACGACAGGCATAAGGGCGACGAACCTGCCGCCCTTCGCTTGCATTGTTGTGTGCGCCGCAAAAACGGCGGCAGGGAGACACCTGGCCGGTTTCTCCCTGCACCCATTTCCAGCTTCCTTCCGGCCTTCCGCCAGCCGGCTGAGCGGCAAGGAGTCAAGTTCCTCCTCCTTGCATCCTTTCCCTTTATTGCCTGCGGTTCTCGTGTAGTAAGAACGCGGCGCGAAAATGTGCATGGCACAGGTGAAATTACTGGCTGTCGCTACGCACAATGCATATAAAGAATGGCGGAGCAGTGCGCGTCAGCACTTCTGCCACAAAGCGCGACCGTTGTCGTCGCGGGCTCGTTCCGGGTAAGCTGTTGCCCATGGCAAACACGCTCACTCCCGCCGATGAACTCGCCAAAGAGAATCCAGTTCGTATTGAAGGCGAATCTCAAGAATATCGGGAAGCTCGCACTGCGCTGCTCGCTGCGGAGATCGAACTTCGCCGCCACATTGAGAGCGTAGCCGCACAACGCCGTGCTCTTCCGCCCGGCCCGCAGATAACCTCCCATTATCAGTTCCTAGGGGAAGATGGCCAGCATCGCACTTTGGCCTCACTCTTCGGGGATAGAAACACGCTCATCATCTACACAGCTATGTACGGCCCCAAAATGAAGCGCTCCTGCCCCATGTGCACAAACGCCGTCGGCCCATGGAACGCGATAGTGCCTGATGTCGAACAACTCGCCACCTTCGTCGTTGTCTCGCGCGGAGAGATTGAAAAGCTCAAGTCATGGAAGCAAGAGCGTGACTGGCACAACGTCCGCTTGTACCAGGACCTCGGCGGAGAATACTCAAAAGACTTTTTCGGAGTCGATGCAGACGACAACGACAACCCGGCCCTGACAGTCTTCACGAAGAAAGACAGCAATGTCTACCTATTCTGGACCGCGGAAATGTCCGGCTCCACCGCCGACCCCGGCCAAGATCCACGCGGAGCACCAGACGCATCCCCGCTTTGGTCGCTCCTCGACCTAACGCCAACCGGGCGCCCACCCAAGTGGTACCCAAAACTGAACTACTAAGGTCAATGCGTGGAAGAGGTACACCCAAAAGTTTGGATAACCGACGGCATCAGGAAAAGTTATCACTATTAGAAATGCTTCGGGCGCTACACTACCAACTTTCGACAAGGATGTTTCCCAGCATCAGAGCTTTCCAGCAGAGTGAAGTTTGTCCATGAGCTTTTGCGCTTTGCTTCCGCCTCTCCTAAAGGCATGTTTAAAGACAGATCACAGTCAAGTGCTGATCGGAGAAACGCGTCATGTACGTTGATGTACCCGTTCTTCTCGCCAAGCAGTTGCTGTTTGATGGCCTAGATTTTGAAGCGTCTGAGCTTTCCGTGATGCAAACGCAAGACTTCGGAATGCGCGACCCATCTTGTGCTCGAGAAAGCATCGAGACAGGATTAGTAATGATCGTCCGTAACCGTGAACTTATAAGAAGGGCGTTTGTCGATATCAATCGGGACCGATTCCCGACAGCACGCGAATCGGAAAGGCAATCGGAGCGGGCGCCAGGACGTATCCTAAACGCATTCGCACGCGTATACCCAGTATGAACATAGCGGCGGATGTTTATACGGCAGGTCTCTTTGATGACAGGTACCGGGCGTTTCTTGAGACTGTTGTAGAGATTCGACCTCGTCTTCATCGCTATTGTGCGCGGATGACCGGATCGGTCATGGATGGCGAGGATGTCGTCCAAGAGGCTTTGTTTGAGGCTTATCGAAAGCTGGATCAGTTCGATGACAGTCGCCCTTTAGCGCCTTGGCTCTTCAGCATCGCGCACAACCGCTGCATCGACCATCTACGAAAACGTGAAACGCGAAAGGAATACGAGTCCGCCGCCGCGAACCCGGAATCGTACGAACCCACTTTCCCCGCAGCCCTCGGCATTGAGAAAGCTGTGGAGCGCCTGGTGATCCATCTTCCTCCTATGGAGAGAGCGTGTGTGCTGCTCAAAGATGTTCTGGACTACACGCTTCTCGAAATCGCGGATCTCGTGGGCTCTACAGAAGGTGGCGTTAAGGCGGCGCTCAGCCGTGGCCGTGGAAAATTGTCCACTTTAACCGACACAACAAAGACGAAGAATCCGATAAATCCCGAGTTAACGCGAGTGTTGCACTTGTACGTCGAACGCTTCAACCGGCGCGACTGGCAAGGTCTACGTGAACTAACCAAGGTCGATGCGCAACTCCTTTTCCCAAACGGTTACGCAGGGCCGCTGGAGGACTCGCCGTATTTCAGCAAGTGTGAGAGCGCGCCGATTCCGTGGCAAATGAAGGTTGGGCAAATCGATGGATGGCCGGTGATTCTGCGCACCCAGCAGCATTCAGAGGGGTGGAAGCTGCATTCCGTGATTCGCGTGGACTCGAAGGATGGGCGTGTGGCAAGAATCTCCGACTACTACTATTGCCCGTGGATTCTCTCCGCCGCCGGTCTGATCACGAACGATGATCTGCCGTACGCATCGAACGACGTATCTTTCCAGGTTTCGCAGCCGTAGTGCTAGTAAGGGCCGCCAGAAGAGCAGCTCAATACTATGTGAGGTTGTGAACCGACTATGAGGAAATTGATCGAATCATGTTTCGTATCACTGGATGGGGTAGTGGAAGGTGCCGAGGCATGGGGAGCCCCCTACTACACCAATGACGAGAATCGTCACCACTGGAATTCCAAGCTCCAGGAGGCGGATGCGCTCCTGTTCGGGCGTGTAACATTTGAGTTGTTCCACGGGATCGGACTGAAAGCACAGGGCGACCCTTACTTTGATCGTATTGGTAGTCTTCCGAAGTTCGTTGCATCTACGACTATGCGTGAAGGCTCGTGGAATGCGACGCTGATCAGCAACCAAGCGGCAGAAAAGATCGCAGAACTGAAAAGCCATCCGGGCAAGAACATTTTGAAATACGGGAACGGCGGCCTCGACAAGACGCTGATGGAGAACAATCTTATCGACGAGTTCAATGTTTCGATCTTCCCCGTGGTGGTTGGCAAAGGCCGTAGGCTCTTCGAGGGCGTCGACACAAGTCATTTCAAGATAAAGCTTGGAGGCGTAAAACAGTTCAGCAACGGTGTTGTCACGCTGACCTATGTTCATGATTAGGATGTGCCCCGGCAACGCCGGGGCCGCGATCTTGACGCGGGGTTGATTGGCCCTGATATGTCAGCTTACCGTCGGGGATCTTTGTTCGCGAACCGCAGTGAGTTATGTGCGACTGTGAAGAGGCTCAGTGCGTGCGGAAGTGCAGGAAAATTGGCCAAGCTACGTCGGCCAGGTGCTTCTCGTCCCGGGCGGTGGCCGACGCCATCAATGGCCAGCCTGCGATACCCGCCTGCACCTTGCCCTCGGCGTTTTGGAGAGATGAACGTTTCTCGGTTCTGGTAGGGAAGGTCTACAACGGTGAGGCGCATCGATAGACCGGTACTGTCTGCAGCAGCGTTGCAGTGCGGTCATGCCTGGAGCTAGAGGTGCCAAATCTCCTTTACGTGGCGACGCGCTCTCCGCTTGTGTTCGTGTCAACCCCTATAACTAGTACGGATCGCGTACATCAGTACTTCGACCGCTTGCGGTCCCCACTGAATATTGTGGGTATAAGCAAACCCTACGCGCTCTAGCAACTTCTGCGAGTTGTCATGTCCGATCCCGTGTCCGGCGACAATCACCTGCAGGCCAAGCGCATCGAACCCATACTCGAGTACCGCTCGCAAAGCCTCCTCACCGAGTCGTAACCCCCAGGCGGATCTCATGAGATGGACGCCTGCTTCTAGCGTCTTTGCATCCATCTGCCACTGACGAAGGCCGGCACACCCCACGAACTCGCCAGTCTCGCGCAGGAACATCGGCCAGTACTGCACACCCAGTTGGCTCTCCCGTTCGCGTTCTATATCAAGACGGTTACGTGCTTGTTCACGGGTCATAGCGCCGCCGAAGAAGTGAGTCACTTCCGAATCACACCACAACGATTCGGCAAGCGCAGCATCATCTTCAGTCCAGCTTCTGAATATCAAACGAGCGGTGGCTTTAGGAGTCATGGAGGCTCCCTGCATTCTTGGTGAGCGTGTCGCTGATTTGGGAGTTCATATGAGCTCGCATCGTCAATATTTTGCTACCAATCTCCGCGACAATTCCAAGACCCTGGCGCTTGACACTTTTATCGCTATATAGCAATATACAACCAATGGCCCGTGCTGCAACAACGACTGACGTTTTCAATGCGATCGCCGAACCGCGCCGTAGAGAAATCATCGGCATCCTGAGCGACGGTCAAGATTGGGCGGTCAATGACGTAGTCGCAAAAGTGGACATCGGGCAGCCGACCGTATCGAAACATCTTTCGGTGTTGCTCCAGGTCGGTGTCGTTAGCGTTTCAAAGAGGGGACAAAACAGAATGTACCGACTGCACGCGACCCAGTTAAAACCTATTCACGATTGGGTGAAGAGCTACGAACACTATTGGACCCACCAAATCGGTCGCATCAAGCAAATTGCCGAACAGAAGGCGCTCGACAAAATTGCTCAGGGTTGAGTGTTGGATTCTGCCCAATAGAACAGGAGAATCATGCCTACAGTACTTGGTGAACAGACGATTCATTCGTTGGAAATTGTCAAAGAAGAGGAAATCGCGTCATCAATCGACGATGTCTTCGAAACCATCCTCGAACAACTTGGCCCCGGGAATGAAGCCCCTGGAACTGGTGCAATGCCCATGATTCTTGAAGCTTGGCCGGGAGGCCGCTGGTTTCGCGATCTCGGCAATGGGGCCGGGCATTTCTGGGGGAATGTGCAGGCAATCAAGCCTCCGTTCCTAATTGAAATCTGCGGTCCTCTCTTCATGTCGCACCCGGGGGTTTCAAACGTTCAGTTTCGACTTAAGGAGGAGGCCGGATTGACCCGCCTGCGGTTTACACACAGAGCCATGGCCCACCTCTACAGTGACGCAAAGCTAGCCGAAGATTGGTCGCGCATTGAGGGGGGCTGGGACAACCTGATCGCGAGAATTCTAAGGGCTCAGAAGAAATGAGATTTGTTGTGAAAGGAGAGCTGTTTACATGCTGAACTTTTTTGATCGAGGTGCGAGCCAACAATTCAAGGATCGACTCGCACTCTTGCGGCCTGATAGTAAAGCCGAGTGGGGCAAGATGAACTCCGCGCAGGCGCTGGCCCACCTATGCAAGGGGATGGAACAGGCGATGGGGGACATTCATCCGCCTCGCATGATTCTGGGTCGAATCATCGGCAGATTCATTAAATCCAAGGCGCTCGGCGACGACTCTCCTATGATTCGAAATTCACCGACGGTTCCTGGATTTGTCTTTCAAGACGAGCGTGACTTCTCTGCGGAACGCCAACGGCTCATTGGCCTTATTGATCGCGCTGTCACGACTGGCCCGTCCGGATGCAGCGTTCATCCGCATAGCTTCTTCGGCCCTCTGACATCGGAGCAATGGGGCGTCTTAATGTACAAACACCTGGATCATCACCTCCGGCAGTTTGGAGTCTAAGTTGACCGTATTCCGTACCACGACTTGAAAGGAAGTGGCTGATGCTTGGAGACAACTTCATACCCAACATAGAAAAGAAGACCGGGAAGACAACGAAGGAGTTCGTGGCCTTGGCGGTAGCAAAAGGATTGGGAGATCCAAATCTCAAGCCGAGCGTCAGAATGAATTGGCTTAAGGAAGAGTTTGGGCTCGGGCATGGGCACGCGATGGCGATGGCCCACGCCATCAAGTTGGCGCTGCAGAATTCCAAGTCGACAGGAGATTGACGATGCAGAAACAAGAGCTTCCGAGGTTTGTTTGGTTTGAACTCCATACTCCTGACGCCGCAGCCTCTAGTTGGTTCTACTCCAAAGTATTCGGCTGGGCTGCAGACGACGTAAGTTCTTTGGGTCGCCCTTATCTCACCCTTAGATCAGGCAATGACGCCGTTGCAGGCATCCTCCCTAAGTCCATCGCAGCTTTTGAAGCTGACAAAACACACCCGCGATGGATGGGGTATATCCAAGTGAGCGATGTACAAATCTACGTCGCTCGTGTGAAACAAGCGGGGGGACAAGTACGACGCGCCATCCAGGAGATTCCAGGGCTTGGACGCTTTGCGGTTGTTGGCGACCCGGAAAACGCAGCCTTTGTGATTTACCAACCGCTTTTCCAAGGCTCTGACGTGAATTTGCGCGATGTCGGGGCAATCCGGTTCCGTTGGCACGACCTAATATGCACGAACGGCTCTTCGCAATTGAAGTTTTACTCATCCGTGTTCGGATGGACCAAGTTAGGAGATTCGCGTACCGATGCAAGCACGAAATGCCAAAGCTTCGCGATCGACGGTGTCCCAGTAGGAGGCATGATGCATCCACGAACCTCCGATCAGGAACACGGCTGGGTTTTCAACGTGGATGTCATGGACATGAAAACGGCGATCGGTCGAGCAGTAGAAGCTGGCGGAGCCTTAATTCATGAACCCTTTGAAATTGCCGACGGTCGCCGCGTCGCGCAATGCGTCGATGCTCAGGGAATCGCATTTGGCATGGTCGCATCATCTTAGGTCATGAGCACCCGCCGTTGTCCAAGATGCCTGATGGGACTCCTCAGAGACAGTGAAGCTCTAAACAGTCACCACCCTCTAACGAGTCATTCCGTGAAATATGGGCTTGAATTCTGCAAGTGATAACGATGGGCGGTCGTGGGAGAGCGTTCACCTCTGCCAAAAATGCGGATACATTGTCAATCTAGCGGATCTAGACCTTCGAGCAATCACTACTGGAATAGTCACTTGTCCCCACTGCGATTGGTCAGGGCAAATCGACATCGTAATCGTAGATCAAGTGCCTCGGAAGAAGCCGCTTTCGGTGGACTAAATGCGCTACGCCGAGATAGGGAGATGAAGTTGTTGATGTTTCTTCTTGTCAGGCATTTTGCGCATGTATGCGCGGACGAATTCGCTAGCAATTTTCGAATCATCATCAGCTCGGCAGACCAGGCATGTTCTCACTTGAAGAGTCGATTCGTTGAGTGGGCGGACGGTTACTCCGTTTCGTGCCACAAGAAGGGCGCCGGCCTTCAATACAAAGGCGATGGCGGAGCCGTCCGCTACGAACGGAAATGCCTCTTCCGGAGCCGTCACATGCTGAATGCTTAAGGGTCGAATGCCGCGCTGGTCCGCTGCCTGAATGATGGCGTCGTAGAGCGGTGGATGCAGTTGCCGTTCGAACAGAATCCACCGACGTCCAGCTATCTGGTCAAGCGTCACGGAGGAATACTGCGCCAGGTCTTCTCTCCTCGCCATAGCGATGTAAAACGGTAGCTCCGCAACTTGGACACAAGTAAGTAGAGGCGATTCAGGCGGCTCGTTCGCGATGGCTAAATCGATCACACCCGCCAGAAGATCGCTAACAAGGTCTATTGAAAACCTGCTGGCCAATACAAGCTTCAGACGTGGGAAAAGAGGCAGTTGTATTGAAAGTAGCGTGGATACTAAAAACGGGTCCGCGTATGGAGTACGTCCCACATGGAAGGTTTCGTCCATGCCCTGTATTACCGCTCGCGCGGCTTGGATTGCCCGCTCGCCATAGGAGAGGGAGAGTCGTGCTTGTTGAACATAGGCACGGCCAGCGTCGCTTAGGACGACATGTTTGCGGTCCCGGAGAAACAGAGCGCCGCCAATCAAGGCTTCTAAGTCTTGGATATTCTTCGTCAGCATTGGCTGACTAATCCGCAGTTTGCGGGCCGCTCTGCCGAAATGCAACAACTCAGCGAGTGCGATCGCCGACTCCATCAGTTTCGTGTCGTTATTTGCCATGACTCCCCCATAAACTCCGCGCGGGAATGGGCAGGACGTAACTGGCTAGCGGTTCTTTCAACGTATCGGCGCGCAGGCGCGTCCCACCGTCGGGTTGTATTGATTCGATGATAGAGCTGTGGAAAAGGTGGGCCGATAGGTATTTATCAATGCCATTGATAAGCCACCCCCATCAATGAATTGGACTCTACAAGCGTCTTCGGCCATCGTCAAAGCACGTACGTTATCTCAGCCCCTCTTTGGGGTGCTTTCAAAAGTGAGGTTGTATGCTCTCAGCCGCAAAAGCAAATTCACGAACCCTTTCGCCGACCTTCGAACCGCTGCTTGATCTACACGAGGCAGCCACTGTTCTCGGGATGCACTGGAAGACCCTTGAAGGCAAGGCACGGCATCGGGAAGTGCCCGCCCTCAAGGTCGGAAAACGCTGGAGATTTCGGTTGAGTTCCCTGAATAACTGGCTCGAAGCCGGACTAAAATTGAGTACAACCGATCGGGCCGACGTGACTAGACAGGAGCAACATCCTTGAAATTCACCCGGCAACGTTATCAACGTGGCTATTTGCGGAAGGTGGCGCGAGCCAACAACAAGTCGGCTTGGGAGTATCGGTACGCCGATCCTCAAACCGGCAAGGAAAAGTCCATGTACTTCAGCACAGAACAGTTTCCAACGCAGACCGCGGTCGAGCGGCACTTGGAAACCTTTGTGCTCAAACTCAACACTGACAACCCGACGTTAGCCGTCCTTGAGCCCACCTTCGATACGTTATTGGATCGCTTCATTGAGGAAGAACGCCTGCTTGAAATTAAGAAGGTTCGACCCGGTGAGTCCTGCGACAACGTAGGAGAGCTGAGCTTTTCGACAGCCAGTTCCTACCTCAGCGTCATCAAGCGAGTGCGTGCGAAGTGGGGAACCACTCGTATAACTCGGCTGAAGCCAATGAACGTTCAGGAGTGGCTACGAAACCTGGAAGCCGCGCCCAAAACCAAAGGTCACATCAAGGCAGTCATACATCGCCTGTATGAAAAAGCCATGCTGTGGGAGATGGTCGAGTGGCAACGCAATCCGATGGAGTTTGTCGAAATCAAGGGCATCAGCAAACGCCGGAAACGGCCGGTGATCCTCACCGTTGAGCAATTCTTTTTGATCCTTCCACTGATTCCGCAGCCGTACCGCATGATGGCGCTACTCGCGCAATGCTCGGGTCTTCGCGTTGAGGAAGTCTTGGCTCTCGAAAAGCCGGACATCCACTTCGGAAAGCTCAGTATGCAGATCGTTCGAGCAGTGGTCCATGGTCGGCTGAAGCTGGTCAAGACGGAATACTCGGAGGACGAACTGCCGCTTGACCCGGATCTCGCTGCCATCCTGCTCGATTTCATTCGCGAAGCCGAGAGGGAGGCACTCGCCAAGTTGGGAGCCGAGGGCGCCGGAATCATCGAGTCGGACCTGCTTTTCGTCAGCCCCATGACGGGGCGGCATTTCCACGCTTCGCCAATCGGGCAGGACTACATCCGTCCCGCTGGTTGCTGTCTCGTGGACTGCCCGAACTGTGGGGCCGTCGCAGGTGAGTGGTGCAAGACCGATTTCCCCGTTCCGAACGGGAAGCGCCTACCGCTGCACGATGATCGGTGGGATGCAGCCGGCAAGTACGGCAGCATCGGTTGGCACACGTTCCGGCACACGTACCGGTCCTGGCTGGACGAAACCGGAGCACCGATGGGAGTGCAGCAGAAGCTTATGCGGCACGCCCAAATCTCGACCACGATGAACGTGTACGGCAACGCGCTGATGGAAGCAAAACGCGAGGCAAACGCAGCAGTCGTTAACAGGATTTTGAGGAGCGCATAACCCATGAAGGTGAGCGTCCAAACGTGCGAAAACCCGGCGGAGCAAATGTTGCAGCTCTTACACCGGGTTATTCCGGGTTGGAAGTTTCGCTAAGTGGTTGCGGGGGTAGGATTTGAACCTACGACCTTTGGGTTATGAGCCCAACGAGCTACCGGGCTGCTCCACCCCGCTCTTCAAATATACCTCTGTTATG
>Ga0207705_10004795_pt1 | contig 10186 bp, 8 predicted proteins | sample KBSC13metaG_FD_184314 | JGI IMG/M metagenome (GOLD analysis project Ga0207705, IMG submission 184314) | Corn rhizosphere microbial communities from Kellogg Biological Station, Michigan, USA - KBS C1-3 metaG (SPAdes) (version 2) | ecosystem: Host-associated > Plants > Roots > Rhizosphere > Soil ...
TGCCGCGCTCCGCCTGGGCGTAGCCCATGTGCCCCCAGACGTCGTTGACCGTGTCGCCGCCGTCTGTGCTCTGCCGCGGCAGACCATTGGGAGCTGCCGGGTTGCCGGTGTTGGGGTTGCCGTAGTCGTAGGGTCCCTCGGCCGACCCGACCGAGCCCTGGCTGAACACAACCGGTACGCCGGTAGCTCGGTCGACGAAGCGCTGGAACGGCGCGAGCCAGTCGGCGCTGATGAGGTCGTAGCCGTCGAGCGACTCGCCGTGCTCGGCGTAGTTCACCCAGGTCGCGAGCGGCCTCGGGTGGTTCGGGTCGCTCATGTCGTCGAAGCGCATGACCACGGCGCCGTGGTCGTTGTCCCACTCCGGGTAGCCGGTGGGGGAACCGTCCTCGTTGCGGTCCGAGCCCGCGATGTTGCCCTGGAAGATGTCGGTGTCGATCGTTGTCGCGCCGACCCGCGCGGGCTTCATGTTCTTGGTCGCGAGCTCGATTGCAGCGGCCGCCTGGCGCGCCTGGTACTCGAACATCCGCAGGTCAGTGACGTCCTGGAACAGCCAGACGCCCGCGGCCGGCGTGGAGTAGTACGGCGAGTTGTGGTCGTGCGTCGCCGACACGAGCAGGTTGTCGTAGGTCACCGGACTGCCGGCGGCGGCCAGGATCTGGCTGATCCGGCGCTGGAGCATGTCCTGCGCCAGGTAGTTGTCGACTTTGACCAGCGCGACCGGCGGGTCGTTCTGCCCGTCCTGCATCACGATCGCGCGGATGGAGAGGCGGGAGGCGACGCCGTACGACGACTTCTGCTTGACGTGCTGGACGTTGGGGTCCCACTCCGACTGCAACGGGTCGCTCGGGTCGGGGACGTTGTCCGACGCGTACTGCCCAGCGCCGGAACCGACATGCCAGGTGGCGTCGACGACACCGACGCCGGCGCGAAGACCGGTCCACGGGACAGCCGGTGCGGCCGTGTTCGCGGCAAGGGCGGTGACGCCGCCGCCCGCGAGCACGGCGGCGACCACGGAGATGATGACGGCGCGCTTCGCGGCCCAGCTCTTCATGACCCGGTGCTTCATGGCACAGTGAGTTCGCGGTCAGCGTCGGCATCCCTCTGATCGCAAAGACACAAGCCGCGGTCCTGCGTTAGTGATCTTTCACGAAAAAGCGCCGTGGAAATCGGTCGGCGGATAGCAGGAGGTCTTGTCCGCCATCACGAATTCCCTTCTTGCCGTTTCTAGAGGGGGATCCGCGTGCGCCGTCCCGTTGTCCTGCTCGCCGTCGCCGCGCTCGCCGGCGGCGTCGTACCCGTTGCCCTGGCCGACCACGGGCCTGCCGACCGCCCCGCGATCTACCTCGTCGGCGGGGGAGTCGAGTCGATCAACCCGTCGCCGGACATGCTCGCCAACGACGACTTCTACCTCGGTGGCTACGGCTTCGGCTCCGGTCACGTCGGCAACGTCACGGCCGTGCCGTCGGTCACCGGCGGCCGGTTCGCCACCGGCATCCTGGGCGACGGCGTGCACAGCCGAGCCTTCGCGGTCAGCGACTTCAAGTCCACGATCGTGTTCGCGCAGATCGAGACCCAGGGTGTCTTCGACGCCTACAAGCAGGGACCGTTCGGCGAGAACGAGATCCGGCAGGACGCCGCGAGCGCGATCGCCAAGCTGGCCGCGACCACGCCGGCACACGGCAAGGACAAGGCCGCGCCGGTTCCGACCGCCTCGCAGATCCTCGTCGACTCCGACCACTCGCACGGCGGACCCGACACGGCCGGTGTCTGGGGCGGCGTGCCCACGTCGTACCTCAAGCTCATGCACGACCAGACCGTGCAGGCCATCGTCGACGCGTGGCAGGCGATGCGCCCGGCGACGCTGACCTACGGCATCGCGCACGCCGGGGTCAACGGCGAGGCGCAATACCCGCCGCAGGAGTGCATCAACAACCACGACACGGGCTGCACGCACACACCCAACGCCGACTGGATCCTCAACAACCAGTTCTCCTCCGACACCGGCACCGAGGCCGGCGTCGCGATTCCCGGCGGCGGCAACCAGGACATGGACGACGAGATCCGTGTGCTGCAAGCGCGCGACCCGCACACCGGCGACGTGCTCGACACCTACAGCAACTACGCGTCGCACCCGACCGTGCTCGGCTCGGACAACACCGAGGTCACCGGCGACTACGTCGGCCGGCTCGACGACCAGATGCAGAAGCAGTTCGGCGGCTTCGCCATGGACCAGGTCGGCACACTCGGCCGCGAGCAACCGGCGCGACAGGACTGCTCCGGGTTCACCGGCGGCGACGCCAACCCGGACGCCGCGCTGTGCAAGCTCGACTCGTACGCCGCCCGGGTCGTCACGAAGATCAAGGAAGCAATCGCCCTGGCCAAGCCGCTGACCGGCACGCCGATCGTTGCGATGAACAGCTACCTGCTCAACGACGTGACGACGTCAGGCGTGCTCGCCGGTGTGACCTACGCCGGCACTGTGATCGGCGTGCCGGCCGGCCGCGCCGCGAACCCGCCGTGGTACTCCGGCACCGTGCTCGGTACGTCGTACTTCGTCGGCCGGATCGGCACGATCCTCGTCACCGGTGGGCCAGGCGAGATGTATGCGCAGATCTGGCAGAAGGTGAAGGACACCGTCACCGGCGACAAGACCTCCGGCATCACCAGCGTCTTGAACATCGGCACGGCCGGTGACTTCCTCGGCTACATCATCGCGCCGCTCGAGGCCTACCCGGAGCCGGCCTACGCGTCGGTCGCCAACCACGACACCTCGTGCAACGGCGTGCCGGACCCGGTCGGCGAAGGCTGCCCGGACCCCGTCGGCAACGACAACTACTTTTTCAACATCTCGCACACGTTCGGCGAACGGCTGACGTGCGACTTCCTGCGCGGCGCCGGCGACATCCTGGCCGGCGATGCGCAGAAGTACTGGTCGACCTACAACCGCTGCCCGGCCTTCGCCAACGACCTGGTGCTCCCGCCGGGCGAGGACATGACCTTTCCGCAACAACCCGACCTCTCCGCCGTCCTAACCCATATGTAAACCCACTTCGAACGGCGGGCGACCAAAAATCGGACACGAACACGGCGTGTCGTGGTCGCCCGCTATTCGAAGTCGCGGGTCAGCCCACTTTGGGGGTTGCTCGCTCGACGATGGTTCGCGTGTCGACGGACGGGGGCAGCGTGCCGAAAGCATTTCCCCAGTCGCCGCCGAGCCGCGACGCGCAGAACGCATCCGCGACAGCCGGCGGCGCGAACCGCACCAGCAGCGAGCCCTGCAGCACCAACGCCATCCGCTCGACCAATCGGCGTGCCCGCGTCTCGATCTCGGAGACGTCGGCGAGATCGGCCTTCAAGGACGCGACGGCAGCGTCGAGCCGCCTGTCCGCGCCGGCCGCGGCACCAGCTTCGTCGAGGAACGCCTCCATCGCGTGCGGTTCACGCGCCAACGCGCGCAGCACGTCGAGCGCGTTGACGTTGCCGGAGCCTTCCCAGATCGAGTTGAGTGGCGCCTCGCGATAGAGCCGCGCCAGCGGGAAGTCCTCGACGTAGCCGTTGCCGCCCAGGCACTCCAGCGCCTCGGCCGCGACGTTGGGCCCGCGCTTGGACACCCAATACTTCCCGACTGCCAAACCGATGCGCCGGAACGCCGCCTCGCGCGCATCGCCGGCGACAGAAGCGTCGGTCGCAGCCGCGAGGCGCACCATCACCGCAGTCGCGGCCTCCGACTCGACAGCCAAGTCGGCCAGCACGTTGCGCATCAATGGCTTGTCGATCAGGTAGTCGCCGAACGCCTGCCGGTGCCGGGCATGGTGCGTCGCCTGCGCCACGCAGGCCCGCATCAGCGACGTCGACCCGATGACGCAATCGAGCCGCGTCATCATCACCATCTCGATGATCGTGCGCACGCCGCGGCCTTCGTCGCCGAGCCGCCACGCGACCGTGTTGTCGAACTCCGGCTCGCTCGACGCGTTGGACCGGTTGCCGAGCTTGTCCTTCAGCCGCTGGATCAGGAACGTGTTGCGTGTGCCGTCCGGCAACACCCGAGGTACGACGAAACACGTCAAACCGCCGTCGGCTTGCGCGAGCACCAGGAACACGTCGCACATCGGCGCTGACGTGAACCACTTGTGCCCCGTGAGGAGGTATGTCCCGTCCGGCTGCGCCACCGCGCGCGTCGTGTTGGTGCGCACGTCCGAGCCGCCCTGCTTCTCGGTCATGCCCATGCCGGCAAGACAGCCGTGCTTCTCGGCAGGAGGTCGAAGGCCGAAGTCATACGTGTACGACGTGAGCCGGGGCATCCATTCGTCGTACAACGCCTTGTCGGCGCGCAGCGCGGGCACGGCGGCATGCGTCATCGAGATAGGACAGCCGTGACCGCCCTCCACCTGCGACCACACGTCGAACCCGGCGGCGCGCGCGACGTGCGCGCCGGGCTTGGGGGAGACCCAGGGCGACGCGTGCAGGCCTGCGTCGACGGCGACCGTCATCAGCGAGTGCCACGCCGGGTGGAACTCGACCTCGTCGACACGGCGGCCATAGCGGTCAACGGTCTGGAGCACCGGCGGGTGCACGTTCGCCAGCCGGCCCCACTCCTGCGCCTGGGCGGTGCCGGCTCGCTGCCCGAGCGCCGTCAGTGCCTCGAGCGCCCAGCCCGCCTCGTGCCGCTGCACACCCTCGACGAGGGCCGGATCGGAGCCGAAGACGTCATAGCCGACCAGCGGCGGGACCTGGTTGGTCACCCCGTGCGTGTCGCCCATACGGCGCAGTGTCGCAGAAGGTTCGGCGCCGACGCCGTACCGTTGGCGCGATGGCCACGGCTGTAGGCGAGTCCGCGGCGGCGCGCGCACGCCGTCGTGGCCGCCTCGCCACGGCGGGTTCGCTGGCCGCGAGCACGCTTTCGCGCGCGTGGCGCGATCGTGTCCTCGGCCTCGCTGCCGAGGCCGGGTTCTGGCAGCTGCTGTCCCTGCCGTCACTGCTGCTGGCCGTGCTCGGTCTGCTCGGCTACTTCAGCGGCACCCTCGGGCACGACAACCTGATCGACCTCGAGAACGCGATCGTCCGCGGCCTCAAGCACGTGATCGTCCCCAGCGCCGTCGACTCGACCGTCCGCCCGGCGCTGCACCGCATTCTCGCCAGCGGACGCGCCGACGTCGTCTCGATCGGCTTCGTCCTGTCGCTGTGGACCGGCTCGTCGGCGATGGCGACGTTCGTCAACACGATCACGATCGCCTACGGCCTGCGCCACCACCGCGGCGCCGTACGCAGCCGGATTCTGGCGCTGGAGCTCTATCTCGGCTTCGTCGCCGTGGGCGTGGTGCTGCTGCCTTTGCTCGTGCTCGGTCCGACGCTGATCCCGAAGCTGTTCCCGGACAACGCACGGCACGTCGTCCACGTCATCCTGGACATCGGCTACTGGCCGTCGGTCGTACTGATCTCCTTGGCGTTGCTGACATCGCTCTACAACCTGGCCATCCCGGTGCGCACCAAGTGGCGCCGGGCGATCCCGGGCGCGATCGTCGCGATGGGCATCTGGTTGATCGGGTCCTACTTGCTGCGCGAGTGGCTGGCGTTCGCGTTCCGTTCGACCTCGACGTACGGCGCGTTGTCGGCGCCGGTCGCGGTGCTGCTGTTCATGTATCTCACCGCGCTGGCGATCCTGCTCGGCGCGGAGCTCAACGCCGAGCTCGACCGGCTCTGGCCGGCCCGGGAGACCGAATCGGCGCGCCGCGAGGAGGAACAGGCAGCCGCTGCGTCGGTCTCGCCGACCGCTCTGTCATCCTGAATACGTGGCACAAGGCTCCCCCAACATCTCCGGGCGCAATATCAGCGGACATGGCGCGTCGCTCAAGTCCTGGCTCGCTGCGCTCGTCATCCTCGCCGGATTCATCGTCGGCGGCATTGCGCTGATCTACTGGAACTGGCCGGTGTTCTGGATCGGCGTCGCGATCGCCGTGATCGGCGGCCTGATCGGCTGGGCCGTCGGCATCATGAACGACGTGACCGAGTACGGCGGCGGTCCTGCCGCGGGCAACGAGGCTAAGACGGCTCAGTAGCGATGAGCGCCTGCCCGAGCTGATCGAGCAGGTCGTTCAGGTCGCCGCCCTTCAGCACCCAGGCCGACGCGCCGGCCTGCATGGCGCGGTCGCGCATTCCCTGGTCGTCGTGACCGGTGAACACGATGATGCGGGCGCTCGGGATCAGTGCTCGCAGAGCCGGCAGGATGCCGATCCCGTCGACGCCGTTGATGGCCAGGTCGAGCACGACCGCGTCCGGCCGCTCCCGCGCGGCCAGGTCGAGCGCCGCGCCGCCGCTGGTCGCAGTGCCGATCGGGACGAACCGTCCGTCGAGCTCGAAGGTGATTTCCAGGAGTCGCGACAACTCAGGAACGTCCTCGACCACGAGGACCTTCACTGTCTCCATGCACCCACCCCGCGACGCGACTGAACTGCGGGACATAGCGTGCCGCAAACCTACGCCGGATGTCTGCGTGTTGAGGTGTTCCCAACGCGACTACCTGAATGGGCTAGCCCGTTGTTGCTATGACCGTTCACGATGTACGACGGGGCGTAGCCAGCCGACTACCTTCCAACCAAGTTCCAGCGTGAACCCGGACAAGGCGGCCACCCCGACGCCCGCGAGCAGCAGCAACGTGCTCGGGAAGCTCAACGCGAAGAACTGCCGCGTCCACGGCATGGCAAGCGTCGCCACCAGCGCCAGTGACATTGCCGGCACGAGCCAGCCGCCGCTCTGCCCCAGCCGGATGAGGATCGCGAGGATCCACAGTGCAACCGCGGCCAGCACGATCGTCGCGAGGGTTCGGGCTTCCGTGAGCGATGTGCCGGGATTGTCGCGGGCCTCCTCGTACGTGAGGTAGGTCGCACCTGCGGCGATCAGTCCGGCCGGCACGGCGAAGCGGACGACACGGGCGAGGAAGTGCGGACGTGCTCGACTCTCGTTCGGTGCCAGCGCAAGGAAGAACGCCGGGATCCCGATCGTCAGCGTGCTGACCAGCGTCAGGTGCCGCGGCAGGAACGGGAACGGCAGCCGCGCGATGCCGACCGCGACCGCGAGCACCGTCGCGTAGACGGTCTTGGTGATGAACAGGTTCGCGACGCGCTCGACGTTGGCGATGACACGCCGCCCTTCGCCGATGACCGCCGGCACCGCCGCGAACGAGTTGTCGAGCAGCACCAGCTGTGCGACCGCGCGCGTCGCCGGTGCACCGGCTCCCATCGCGATGCCGACGTCGGAGTCCTTCAACGCGAGCAGGTCGTTGACACCGTCACCGGTCATCGCCACGACGTGTCCGTTGGCGCGCAACGCGTTGACCATGAACTGCTTCTGCTCCGGGGTGACGCGACCGAAAATGTTGTGCTGCTCGACCGCTGCGGCCAGATCGGCCTCGCTGTGCAGTGCCCGGGCGTCGATCGGCGTCGGCTCGTCGATGCCGACCCGTCGGGCGAGCGCGGCGACCGTGCCCGGATGGTCGCCGGAGATGACCTTGACCGCGACGCCTTGCTTGTCGAGGTAGGCGAGGGTCGCCTGGGCGTCCGGCCGGATCTCGTCGATCAGGGTCACCAGCGCCGCGGGTTGCACGGAATGGGCGCTGTCGCTGGGGCGGCCCCGCGCGAGAAGCAGCACCCGCGCACCGCTTGCCGCCAGATCGTTGACGCGAGACTGCACGCTCGCGTCGTACGGCGACAGCACTTCCGGAGCGCCGAGCACCCACCAGCCGTGCGTGCCGAAGCAGCCGCCGCTCCACTTGTTCGTCGAGTCGAACGGCTGCAGCGATGTCGCCGTCCAACCATCCGGCCGGGCGAACTGCTGTTGCAGCGCAAGGGCGGTTGCGTTGGCCTGCGTCTCGAGCCAGGCCAGCGCGCCCAGCGCGGCCGTTGGCTCGCCGATGTCGGCGCCGAGCGGTGCCACATCGGTGACGGTCAGTCGGCCGGTGGTGAGGGTGCCGGTCTTGTCGATGCACAACGTGTCGACGCGGGCCAGCCCTTCGATTGACGGCAGCTCGCGCGAGAGCACCTGCCGGCGCGCCAGGCGCACTGCACCGACCGCGAACGCGATGCTGGCGAGCAGGACGAGTCCTTCCGGCACCATCACGACCGTGCCCGCGACGGAAGCGCGGGCCGCGTCGGCGACGCTGCTTCCGCTGTTGAACTGGCTCCAGATCAGCAGCGCGGCCACCGGGATCAACACCCAGGTGATGACCTGCAGCATCCGGTTGATGCCGTCGCGCAGCTCGCTGCGTGCGAGCGTGAACTGCCTGGCTTGCGCCGCGAGCTTTGCGGCGTAGCTTTCGGCGCCGACCGCGGTCGCGCGGAAGCGAGCCGAGCCGGCGGTGACGAAGCTGCCCGACCGCACGAGGTCGCCGACGTCCTTGGCGACGGCATGCGACTCACCGGTCAGCAGCGACTCGTCGAACAATGCGCCGCTGTCATGCACAACGACTCCGTCGACCGCGACCTGGTCGCCGGAGTGCACGTGCACCAGGTCGTCGAGCACGAGTTCGCGCGATGGCACCTCACGTTTGGCTCCGTCGCGAGTCACTGTGACCTTGGGTGCCGCGACGACGGTCAGCCGGTCGAGGGTGCGTTTCGCGCGCAGCTCCTGAAAGATGCCGACCGCGGTGTTGGCGACGAGCGTCAGGCCGAACAGCGCGTCCTGCAGCGGGCCGACGATGAGGATGACGGCGAGCAGCGAGCCGAGCAACGCGTTGAACCGTGTGCAGATGTTGGCTCGTAGGATCTGCCGGACGGTTCGGCTGGTCGGGGCGGTGTAGGTGTTGTCCTCGCCTCGGTCATGTCGTTGCGCGACCTCCGCTGCGGACAGGCCGGACCATTCGACCTCGTGGTCATCGGTCGCGACCGCGAGGTCGCTCATCGCGTGCCGGGCGGTCCTGGATGGCGTCGGTGCCACCACCGGTCAACGCCGGTGAGGATCCAGATCAGGACGAGGCACCACAGCGCGAGCGCGCCCAGCGCGGCGAGCATCCATTGGAGGACGAACCACCAGCCTGGCGACATCCGCGCCACCTCCCCGCGTCCCAGGCTGCTGGGTCGGCGGTTCGGCCGTCCAGGGGCGAAGGTCCCCGCCGGTGGTGCAGTACGCCGAATGCGTTAGGGCGTGGAGGTGCTCGCCGCGTGCAGACGCTGGATCTCCTCGGCCGTCGCCTTGCGCGTGCCGTGGTGCGCTGGATGGTGGCGGTGGCACACGACGTACGGCGTGCCGTCCACGCCCAACTTTCCGATCCGCCAGCAGCCGCGCGCGTGGCAGTTGTGCTTGCGGTAAAGCGCGAGCATCCCGGTGATGATCGTCGCCTCGCCCAGGTCGGCGCCGATGCCGGACCAGAACGAGTAGGCGTGGCCTGACGGGTTCGTCAGCCCAAAGAAGACGGCCAGTCCGTGCAACACGAGGGGAGCGTAGGTCGGCTCACCGCGCCGGCCGTGGAGGCGCGCCAAAGGGAGCGGCCCGCCTGCTCGGGGGTGCAGGCGGGCCGCAGGCGTTGCAACGGTTGTCAGGGCGAGGTGGTCGGGCTGTCCGTGGGCGAGTCCGTCGGGCTGTCCGTGGGGGAATCGGTGGGGGAGTCGGTCGGGCTGTCGGTCGGCGTCGCGCTGGCGGAAGGCGTCGGTGCTGGGACCGACGCGGCATTCACGCGCGTGGCGTCGAGCGCGCCGCCCGCGCCGCGGGTGCCCTTCACCGACAGATTGTCGCCGGGCTGCAGCTGGGCGAGCGTCGCGGACGCACCGTCCAGCCGGATGCGCGTCTTCGACGACACGGTGATGACCAGGCCCTTCTTGTGGTGCAGGTCGCGCGATCCGCCCTTGTCGTCCATCGTGAAGCTGCCACCGCTTGCGTCCGCGGCGTCGAAGACACCGGTTGCCGTGAACTTCCTCGGCGCAGGCTTGCCGTGGTGCTTGCTGTGTTTGGCGGCTGGCTTGCCGTGGCCGCCGTGGTGACTTTCGGCGTACGCGGTGGCAGGTGCGGCGAGAGTGAGGGCGCCGGCGACGACGATGGCCATCGCTCGGCGGGTCGCGACTGACATGGGCAGGGTCTCCGTGACACTGGTCTTGGCTCGGACCTCAGCGTTATCGACCGCGGGCTTCCGCCGATTGCGTCCGCGGGCTAGCCCATGCAGGTGGTTCACCGACCGTTCTGTCGCAATCGCCCGCAATCG
>Ga0207705_10004797_pt1 | contig 10181 bp, 12 predicted proteins | sample KBSC13metaG_FD_184314 | JGI IMG/M metagenome (GOLD analysis project Ga0207705, IMG submission 184314) | Corn rhizosphere microbial communities from Kellogg Biological Station, Michigan, USA - KBS C1-3 metaG (SPAdes) (version 2) | ecosystem: Host-associated > Plants > Roots > Rhizosphere > Soil ...
CCGCGCGTGCGGTCGTCGAGCTCCTCGCCGGTGTGGGAGAGCTCGCCGCTGCGGTCACTGCCGATGCCGACGCCCAGGATCACCCGGCCGTTGCTGAGCCGGTCGAGCGAGACCACCTCTCGCGCGACCTTCAACGGCCGCCGCCGGGGGAGCGGGGTGACCATCGGGCCGAGCCGCACGCTCTGCGTCGTCATCGCCATCGCGGCAAGGGTCACCCAGGGGTCGGCGATGCCCTCGACCGGGAGTCGGTAGTCGATGTGGTCCCAGACGAAGACGCCGTCCCAGCCGGCTGCCTCGGCATCTGCAGCGATCGAGGCGACGACGCGCGGCTCGGCCAGCTCGTCGAAGATCGGCAGGAACAGCGCCTGTTTCACCGCTCCCCGCCCGGCTTCCAGAGGACGTCTCCGTCAGTGTTCGCGGTGCGGGAGAGGATGAACAGCAGGTCTGACAGGCGGTTGAGGTAGAGCGCGGCCTCGGGGTTCGTGCGCTCTCCGTCGACCTCGATGAGGGCCCAGACCGCGCGCTCGGCCCGCCGGACGACGGTGCGCGCGACGTGCAGGAGGGCGGCGCCCGGCGTGCCCCCGGGGAGGATGAAGCTGCCGAGCTTCGGCAGCTCGGCGTTGTAGGTGTCGCACGCGTCCTCGAGGCGCTTGGTGTACTCCGGCAGGACGCGCAGCGGCTCGTAGCCGAGGTCCTCCTGCACGACGGGTGTCGAGAGGTCCGCGCCCACGTCGAACAGGTCGTTCTGCACCCGCCGTAGCAGGGTCCAGACGTCCTCGGGCAGATCGCCCAGGGCGAGGGCGACGCCGATCGCGCTGTTGGCCTCGTCGACGTCGGCGTAGGCCGCGAGCCGCGGGTCGGTCTTGCTCACGCGGCTCATGTCGCCGAGGTTCGTCGTGCCGGTGTCACCGGTCTTGGTGTAGATCCGCGTGAGGTGGACGTTCATGGGCGGAGCCTACGGTCCGCTACGACCTCCCTGCTGCTGCCTCCGCCCGGGCCGGCGTCGAGGCCGGAACAGGGGCAGAAGTGCGCTCGGCTGTGCCTCGGGCGGCGGCTGCGCCCGACGGCAGGAGCAGGGAAGTCGTCAGCCGCAGTCCTTGGTGCCGCAGGTCAGCTTCGCGACGCCCTCGGTGAGGATGACGGAGTCGTCGCCGCGGTGGACCTGCACGCGGTCGTCGAGTGCCTTGGGGTCGCGGTCGACCAGGCCGACGCTGTTGAGGTCGCTGCGCCCACTGGCGATGTCGGTGAAGGCCGCCGTGGCGCTCGGTGCGTAGCCGATGCGGCCCGCGCCCGGGCGGGGGAGGACGACAAGGAGGTCGGTGGCGTTGGTACGGCTGAAGACCGCGGCCATGACCCACGGGTCACGCGGCGTCTCGGGCCCGAGGAACAGGACACCACTGCTGTCGTAGGCGACCGTGTGCGCTGCCGCGTCCCCGTCGTGCCAGGCCTGACCGAAGGTGAAGTCGAGCCCGTTGCTGGTCCCGTCGACGAGCGAGCGGTAGTGCCCGCCCGTGCCCGGCAGCGCGGCGTCGAACTTCGCGACCACCGCGGCGTCGCTGAGCTTCTGCGCCGACCCGCGATGCACCCAGCCGAGGACGTTGACCGGTGTGCTGGTGTCTGCGGGCTTCCAGTCGGGCGCCGCCACGACGACCTGCGTCCCGTCGGCCTCGGTGACCCGGACCGTGTCCTTCGGGGCCGCCGCCTCCAGCGGCACGAGCCCGATGCCCTTGGGTGCCTGGCCGACGTCGCTGATCTGCTGGTAGCCGGTGCCCTCCGGCGCGTACTCGACCAGCGCGTCGGGTGCGGCGATCACCACCAGTCGTCCTGGGTTGGTGGCATCGCCGTCGAGGGCCCAGGTCAGGACGCGGAGGTCCTTCGGGAGGTCTTGCGTCTGCTGCAGCACGGCGCCGTTCGCGGTCGTGTAGTCCCGGGCGAGGAAGAGCGCGCTGTCCGGGTTCTCCCCCACGGCGAAGGTCTCGGTCGTCGAGCCGAACTGCTGGGTGAAGAGCGGCCGGCACTGCGCGCAGCTGCTGGCCACGACCTCCTTGCCGACGAGGCCGCGCTCGGCCCAGGGCTGCGCCGGGTCCAGTGCTCCCTGCGACGACGGAGTCGGTTCGGCCGAGCCGGCCGGCTGCCGGACCGTCGTGCCCGTTCCGCCACCCATGGCGAGCGGCACCGCTACGGCGACCGCCGCCACGACGACCGCGGCGCTGCCCATGGCAGCGGCAACGCGGCGGCGGCGCAGGCGGCGGGCGCGTGACGTGATGCCGCCGAGGGGGTCGGGGAGCGGGCTGACGTCGGTGGAGCGTCGCTGCAGCGTGGTGCGCAGCTCGTCGTCGATCGGGCTCATCTCGGGGCTCCCAGGGGAAGGGCGGTGCGCGGGTCGTCGCGCAGGGAGGAGTCCTGTCGCAGCACGGCGAGTGCGCGAGAGGTCGTGGACTTGACGGTGCCGACCGAGATCCCCAGCAGCGCAGCGGTCTCCGTCTCGCTCAGGTCCTCGTAGTAGCGGAGGACCAGCACCGCGCGCTGCTTGCGCCCCAGCTTCGCGAGGGCGGACCACAGCGCGTCGTGCAGGTCGCTGTCGGCCTGAGCGTCCCGACCGGGCCGGTCAGGTGGCGTGTCGTACAGGCTCTCGGGCTTCTTGCGGCGCCAGAAGCTGGTCTGGGTGTTGACCATGGTCCGCCGCACGTAGCCGTCGAGCGCGTCGCGGTCACGGATCCGGTCCCAGGCGAGGTAGGTCTTGGCCAGCGTGGTCTGGAGCAGGTCCTCGGCGTCGGCGCGGTTGCCGGTCAGCAGGTAGGCGGTGCGGAGCAGCGCGGCCGACCTCGCGGCCACGTAGTCGCTGAACGCCGGTTGCATGTCAGTCAGGACGCCTGCACCGCCCTCGAAGTTGCGTCAGGCGAGCGAGTAGTTCGCCTTGCTGATGGTGAAGCCGTGCGCGTCGCCGGTGTCGTGGCACCGCACTGTCGAGGCGTTGACCGCGTCGCACTCGAGGAAGCCGACCTTGAAGGCGTGTCCGGCGGCCAGGGGGCGGCTGGCTGTGATGTGGTCGCTGCCGCAGAAGAACGAGGCTCTGGTGCCGGCCTGGATCTCGATGCCGTGCCCCCAGCCGCTGGCGCAGTCCGACGGCTGCGGCGGCAAGGGCCACGCGCGGTTCTTGGGGTCGCAGCGGGCGTACGCCGACTCGATGTCGCAGGCCAGGTTCCCGTCGGCGCTGAGGAAGGTGGTCGCGGCGCTGAGCGACGTGACGGCGAACGCCGGCTTGGCCGGCTTGGTCGCCGCGGGTGCCGTCGTCGGCGGCTGGGTCGTCGCTGCGGTCCGCGCGGGAGAGGAGCCGGAGGAGCACGCGGCCGCGAGCAGGACGAGCAGCAGCAGGGAGCGGCGCATGCCCTCAACGTAAGGCACTTAGAGTCGACGGGCGTGGAACGCTTCGTGGTGACAGGTGGCGCCCGCCTCTGTGGTCAGGTGGGTGTCACCGGCGCGAAGAACAGCGTCCTGAAGCTCATGGCGGCGGCCCTGCTCGCCGAGGGCAGCACCACGCTGACGAACGTCCCGGACATCCTGGACGTCGCGATCATGAGCGAGCTGCTCCGCCGCCTGGGGTGCGACGTGGAGCGGGGTGCCGGCACGGTGCGGATCGACGTCCCCGCGGTCCTCGGCCACGAGGCGGACTACGACCTGGTGCGCCGGATGCGTGCGAGCATCACCGTCCTCGGGCCGCTGCTCGCCCGCTGCGGCGAGGTGAAGGTCGCCCTGCCCGGGGGTGACGCGATCGGTTCGCGTGGCCTCGACATGCACGTCGCCGGGCTCGAGAAGCTCGGCGCCACCGCGACGGTGGAGCACGGCTACCTCGTGGCCTCGGCACCGCGGCTCGTCGGTGCGCCGGTCTGGCTCGACTTCCCCTCGGTGGGCGCGACGGAGACCCTCGTCCTCGCTTCGGTCCTGGCCGAAGGGACGACGACGATCGACAACGCGGCTCGGGAGCCCGACCTCGTCGACCTCTGCGAGTTCCTCGTCGCGATGGGCGCGCAGATCGGCGGCATCGGCAGCTCGACGCTGACGGTGCAGGGCGTCAGTTCGCTCCGCCCCACGACCCATGCGACCTTGCCCGACCGCATCGTCGCCGGCACGTGGGCCGTCGCGGCCTGCCTGACGCAGGGCGACGTGACCGTCGAGGGCGGCCGCGCCGAGCACCTCGAGATCGCCCTGGACAAGCTCGTCACGGCGGGGGCGTCGGTGACGTCGGCCGCCAACGGCTTCCGGGTGGTGATGGACGAGCGGCCGCGCGCGGTCGATGTGGTCACGCTCCCGTACCCCGGCTTTCCCACCGACCTCCAGCCCATGATGCTGACCCTCAACGCCGTGGCGGACGGCACCGCCATGGTGACGGAGAACGTCTTCGAGGCGCGCTGGATGTTCGTCAACGAGCTCGCGCGGCTGGGTGCCGACGTGCGGACCGACGGTCACCACGCCGTCGTCCGCGGCAAGCCCCGGCTGTCGGGTGCGCCCGTGACGGCCCACGACATCCGGGCGGGTGCGGCCCTGGTGCTGGCCGGGCTCGTCGCCGACGGGGTCACCGAGGTGCACGAGGTGCACCACGTCGACCGCGGCTACGACGGCTTCGTCGACGCGCTCGTGGCCCTGGGGGCCGACGTGCGCCGGGAGTCGGGACCCGACCCGCTCTTCTAGGGCGTGCTGACCAGCCGGCGCGCCTCGTCGGCGTCCTTCGCGAAGACCAGCACCTCGAGGTCGCTGATGCTCGCACGCACCCCGCCCGCGCGCAGCACGTCGACGAGCATCTCGGCGTCCGCGCGCGTGCGGACCTCGGCGACGGGCACCAGCAGACCGAGGTCGCGCGGTGCGGGTTGCGCAGGCTTCGCCCGGTGGTCGGTCGAGAACACCCAGCGGCAGAGCAGCGTGATGACGCCCATCGCGCACAGGGCGACGACAGGACCGAGCAGGAAGTGCACGCTCGAGACGACAGGCACCCGGCGATTCTCTCCCGGGCCGCGCAGGGCCGCCAACCGGCGTGGCTCCCACCGATCGTTGCGTGACCGTGATCACATGCTGGCAACCGCTGGACGGGCTGCCGCGTCTTCCTCCGTGACAGCTGCGCACGGCGGGTTGGAGGACTGCTCGTGAACCACGCTCAGATGGCGGCCAACGTCTACGCGCTGACCGGCCGGCTCGACGTCCACGCAGCCGCGGACGCGCGCCTCCTGCTCGCTGCTGCCGTGGACGACGGCCACGGGGAGCTCATCCTCGACCTCGCGCGTCTCGAAGCCGTCGACGCGACGGGTCTCGGCGTCCTGGTGGGCGCCCACCGCCGCGCCCAGCGGGCCGGCCGCACCCTCGTGCTGACCGACGTCCCGCCCCCCGTGGGCCGGATCCTGTTCGTCACGAAGCTCGACCGCGTGCTGCAGACGAGGAGGAGTGCGTAGCACTCAGTGGGCAGAGTGCTTAGCACTAAATGGGCAGAGTGCGTAACGTCACGGTGAGGTGACGTTGCAGGCTGGTTACCCTCCAGTCATGACGGAGCGAGACAAGCCCTGGGTGATGCGGACCTACGCCGGCCACAGCACGCCGGCGAAGAGCAACGAGCTCTACCGCACGAACCTCGCCAAGGGCCAGACCGGCCTGAGCGTCGCCTTCGACCTGCCGACGCAGACCGGCTACGACCCGGACAGCGAGCTCGCCAAGGGCGAGGTCGGCAAGGTCGGTGTCCCGGTCAGCCACGTCGGCGACATGCGCGCGCTCTTCGAGGGCATCCCGCTGGCCGAGATGAACACCTCGATGACCATCAACGCGACGGCCATGTGGCTGCTCGCCCTCTACGAGACGGTGGCGGAGGAGCAGGGGGCCGACGCCGCGCAGCTCCAAGGCACGACGCAGAACGACATCATCAAGGAGTACCTGTCGCGCGGGACCTACGTCTTCCCGCCCGGGCCGTCGCTGCGGCTCATCACGGACATGGTGGCGTACACCGTCACCTCCATCCCGAAGTGGAACCCGATCAACATCTGCAGCTACCACCTGCAGGAGGCCGGGGCGACGCCCGTCCAGGAGATCGCGTACGCACTGTCGACCGCCATCGCCGTCCTCGACGCGGTGAAGGCCTCCGGCCAGGTGCCGGACGAGCGCTTCGGCGAGGTCTGCGCCCGCATCTCCTTCTTCGTGAACGCCGGCGTGCGGTTCATCGAGGAGATGTGCAAGATGCGCGCCTTCACGAGGCTCTGGGACGAGCTGCTGCTGGAGCGCTACGGCGTGCAGGACCCGAAGCACCGGCGGTTCCGCTACGGCGTGCAGGTCAACAGCCTCGGCCTCACGGAGGCGCAGCCCGAGAACAACGTCCAGCGCATCGTCCTCGAGATGCTCGCCGTGACGCTCTCGAAGGACGCCCGCGCCCGCGCTGTGCAGCTGCCCGCGTGGAACGAGGCCCTCGGCCTCCCGCGGCCGTGGGACCAGCAGTGGTCGCTGCGGTTGCAGCAGGTGCTGGCGTACGAGACGGACCTCCTCGAGTACGACGACATCTTCACCGGCTCCGTCGTCGTCGAGGGCAAGGTCGCCGCGCTCTGCGCCGAGGTGCAGCAGGAGGTCGACAAGGTCCAGGCCATGGGCGGCGCGATCGAGGCCGTGGAGTACATGAAGACCTCGCTCGTCGCGTCGCATGCCGAGCGTCGCCGTCGCATCGAGGCCGGCGAGGACGTCGTCGTCGGCGTCAACAAGTTCACGACCACCGAGCCCAACCCGCTGCTGGGCGAGGGCTCCATCCTCACCGTCGACCCCGAGGTCGAGCAGCACGCGATCGAGGCCATCCGCGCCTGGCGGTCCGACCGGGACGCTGCTGCTGTCGACGAGGCCCTGCTCACGCTCCGCGACGCCGCCAAGACCGACACCAACCTCATGCAGGCGACGCTCGCCTGCGCCCGCGCCGGCGTGACGACGGGCGAGTGGGCCGGCGCGCTGCGCGAGGTCTTCGGCGAGTACCGCGCCCCCACGGGCGTCGCCGGTGCGACCGTCGGCGGCGAGGCCGGCGAGGCCATCGCGGCGGTGCGTGCCCGTGTGAAGCAGACCGGTGAGGAGCTCGGGTCGCGGCTCCGGTTCCTCGTGGGCAAGCCCGGCCTCGACGGTCACTCCAACGGTGCCGAGCAGATCGCGGTACGAGGCCGCGACGTCGGCTTCGAGGTCGTCTACCAGGGCATCCGTCTCACCCCGTCGCAGATCGTGGCGGCCGCGGTCGAGGAGGACGTGCACGTCATCGGGCTCAGCATCCTGTCCGGCTCGCACATGGAGGCGGTCCCTGCCGTGCTCAAGGGCCTTCAGGACGCGGGCGCCGGCGACGTCCCGGTCATCGTCGGCGGCATCATCCCCGAGGGCGACGCGGCCCGGCTGAAGGAGCAGGGCGTCGCGGCGGTCTTCACACCGAAGGACTTCGACCTGACCACGGTGATGGGCGAGATCGTCGACGTCGTCCGGAAGGCCAACGGCCTCTCCGCCTGACGGTTCGTTCAGGGCAGCGGTACCCCGGCCCGCAGGAAGTAGATGCCGGCGATGGTCCGGTCGGGGTGGAAGGTCACGCGGTACTCGCCGCGGGCGTGCTCGAGACGCAGACCGATCTGGATGACCGTCAGGCTGCCGCGCATCGTCGCGTGGGCGGGCAAGCTGGCGACGACCCGCCCGAACTGGTCCGTATAGTCGACGAACGAGGCGCACAGCTGTGCGGCATCGAGGTTGCTGCGGACGAGCGGGTCGAACGCGGCGGCGGTGGGCCCGCAGTCGCCGCGCTGGATCTGCCGCAGCTCGCCGGCCGCCTCGAGGCGGAACGGAGCCGAGGCGGCGGTCTCCGTCGTGGCGTCGGTGTCCCGGAGCGTGACCGAGGATCCGTGGTGGAGCGCGGCGGTCAGCCCAACGCTGAGGCCCGCCGCGGCCACCGCCGCGGTGACGAGACCCGTGGTGCGCCGGCGGCGCCGTCGACGCCCCGTGGCGATGGCGTCCCGGGCCCAGTCGACGGGCGGAGGCGTCGTGTGCAGCTGCTGGAGCTGGTTCGCCAGCTGGGACTCGTTCATGATGCGTCCTCCACGGGAGTCAGGTGCACGCGCAGGGCGGTGAGGGCCTTGGACGTCTGGCTCTTGACGGTGCCGGTGCTGCAGCCGATGACTGCGGCGGTCTGCTCCACGCTGAGGTCCTCGAGGAACCGCAGGGCGACCACCTGCCGCTGCCCGGCCGGCAGGTCCATCAGCGCCGCCTGCAGACCCGCCTGCATCCCGATGCCGCTTGCCGGGCCGGCGACCTCCGGGAGCTCCGAGACGAGGAGCTCCGGCGCACGTCGGCGGCGGAACCTCCTGTTCGATGCGTTGACGAGAGCGCGCCGCGCGTAGGCATCGGCGTCCTCGGCCGCCTCGACCTTGCGCCAGGACACGTAGAGCGACGCGAGGGTGTCCTGCACGAGGTCCTGGGCGGTGTGACTGTCACCAGTGAGCAGCATGGCAAGGCGGTAGAGCCGTGGGCCGCGTGACGCGGCGAACGCGCTGAACCGGTCGAGTGCGCCGGTGTCCAACGAAGCCCCCTTTGACGAGTGCCCTTCGACTGCTCAGAGTCCCTCCGGAAGGCGCCAGGTTGCCGGAGATGGGAAGTTCGTGCCAGGGCTAGTGCGTCCAGGTCGACCAACGTGCCGTTGCCAAGCGGCCGGGGTGTGGTTGAGGCAGCCGCGCAGCGACCTCCTCGGCGATCGCCTGCGCGTCGCCCGTCGTCGTGTCGATGTGCTCGGCGAACCGGGCGTCGAACGCGTCGTACTCCGACCAACGGCTCTCGATCCAGGCCTGGGCGGCGTGCCGCTCCGCCTCGGACATGCTCGAGAACTCGGGCTGCGTGCGGGCGCGAGCCTCAGCGCGTGCCCGGAGGACGTCGGCCGGAGCGGTCAGGCAGAAGTGGTGGACCTCCTGCCCGTCGTCGCGCAGCCGGCCGATGATCTCGTCGAAGTACGCAGGGCGCAGCACGGTCATCGGGACGATGAGCGGCCGTCCCCACTCCGCAACCAGGCCGGCGCTGGTCGTCACGACGAGGTCCCGCCAGAGCGCGATGTCCTGGAAGTCGTGCACCTCGGCCTCGGGAGGCGTCCAGAGGCGCAGCCCGACGCCGAGGATCTCCGGGTCGAAGACGATCGCCTCCGGCCAACGCGCGCTCAGTGCTGCGGCCGTCGTCGTCTTGCCCACGCCGAAGCTGCCGTTGAGCCACACGATCATGCGACGACTCTGGCAGACGTCCAGGGATCGCTCGCTACCGTCGGCGGCGTGGAGATCTCGGTCCGCCCGGCGACGCTGGACGATGCGGGGGAGCTCATCGCGGTCCTGGCCGAGCTGTCGCAGGCGGCCGAGGCCCTGGATCCCGACGTGGTGGCCGCACGACTCGCCGACGAGCGCGTCCGGGTTCTCGTGGGACATCTCGACGGTCGCGTGCTGGGGACCGCGTCGCTCTGCGTGCTCGTGACGGTGACAGAGGGCCTGATCGGCCACGTCGAGGACGTGGTCGTCACGGCGGCTGCTCGCGGCTCCGGTCTTGGACGGCGCCTGGTGGAGGCACTGCACGTGGAGGCGCGAGCGTTGGGCATCAGGAAGCTGGAGCTGACCTCGCGTCCGAGCCGCGAGGCTGCCAACCGCCTCTACCAGTCGCTCGGTTACGAGCGCCGCGAGACCAACGTCTACCGGCTGCGCCTGGACTAGGAGCTACGAGGTGGTCGTGGGCGCGGCGCGCAGGCAGCCGATGCGGCGTGCGACGTCGCCGGTCTTGGTGTGCAGCGCGACGACCATGACCCGCTCGCCGACCTTGAGGTCACCGTAGGACTCCGGCTGGCCCTTCTGCCGCACCTTCGTCTTGTCGGTCACGGCATAGGTGTGCACGAAGCCGTCGAGGCTGCGCAGCGAGATCGAGCTCGGCGACAGCGCGGTGATCTCGCCACGCTGGACCAGCAGCGTGAGCGTGCCGTGCTTGCGGGTGTGGACCGTGAGCGACAGGTGGCCGGTGGTGCGCAGCTCGTGGCGGCGCTGGGGGGTGAGCAGGCGCCGGGCGCGGACGGCGACGCTCCCGTTGCCGTCGGCTCCGACCCCCGCGGACAGGGCTGTGATCGCCTGCTCGGGAGAGGCGTTGGCGGACGACGGTGCGAGCAGGGCGATGCCGCCTGCGGC
>Ga0207705_10004799_pt1 | contig 10181 bp, 9 predicted proteins | sample KBSC13metaG_FD_184314 | JGI IMG/M metagenome (GOLD analysis project Ga0207705, IMG submission 184314) | Corn rhizosphere microbial communities from Kellogg Biological Station, Michigan, USA - KBS C1-3 metaG (SPAdes) (version 2) | ecosystem: Host-associated > Plants > Roots > Rhizosphere > Soil ...
CTGGCACCGGGCAGCGGCTGCTCGTCCGGATCCGGCAGCCGGACGCCGCAGACGACCATTCCCACGTCGCGGGTCAGGCCGAGGTGCTCACGCATCCAGCGCAGGTTGTAGTCGCAGACCGTGATCAGGACATCGGCGAGCCGCAGCTTCTGGGGCAGGCAGCGCTGCTTGCTGAAGATGTCCTTCGCGTGCAGCGTCATCGACCAGGGGACCCCCAGCAGCGGTGCCAGGCACGCGGCTCCGGTCGCGCCCCACCACGCGAAGTGCGCGTGGAGAGCGACGGCACCCGCGCTCTCGAGGTGGTCGGCCGCTCGAGGGAGTCGCTGCCAGGCGAGCAGCTCGCCGGAGCTCCCCATGTCGCGACGCAGTGTCATGACGCGCGACAGGAAGCGCGCGTAGCGCACGGGGTGCCGGCACAGCCATCGGACGTGATCGGCCCAGAGGCCGCGGCCGAGCGGGATGTCCTCGAGGTAGAGGACCCGCGCGTCGTCCTCCAGATCGCGGTCGCCCCGGCGCAGGGCCACGACGACCACGTCGACGCCCTGGGCGCGCATCTCGTCGATCTCGTTGGAGACGAAGGTCTGCGAGGTCTGGAGGTAGCGGTCCAGCAGGTAGCCGACGGGTCCCGTCACGACTGGTCCAGCATGGCGTGCACCGCCTTGTTGATGGTGCGGGTCGCCCACCAGTTGAGCAGGGAGGCGTGGACACCCCAGGCCCACGACACGTCGTGGCCGGCAGCGCGCGCCCGCTTCCACATCCCTCGGTTCGGCCGGCCGGTCACGGGACGCGCACGCGCCTGCCAGCGAAGCCGCTGGCCGTCGACGCCCGCCGCGATCCGCTTCACCTTCAGCATGACCTCGCGGTCGGTGCGCCGGGCGTCGTGCTCGACCCAGGCGTCCTCGGAGTAGCTCAGTGAGTAGCCGGCGTCGCGGGCCCGGCGCCCGAAGTCGGCGTCACCGCCCGTGCGCATCGACTCGTCGAAGCGAAGGGCGTCGAAGACGTCGGCACGCACCCCCAGGTTGCAGGTGACGGCGAAGCCGTCCCTCTTGACGTACCCCTCCTGCTGCAGGTGGCGCACGGAGTCCACGAACTCTGCCGGCGTCGGGACACCCTGGAACGTGAACCGCACGGCACCGCCGCAGGTGTCGGCGTGCCGGAGAGCGGCGACGTGTGCGGTCACCCAGCCGGGCGCCACCCGGCACTCGGCGTCGGTGAACACCAGCACGTCGACCGGACGCTCGACGGCGCCGACCGCCGCGTTGCGTGCCGCATAGGAGCCGCGGTTCACGTCCAGCGGCACGACGCGCGCCCCGGCCTGTCGGGCAGCTTCGACCGTGGCAGGGTCGGCGCCGTCCACGGCAACGACGACCTGGAGGTGCGTCGCGGGGTAGTCCCCGGCCAGCACGGTGCGCACGGTCGCCGCCACGCCCTCGGCTTCGCGGTAGGCGGGGATGCAGACCGCGACACGCGGTGTGGAGGGAAGAGGGGTCGTCATGGCACGTCAGAAGTGATGACGGACCAGCTCGTCGTTCCTCGCGGTCCGCACGACGCGAAGTCGCTGCCAGGACGCCGCGCAGACGCCGGCGGCCATCCAGTAGAAGTCTCCGAACTGCGTCAGCAGGTTCACCGTGAAGAGGTTGAGCGTGGCCGCGCACAGGGCGGCCGCCCAGGCACGCTCGAGGTTGGTCAGCCCCCCAGCGGCGAGCGTCACGAAGGCCAGGACCCCGACGGCGAGGAACGCGAGAACCGTCAGCACCCCGTTCGACAGGTAGACGAGCGCGTAGGCGTTGTCGAAGCTGTTGAGCCCGGTGCGCTGCTCGACCTGATCGGTCACGCTGCCCGTCCCGGCACTGCGCTGTCCCAGGACGCTGAACTCGCTCGGGTCGCGCACCAGGTCGAGGATCGCCACGCGGTGCTCGGTGCTGGCGGCCTCGTTCGTGTCGCTGGACTGGCTGCTGGAGACGAGCTCCGACACCGTCGAGCTGACGGGGGTCGCCACCACGACTGCGGCACCCACGAGGAGGACGCCGAGCAGGGTCGTGAGCTGGAGCCGCCGTGACTCGAGGACGAACCACAGGGCGACTCCGGCGGCCAGCATGAGCATGGCGCCGCGGCTGAGGGTGTCGAGCGTCCCGAGCAGCATCACGGTCGCGGCCAGTGCGAGCGCCGACCGGGCGAGCAGGTTGGTCGTCTCGACGGCCAGGGCCACGGCGAGCACCAGCGCCAGTGCCAGGAACATGCCGAGCGCGATGGAGTGGCCGAAGGCCGCCTCGGCACGGACCTCGCCGAACCGGAACTGCTCCTGGGCGAAGGCGGAGTACTCGTAGCCGGAGCTCGGCAGGCGGAAGTAGAGGTTGCCTGCACCGGAGTGCTCCAGGACCGCGAAGACGGCCGAGGCGGTCCCGCCGATGACGACCGCGACCGCGGCGACCCGGGGGAGGTCCCGGCGCAGGGCGAGGAGCCGGAAGACGGTGTACGGCACGGCGACGTAGAGAGCGGGACCGAGGACAGCGCCTGGCCGGACGCTGAGGTTCAGCAAGGTGGAGAGCACACGCAGACCGCAGAAGGCTGCGACCGCGAGGTCCATGGGCACGAGCCGCGCGAGACGCAGCGAGCTCAGCGCCGACGGCAGGAGGATGATGCCGACGACCAGTCCTGGGGTGACCCCGAACTGAGTGCCTCCTACGTAACGACCCGCGTACACCGGTAGGGACGCGACCACGCACAGCCCGATCACCACGGCAACGTTCACCTGGCGGTGCGCGAGGTAGGCGAACCCGACGACGAGCAGCGCCGCGGTCACCACTCCGACGAGGCTGGCTGCGCGGTACTGCACGAGGACCACGAGGGCGGCCACCGCGAGGGGGACGAGCCGGACCGCCGCGCCGCGTGCCCCGGCTCGGAGCGCGGACGTGACGGCCATGCCCACCATGCTCGCAGAAGGCTGAGCGGAGGGGTCGTGCGTCAGGGACCGGTGCGGCCCGTGACGAGCACCGTCCGCAGCCGCTCGTAGTCGACGCGCGGCATGCGGCCCGTCCGGACCCGGAGCCAGAAAGAGGCGCGGGCACAGCGGGCGTAGGCGCGGGCAGCGCGGGCCCCCTCGTGCAGCTGCAGGTAGCGGAGCAGGCTGACCAGGGCGTGGTCGCGGCCGGCGAAGGGGATGCTGGATCGCGACTGGCCGGGGCAGTGCTCGGCCCAGGCCTCGGGCACCAGCTCGACGCGCCAGCCGAGGTCGCGCATCCGGGTCGCCAGGTCCATCTCCTCGAAGCAGAGGAAGAAGCCCTCGTCGAAGCCGCCAACCTCGTCGAACGCGCTGCGCCGGGCGAGCATGCACGCACCCTCCACGTAGCCGACCTCCACAGCCTGGTCCGCTGTGGGTGGGAGCTGCCGACGGGGCAGGAGCCTGCCGGCAGCGCCAGGAAGGAGCGGGCGTACCTCCGTCAGCAGCCTCGGTGCCGACCCGGCCGACGTCAGAGGTGAGCCTCCGCAGTGGAGCCTCGGTCCGACGAGGCCGCGCCGCGGGTCGTCGAGCAGGTGCTGGACGAGGCGGCCGATGTCTTGGGCAGCGATGCGGGCGTCGGGGTTGCAGAAGAGCACCAGGTCGCACTCGGGCGGCAGGGCCCGGGCGCCGGTGTTGCATCCACCGCCGAAGCCGATGTTGCCCTGCTCCACGACCACGAGGCTCGGATCCGTTCGGCGCCGCAGCACGTCGACCGTGTCGTCCGGCGAGTCGTTGTCGACCACCACGACGGCCCCGAGGCCGGCATCGACCAGGCTGTCGAGGCAGCCGGTGATGTGACCGGCGGAGGCGTAGGTCACGATGACAACCCCGACGCGCGACAGGTCGCTGGTGCTCGACACGACGGTCAGGATGGCAGAGGAGGACGGCGGTGGCGCTGCCCGCGGACGGCGTGGAGGTCATCGCGCTGCTCGGGACGTCGTTCGCCAGGCTCGAGCACCAGGGAACCCGCTGGCGCTTCCTGCTGCGAGCGTGGGCCCGCGACCCTCGGGTCCGCCGTCTCGTCGCCGTCGACTTCCCGAAGATCAGCCCGCGGCACCTCGTCCGCAGCCCCCTTGCCGTCTCGCGTCGCTCCTGGCTCGAGGGCTGCGAGCTCGTGGAGGCGCGGGTGCCGGCGCACCGGGCCACCACGCTGGGGTCGCGCCTCGCCTGGTCGCGGACCGCCAGGGGCATCGACGACCTGCTCGGCCACGCGAGGCACCCACGCGTCGTGATCGCGGCCACGCCCCTCGCGGCCCCGCTGCTCTCGCGGATCACGTCCGCGCGGCAGGGCTTCGATGCGGTCGACGACTGGCGCGCGCTCCCGGGCATGGTGCACCTCGCCCGGCACGTGGCTGCCGGCTACGCCTCGCTGCGACCCTCGACCGCCTGCACGAGCGTCTCCGAGCCACTGAGCGCCACGCTCGCCGACGACTACGGCCTGGCTCCGACCACGATCCCGAACGGCGTCGACCTCGAGGCCTACGCCCGCAGGGCTCCGGCACCGGAGGACGTACCGGACGAGCCGTTCGCTGTCTACGTCGGCGTCGTCCAGGAGCGCTTCGACCTGGAGCTGCTGGAGGCGTTGGTCAGCGCCGGCGTCCGCGTCGTCGTGGCCGGCCCGGCAAGGGGCAGCGTCGCCGACCGGTTGCGGCAGTCCGGTGCGACCTGGCTGGGGCCGATCGACGTCGGCCTCGTGCCCGGCCTGCTGCAGCGGGCCCGCGTCGGCATCGTTCCGCACCGCGTGGACCCGCTCACCCTGAGCATGGACCCCATGAAGGTTCTCGAGTACCTCGCAGCCGGGCTGCCGGTGGTCACCACGCCCGTGACGCGCTCCGTCGCCAGCTCGCGCGTGGTGGAGGCTGAGGGCCCGGCGTTCGTGGCCGCGACCCGAAGCGCCCTCAGCGCCGCGCGCCTCGACTCGCCCGATCCCGTCGTTCTCGACCGCGACTGGGCACAGGTGGCGCGGCGCGTCCTCGAGGTGCATGCAGGATGAGAGCCACCGCGCTCGACCCGGTACACGCCAGCCTGGGCGAGGGACCTCTCTGGGACGCCGAGCGTGGAGTCGTGCACTGGGTCGACATCGACGCGAGCACCTGGCACCGATGGTCCGTGCGCGACGGCGCTCTGCCTGTCGTGCACGTACCTCAGACCCCGGGTTTCCTTGTCCTGCAGGCAAATGCGGGTCTTCTCGCCGGTGTGGAGTCCGGCTTCGCGATGCTTCACGAGGACGGCACGCTGACGATGCTCGCCGAGGTGGAGACCCGCCCGGACCACCGCATGAACGACGGCGAGGCAGATCCCCAGGGTCGGGTCTGGGGGAGCACCGTGGCCCGCAGCTGCGACCAGCCCACGGGTGCCCTGTGGCGCCTCGACCTCGACGGCACAGCGCACGTCGCGCTGGAGCCCGTGACCATCGGCAACGGCATCGCCTTTTCCGACGACGGCGCGCGGATGTGGTTCGTCGACTCGGCCAGGCGCGCGGTCGACCTGCTGGACATCGACCCGGCGACCGGCGACCTGTCGAACCGCAGGACCCTCGTCCGCTTTCCCGCCGGCGAGGAGCCGGACGGGCTCTGCCTGGACGGCGAAGGTGGCCTGTGGGTGGCCGTGTGGAACGGGTGGTCGGTCCGTCGCTACGACCCGGACGGTCGCGAGACCGCACGCGTGGACGTGCCGACCGCGCGTGTCACGTCCTGCGCCTTCGGCGGCCCGGAGCTCGACGTCCTGTTCATCACCACAGCAGCCAAGGGGGATCGGGACGACCCCCTGGCTGGCGCGCTCTTCTGCGCCGAACCGGGCGTTCGCGGGCGGCTGCCCTACTCGGTGAAGGTCGGCGCACCGCGCTGAACCAGCGCGGGGATCCAGCTGCGCGTCACGCCCTCGAGCCGCTTGCCCCGGGCCTCCGCGACCTGGGCGAAGGCCTCCACGCGCTCGCAGTGCCGCTCGTAGTAGTCGGCGTAGCTCCGCGCCGCGAAGAACGACGGATGGGCCTCGAAGACGGCACCCATGAGCACCGGGTCGTACTGCACGGCCGGGTTGTGCTTCCAGAAGTAGTTCTCCGTGCTCGCCCGCCCGTCGCAGCCGGCCACGAGGACCGTGTCGGCAAGCGCGAAGCCCACCGGCATCATCATCTCCGTCAGGATGTTGCCTGACGGCTTGACCTGCGGTGCCTCCGGCGTCGGCCACTGCCACTGCTCGCCGTCGTTGGCGAGACCGACGACGCGGTCCGCGAGCTCGGGATGGTGGCCGAGCAGGAGCTGCAGGAAGTTGGCCGGCGTGACGACGAGAGCCCCCGTCCGCTCGACGGCGGCGAGCAGGTCGCGGCGGAACTGTGCCGCGTAGGCACTCGGGCCGTAGTGGAAGACCGGATCCCCGAAGCAGATCGCGGACGGCCGGAGCCGGTCGAGCAGCTCCTCGTTGCGGACGGCCGAGTTGCAGATGATGCGCACGTCCGACCTGGCCAGCGTCTCGTCATCGAGCTCGGACGCACTGGGCCCGGTGCCGAGCACGAGGGCGGTACCGCCGTCCGCCCGGCGTCGCAGCAGCGTCTCGACGGATGCTCGCGCGTCCGGCACCGGCACCGTGCTCAAGGCCTCACGGAGCCGCCTGTAACCGTGTTCCGAGGTGTAGGAGAGGAAGGCGTCCGCCACGGTGGTGCGGCGCAGACCACGCCAGCCGGTGAGGAGCGACCGTGGCGTCGTCCGATGGAGCACCACGCGCACGCCCGGTCCGCCCGGAGCTGCCGGCGCCAGACGTCGGGTGTGGACCAGCGACGCGTCCATGTGCGGGGCGTCCTCCGGCCGGACCTGCCTGCCCTCGGAGCCGGGCACGTAGATCGGCAGGTCGACGCCGGGCAGGTACCAGTTGATGCGGGCGACCAGGTCCGCCAGCTCCGCGTCGGAGGTGACGGGCGGGTGGAAGACGAGGCCGGTGACCTCCCCACGACGCACCGGCCGCGCGATCCGGCGGAGGGTGAAGTTGACCCCTCGACGCAGCTTCTGGTTGACCGGGCGGTGCTTGCCGTACGCCGCTCGCTGGCCGCGGCTCGAGCCGTCGGTCATTCGCTCGCCAGCCGTGCCGAGACGCCGCCGTCGGCGACGATCGTCGTACCCGTGAGGAAGGCCGACTGATCGTCGTCGAGGAGGAAGGCGATGACGGTCGCGATCTCCCGGGGGTCACCGACGCGCTCCAGGGGAGTGCGGGACACGAGCCGCTCGATGGCGGCGCGCCGCCCCTGGTCGTCGGAAGCGAACCGCGCCAGGCCGTCCTCGAGCATCCGGGTCTGCACTGCGCCGGGGAGGACAGCGTTCACGCGGACCGCGGGGGCGAGCTCGAGGGCACTCACGCGCGTGTACGCCACGAGGGCCGCCTTCGACGCGGCGTAGGCAGCCATGCCGGCGGTCGAGGCGAGCGCGTGCACCGACGACACGTTCACCACGGCGCCACGCGCGGCCCGAAGGCTCGGCGCGAGCAGCCGGGTCAGGCGGTGAGCGGCGCTGACGTTGACGTCCATGACCTGGCGCCAGCTCGCGTCGTCGAGCTGCTCGATGGTGTTCGTCAGCTGGAACGCCGCGTTGTTGACGAGCGCGCACACCTGCCGGCCGTCGAGGACCGCCGAAAGCGCTGCCTCCGTCGCTTCCGCGTCGCCGATGTCCACGCAGACGTCCGTGCCCGCCCGCACGTCGACCCCGACCACGTCGAAGCCGCGCTCGGCCAGGAGCTCGCACGTCGCGCCTCCGATGCCGCCCAGCGCTCCGGTCACGACGGCGGTGCGGGTCATGCCCGGCCCAGCTCGCGCAGCAGGTTGTCGACGGCGGTGCGGCTCGTGCGGGCGCTCGCCTCTGCGGTGTTGCTGCCGTTGTGGGACCCGAGGATGACGTTCGGCAGCGTACGCAGCGGGCTGTCGAGGGGCAGCGGCTCGACCTCGAAGACGTCGAGCGACGCACCTGCGACCCGGCCGTCCTGCAGCGCCTCGACGAGAGCCTCCTCGTCGATCAGCGGGCCGCGGCCGGTGTTGACGATGCGCAGGCCCGGCTTCACCTGGGACAGCGACGTGCGGTTGAGGAGGTGCCGGTTGTCGGCCGTGAGCGGGCAGTTGAGCGACAGGTAGTCGACGGAGCGCAGCAGCTCGTCGACCTCGACCACGTGCACGCCCAGGGCAGCCGCCGCATCGCGCGACGCCGGTGACGGGTCGGACCCGAGGACGGTCATCTCCATCGCGATCGCTCGCTTGGCCAGCGCCCGCCCGATGCCGCCGAGGCCGACGATCCCGAGGGTCGCACCGTTGAGCGAGGTGCCGAGCACCTTGTGCCAGGTCCCCTCGCGCACCTTGGCATCGACGATGTGCAGGCCGCGCGCCAGCAGGACGAGGTGCCCGACGCAGACGTCGGCGACCTCGGCATCGAAGGCGCCTGGGCAGTTGGTGACGGTCACGCCCAGCCGCTTCGCGGCCGCGAGATCGATCCCGTCGACCCCGACGCCCCACTTGCTGATGACCTTGAGCCGAGCAGCCGCGCCCTTCTCCAGCACCGCCTCGGTGATCTGGTCGTCGCCGGCCACCATGCCGTCGTAGCGGTCGATGATGGCGAGCAGCTCGGTCTCGGAGAGCGCCTGCACGACCGGGGGAAGGTCGCACTCGAGGCCGGCGGCCGAGAGCCGTTCGGCGTGCTCGGCGTAGTTCGCCTGCATCTGCGGGCAGGTCAGGAGGACGCGCACGTCAGGCCTTCCGGGCCAGGAGGGCCTCGACGATCGTCCAGTCGAGCTCGTCATCGATGTCCCAGGCCTCTTCCGCAGACATGGGGTAGAGCATCGGGTTGCGGCCGATGCGCGAGCCGGTGGCGCGCAGGAGCTCGCCCGTGAAGAGGAAGATGTTGCTGTTCTCCTCGTACACCGGGGGGAGGTCCTGCGTTCGGAGCAGCACGGCCGGGTCGTGGTTCAACGGCTTCCCGTCGGCGTTCCACAGCCTCGTGTGCAGAGGGGTCACCGTGAAGAGGCTGTCGTGCCCGGGGCTGGCGAGGAACGCCTCGACCGCGTCCTTCACGGTGCTCGCCTGCAGCAGTGGGTTCGTCGTGTGCGTCTGCAGGTAGAGGTCGGCCTCGACCTGGGCGATGTCGTGCAGCAGCACGTCGTTCATCGGCACCTCGCCCGCCCGCAGGTGCTCAGGCCTCTCTAGCACCACGACCTCGGGAAAGCTCGTGGCCAGCCCCTCGGTCACCGTGGGGCTGTCGGTGTCGACGACGACCTGGTCCACCACACCGGAGTCCAGCAGGGTCCGCAGGACGTGCGCGTAGAGCGGCCGATCGCCGAGGACGCGGTAGTTCTTGCCAGGCACGCGCTCACTGCTGTGCCGCATGGGGACCAGGGCGACGACGCGGGTCAAGGCTGGGTCTCCTCACCGGGCGCGGAGTAGTCGATCACGTCGCCGTCCGGGCCTTCGGCAGGTGCCTGCCACGCCACCCCCGGGTAGTAGAAGCGCTTCTTCAGGGCCGCGTGCACCGGACCACTCTGCTGGAACCCCTGGAACGTGCCCAGGAACTGCGCCGCCCGGAAGCTGACGATGTCGCCGATCCGGCCGAGGGAGCCGTCGCGCACTGCGTGAGTCACGTCGCTCCCCACACTGGCGAGGAACAGCGAGGCGGCCTCCGGTGCGCTCATCTTGGCCTCGTCGTAGATCTTCTTGTGGGCGATGGCCTCGCGTCGGTAGCGGTTGACGACGCTCGCCCAGGACTCGTCGTGGGCGTGCACGATCTCCGCCTCCGCGACGTAGGCGAGGCGATGGCCCTCCGCGAGTGCCGCCTTGGCCCAGGCCATGTCCTCCAGACCGGTCAGGTCCTCGTCGTAGGGCTGGCGCTTCCAGACGTCGACCCGGATCGCGGCGTTGGCGTTGTTGCAGAACGGGTGGCGCTGGTCGGGATCGCTCTCCCGAGGAAACCAGCGATCGAGGATCCGGTGCTCGGAGTACCGCGTGACCTCGTTGCCGATCTGCCGCCCGTAGGTCAGCGCGACCTCCGGGCGCGCGAAGGGCGCCACGAGGCTGTCGAGCCACGTCGTGCGCACCGGGTAGACGTGGGCGCTGACGAGCAGCGCGACCTCACCCGTGGCCACCTCGAGGCCGCGGTTCAGTGCGCGTCCGAACGAGAAGTCCTCGGGGGCGATGTGCACGATCTCGACGGGGAAGCGA
>Ga0207705_10004801_pt1 | contig 10175 bp, 15 predicted proteins | sample KBSC13metaG_FD_184314 | JGI IMG/M metagenome (GOLD analysis project Ga0207705, IMG submission 184314) | Corn rhizosphere microbial communities from Kellogg Biological Station, Michigan, USA - KBS C1-3 metaG (SPAdes) (version 2) | ecosystem: Host-associated > Plants > Roots > Rhizosphere > Soil ...
GCCACCATGCCCGATGTGTCGTAGCCGGCCGCGCGCATCGTCTGGAACCCGACGCGATCCGCTTCGCGCTCGGCATCGCGGCTGAAATTCAGTTGGCGCTGGATAGCGAGGCCCTGCCCGCCCATCATGACGCCCATCGCCGCATCGGCCCCGCCGCCGGCCTTGCCGACGAGCGCCGCCAGCAGCAGCGCGGCGAGTGGCAGCAGCGCATCCTGCTTCTGTTGCCCGATCATGCGCGCGATGTGGCGCTGCTGCACGTGCCCGATCTCGTGCGACAGCACGGACGCCAGTTCCGACTCGCTCTGCGCCGACAACAGCAGCTGCGAGTGCACGCCGATGAAGCCGCCGGGCAGTGCGAACGCGTTGATCATCGGATCGCGCACGGCAAAGAAGAAGAAATCGGCATTCATCTCGCCACGCGCACCGGGCGCGAACGACACGAGGTTGTCGCCGAAGTTGTTCAGGAATTCGATGACCGCGTCGTCGTCCAGGTAATCGGGATCGCGCCGGATATCGTTCATGATCTCTTCGCCCAGCTTGCGCTCCATGACGGGAGACAGGTCGGAACGCGCGGTATCGCCGAGCGTCGGCAAGCCGGTCGTGTCGGCGCTGCCGTGCAGGACGGGAACGGTGGGCGTGGCCAGGGCGGCGGCGGTCGCCACGGCCAGGCCGACGGCCGCCGCGAGACGGCGCCAGGGCCACTTGGGTGAAAGCTGCAACATTGCTGAAATCGGGTTAGGTTTCACGATGCTATGATACCCGCTTCCCGGCTGTTGAAACCGCTGGGCATTATTTTGTTACTCCTTGTTCACGCCAACATGACAACTTCCGCCGCCGACGCCAGCCCCCTGACCCACTTCGACGCCACCGGCCAGGCCCACATGGTCGACGTCGGTGCCAAGGACGCCACCCACCGCGTCGCCGTCGCCGCCGGTACGATCCGCATGCAGCCTGCGACGCTGGAGCTGGTAAGCTCGGGTTCGGCCAAGAAAGGCGATGTGCTGGGCGTGGCCCGCATCGCCGCCATCATGGCCGCCAAGCGCACGAGCGATCTGATTCCCCTGTGCCATCCGCTGGCCATCACCAAGGTCGCCGTCGATTTCGAGATCGATGCGGCGAATAACAGCGTGCATTGCCGGGCGCAGGTCGAAACCTATGGCAAGACCGGCGTGGAGATGGAAGCGCTCACTTCGGTGCAGGTTGGTCTGCTGACCATTTACGACATGTGCAAGGCTGCGGATCGCGGGATGGTCATGACCGATGTGCGGGTGCTGGAAAAGCATGGTGGCAAATCGGGCGACTGGACGGCCGCGCTCGATATCTGACGCTGTCGAACTTCAACTGCCGCTCAACTGCAATAGGGCCGCGCTTCTTTCTCATAGCTATCCGGCAGTACCCTGACGGAAGGGAACATACCTGCGTCGAGCGCACCCGCGCCGTCGATATCCATCGCCGCCCGCTGCTGGTCCGTTAATACGCTCCAGGCAGTCTGCAGGCGCGCACAATAATGCTCGCGGACCCAGCTGACCATTGCTGGCGTTGTCGCAATCGACTTGGATGCGATGAACCGCGCAAAAACCCATGCAAAGTCGCCGGGTGCTTGCGGACCGGGAACGTGTGGGCCGGCTGGCATGAACTGCGTGGAGAGATTTTCCAACAGGACCATTGGCTGGTCGCTGTCCTTGATCAGGTAGACGAACTTCTGCATTCGGCTGTAGTTCTCCCAATCTGGCCTGGTCAGCACATCGGTCATATGGTCGAGCCCGTAGCCATCCTTGATCGCGCGGGCGGAGAAGAACGTGCAGTCTTTTAAATCCTTCGGGTCAAAGTGAAAGCTACCGTCTGGCCCAGATTCGCTCCGGAGTATTTTCGTGTCGTGGCCATGTCCGCGCCTGGGGATGGAACAGGACAGTTCGACGGCCGCGTGGTAAATAGGCTCCCTGCTGACGAAATCAATCACCTTGCCGTCGCCCGAATTCGCCGACAGGATCGAGCAACCGGAAAACAAAGTCACTGTCAGCAGCGCGCATGAGAACCGGTGCGGGAAGCGCAGAGCAGTTTGTGCTACCTTCGTTCGTCTACAAAATAGTTGCATTACGTCCTCCGGGCCACACTTCGAGCCCAACATGTTGGTACAAAAATATAACTTGCCTGAGATTGTACTTTGGCAAACCAGCTCAGCTACGGCAATCCCGTCATGTGTTCGAGGTAACTAGCGCATCGCTCAGGTGCAGGTCGTCCACCGGCTTCGAATTGGGCTTTCGACGAATAGCCAAGCCGCCCCCTATGGCCCAGAATCCTGATCATGGTTGTCCCAGAACCGCAGGACTTCGTATGACAGCTCTCGTCGGCACGATCGTCTTTGTCTGCACCTTCGCCGGCGCGCTGTTCGGCATGTGGGTGCGGACTGTCTTGCCTGAGCATCACGTCGACAACGACTCGTGCGATACGATCAGGCCGGGGGTCTGATTGATCGCCGGGATGAGCGCCCTGGTCCTCGGGCTCGTCACGGCTTCGGCCAAGAGCTCCTACGACAGCGTGGAAACCTCGGTGCGCTCGACCGCCGTCGATATCCTTGCCCTTGACCGCCTGCTTGCCCGATACGGGCCCGGAGCCAGCGGTATACGTGTGACGCTGAAGACGCTGGTTGCGCAACGCTTCGATTAAATCTGGCCGGAGCAATCCAGGCACCCCGATCTTGATCCGAAGCCACTTGGCGACGGCAGAATCGCTGCTCGAGCAAGTCAGCGGGCTGGCACCGCATAATCCGTCGCAGGGAGGCCCTTCGATCCCGCGTCCTGGACCTTTCCGAGTCGCTGATGAAGGTCAGGTGGATGGTTGTTGTCGAGTGCAGCCGAACGATACCGCTACCATTCATCGTTATCCTTCTGTTGTGGCTGACGCTCACGTTCACAAGCTTCGGGCTGTTTTCACCGAAAAATCCAACGGTTCTCGCGGTGCTGTTGATGTGTTCACTATCGATCGGAAGCGCGTTGTTTCTTGTCCTGGAAATGGACTCGCCCTTCGACGGCTGGCTCAAGGTTTCGGCAGAACCGATGCGTTACACGCTAACCCAACTCAACAAGTAATCGGGCCAAAGGCGGCGGACCGCGGGATGTCATGACCAATGTGCGCGTGGTGGAGAAGCATGGCGACAAATCCGGCAACTGGACGGCGGATATTGATAAGTGATTGATCTGCCAGAGAAATCGCCGTTGCTGCTCCAATGACAACCTGCGCCAGTCGTCCACCCATCTCATCCGGCATGAGCTGCTATAAGCGACGAGAGTTATTCATCAAACGCGTCTATGATCAGACGTGACTGGACACCCATCGCTTGATGGTTCCCAACGACCGTTAAGCAGAGGCGGACAAGAATGCTTGCTCCACTTAACTTGGAGAGAAGCATGGCCACAGACGTCTATCTGAGCATCGATGGTATCAAGGGCGAGTCAGCGGATTCCGCCCACCAGGGATGGATCGAACTGACGTCCGCCCAATGGGGCGTGACACAGCCCCGTAGCGCAACCGCATCGACGGGCGGCGGCCACACTGCGGAGCGCTGCGAGCACCGGACGCTCGCAATCAGCAAGCTCGCAGACCTCGCCTCACCGATTCTGATGCAGACCTGCTCGATGGGCAAAACGATCCCGAAAGCAAAGCTGGAGTTCATGCGCGCTGACGGCGACGGCACCCGCGTCAAGTATTACCAGGTCGAGTTGGAGAACGTCATGATCGCCAACATGGAGCAGATGGTGCATGGCGGCGGCATCCTGCACGACGAAATCGGACTGCGCTTTTCTAAAATCAAATGGTCGTACACGCAGCAGAAGATCGGTGGCGGTGCCGGCGGATCGACAATGGGCGGTTGGGATCTGGCTTGTAACAAATGCGCCTGACGGAGGCTTCCAATGTCAGCCGAATGGACGACCGACGATGACGACAAATGCCCTGATCCAATCCGCCCTCGCCCGACTCAGGACTCGCGCGGATTCTTCATGCTTCCACAAGCGCCGATGGACTCGGGCTATTATGTGTATGGCGATCTCTACAATAAACCAGCAAAAGGCGCTTATCAGTACGCTCACCCGATCATGATGACGGCGGTGTTGCGGGTAGCACTGGAGTGGCAGGCCATCGATAAGCGTCGTATCGGCATCGGAGACATCAGCCTTCCGGGCGGAAGAAGAACCCCGGATCATGACTCCCACATGAGCGGGCTGGAGGTCGATGTACGGCCGTTACGCAAGGACGGCCTCGAACTTCCGGTGTTCTGGTGGGATGCCGAGTATGACAAGGAAGGCACCGCAAGGCTGATCGAGATGTTCAGGACATTTGCGCCAGTTGCCTTCATTCTGTTCAACGGCCCCGACATCCCGTTCGTCAAAAAGGCCAGGAATCACGACCACCATTTTCACGTGAAGCTGCGAGGCTGACATGCGTACGACAAAAACCTTGCTGGTCCTGGGCGCAACGACGATCGCGCTCTCGCTTGCTCATGCCGCCGACCCATCGTCCGATCCCTACGGCCTCTGGAAGCCACTGCAAGGTGCCATCTACAAAGTCCATTCCGGCATCGTGTCGGACCGTACGCCGCCAACCGCGAGCGACCGCAAGCTGACGGTCCTCGTGGATGGCAAGACGGCGAAAGACATCTTCGATGCAATCGGCCCGGACCTGCCCGAAACATGCAGCGGAGACCAGGGCGACCGGATGCGGGACAAGAAGGGCATTCATTGCAGCTATACCGCGCAGGGCAAAGGGTCAAAAGAAGGGCCGTACCGATGCTGGATCGGCCTCGATCTCCGGACTGGCGACAGCATCGGCACCGTGAGCTGCTAGTCGTTCAACCGCGTCCCAATCCACCAATAATTCCCCTGCGTATCCTGCACCCCCGCCGACCGGTCGCCATACGGCTGGTCGCGCGGTTCCGACAGGCTGGTCGCGCCATGGTCCAGCGCCCTGGCATACACCTTGTCGACATCCTCGACATAGACATGCACCGATGAGACCAGGTCGGCTCCCGGCCGGGACCCCATCATCAGCACCGAATCGCCGATCCGGACCTCCGCATGCCGGATCGCGCCCTCGGCGTCGGGCTGGCGCCGCAGTTCGGTCGCGCCGAACGCGTGCGACAGGAAATCGAGCATGGTGCGCACATCCTTGACGAGCAGGTAGGGCGACACCGCGTTATAGCCATCCGGTTTGTACCGAGTCTCCATGATCCCTCCGTTATTGGTCTATGTAGCTGAACAATTCTGGCACAGATGTATCGACTTGCAATACGAATGTTCCGCTTTGACACACCAGATTTTGTCTCTTCCAGCACGCAGACATATGGCATGGATATTGCGGATTCATCCTTGACTGCGCACCACCGCACCACCGCGCAATCGCCCAACTACTCACCGATCAAGGAGACAACCATGACCTGGAGCAAGCCTGAATTCACCGACTGGCGTTTTGGTTTTGAAATCACGATGTACATCGCAAACCGCTGATGCAGCCCCGCGGCGGCAAGTCACCGCCGCCGCGGGCCGACGGGGAACCATCATGAAGATCGTCGTATTAGGCTCGGCGGCGGGAGGCGGCTTCCCGCAATGGAATTGCAACTGCCGTCAGTGCGCCGGCGTGCGCAACGGTACCCTCCGCGCGACGGCACGCACGCAGTCGTCGATCGCCGTGTCCGCCAACGGCACGGACTGGGTGCTGATCAATGCCTCGCCAGACATCCTCACGCAGATCCGGGCCACGCCCGCGCTGCAGCCGGCCCGCTCCCGGCGCGATTCCGGCATCGCCGCGGTCATGCTGATGGATGCCCAGATCGACCACGTCACCGGCCTCCTGATGCTGCGCGAGGGGCGGCAACTACCCTTGTACTGCACGGCGCAGGTCTGGCGCGAACTCAACGACGGGCTGCCGCTCGCGCGCGTGCTGTCCCACTATTGCGGCGTCCATTGGCATCCATTGCCGCTGGACGGCGGCGTGCACGTGCCGGGCATCGACGGCATCCGCTTCACGCCGCTGGCGCTGACCAGCAAGGCGCCGCCGTATTCCGACCACCGCAACGATCCGCACCCGGGCGACAACATCGGCCTGCTGATCGAGGACGATACGAGCGGCAAGTCGGTGTTCTATGCGCCGGGACTCGGCGCGATCGAACCGCACGTCGAGGCCGCGCTGCGCAAGGCCGATTGCGTGCTCGTCGACGGCACGTTCTGGCGTGCGGACGAGATGATCGCGCTGGGACTCTCGCACAAGACAGCGGCCGACATGGGACACCTGCCGCAAGCGGGCGAAGGGGGCATGATCGCCGTGCTCGACGGCGTCCAAGCGCGGCGCAAGGTGCTCATCCACATCAACAACACGAATCCGATCCTGGACGACGACTCCGAACAACGCGCACTGCTCGCGCGCCACGGCATCGAGGTCGCGTTCGACGGCATGGAGATTTCGCCATGAGCACCACCACTGACGCCGCCTGGAGCCGCACCGAGTTCGAAGCGCAATTACGTGCACGGGGTGCCGGCTACCACATCCACCATCCGTTCAACGTCAGGATGCACGAGGGCCTGCTGAGTGCCGACCAGATCCGCGGCTGGGTCGCCAACCGCTTCTATTACCAGGTCAATATCCCGCAAAAGGATGGCGCCATCCTTGCCAATTGCCCGGACCGCGAGACGCGGCGCCGCTGGGTACGCCGCATCCTCGACCATGACGGCTGGGACGATTGCGAAGGCGGCCACGCGGGCGGCATCGAAGCCTGGGTGCGGCTCGGCGAGGCGGTCGGGCTCACACGCGATGCGCTCTGGTCGCAGCGCCATGTGGTGCCCGGCGTGCGGTTCGCCGTCGATGCCTACGTCAATTTTGCGCGCCATGCGCCGTGGCAGGAAGGCGTCTGCTCGTCGCTGACCGAGATGTTCGCGCCGCAGATCCACAAGGACCGGCTCGCCACCTGGCCCGCGCACTACCGCTGGATCGATCCCGCTGGCCTCGATTACTTCCGCAGCCGTATCTCGCTGGCCGAGCGCGACGTCGAGCACGGCCTGCAGGTGACCCTGGATCATTTCACCACCCGCGCCCTGCAGGAGCGCGCGCTCGACATCCTGCAGTTCAAGCTCGACATCTTGTGGGCGATGCTCGACGCCATCGAAAAAGCCTATCCGTAAGGAGGTCTGCCATGCACACCATTTCCGACCACCCCGCGCTGTCACGCCTCTTCCGGATGCAGTGGGAAGAAGCGCAAGGCCTGTACGTGTTGCTATATCCCGAAGGCATGGTCAAGCTGAGCCAGAGCGCGGCCGAGATCCTCAAGCGCTGCGATGGTCGCCGCACCGTGTCCGCCATCGTCGACGAACTCGAGTACGCGTTCCAGTGTGGCGGCCTGCGCGGCGACATCGAAGCGTTCCTCCGCGTCGCCGGCGAACGCGGCTGGGTCATGTGAGGTACCGCCATGAACGCCCCGACTTTCATGCCGTCCATTACCCCGCCGCTCTGGTTGCTGGCCGAACTGACGTATCGCTGCCCGCTGCACTGCCCGTTCTGCTACAACCCGGTCGGCTATGCCAACGACCGTACCGAATTGACGACTGAACAATGGTTCGACGTCATGCGCCAGGCGCGCCAGCTCGGCGCGGCCCAGCTTGGCTTCTCGGGCGGGGAGCCGCTGTTGCGCGACGACCTCGAAGAACTGGTCGGCGAAGGCCGCCGGCTGGGTTTCTACACGAACCTGATCACGTCCGGCATCGGCCTGACGGAAGCACGCCTGGCACGCATGAAGGAGCTGGGGCTGGATCATATCCAGCTGTCGTTCCAGGATTCGACGCGGGAAATGAACGATTTCCTGTCGAGCACGAAAACATTCGACCTCAAGGCGCGCGTCGCCAAACTGATCAGGCAGTACGACTATCCGATGGTGCTGAACGTCGTGCTGCACCGCTTCAACCTCGACCACGTCGAACGGATCATCGACATGGCGCTCGAGATGGGCGTCGACTACCTGGAACTAGCCAACACGCAATACTACGGCTGGGCGCTCATCAACCGCGCGCAGCTGATGCCCACGCAGGCCCAGCTCGTGCGCGCGGAAAGCGTGGTGAATGCGGCCCGTGCACGGATCGGCAACCGGATGCGCATCCTGTTCGTCGTCCCCGATTACTTCGAGCAGCGGCCCAAGGCGTGCATGAACGGCTGGGGCTCGGTCTTCCTCGGCATCGCGCCGGACGGCACCGCGCTGCCCTGCCATGCGGCGCGTACTTTGCCGGGCATCGATTTCCCGAACGTCCGTGACACCAGCGTGGAAGCCATCTGGTACGCCAGCGATGCCTTCAGCCGCTACCGCGGCGACGCGTGGATGAAAGACCCGTGCCGCACCTGCCCCGACAAGGACAAGGATTTCGGCGGCTGCCGCTGCCAGGCCCTTGCCATGACGGGAGATGCCGCGAACGCGGACCCGGTATGCGCGAAGTCGCCACGGCATGGCGACGTGCAGGCCATCGTCATGCACGCGCACAGGGAGCAAGCCGCGCACGCGACGCAGACGACGCAGGAAGCGCCCGTGTGGCAGCCGGCGCAGCGGATCGTGTTCCGGTCCGACGCCAACTCGCACAAGGCGGGCGTGCCGTAGACGAGGCCGTGGCCGCGGCTCGGCGGCTCCCTCCGCCCCCGTCAGTGCACGGTGCGCGACTGCGCCGTCCAGGCGTCGGCGAACGCCTCCCCCATCATGCCCATCGCCTTCTGGTTCGCGTCAGAAAAACGTTCGACCGCCTGCTGCTGCACGTTCATCGCATTCTGCGCCAGCGCTTCCGCGCACGACTGGGCGGCCGCCACGAAGGCGCGCATCATGTGCTCCTGGATGATGTTGGCTGAACTGAGCAGCAGTTGCTGCATGCAGGCCTGCGTCGCTTCCTGGTACATGCCGGCGATCCGGGCCCAGGCATCGAGCCAGGGCGCCGCCATCGGGTTGGGGAATGCCGCGTTCGGATCTGCGTTGATCGTCCACATCATGGTCTCCTCGAATGGGCCCGGCCGGGCGGGTGCTGCGTCGCGTCACGCGAGTGTACGCCCGAGCCGGATCAGGCATCGTTCTTCTCACAAACGTCCCTGTGCAGGCAACATTATCTCTCTACTACCGAGTCATTTATTGACTTGATAAGAAACAGCGAGACCATCCGAAAAAGTGTTGGGAAAACGCTCCATATTCCACAACAAGCTCTTTTCGGCGCTTCTTATTCTTGCCGCATGTCATTACTATCTAAGCGAACCCACCGCCCGGCCGCGCGTTCGCATGTGGCCCTCTCTTCTTTCTGGAGAAATCGATGTTTCGAATGATGAAGGTCGGCACCCGCCTGACTCTTGGCTTTCTCACCGTTGTCGTGCTTGGTATCATCGTCACCGGCATCGCGATCTACAACATGGCGCAGATGAACGAACGCGCGAAGCGTTTGTACCATCAGGAATTGCTGGGCCTTTCCTACGTCAAGGAAGCGAATATCGATCTGATCTATATCGGTCGGGCGCTGCGCAGCGCGATGCTGGCGTCGAACGAGGAAACCCGCGCCAAGTACCTGGCCGTTACCGACAAGTCCAGACAGTTGATGCAGGAGAACCTCGACAAGGCGCGTCCGCTGTTCTACTCACCCCAGGGCAAGCGCAACTTCGCCGAGGCCGACGCCCAGGTGCGCGACTATGAAGTCGCGATCGCCGACATGGTCAGGCGCATCAAGGCGGAGCCGCCGGCCCAGCAGCGGAACGCCGTGGACTACCTGTTCAGCACCTTCCTGCCGAAGTCGCAGGCGCTCGACGACAAGATGACGGTACTGGCCCAGGTCAAGGAAAACCTGGCGCAGCAGGCCAATCAGAACAACAAGGACGCGTATGAGACCAGCCGTGCCACGCTGCTGCTGCTGGTCGCCCTCAGCGCCCTGGCCGGTACCGGCTTCGGTATCCTGATCACCCGCAGCCTGACGCGCCAGCTGGGCGGCGAACCGGCCTATGCCGCCGACATCGCGAGCCGCATCGCCGCCGGCGACCTGAGCGTGGAAGTGCAAGTGCGTGCCGGCGACGAGTCGAGCCTGCTGTTCGCGATGAAAGCCATGCGCGACCGCCTGGCCCGCATCGTCAGCGAAGTGCGCGGCGGCACGGACGCCATCGCTTCCGCGTCCAGCGAAATCGCG
>Ga0207705_10004806_pt1 | contig 10170 bp, 6 predicted proteins | sample KBSC13metaG_FD_184314 | JGI IMG/M metagenome (GOLD analysis project Ga0207705, IMG submission 184314) | Corn rhizosphere microbial communities from Kellogg Biological Station, Michigan, USA - KBS C1-3 metaG (SPAdes) (version 2) | ecosystem: Host-associated > Plants > Roots > Rhizosphere > Soil ...
GGAAACGACGGCGCAAATCGGCGATCTCGAAATCGTGCCGCCGCGCCTGGCCACCTACCATGGCATCACGCTGAAAGAGATGGACGTGGACGCCGTCATTGCCCGGAAGCCGACGGTCGCCCTCGTTGACGAGCTCGCGCACACCAACGCGCCCGGCAGCAAGAATCGCAAACGTTACGAGGACGTGGAAGATCTGCTCCGCGCGGGGATCAGCGTGATCAGCACGGTCAACATTCAGCACCTGGAGTCGCTCTACAATTTCGTGGAGGAAGCCACGGGCGTGCGCGTGAAGGAGCGCGTGCCCGATGAAATCCTGACCAAGGCCGACCAGATTGTGAACATCGACCTGCCGGCCGAGGATTTGCAGGAACGTCTGCAAGCCGGGAAGATCTATCCCAAGGAGCGCATCGAGGCGGCGCTGGCGAATTTCTTTACGCAGAAGAATCTAACGCGGCTGCGCGAGATGACGCTGACCGAGACGGCCAATTATCTCGACCGGCAGCAGCGTGACAACGGGGACGTGGATAAGAACGTCAGCTCCCTCGGCCAGGTCATGGTCGCGATCAGCAGCCAGGGGCCGGACCCGGGCCGGCTGCTGCGCAAGACGGCGCGCCTCGCCTCCCAACTCAACGCCCAATGGTACGCCGTCTATGTGCGCACGCCCGAGGAATCCGCCGTGCGCATCGACGCCGCCGCCCAGCGCCGGGTGACGGACACGCTCGAGACCGCGCAGAAGATGGGCGGGCTCGTTTTCTCCATGAAGGGCGAAAGCGTGGCCAGCGCGTTGATCTCGTTCGTGAAGGAGTATGGGATCACCCACATCGTGGTCGGCCGGCCGGGGCGGCGGAGATTGAAACATTACTTCAAGAAGACCCTGCACGAGAAGTTGCTCGAGGAGCTCCCGGATGTGGATTTGGTCGTCGTTTAGTCGGCCTTTAGTTTGGCTGTACATTCATCCACGGAGTCAGCCCGGAGGGCTGAAAGAAATTAGCCTGCTCGCCCCAAAGGCACCTGCCACCGCCAGCACCTCAGCCGCCTCCTCGGTGGTGACTGGAGCGGAGCGACAGGACTCGGGGCAGCGAGCCCAAAGGGTGGTCGCGGGGGCGACCATCAACCGAGGAACGAGTGGAACCACCGGAACTCACATACACAAACGGATTGGCCCCAGCCGGGGCGGGAGAAATTCTCGCGCCACCTCCGGGGCGCATTCTTCGATGGGCGCGGGACCGGTGGTTGCGCTCGTGCCTCGCTTCAGCACCGAGGAGGCGGCTGAGGTGCTGGCGGTGGCAGGTGCCTTTGGGGCGAGCAGGCTAATCTCTCTTATCCCTCCGGGATGGGGAACGGCCTCAGTCCTGCGGAGTCGTGTAGTCCCTTGGGATCTTGTTGAACGGAGAGTAGCCGCGCTCGATCGCCGTGGCCCAGACGAGCGCCACCTTATCGGGGGTGCCGCTCATGATGAACTCGTGATGCCCCGGTTCCAATTCCCGCGGGCCTGTAAACGGCGTGCCGTCGAGCGTGCCGGTAGCGATCCCCGACGCAGTGACCAGGGTATAGCGGGCCGGGATCACGGTTTCGAACTCGCTCGGCACACTCAGCTTCTGATTTCCCACCCGGACCCACTGGCCGAGCGCCTTGAGCCGCCAGGCGACGAGGATGTAATTCGCCTGGATGAATTGATGCGCCTTCGCCGTCATACGTCGCGAGGACAGCACCGGCGTGCGGTGCTTGATCAAGCCTTCGACGATGTCATCCTCCACGCCGCCATCCTTCAAGCCCAGGAGCAGGCGCTTGATGGTGAGCGCTTCCATCACGAGCTTGGATGCGCGCTCCCGATAGATCGTCTCTCCCTTGGCGTCCATGACCACATCAGTGGGCTCCGTGAGTTTCAGAACATCGGCGACCAGGCCAACGCGGTCGGCCGTCTGGTTCACAAAGGGTGAATTGGCGCCACTGCCATCGCCAATGGGCAGCAGCTTCTGGCCATCCGCGCCGGTGCCGCGCTGCTCCGCAGTCACGATGCCGGTGCGCGGGTCCGTCGGTGCCCCGTGAGGTTCGGTCACGATGTAGGCCAGTTCGCCGGCCACGCAGAGCGCGGGGAGAATCATTGCTGGAAGTTTCAACCTGTGTGAGATCAGTCCGGCCAGCCCCACAGTGGCCGCGCCGGCGGTGACCATCATCGCCGGGAAGAAGGGAATGAAATCCTCCGCCGTGAGGATCGGCCAGTACCAGGCGAGGGTCTGATAGAACAACACTCCCGCCAGATAGATGAAGACGACGCGGGTACGGACGGGCACGGAGAAATTCAGGCGCGTGATGATCCAGGATCCGATCACCGCGAAGGGCATCCAGAGCAGCCAATGCGCGGTATTTTTCAAGAACGGTCCGATCTGATGGGGATGCGGCATCACGTTGTGCTTGATGACGCAGTAGTACATGTCCTTGCCCGCTCCATGGGCGACGAAGAACAGGACCACGAGCGCCGGCACGACGATCATGCCGAGCAATCCAGCGCCGGCGCAGCGGACGAGCCTGGTCCATGCGATCTTCTCTCCGCCCATCGCGCGCCGCGCCAGCAAGGCGCCGATGAAGGAAAATGTGAGCGTCAAAAGATAGAGCGATGTCTTCATCGAGACGCTGAAGGACGCGCCGAGGAGCAGCCCGGCGACGAGGGCGCGGCGCGGAGTGGCCTGGCCCGAAACGAACACCGAGAGTGTGGCCAGCCAGAGCAGCGTCCACAATTGATCGGGCCGGAATTCGATCGAAGCGAAGAAATAGGGCGCGGCCTCGAAAGGCCGGTAGTAGAAAGGGCAGAACGCAGTCAGCGCCGCGGTCCAGAGCGCGACGCGTGGCGAGAAAAGAGTGGCGGCGATCTTCCACACGAAAAAGAGGGTGGCGGCGTAAATCGGGAGCATCGCCATCCGCATGGGGATGAGAATATCGGGCCGCACGCCCAGCGCCTTGAAGAGGGGCGCGCACAGCGCCTGGAAGAGCGGCATGTGGTTGTCGAACACGTCGCGATACGGGAGCATGCCATTCGCCCACGCCCACACGACGTGGAGATGCTGCGGCTCATCCGAATCGACGCGGAAGTGCAGGACGTAAAGCACCCGGATGACGAGGCCGGTAATGAGCAGGAGGCCAGCCAGCCAGCGATCTGCCGTCGTGAGACCAGCGGCCGGAACCGGCCGCGCGAGAGCGTTCATTGTTCCGGGGATCCTTAGTTGCGGTCCTTGCCGTCGATTCGCGGGGTCCGGCGCCGCGAGCGGAGATCCGCGGGCGGGAGGGTGGAATCCGCGTGGGGGGAAGGTCCGGCGGACCCGCGGCTGGCGCGGACATCGGCCGAAAGCTGGGAGATGTTCATATTGGGGGTGGCATCGATCGCGGAGGGTTGGGGACGCGAATAGAAGCTGCTGACAAGCGCCTGAATTTCCACCACGCGGTCGATCTGCGCGAGGAGATGGGTGGAGTGCTGCTCCGTGGGCACGTCGCGCCAGCCCGCCTGATCGAAGAAGAGGCGCGATCCGTCGAGTTTGGCGAAGATGGCGGTCCGCTTGGGAAGTCCCGCCAGCGGGACGCGCAGTTCCGTGCATTCGCGGGTCCACCGGGCGGCCACTTCACAGACCGTTTCCCGCGAGCGCTCGTCCCGGAGTGGCACCTTCCCGGACTTCATCGGCAGGGGCAGCGACCAGCGGACCGGCTGACCGGCCTCGCCTTCGATGGCGAGCAGGATGCGCCGGGTGGAGAATGCCGGCCACGAGTGTCGCACTTTCAGAATCAATGTGTCTTCCTGCTCGTGTGCGCAGTAAATCGGGTGCGTCGGGTGCTCGTCGCGCAGAGGCTCCACGACGTGGAAAAGCTCGGTCGGCCGCGCATAGCCGCAGAAGCGGCCGCGGCTCAGTGACATCTGCGTGGCGTGGCAGAGGATCGCGGCAAGCTTTTCGCGCACTTCCTCGGGCGAAAGCTGGATCACGACCGAGGTCGCGGTCAGAGCGAAGGGCTTTCCATGGACGACATAGTCCAGATAGCGAATCCCGCTCGCGCCGTGTTGGCGGAGCGCAAGCTGGAGCAGCACGTGTGCGGCGCTGTGATCGGGATGGGTATCGCGCCCGGCAGGACCCACTACAAGCGTCGGTCGGAAATCCGCCATTTCCCCGGCGAGCAGGGCGACGATGGAACGGCCGCCTTGCATGAGCAGGCGGGTCAGGCCGGTGTCCGGCAGATAGAGGAATCGGGCGACTTTCTCATCCAGCCCGAAACAGTCGAGTGCGGCTAGCGCTTCGGCCCGGCGGCGCTCGCCCCAACGCGCGCCATCATTCGCGGAAACGCGCCAGCGCCGTTCCACGTAACGCTGCGGCCACGGATTCTTCTCGCCATTGGTCAGGAAGAGAACGCGCACCCGCGCCCCGGCGGCCACGGCGTGTTGGATCAAGGCGCCGCAGGCCAGCGACTCGTCGTCGGGATGCGGCGCGATAATGAGGACGCGCTCCTCGGGTGTGATCGTGATCATAAATCGGTACGGTCGTCTTTCGCCGGCTTGTCCTTGCTCTTGCCCTTGCCTCGGCTGGCGCTGACGTCGCCTTCGGTGTGTCCGGGCGGCGGCGGATCGAAAGGCGAGAATCCTTTCTCGTGCGCCCGCGCCCAAAGGAGCGCGACGTCCTTCACAGGAGACGTGAGTTTCAGCTGGTGCGGCCCCGGCTCGAGCGCCCGCGCGCCGTCCAGGGGCTGGCCATCGAGCGTGCCGGCGACTTCGCCATCTTTAGCGACGATCAAATAACGCTCCGGAACCACCAGATCGAAGGAAGCCGTGCCATCCGGCCCGACCGCCAGCATTTTCCCGAGCACGTCGAGATAGCCCACTGGAACGTAATTGGCCTGAACAAAACGGATCGCGGCGGGAGACATCCGGGAATAAGTCGTCTCGATGACAGCCGTGCGGGTATCGATCAGGGTCTGCGGCAGATCGTCCTTGATCAGGTGGCGCTTGAGCCGCTTCTTGGTGAGCGTCTCGAGCACGAAGTAATAGGGGCGTGGGCGAAAAATCAGATCCCCCTTGGGATCCATAACAAGTTCGCCAGGCTTGGTCAGGCGCAGGGCTTCGCTGATTGCCGCAATCCGGTCCGTGCTGCCCGCACCGAAAATCGGAACGTGGTGCACGAGCCACCGCACCTCGACCACCAGACCGACGAACAACAGCGCGACTGCGAATCCCGCGCCCCAACGCGGCTGGAGTTTCGCCAGTCCTCTGCCCAGGAGGAGCACCACCGGCGCAGCCACAAGAGCCACGAGAGGATACCACGGCGCGAAATCCTGCAATGTGATCATCCGCCAGAATCCATAGAGCACAGGACAGAAGAGACCCGCGCAGAGGATCAGGAAAATTTGCCGTGCGGCACGGCGAGGCTCTGTCTTGAAGAGCGGCACCGAAAAGGCCGCGAAGGCGAGCGCGGGCAGAATGGCCAGCGATGCCGGCGAACTGATCAACCGGTGGATATTTCGTCGCAGGCTGCTGTCACCCGGCAGCGTATTGTGCACGACGATGCAGTAATACATCTGGCGAAGGCTGCCATGCGCGTAGAAGAAAAGAACGATCAGCGCCGGGATGACCAGGAGCCCACCCAATCCCGCGCCCAGCATCGCGAGCTTCCGGGCAACGCCCGCTGTTTCGGCCTCATGGCGAGGCGCGAAGATCCACCAGACGATCCCGGTAACGACTCCCGCCAGGATCATGACCAGCAGAAGAAGAACCGTCTTCATCGACACGCCAAATGCGGCTCCCACAATCAGCCCGGTGAAAAAGAGCCGCTTGGGGGTGAGCGACCCGCCCGTGAGGACCGCGAGCGACGCCACCCAAAAGCCTGTCCAAAGCACATCGGTGCGATACTGGCCCATGAGCTGAAAGAAAAATGGGAAGGTGCCGAGCAGCAGCGCCGACCACAATCCCGCGCGGGGGCTAAAGACATTCGCGCCAATGCGGTAGATGCACCACAGGCTCGCCACCAGGATCGGCGTCATCGCCAGGCGCATCGGCAGGACGATATCCGCCCGTTCGCCCAGCGCGCGGAAGAGCGGCACCGAAAGCACGTGGAACAGCGGCATGTGATTGTCGAAAAAGTCGCGATACGGCAGGTATCCATTGGCCCACGACCAGACGACGTGCAGATGCTGCGGCTCATCGGAATTCCAGATGTCGCTGTGGGCGTAAAACCAGCGAATGACGAGCAGCAGCGCTCCGGTGATCGCGGCGATCACCCACTCCGCCCGCGTGATCCTGTCCATCGGATGGTCATGCGGGACGTTCCGGTCCACGGTCATCTCCCCGTCCCCATCGCTGGGGCCGGACACATCGCGCGGCGGTTCCTCTTCGGTCACTCGGGGAGTGGCAGCCATAACGGGGATTGGGGACATGAAAGGCGGGGTGGCGTCCTTTGTAAATCAGACACCCGCAGGTTTCTGCGCCTGACTCGTCAGGGCCGAGATTCTCTCCATCAGGACGGGGAGATCGAGCGGTTTTTCCATCAGTTCCAGGCCCGCGGCCCGGGCGGCCCGCAATTGATCGGGCCGGGCGGTGATGATGATAATCGGGAGATTTGGCTGGAGACTGCGCAAGCCGGCGATCGTCGACCAACCGTTTTGCACGGGCATATTCATATCCACGAGCACAAGGTCCGCGCGCGATTTCGCCAGATCCTCGACGGCTTCCCGCCCATTGCAGGCGGTCCGCACTTCGTAGCCCTCCGAGACCAGGACGCAACGCAGCCCGGTCCGCACGGCTTCATCATCATCCACGACCAGAATCTTCATCGGGTTGCAAAGCTTCCGTTCGATTTCGACGGCTTCTTCTGAAAATGGGGTTGATTGTCGTGCCAAATGGCCATGCGTAGAATAGGCGGAGGAATCCAGCCGCCTCTTAGCTCACACCGTGCCACCGGCTCTTCATGGCGCACAAAACCTTCCCCCACAGCGGATTATACACGCGCGACTCTTCTCCACTTGCCGCAAAAGAGGTCAGGCACTTACCTTGGGTGATCAGTGGCTGACCACTCTTTGACCCGCCCGGCGCAACTGCGCTTCTTCCTGCTCGCCCTCGCGCTGGTCCTGCTCGCCGCGCTCACGGCTGTCGCGGCCTGGATTGCCGCCCGGGAGTTCGGCACCCTGCGCCGGCAATTTGAGAAGGTGCAAATGGAGAGCTTCCGGATTGCGGACGAACTCATCTCCTCGGTCGCGCGGCTCAATTCCAGCCTCTTCGCCTATGAAGCCTCGGGCGAGGACCTGGACCGCCAGAATTTCGAGCGCGACAGCCGTTCGCTCGCGGGCTGGCTCGCCGCGCAGTCCCGGCGCCTTCATACCCCCGAGGAGCGCCAGTTGCTGGAGCAGATCAACAAGGAATACGCCGAGTATCTTGCGGAGGGGCGGAAACTCATCGCGACGCGGAAACCCGATGAGAGCGATGCCGAGTCCAGCCGGCGCCTCGCCCGCGTCGAAGCCGTGGCGAAGACCGTCATGAAACTCGGCGGACGCCTGGCCAATGCGCATCGGGCGGCGCTTGGCCAGTTGGTGTCTTCGTTTGAAAGGAGTCTCAACCTCCTCAAGACCGTGATCACCGGCGCGCTCCTGCTGCTGGTCGTCTTCGGCGCCTTGGGCTTGCGCGCCCTCTACCGCGAACTCGTCGCGCCCCTGCGGAAGCAACTGGTCGAGAGCCGCGCCTTGCTCGATCGCCAGGAGAAGCTGGCCTCCCTGGGCGTGCTGGCGGCCGGTGTGGCCCACGAGATTCGCAATCCGCTCACCGCCATCAAGGCCCGGCTCTTCACCCAGCGGAAGCTTCTGGAAAAAGGCTCCCCGGCGATGAATGACGCCGACTTGATCAGCAATGAGATCACGCGTCTGGAGCGGATCGTTCGCGATTTCCTGCACTTCGCCAGCCCCAGTGATCCAAGCTGGAGCGCCATTTCCGTCCGTGGCCTGCTCGGCGATCTGCGGGAATTGCTCGCCCCGGAATTGGAAAAAAAGGAAATCGCGCTCGAAGTGGCCGCCGGGGAGGATTTCACTCTCCGGGCCGATGCGCAGCAACTCAAGCAAGTCCTCATCAATCTCGTGCAAAACGCCGCGGAAAGCATCGGCGAGCGCGGCCGGGTTACGCTGCGCACCTATGCGGATCGTTTGCCACTGGGAGGCCAGGTGAAGCCGGTGGTGATCATCGAAATCTCCGATACCGGGAGCGGCATCCCCCTCGAGGTGCAGAAGAGGTTGTTCGACCCGTTTTATACCACCAAATCCACGGGCACCGGCCTCGGGCTTTCCATTGCCATGCGCATCATGGAGAAGCATCGCGGCACGCTTCAGTTCCAAACCGAGCCCGGGAAAGGGACCACGTTTGGCCTGGTGCTGCCCCGCGACGCCAACCCGCTGGCCATCCAGCCAGTAATCAGTAATCAGTCCTGAAGGAGTAATCAGTTTGCCCAATTCCCACGCGTGAAATCGGAACACTGATTACTGCCCACTGATTACCGATGACTTTCTTCAAGGCACCTTCCCCATGAAACGCCGCCTCCTGCTCGTCGAAGACGACCAGAACATTGCCGCCGCGTTGCGCGATGTGCTCGAGGCGGAAGGCTACGCGTTCACCCACGCCGATCGGGGCGAGCGCGGCCTGGAGCTAGCCACCCGCGAGCGATTCGATGTCGTCCTCTCCGATCTCAAAATGCCGGGGATGACCGGGCTGGAACTGGTCCAGCGGGTGCACGAGGCGCGGCCGCAGCTTCCGCTCATCCTCATGACGGCACACGGCACGGCGGAGACGGCCATCACCGCCACGAAGAACGGCGCCTACGATTATCTCCTCAAGCCGTTCGAGATGGATGAACTGCTCGCCGTCCTCGAAAAGGCCATCGAGAGCAGCCGGCTCGCGACCCAACCAATTTCCATCGGCGAGGGTGAGGCGAGCCTCGACGCCATCATCGGCCAGAGCCGGGCGATGCAGGAGATTTACAAAGAAATCGGGCGAATCGCCGCGAAGCCGGTGAGCGTCCTGATTCGCGGCGCGACCGGCACGGGCAAGGAATTGATCGCCCGCGCCATCTACCAGCACAGCGACCGGGCGGGGCGTCCCTTCATCGCCGTGAATTGCACCGCCATCCCGGAGAATCTCATCGAGAGCGAACTCTTCGGCCATGAGAAGGGCGCCTTCACCGGTGCGGAATCGCGGCGCATCGGGCGATTCGAACAGGCCCACACCGGCACCATCCTGCTTGATGAAATCGGCGACATGCCGCTGCCGGCGCAGGTGAAACTGCTGCGGTTTCTCCAGGAGCGGACGATCGAGCGCGTGGGCGGACGGGAAACCATTCCGATTGATGTGCGCGTCCTTGCGGCGACCCACCGCGACCTGGAAACCGCGATCGCCACGCAGCAGTTCCGTGAGGATCTTTTCTTCCGGCTGAACGTGGTCACGATCACACTCCCCGCATTGCGCCAGCGCGCCGACGACATTCCCAGCCTCGTCCAGTATTTCCTGCGCCGCTACGCCACGGAGTTTGGACTGGAGGACGTTTCGATCCAACCGGAAGCGCTCCGCTTCCTCGCCGAGCAGCCGTGGCCGGGCAACGTCCGCGAGTTGGAGAACGTGGTGCGCAAGGCGCTGCTTTCCGCCCGCGGGTTCGGGGTCGGGCTTTCCGAAGTGCGCGCCGCGTGCGCCGCGGCGCACCTTTCCCCAGCCGTCGCGCAACCCTTCGCCCAATCCATCGCGGACCTCCTCAGCGCCGCGAGCCGCGGAGAATTGCAAAACCTGCACGCCACCGTGCTGGCCGACGCCGAGCGGGAGTTGCTCGCGCAAGCGATCAAGCTGGCCGATGGCAACCAGGCCAAAGCCGCCCGTTGGCTCGGGATCTCACGGCTCACGCTGCGGGAAAAGTTGACGGCATACGGATTGCATCCGGCGCAGACCAAGGGTGAGGAGTAGGGCCGATTGAGGATGTGCGATGGCATTGTGGAGGGTACGGTGGCCCGGGGCATAGCAATTGGACCGGAACACGGCCCGGGTCTAGCTAGAGCTAGGGATCCAGCGTGATGCGGCCCCGCACGTAGCCGCTATCCACGGGAGCCTGATAGCGGATGTCGAGAAACTCCGCCTCCTGCGGCGCGCCTTTTCCTTTCCGGGAATGAACGGCGAGATCG
>Ga0207705_10004808_pt1 | contig 10168 bp, 9 predicted proteins | sample KBSC13metaG_FD_184314 | JGI IMG/M metagenome (GOLD analysis project Ga0207705, IMG submission 184314) | Corn rhizosphere microbial communities from Kellogg Biological Station, Michigan, USA - KBS C1-3 metaG (SPAdes) (version 2) | ecosystem: Host-associated > Plants > Roots > Rhizosphere > Soil ...
TACAAACGCCTCATCAGCAACGGCAAAAAACCCATCGTCGCCCTCGTCGCCGTCATGCGAAAGCTCATCACTATCGCCAACGCCAGACTACGCGATAATCTCGCCTCCATCTGAGTTGATGACGATTCTAGTCTTGTCGAATCTGTCGAAGGGTTTCGTGCCATCGCGCGTTAAGCTGGCAGGAGCCAGACTGGATACGTGCTGATGCGGTTCACCAGCGCCGCGCGGGAGGCCGCGGCGGCTGACAACGACGATGCGTTGATGACGCGCATCGCCGGGCGCGATGCCGTGGCGTTCGGCCGCGTGGTCGATGCCCATGCCGCGATGCTCCACCGCATCGCTTATCGCATGATCGGCGACGCGGCGGAGGCTGAGGATATCGCGCAGGAGGCGTTGCTGCGGTTGTGGGCGTCGGCCGAACGCTGGCGGCCGGGTCAGGCGGGGATTGCCGCGTGGCTGACGCGAGTCGCGGTCAACCAATGCCTCGATCGCCTCAGGCGGCGACGCTTCGCCAGCGACGAGGAGCCGCCCGAGCGCGCCGACGAAGCGCCAGGGGCGGAGGCTCTGGTCGAGGAAGACCGTTTGCGCAGCGCGGCGCGGGCCGCGCTGGGCGAACTCAGCGAGCGGCATCGCGCCGCGATCGTGCTGACTTATTACGAGGAGTTACCCAATTCGATGGCCGCGGACGCGCTGGAGCTGAACCTGAAAGCGTTCGAGTCGCTGTTGCTGCGCGCGCGCGGCGCGATGCGTACGGCGCTGGCGGCCCGGGGACTTACCTCGTTGACCGGGGAGATCGCGTCATGAACGCGAACGGGATGGATTTCACCGCGGCCGAACGCGCCGCGCTCGACCGCGTTTCGGTGCCTGCGATGCGGCCCGGTTTCGCCGCCGACGTCGTCTCGGCGGCAACCGCGGGGACTCGTGTGCCGCCGCGGCGGATCGCGCGTAGCGGCTGGCGAGCGCACGGTCGCTTGCTGATCGGCGCCGGCGCGCTCGTGCTGGCGAGCGCAACCGCGGCGGCGACCGGCTGGTTCGGCAAGCTGCCGATTGCGATCCCCGGCATCACCCGGACGATTGCTGCCACGCCCGAAGTGAAGAAACCGAAGCATGTGGTGCACAGGGAAAAGCCCAAGGCGACGGTCGGGCAAGCAGAGGCATTGACCGCGGTGCCCGTGGTGGCGCCTGTTCTACCATTGGAATCGGCGCCGCTCCCGCAATGGCGCGTGCAACGCCAGGCGCGCATCGCGGCAGGGCTGCCGGTAAACCGGCCATTGGTGCGCCGGGCGCTGATGGCCCGGTTCCGCGCCATGCCCGCGGCGCAGCGCCAGGCGGCGGTCGCCGAATGGCGGCGGATCAAGGCGCTGCCGCCGCCCGAACGCAAGGCAGAGATCGCCAAGCTAAAGGCCGATTATCTCGCGACCCATCCCCGCGTCGCCGCGCGGGTGGAAAGGCGGCTGGAGGCGAAATCGGCATTGGCGGCGTCCGCCGGCGATCCGATCAAGCCCGGGGCCGCGCTTCCCGGCGGTATGATCGGAAACGGTGGTGCGATGGCAAATCCGCTCACGCCTCAGGAGCGATTCGAGCGGCGGCAAGCGCGTCGCCAATGGTGGATGCAGCGGCGCGCGATGCGGTTGCAGGCCGGCCGGCCGTTGCCGGAAAACAGGCCCGACGAAGGGCAGAGCGCACCCGAGCGTTGAAGGCGAAGACGGGGCTGCCTTCCTCCAATTTCGGCAGCTCCGTCGCCAGCACCGGATCAGGCATCGCCGGGCTGGCGCAGCGTCACCGCAATCTCGGACAGCGGCACGCCGGTCTCGGCATCGACCACCAGCGGCGTGATGGTCCGTCCGCTGCTCGCGTCGACCAGCTCGCTCACCGCGCCTTCTCCGAAATGCTTGCGGGCCCAGCCACCCAGCGCTTGCAGCACCGGCAAATAATCGCGGCCTGCTTCGGTCAGGACATATTCGTCGCGCGGCGGGCGTTCGCTATAGCGCCGGCGTTCGAGCATGCCCGCCGCGACCAGGGCAGCCAGCCGCCTGGTCAGGATATTGGGCGCGATTCCCAGGCTCTTCTGAAAATCGTCGAACCGCGTTCGGCCCAGCCCCGCGTCGCGCAAGATCAACATGCTCCACGCATCGCCCGCGCGTGCCAGTCCGCGGCCGACCGGGCAGACGCCCCAGGATAATTTCTCAGTGTCCATTGCAAAACGATAGTCACGTTACTATCAAAATGCAAGCCGCTCGACTCGGTACCGGGCGCGAAGGAGAAATTCGATGACTCAAGCTCTCAATCAGACCGCGCTGATCACCGGCGGGTCGACCGGCATCGGCGCGGTTTATGCCGATCGCCTGGCCCATCGCGGCTACGATCTGATCCTGGTGGCCCGCGACCAGGCGCGGATGGAAGCGCTGGCCGATCGCCTGCGCGGCGAAACCGGCCGCGCGATCGAAGTGGTCCGTGCCGACCTCACCGACCGCGCCGACTTGGCACGCGTGGCGGGGCGGTTTGCCGACGATCCGGCGATCACCGTGCTGGTCAACAATGCCGGCCTGTCGATGACCGGGGACGCGATCTCGGTCGAGCCGGACGAGATCGCGCGGCTGGTTGCGCTGAACATCACCGCGCCGACCGTATTGGCGGGTGCCGCGGGCAAGGCATTCGTCGCGCGGGGCGAGGGTGCGATCATCAATCTTGCCTCGGTCCTCGCCTTGGTCCCCGAAATGTTCGACGGCGTGTATTCGGGGTCGAAGGCCTTTCTGCTCAACCTGAGCCAGAGCCTGACGGCGCAATATGGCGCCAAGGGCCTGTACGTGCAGGCGGTATTGCCGGGCGCGACGCGGACCGAGATCTGGGAACGGTCGGGCAAGGACGTCAACGCGTTTCCGCCCGAATGGGTGATGGACGTCGACGATCTCGTCGATGCCGCGCTGACCGGATTCGATCGTCGCGAAACCGTGACGATCCCGCCGCTCGCGGATGCCGATCTGCCGCAATGGGACGCAATGCAGGCATCGCGCGCGGCCTTGGGCGGCAAGCTCAGCAACCGCGCGGTTGCGGACCGCTATCGCGAAACGGCATTGGCCTGAACCGGATGGGCGCCCGTTCGCCGGGCGCCCGCCGACACTGGCATTTGCCGCCGGCCAGGGTTAGGCTGAGCGCCTTCCACGAACAGGAGAGGCGCATGGCAGAGTTTTCCCGGCGTGAGGTCGGCGCGATTTTGGGAACGTTCTCAACGATGGCGGCGGCCAGCCCTGCGCTGGCCGCCGGAGCGGTTGCCGAGCGCCGGTTTCCCAAGGGATTCAAATGGGGCTGCGCGACCGCTGCCTATCAGGTCGAAGGCGCCGTCAAGGAAGACGGCCGCGGCGAAACCAATTGGGACATCTTCTCGCACACGCCGGGCAAGATCGCGAACGGCGACACCGGCGACGTCGCTTGCGACAGCTATCATCGCTATCGCGAGGATCATCAGCTGCTCAAGAATCTCGGCGTCTCGACCTACCGGATGTCGCTCGCCTGGTCGCGCATCTTTCCCGAAGGACGCGGTCAGCCCAACCAGGCCGGGATCGACCATTATAACCGCGTGATCGACGACCTGCTGGCCAATGGCATCACGCCCTACGTCACCTTGTTCCACTGGGATCTGCCGTCGGCATTGCCCGGCGGATGGCAATCGCGCGACACCGCCAAGGCCTATGCCGATTATGCCGGGTTCATGGCGGGCAAGCTCAGCGATCGCGTGAAGCATTTCATGACGATCAACGAATTCGCCTGCTTCACCGACCTTGGCCACAAGGTGGGAATCCACGCTCCGGGACTCCAACTCGATCCCGCCGGGGTCAATCAGGTGCGCCATCACGGCGTCCTGGCGCATGGTCTCGGCGTCCAGGCGATCCGCGCGAACGCGAAGGCGGGGACGAAGGTTGGGCTGGCCGACAATCCCTCGATCATGGTGCCGGTGATCGAGACTCCCGAGCATATCGACGCGGCGCGCAAGGCGATGCGCGAGGTCAATGCCGCCGCGCTGACCGCGGTGATGGAGGGTCGCTATATCGACAGCTATTTGACGGCGCAGGGCGCGGCCGCGCCCAAGGTCGAGGAAGGCGACATGAAGGCCGTCGGCAGCCCGCTCGATTTCGTCGGGATCAACGTCTACGCGCCGCAATTCGTCCGCGCAGACGCCAATGCGCAGGGCTATACGGTCCTGCCGATGCTGGCGTCGTCGCCGCGCATGGCCTCGCCCTGGCTGCGTGTCGGACCCGAATCCGCTTATTGGGCAGTGCGCAACACGACCGATTTGTGGAAGCCCAAGGCGATCTACATCACCGAAAACGGCTGTTCGGCGGACGATCCGGTGACCGACGGGCGGATCGACGATGCCGACCGCGTGATGTACCTGCGCAATTATATCGGCCAGGCGCAGCGCGCGACCGCGGAGGGACTGCCGCTGGCCGGCTATTTCCTGTGGAGCCTGATGGACAATTTCGAATGGGCCGATGGCTACGGCAAGAGGTTCGGGCTGCACTATGTCGACTTCAAGACGCAGGCGCGCATCCCCAAGCTGAGCGCTGCCTGGTATCGCGAGCTGATCAGGCGCAACGCGCTGGTTTAGAGTCAGTTGGCCCCTCCCCGGCGAAGGCCGGGGTCCAGCGTCGATGACGTGGAGATTGCGTCCTGTCGCTATGGGGACAGTGCGACTGGGCCCCGGCCTTCGCCGGGGAGGGGGCTCCTCTTGCTGGCCCCGCTATTGAAGATCAGGGGTTTCCGGTGGCATCCGATGCGCTATCGGGCGTGATTCTGCATCTTTTGGAGATATGACGTGCGGTTTGCGAAGCTGACGGTTTTGGCTTTGGCATTCGGAGCGACGGTGTCGGCCGCAGCCCCCCAGAAGGCGCCCGCTCCGAACGAACTCCCGATCGTCCGCGTCCGGATGACCACATCGGCCGGCGTGATCACGCTCGCGATCGATGTCCGGCACGCGCCCAAGACCGGCACCAATTTCCTGATGTATGTCGATGACGGGCGGCTCGACGGGACGCGCTTCTATCGCGCGGCGCGGCGCAAGGGCGCGCCCAATCTCGGCTTTGTTCAGGGCGGAATCGACACCGACGCGCGGCGCCGGCTCGAGCCGGTGCCGCTCGAGCCGACCAGCAAGACCGGATTGCATCATGTCGACGGCGCGATCTCGATGGCCCGCTACGACAATCCCAATTCGGGGACGGCCAATTTTTCGCTGATGGTCGGCGCGAGCCCGAACATGGACGCGCGACCGGGATCGCCGGGTTACGCCGTGTTCGGCCGCATTGTCGGCGGCATGGATGTGGTGAAGCGGATCCTGGCGATGCCGACCAGTCCCGGCGGCGAAGGCGCGATGAAGGGCCAGATGCTGGTGAAGCCCGTGACGATCATCCGCGCGCAGCGGCTCGACGGCACGCCCAAGCCGACCGGGCGGCCGCAGGTGTGGAAGCTGTTCGAGGGGCGGTAGGCATTCCCCCTCCCGCTTGCGGGAGGGGTTAGGGGAGGGCGTGTCCCCGGTTCTTTGGTAGTATCGACAAGCCCTCCCCCGACCCCTCCCGCAAGCGGGAGGGGAGTGGAAGGACCGCGTTGCGTGCGCGGATCGGGCCGCTTAGCTCGCAGCTTGAGGTCGAGCGTCGCGCGGCCCGTTTCGCCTTACGCTGCCTGCTTCGCCCGGCTGGCCCGCTTGCGCTCGTGCGGATCGAGATAGCGCTTGCGCAAGCGGATCGACTTGGGAGTCACCTCGACCATCTCGTCGTCGTCGATATAGGCGATCGCCTGTTCCAGCGTCATCTTCTTCGGCGGGGTCAGGCGGATCGCGTCGTCCTTGCCGCCCGAGGCGCGGAAGTTGGTCAGCTGCTTCGCCTTCATCGGATTGACCTCGAGGTCATCCGGCTTGGCATTTTCACCGACGATCATGCCCTCGTACAGCGCCTCGCCATGTCCGACGAACAGGATGCCGCGCTCTTCCAGCGGGCCGAGCGCGTAGCTGTTGGCCTCGCCCGATCCGTTGGAGATGAGCACACCGTTCTTGCGGCCTTCGATATTGCCCTTGTGCGGACCGTATTTCTCGAACAGCCGGTTCATGATGCCGGTACCGCGCGTGTCCGACAGGAACTCGCCGTGATAGCCGATCATGCCGCGGCTGGGCGCCGAGAAGGTGATGCGCGTCTTGCCGCCGCCCGACGGGCGCATGTCGGTCAGCTCGGCCTTGCGGATCGCCATCTTCTCGACGACCGTGCCCGAATATTCTTCGTCCACGTCGATGATGACGGTTTCGTAGGGCTCGGTCTTCTTGCCGCTCTCGTCTTCGCCGAACAGCACGCGCGGGCGACTGATGCCGAGCTCGAAGCCCTCGCGGCGCATCGTCTCGATCAGCACGCCGAGCTGGAGCTCGCCGCGGCCGGCGACTTCGTAGCTGTCGCGATCGGCGGCTTCGGTCACCTTGATCGCGACGTTGCTCTCGGCTTCGCGGAACAGGCGGTCGCGGATCATACGGCTGGTCACCTTGGTGCCCTCGCGGCCCGCCATCGGGCTGTCATTGACCGCAAAGCGCATCGACAAGGTCGGCGGATCGATCGGCTGCGCATGGAGCGGCTCGGTCACTTCGGGGTCGCAGATCGTATTGGACACCGTGGTGTGCGTCAGCCCGGCGATCGAGATAATGTCGCCCGCCTGCGCCTCGTCGGTCGGCACGCGCTCGAGCCCGCGAAAGGTCAGGATCTTCGACGCGCGGCCGGTCTCGACGACCTTGGCGTCATTATCGAGCGCGTGGATCTGCTGGTTGGTCTTGACCGAGCCCGAGAAGACCAGGCCGGTCAGGATGCGGCCGAGGAAATTGTCGCGGTCGAGCAGGGTGACCAGGAACTTGAACGGTCCGTCCGGGTCGGCCGAGGGTGCCGGGACATGCTCGACGATCTTTTCGAACAACGGGGTGAGCGTGCCTTCGCGCAAGCTCGGGTCCTCGTTCGCGTAGCCGTTGCGGCCCGAGGCATAAAGAACCGGAAAATCAAGCTGTTCGTCGCTCGCTTCGAGGCTGACGAACAAGTCGAACACTTCGTCGAGCACTTCCTGGATGCGCTCGTCGGGGCGATCGACCTTGTTGACCACGACGATCGGGCGCAGCCCGAGCGCGAGTGCCTTGCCGGTGACGAACTTAGTCTGTGGCATCGCGCCTTCGGACGCATCGACCAGCAGGATGACGCCGTCGACCATCGACAGGATCCGCTCGACCTCGCCGCCGAAATCGGCGTGGCCGGGCGTGTCGACGATGTTGATACGGGTATGCTCGCCGCCACCCGGGGGTGCCCACTCGACCGAGGTGCACTTGGCGAGGATCGTGATGCCGCGCTCTTTTTCGAGATCGTTCGAATCCATCGCGCGTTCCTCGACGCGCTGGTTGTCGCGGAACGTGCCGGACTGACGGAAAAGCTGATCGACGAGCGTGGTCTTACCATGGTCGACGTGGGCGATGATCGCCACGTTGCGGAGGCTCATGAGATATCCTGATTGGAGCGCCCGAAGGCGGGTTCGGGGGCGCGCATAGCGTAATTTGTGCGGTGCGGGAAGGGGCGTGGGCGCCTGCGTCATCATTCGGCGGCTGCCAGCATCGAGCGGTCCACTCTCGACGGCGACTGGCCTTATGCCTGACAGCGGCCGACGCTTGATCCTTGCGCGGCACCCGGCAATGACGGGCCGTCAAAGGAAAGGCGATCATGGCGCAACTCAGGATTTCGGTAATCGTCGGCAGCGTCCGCGAAGGGCGCATCTCCTTGCCGATCGCCAAGTGGGTGATGGACCGGATCGCCGCACGTGGCGAGTTCGGTGCCGATCTGCTCGACCTGGCCGAATGGGACCTGCCGATGTTCGCCGAGCCCAATCCGCCCGCGACCGGGCGCTATACCGGCGAGAAACAGCGCGCCTGGGCGGAAAGGATCGGCGCCGCGGACGGCTATATCCTCGTTGCGCCCGAATATAATCATGGCATGAGCGCGGTGCTCAAGAACGCGCTCGACACCGTCTATGCCGAATGGGGCCGCAAGCCCGTCGCGTTCGTCGCGCATGGCGGGATGGGCGGCGCGCGGTCGGTGGAGCAGCTTCGGCAAGTGACCGCCGCGATGGAGATGGTGCCGCTCAGCGCCGCGGTCCATCTCCAGGGCGCGGCGAAGCTGCGCGAGGGCGATCGGTTCAATGCGGGTGAAATAGAGGATCGCCGCCTGTCGGCATTGTTCGACGAACTGCTATGGTGGGGCAATGCGCTGAAAGTCGCGCGGCGGGGGGACCGATAAAGATGATGCAGAGGATCACGCGTTTCGCTCTGGCCGCAGCGCTGACGATCCCGGCCGTGCCGGCGCTGGCGCAACAGGTCGTCGATCCCAATGCCGACACCAATGTCGCCGATCCTGCTTTTGCGGCGGGTAAGGGCCCGGTCCTTATGGTCGATTCAGGGCATGGCGAGCGCCAGACCTTGGCGACGGACTATGCGCCGTTCGGGGCGCTGTTGACGCATGACGGCTATGTCGTGCGCGATTTCGATCAGCCGATCTCGGCGGCCAACCTGGCCAAGGCGGATGTGCTGGTGATTGCGGATCCGCTCAATACGAAAGATCCGCCCAACGCGCCCAAATATCAATCGACCTCCGCCTTTACGCCGCAGGAGATCGCGACGATCACCGATTGGGTGAAAGCCGGCGGGGCCGTGTTGATGATCGCGGACCATCCGCCCTATGTCGGCAGCCTGCGGGACCTGGCGTCGTCCTTCGGCTTCGTTATCGAGATGTATGCCGCGCAACATGTTCCCAGGGAAGAATTCTTCAGTTTCGCCAATGGCGGCTTGGTCGACGGGCCGCTGACGCACGGCCTGCCGCAGATCCAGACCTTTTATGGCGCTGCCTTCACCGCGCCCGCCGCGGCCACGCCGCTGCTGCGGTTCGATTCGAGCTGGACGATGCTGGTCACCGACAAGCCGCCCCGGCGCATGTCGGGAAGCGACCTGCGTGGCGCGACGCTGGCGATGGGGAAGGGCCGAGTGGTTCTGCTGGCCGAAGCCGGCGCCTGGTCGGCGCAGTTGTTTGGGCCCAAGCAGAATCCAATGGGGTTCAATGCGCCGGGCGCGCAGGGCAACAAGCGGTTCATCCGCAACGTGGTGCGGTGGCTGGCGACAGGCGATGAGCCGCCGACCGGCGCGGCTGCGCGCGACAAATAACCGATACACCGGCATCGCCGCCGCTGTCGCACCGGAAACGAGACCCATCTTGCCATTTCAGTCATGCGTGTTACATGAACAACACACTTGAACGCGCGACCATTCGTGGCCAGACTCCACGAACCATCGCGAAGAGGGATTGAGAATGGCGACGACCCCGACCGAAACCGTCACGGCCGAACCCGATCTGGTATTGACGCCGCCGGAGCCGGTTGCCGTGGTGACGGCGACCAAAGCGGCAGGACTGGTGCCCGTCGACGATGCCAAGCGGAGCGAACTCGAACGCCGGGTGGATGCTTTTGTCGACGATCTCGTCGCGCAGGATGTCGATTCACCCGAATTCGGCAAGCGCGTCGATGCGATCACCAGCATGGGGCAAAAGGAAATCCGCGAGGCGGCGTCGCAATCGAACCGCTTCCTCGACCGTCCGGTGCGTGCGATGGACAAGGACACCGGTGTCGGCGCCGACCTGATCCAACTGCGCCAGACGATCGAGAAGCTCGATCCGGGCAAGAACGGCAAGTTGATCTCAGGCGGTCGCGGCTTGCTCGACAAGATTTTCGGCGGCGGGCTCAACACCTATTTCGACAAGTACAAATCGTCGCAAACCCACATCTCGTCGATCCTCAAGAGCCTCGGCTCGGGCAAGGACGAATTGTTGATGGACAATGCCGCGATCGAGACCGAGCGCGCCAATCTGTGGGCGGCGATGGGCCGGCTCGAACAGATGATCCATCTCGCCAAGACGATGGACGCCAAGCTCGAGGACAAGGCCAACGACCTGGACGCGACCGATCCGGCCAAGGCCAAGGCGCTGCGCGAAAGCGCGTTGTTCTACGCGCGCCAGCGGACTCAGGATCTGCTCACCCAGATGGCGGTGACGGTGCAGGGCTATCTCGCGCTCGACTTGGTCAAGAAGAACAATGTCGAGCTGATCAAGGGCGTCGACCGTCT
>Ga0207705_10004809_pt1 | contig 10167 bp, 8 predicted proteins | sample KBSC13metaG_FD_184314 | JGI IMG/M metagenome (GOLD analysis project Ga0207705, IMG submission 184314) | Corn rhizosphere microbial communities from Kellogg Biological Station, Michigan, USA - KBS C1-3 metaG (SPAdes) (version 2) | ecosystem: Host-associated > Plants > Roots > Rhizosphere > Soil ...
GGCGATCTTCTCGTAAATCTTCTCGGAATCGAGAATGTAGCCCTCGTCCGAACGCGGATCGCTCTTGCCATTCTTCGGCAGCGGCCGGTAGAAGGCACAGAAGGTACAGTATTCGGTGCAGAAGTTTGTGTAGTTGATATTGCGATCGATGATGTAGGTGACCACACGCTCGGGATGTAAGCGACGGCGCACTGCATCAGCCTCGAAGCCGAGGCCAATCAGATCGGGCGAGTGGAAGCAATCGAGAGCCTGTTGGCGGGTCAATGCCATTGCTTAATTTTAACTGAGGCGGATTGAAGCTTCTAGCTGCCATCCGATAGCTGCTGTCATTTTCGATGCCGTCCAGCTTTACGAGGTCTGTGCTATCCCACGTGCCACCCTCCGCGGCACCCTTTTTGGTTGGGAGAGCAATAGATTTGAGAACGGAGTCCCCTATTTATTTCTACCGGAGCGAAACAGGAACAGGCCACGGGTCAGCAGGGGTTTGCCTTGAGTGCGCGCCAGGTTGGAGGCGGTTGAAATACCGCTGAACAGGACGAAGAAGTCCAAAAACGCGCGCCAAAAACCCTTTTGGTTGTCCGTATGCATTCCCGAGAAAAACCTCTAGCTTTGAGAGCCGCATGCGACCCTGGCAGTCTTCACTGTATTTGAGGCGCCTCCGACCATCAAGGATTCACATCAATGCGGCAGCTGTCGGGGGGCACAGATTTTTATATCTTGTTGCATGCGTCGGGTGTATGGTTCATGAACATACCCTGAGGGCCCCCCAAAAGCATCCAATTCCAACCGAAATCCCACGGAGGTTTGAGATATGTTTATGCCCCGCATTCTGCTGGGTGCCGCGATTACCGCGGTACTCTCGATGGCGCTTACAGCTCAACAAGCGCCAACCGGTTACCACCACGTCCAGTGTGTAAAGGTGAACCCCGGGCAAGGGGTCGCCTTTGAACAATATGTTTCCGGCCCACTCCAGAAGCTTGATCAGGCGCTGATCGACTCCGGCGCCTACGCACAAACGCTTGTGCTTCGAACCCGGATGCCGAGGGGCACAGAAGCCGAGTGCGACTATGTCTTTGTCAGCTTCTACAAGGGGATGCCCACGACGGGGCTGAATTCGGAAGAGTTATCGAAGGCCCTCCACGATGCCGATATACCCATGACGGCAGACGCGGTCCACGCCAAGCAAAACGAAATGGGCAAGCTGGTCAACGAAAACATCACGCAATATCAATCGCTGGTGGGTCGCGCCAAGAAGGGTGATTACCTGGTATTCAACTCGATGAGTGCGCCGGATACTCGTGCGTGCGTAGACGCCCAGAAGAAAACGTGGCAACCGGTCGCAGAAGAGATGGTGAAGGCCGGCAATCTGGACGCCTGGGCCGTCAATGTGCAGGTGTTTCCGCGCGGTGCCAAGGACCAAAATGCGGTCAGTTCGGTGGACATCTATCCGAGCTGGGATGCGTTCACCAATGAAAACCGCAGCGTTGAGAGCGCCTGGAAGAAGGTCCATTCGGACATGGACATCAACAACACGATGAATCAGTTTGGGAAGATGTGCACGATTGAGCACACCGTGCTTTACGAAGTAGTGGGCGTGACAAGTCCAGCGAAGTAATGATTGGTTTAGATAGAGACAGCTCGGGCCGTGGTTCCTTGCGGACAAGGGATCGCGGACCCGAGCTTTTTCCAACTGCAGCCGATAATCGCCCACCTTGCGATCTGCCTGGTTGGGATCGCAAAGCGCGCTAGTCTGCGTAACGTTTCTGGTGCCATATCCAGGCGGTGCGAACTATGTCATCGAGCTTTGTGTAGCGGGGCTGCCAGCCGAGCTCGCGCATTGCCTTTTCCGAACTCGCTACCAGAACCGCCGGGTCGCCGGGGCGTCGCGGGCAGGTTTCCACAGGAATCGGATGGCCCGTGACGCGGCGCGCGGCCTCGATGACCTCGCGAACGCTGAATCCACTTCCGTTGCCGAGGTTATAAATCAATGGGCCGAAGTTGGAATGACCATCTTTGGGCGCCTTTTCTAGGGCGTTGAGCGCCAGAAGGTGTGCGTCAGCCAGATCAGAGACGTGGATGTAGTCGCGGATGCAGGTGCCGTCCGGTGTCGGATAGTCGTCGCCGAAGATCTTGATGAACTCGCGTCTGCCGAGCGCCACATCAAGAACCAGCGGGATCAGGTGGGACTCCGGCTGATGCGCTTCGCCGCGCGTAATCTCTCCTTCAACAGAATCCGCTGCGCCTGCCACATTGAAGTAGCGGAGCGATGCATAGCGGAACCCGTGAACGCGATTGAGCCACGCAAGCATCTGCTCGACCAGGAGCTTGGACTCCCCATAAGCATTGGTCGGCGACAGCTTGGCATCTTCGCGGATCGGCACCTTTTCGGGTTCACCGTAAACTGCGGCAGTGGAAGAAAACACCAGCCGTTTGGGTCCCTCGGCCAGCATGGCTTCCAAAAGCGAGAGGGTGGCAGCGGTGTTGTTGCGGAAGAAAGCCTCAGGAACCTTCATGGATTCGCCGGCTTCAATCAGTGCAGCAAAGTGGAGCACTGCGTCGAAGGGTGAGCCGGACTGGCGAGCCTGAATGAAAAGGTTTTCAATTGAGGCCCGATCTCCAACTTCAGCTTTGACAAACTCAACTTCGGGGGGAAGAAGATCGAGACTGCTGTGGCTAAGGTTATCAAATACAAGCACGTTGTGGCCCTTCCGGGTGAGTAGTGCCGCAACTGTGCCACCGATATATCCGGCCCCTCCGGTTACCAATATCTTCACAAAAAGACATTCCTTCCTGAGCACTTTCGATTACGTTGAGTCTATTACAATAGGGCATGGTAAGGACGTCCAATAGCACTGGCCAAACACCCCCCGGGCCGGCTGCACCTGTGTCCTGAAAACGAGAAATTTTGCAGTTCTTGAACTTTAGCCGGTTTGTTTCCGGCGCTGATTGTGGAAACGCGCAGCCAGCTAAGCTGCTGGCTGATAATAGAATGCGCGTTTGTTCGGATGCCTTGGATGGAACGTGGAGAGCAATGATGGCTAAACTCCATGCTGCAACCAGTCCGAACGGCGCACTCGCCCTCGAACTACTGCCTTGCACATATGTTTTGTCTTTCCCTGGGTCCTTTGCGCATCTTGGTAAGTTAGCGCCTTTCGGGACTATGTCTTGGAGACCCTCAAGGGGGCAATCCATACCGGCACAACACGCCTGGAACGTGAGTGCATCCAACAGCATATCGTGGGCGCGAGCCTTAACTCCGATTCAGCAAACCTGGCCTTTTACCAGGGGGAATGAAACATTTTGATTTGCATTGATAATACCGGCTTTACCGAGCAACACGGTGTTAGCGCCCTGTGTGAATGCACCGATCCCCATGACTGTGTCGCAGCCAAGATGTTGAGACCTGTCGGCGACCGCATGGGAGGACTGAAATCATGGAAATGAATTACACCCCTGGCAGGACCAATTTCGGTCTACTCCCTGAGCCGGAACGAAGCACGGCTTCCTTTGTGACCAGTTCCGTCATCAACGGAATAATCCTCGCTCTGGTTCTATACATTGGAGCAACGGCGAAACACGTTCTGGAGCAGCATCACTATGAGATGACGGAGCTGATTGCTCCAACAACGCCGCCTCCGCAGCCCAAAATCAAGCAGCCGCCGCCGCCAAAGCTTCCTCCGCCGGAACCGCCAAAGGTGAAATTGGAGGCTCCGAAAATCGAAATGCCGAAGCCGAAGCCTCCCGAGCCGAAGCCGATTCAGATGGAAGCCAAGTTAACTGCGCCGGTTATGAAGCCGGCCAAGCCTGCGATTGTGCTTGCGCCGCAGCCCAAGGCGGCACTCACAGCCGCCATGCCCGCGCAGACGCCACAGGTAAAGCCGTCAACCGCTCCAGTTCATTTGGGAGAGACATTCGGCGCGACGCCTAATCCAAACGCAACCCGGCCGGCAACTGTAGCAGCCATCGGCAATCCCTACGGGGGCATGCAGGGCCCAGCCGTTGCTCCGCATGGGGTGGTGGGATCCACCGGGATCGGCGATGGAGTTAAGGCCGGTTCGAACGCCGGAACCGTGGGCAAGGTAGCTTCAGCAGGTATCCCCGGAGCAACCGGGGACTCAGCCGGCAAGGCTTACGGCAAAGTAGCCTCGGCCGGTATCCCCACCGCAGTCGCTGCAGCCCCGATGGCCCAAAGGGCGGCTGCTGCGCCAACTACAACTAATCTGGAAGTGATCTCTAAGCCGCCCGTGCAATATACATCTGAAGCTCGACAGCTTAAAGTCGAGGGTGACGTGGTATTGCGCGTCACGTTCTTGGCCGATGGTCAAGTTGTGGTACATGACGTGGTGAAGGGACTTGGACACGGATTGGATGAAGAAGCGCGCAAAGTAGCACAACACATCCATTTCCGTCCGGCGACACGCGACGGCCACCCAATCGATCTGACCACGACGATCACAATAAGTTTCCAACTTGCATAGGGTAATAGATCTAAAGGTCGACAGACCGTCCCAACAAAGCCGGACTGCAGCTTGCAGCTTCCGGCAAGAGCTAGAGTAGGACGAAGCACTAGGAGCTTGACATGAGTTTTCGGAAGATACCCTTAACCTTCCTGATGATCACCATCGGAGTGTCCTGCGCGTATGCGAAGAAGACTCCTAAGTACGAGCAGACGCGACAGTTGACCGCCGAACAGGCGGCGCTCGTCGAAAAGGCTGTCCAGCGCGAGAAGGTGCTGGTAGATGACATCAAGCAGCGCACGCCTCTGGTCGAGACGTACATTCAGGACACGCGCCCTGATCCCAAACTGTATGAAGTTCCGGTGGACGATCATTACACTCTAAGTCGCGTTGACTTCGGTTCCGCGTTCTTCGACAAGACCTATACGCCTCGCACTGAATCCACTAAAAAGGGCTTCCTCGGACTCAAAGGTTCGCTCGGGGCCGTGAAGGGGATTACCAAGCTCCTCGGCCTGGAGAAGTTCACCTATTCGGAAACTGGCTTCATGGAAATGATGTTCATCGATCCGAATGGCTTCAATCAGCAAAACTACGTGTTCAGCTTTGTGCGCCGCGAGTTCCTTGGCAACGTAAGAACCTGGGTCTTTGACGTACATCCAAAGATCGCTGGCGAAGGTCGATTCTATGGCCGTATATGGATTGAAGATCAAGGCGGAAACGTGGTCCGCTTCAACGGCACGTACACTGGCTCGCAGCGCGAAGACACATCGAAGTACTACTTCCACTTTGATAGCTGGCGCATGAATTTGCAGCCGGGAATCTGGCTGCCGGTGGCGGTTTATGTTGAGGAAACTCAACGCATGGAGGGCAGCAAGAACTCCGTTGGCCTGAAGGCTCAGACCCACTTCTGGGGCTACTCACTGAAGCTGCCCACGCGCAACAGCGAAAACGTGAGCGTGAAAGTTGATGACGCTGTTGATCGCAGCAATGACTCGACCGACGTAGGCCCATTGCAGGCCTCGCGCATGTGGGTAACGCAGGCTGAAAACAACGTGATCGATCGCCTGGTTGAAGCCGGCCTGGTTGCTCCCGCGGATCAGGGCGGATATGAAAACAAAGTTCTCGATCAGATTGTCGTAAACCTGATTGTCCCTAACAACCTGGCTTTCACTGACCAGGTTCACACGCGCGTACTGCTCACCGACACGATTGAGGCGACGACGGTGGGCAATACGATTCTGCTGAGCCGCGGCTTGCTCGACAGCCTGCCGAGCGAAGAAGCGATTGCCTCCGTGATTTCAATGGAACTGGCGCACATCGCGATGGGACACCATATCGACACGCGTTACGCATTTAACGATCGTCTGCTGTTCCCGGACGAATCCACATTCCAGCGCATCGACATGTACCACAGCGATTCCGACAACGCCGACGCGGCGAAGAGGGCTATGGTGTATCTGCAGGCCTCTATGTACAAGGACAAGCTGCCGAATGCAGGACTGTACTGGGAGCAACTGGTGGAGCGCAGCAAGGAGCTGAAGGCACTGAATACGCCCAAGCTCGGCGACTCCTTACTGAAGCCCGATGGCACAGCATGGATGGCTGATCTGGAGCACATGGCTCCCAAGATCAATTGGGACGACCTGAATCAGACTGCAGCATTGCCGCTCGGTAGTTGGCTCAAGGTGGATCCGTGGGACGACAGCGTCCACATGCTGGACGCGAAGCGTTATGCCCCGATGAACTCGCGTGACAAGATGCCGTTTGAGGTGACGCCGATCTTCTACAAGCTGCAGCATTACGACGTGGCGCATGCTACGCCGCCTGCGCCACCCGCATCCACTGCTCCATCTGGCAATTCACCCAACGGCGATCCAGCTGCACCACAGCAAGAACCTGCCCCAAATCAGCAGCCGACCGGGCAATCTTCGCCAGAGCAAGCTGCACCGCAACAGCCCACCCGGCAGGAACCCGCTGCCCAGCAACAGACCGCGCCTCCGGCACAGCCCCCGGTTGCGAATTCTAATTCAGCGCAGCAGTCCGCAGAAACATCAGCTTCAACGCCAACTCCACAGTAAAGACCCAACCTCGAGTCTCTGGCCGACGAAAGCAAGCTCCGCGTCGTGCCAGAGGCTAGCTTGTTGCCTCGGTCCCATTCCGGACGGAGCTGGCATTCCCCAGAAATGGAGCGTCTATGCCTAAGAACAGATCGGCCCTTCTTGTAGTTTGCATGATGTTTGCTGCCGTTGCAGTTCCCATTCGCGCGCAGGTCATGCCGTCCGCATATGCACGTCAACCCAAGTTAGTTGCAGGCGGCTTCGGATCTGTATTCCAACCCGATTACGCAGGCAATGGATTTGCGCAAGGCAGTCCTCAACCTCTCATCGGCATCGGAGCGTTTTTCGACTACAGAATAAGTCGATTTGTCGGCGTTGAGGGAGAAGGCAACTGGCTGCGTTTTAACAAGTACAACGGTATCGACGAAACCACGTACATGATTGGGCCGAAGGTACACATTCACGATTTCGGTAGGTTCAGTCCGTATGGCAAGTTTCTAATCGGTATGGGCGGCGGCAGCTTTCTGAACGGCCACACTACTGTACTCGCCTACGGTGGCGGTGTGGATTATGACTTGAGCAGCCACTGGATGGTGCGGGCGGGCGATTTCGAGTTTCAGCAATGGCTCCTCACGCCGCAGTTGCACCCCTATGGCGGCAGCGTAGGCATCGCCTACAAAGTTTTCAAATAAAACAAGCCGCCGCTAGTTGAAGAAAGGGCCGCTCTTCGGAGCGGCCCCTTCACTTTGCGCCTGGAGCAGCAGAATTAGCCTGCGAGGATTGGCATCACGGCATCCGCTTCGGGGATCGGCGCAGTTGGATCCCATGCAAGAATGTCTGCAATTCCCTGGATCGCTCCCCAGAAGGCAATCGCCAATGCGAGTGGATTGCCTATTCTGATCTGACCATAAGATTTTCGTGGCGCGAGGAATGAAACGCTGAGGCTTCAATTCTGATGAAATGCAGCGCGATGGGTGCCAGGACCATGCCTGGCAAGCCCATCAGCTTCTCGCCAAGAATTAGGCCGATCAGAGTGAGCCACATGGGACTCTTAATGCGTCTGCCGATAATGTTGCTGTTCAGGAAGTATTCCAACTTATGAATGGCGATGAGAAAAACAAGCGCATAGATCCCGGTCCGGGCGGTGATGGTGAACCCGACGCCGACAATTAGGCTATTGCTGATGATGTTGCCGACGATGGGAATGAGTCCGCAGAGGAAGACAAACGTGGCGAGCAAGCCAGAATTCGGGTAATGGTTCAGAAACAGAAACACCGCAGTGAGCGCGGTGTTAATCGCAGAAATCAGAATTTGTGCGCCGATTACCCGGGCGAAGCTTTCATAGAACGATCTAAAGCGTGCTGTTAGTTCGCTTGCAACGGAGAAGTACAAATTGTCCGGTACATCAGATGGATCGCGATCTGTCGTCCAGCCTGAACCGAGAAACATGCTGAGCGCCACCACCAATCCGGCGATCACCAGCACAAACTGAAACGATGTTGCTGTGGCATATCTCCCGACCACTGTGAAACCTTGCTGGGCCTCGTCAAGCGCGGTGGCCTTCAGGCTCTCGAAGTCAGTGAACGGCAGTTCAATGCCGTTTTTCTCAGCGAACCCAACTACTGCCGGGATGGCCGTTTCCGCGATTCTGGGAAAGGTACGATAGGCGAGATCTGAGAAGTAAACCAATCCCCCGCCGACGGCCACGACGGCAACCAGGTAAAGCGTAACGCTCAGCCATTTTCTGCCGCCGATGCAGAATGTTCGCAACGCCAGATAACCGAACAGGGTGGCTAGCAGAAACGTTCCCAAATGCAGTCCGGCAATCAGAACCGCAAGTATTGCGAAGATGAGGTACGAAGTGCGGCGGGATGAATTCATATGTAGTTCGTTCAATTATTTGATGCCCTACACTCTAACGCACCGGGGTTGGATTACGCGAACCGGCATGTCACACGGAGTAAGGTGATGACGAACAAGACAAACAAGGGCTGCTCCAAAGAGCAGCCCTTGTTTTTGATCCATATTCAATGTTTCAGGCCGGTGAAGGCGAGCCTTCGGGGTAACCCGGTCCGCCGCGTTCCGGCTTGAGTACCGGTTGCGGAGTGCCGCCGCCGGTATCCGTTGGGGACGCCAGCACCGAACGCATTGGAGGCAGTTCCTTGCCTTCAATCAACATCCGTACTTCTTCAGCGTCGATTGTCTCGCGCTCGAGCAAGGCTACGGCCATGCGATGCATCGCATCCTGGTGGGAGTCGAGAATAGTGTGGGCCGACTGGTAGGCTTCGTCGATCAGGCGGCGAACCTCCAGATCGATCTGGCGGGCCGTCTCCTCGCTGAAGTCGCGATGCTGTGCAATCTCGCGTCCCAGGAAGATCTGCTCTTCCTTCTTGCCGAACGTCAGCGGTCCGAGGCGGCTCATACCGTACTCGCACACCATGCGTCGGGCAAGGTCGGTAGCCGTTTCGATATCGCTACCGGCGCCGGTCGACATCTGGTTCAGGAAAATCTCCTCAGCCACGCGGCCGCCGTAGGCAGTTGCCAATCGAGTCTCAAGGTATTCGCGCGTGTAGTTGTGACGGTCGTCAGGCAGGTACACCGTGACGCCCAGCGCCATGCCACGCGGAATAATCGTGACCTTGTGGATTGGGTCAGAGTGGTCGCGGAAGAACGAAACCATGGCGTGCCCGGCCTCGTGGTACGCGGTCACACGCTTCTCCTCGTCGGTCAGCAGCATGGACTTGCGCTCCGCGCCCATCAGCACCTTGTCCTTGGCCAGTTCAAAGTCGTACATGGTCACTTGCTTGCGATTCACGCGAGCAGCGTTCAATGCAGCTTCGTTAACCATGTTGGCCAGGTCGGCGCCACTGAAGCCCGGTGTTCCGCGCGCCAGCACGTTCAGGTTGGTATCGTCCGACACCGGAACTTTCTTGACGTGTACGCGAAGAATCTCTTCGCGGCCACGAACGTCGGGCAGTCCCACCACTACGCGACGGTCAAAACGACCGGGGCGCAGCAGCGCAGGATCGAGCACGTCAGGCCGGTTGGTTGCGGCCACCAGAATGACGCCGTCGTTCGATTCGAATCCATCCATCTCAACGAGCAACTGATTCAGCGTCTGCTCGCGTTCATCGTGACCGCCGCCGAGGCCTGCACCGCGATGACGCCCTACGGCATCGATTTCGTCGATAAAGATGATGCAGGGAGCATTCTTCTTGCCCTGCTCAAATAGATCGCGAACGCGGCTTGCACCCACGCCGACGAACATTTCAACAAAGTCAGAACCTGAAATCGAGAAGAATGGCACATTGGCTTCGCCAGCTACCGCGCGGGCCAGCAAGGTTTTGCCGGTTCCCGGAGGTCCGACGAGCAGTACGCCTTTGGGAATACGGCCACCGAGCTTTTGAAACTTCTGCGGTTCGCGCAGATACTCGATGATTTCCTTCAGTTCTTCTTTGGCCTCGTCTACGCCGGCCACTTCCTTGAAGGTGATCTTCTTCTGCTGCATCGAGAGCAGCCGCGCTCGGCTTTTACCAAAGGACAACGCCTTGTTGCCGCCCGATTGCATCTGCCGAAGCATAAAGAACCAGATGGCACCCAACAGAACAAACGGACCCACGTTAAAGAGCAGCGGCAGCAGGATATTGCTCTGC
>Ga0207705_10004810_pt1 | contig 10167 bp, 8 predicted proteins | sample KBSC13metaG_FD_184314 | JGI IMG/M metagenome (GOLD analysis project Ga0207705, IMG submission 184314) | Corn rhizosphere microbial communities from Kellogg Biological Station, Michigan, USA - KBS C1-3 metaG (SPAdes) (version 2) | ecosystem: Host-associated > Plants > Roots > Rhizosphere > Soil ...
TCCCCGGATCCAGCATCACCCGGTCGCCTTCGGCGAGGTTGAAGTCGAGCACCCTGTCGATCCCGGCGTCCTGGGAGGTGTGGAAGAGGTCCGCGCCGGCGCCGCCGCTCTCGGTGTCGTTCCCGCGGTCGCCCGAGATGAAGTCGTCGCCGGCGCCGCCGGTCAGCACGTCGTCGCCTTGCCCGCCGCGGACCTGGTCGTTCCCGTCGCCGCCGTCGAGGGTGTCATTGCCCAGGTTGCCCCAGACGACGTCATTGCCGGCCTCGCCGAACTGGACGTCATTGTCCTTGCCGCCCACCACCCAGTCGTCGCCGACCCCGCCATGCAGGGTGTCGTCGCCCATGTTGCCGTTGATGTCGTCGAAGCCTGCCGCGCCCACGACGGAATCGTCGCCGGCGTCGCCGCGCAGGTAGTTGCCGTCTCCCGCGGTGGCCTGGATGGTGTCGTTGCCGCCGCCGCCGTAGATCGCGCTGGCGCCCGGGCCACCATCCAATTGATCACTGAAGGCGCCTCCCCGAACGCCCTCAATGCCGGTCAAGGCGTCCATCTTGTCGAAGGTGATGCTCTGCCATCCCGTGAGCGAGAGGTTGACGGTGATGTTCGTCGGCACCGGGCTGTAGTCTACGATGTCGAACCCATCGCCGCCGTCGATCTGATCGTCCCCCGCATGCGGGAGGATCACGTCATCGCCCCCCAGTCCCTGAATCACATCGCCGGAGAAGCTGCCCTCCAGCGTGTCGGGACCGGGCGTGCCTGTTATGGTCGGCATGATTTGTTCCTGCGCTAAGGGCGGGCGTTAACCCGGCGCAGCGCCCACGCGCTGCCCGAACCGGACGCTGGCGCGGAACGGCGTTTTTCCAAATGATGGAAGCCTGATCGTTTCCTGATATTCTGTCGGGCGCTTGGGAGGGCGCGTCTGTTGCAGGGGCGGTTCGAGATCGCCGCAAAAGGTTCGGCATCCGCCTCGCCGGACGTCCTGCATATCGGCGATATTGTCGTGCGCCCCTTGGCGCGGGAGATGGTCGGCCCGCTTGGCGCGATCACGCTGGAGCCCCGCGTCCTCAGCGTTTTCCTGTTCCTGGTTCAGGCGCAAGGCGAGGTGGCGACCCGGGAGGGCCTGCTGGCGCATTGCTGGGACGGCGTGGTGGTGGGGCAGGATGCTCTAAATCGCGCTATCGCCCTGCTCCGCAAGGCTCTGCTCAAAGCAGGGGGCCGGGTGACCATCGAGACGATCTCGAAGAGCGGTTACAGGCTCGCCGCCCATGCCGGCGTCCCGTTCCGTCTTTCGCGACGCCGGCTTGTCTCGACGGGCCTGGCCGTCGGGCTGGGTGTCGGGGTCGTCGGGGTCGCCGGGGTCGGGGTGTTGCGGAGCAGCCGGGGGCGACGCGCCCGCGCCGCTGCGGACGCCGCGCGGGCTCTGCTGAGGAATCCCGTAGATGGGCGCAACGAGAAGGCGATCAGCCTTCTCGACGAAGCGGTGGCCCTGGCGCCGGATGATCCTGGCGCGTGGGGCGGCTTGGCCCTTGCCTGGCGGAATGTCGCCTTGGCGACCACGCCGGCCAATCGCGTCAGCGCGATCGAGCAGGCCCGCGAAGCCATCCGCCGGGCGCTGGCGCTCGACCGCCGCCAGGGCGACGCCTTGGCGGCGCAGGCGACGCTTACGCCAATGTTCAAGGCCTGGGCGGAAACCGACGACCGATTGGAACATGCTCTGGCCATGGCGCCCGGGAATTGGGAGGCGACCTGCGCGAGCGCCGACCTGGCCCTTGCCACGGGCCGCGGCAAGGACAGCTTGGCCTTCGCCGGCGCCCTGGTCCGTGACGATCCGGGCGCGCCGCGCGGTCTGGTCCGTTTGCTGCGCGGGCTTTGGGCGACCGATCAGACCGACGCGGCGGCCCACCTCGCGACAACCGTCCTGCGGTCGCCTCGGCCGCCCCCTGGGCTCTGGGCGACGGCCGTCGCCATTCTGGGGTTCGCCGGCCAGCCCGACGTGGCGCTTGCCGCGGTCGGCGCCGCCCAGGCGCGGCAGCGCGTCCGGTCGCACTTGCTCGGCCAGTTTCACGATTCCAACGTGGCGCTCTCGAGCCGTCGGCCCGAAGACGTCGACCGAGCGGTCGAGACGGTGCGTGCAAACGTCGCGCGGTTCGCGGATTTTGGAAACCAGGGCGTGATGATCGCCAGCGCATTGGGCGCCATAGACGCGGCGTTCGAGGTGGCTGACGCCTATTTCCTTGGCCAAGGCCCGCTCGCGCCTCCGCCCGACCAGCAGCGTGGCAACTGGCTTGACCAGACGGAGCGGCAGGACCCCGACACGGGTGTCCTGTTCCTCCCGCCGACGGCGGCGATGCGGGCTGATCGCCGATTCATGACGCTCTGTCGGGGTCTGGGGCTCACGCAGTATTGGCTTTCCCGCAAGCGCCCGGATTTCCTGGGCGACGCCCTTCTGCCGGGAGCGCGTTAGCCACGCGCCTGCGTCTCTGGGACCGGGAGACAACCCGGCGACCATCCGATATCAGTGATACTCGGGGGTGACGTTGCCGGTGACGTTTGAATCCGAGCCGCCGGGCGGCTCTCGCCTCGATCTGGCGCAAACGCCTGATTTCGACTTCGGAGCTGTCCACGTCAGCCCCGCGCGACGGCGGGTCACGGCGGATGGCCGCGCCGCAGCTTTCCGCCGCGCAGTCGATGTACCCCACGGCGGCCGCCGCGAAGAGCGCCCTCTCGCCGGACTCTCCGGAGGCGCCGGCTCTCGCCATCGCGGCCCGCGCGGCCGCCGCCCGCGCGCTGCAACTCGACCGCGCCAACGGGGAAGCCTATTTCGCCATCGGGATCAGCTACGGGTTCGAACGGGCCTGGGCCGTGCGCGAAGCGAATTTCCTTCGTGCGGAAGCGATGAGCCCAGGCTTCGGTGTGATGAGCCCAGGCTTCGGTGTCATGGGCGACGTCCACGTCGGACTTCTGCGCGAGGTCGGGCGGCTTCGGGACGCGCGAGAGCTCAACCGCCGCACGGTGGCGGACGATCCGTTCGGGCCCGAGCAACTCAGCACCCTGATCATCCTGACGACGGAGAGGGACGGCCGCGAGGCGGCGGAGCGGCTCTTGCAGCGCGCGCGCCTTGCTGGCGACCATGAAGCGCGGTTCCGGCGCGGGGCAAAGGAACTGCTTCCAAGACTACCTCATAGCGATCGAAGGGCCGTCGCCGCGTCGTGGCCTGCCCGACAGTTGCCGGACGCTCCAGATGGACTGGCGGGTACGGATGCTGGCGCGCGAGGGCGACATTGACGGCGCGTACCGTGAGATCGCGGAGGCGCCTCGCCAGTCACCGTTGCTCATCGCCCTTTACTATCCCGAGATGCGCGCCTTCCGCGCCGACCCGCGGTTCATGCCGCTCGCCGGGCGCTACGGACTGATCGACTACTGGTCCCACAGCGGCGGCCATTGGCCGGACTTCTGCGCCGAACGCGATCGCCCCTACGAGGGCGACTTGGCCAACGCCACCACACCCATTGCGGCCCAAGGCTCAACGGAACAGGCCCTCGACCTAGCCCTTCTGGTCGCCCACCGCCTGGCAGAGCGACGAGGGCGGCGCCTGATCCTGGCCCCCCGACACGGCTCCCGCCCGTGAACGCCGGACCCAGGCCTGGTGCGCCCGTCGGGCGAGCGTTGAGGATGCGGCATGACGGCGGGAGGACCGTTGCTGACGCGTATCAGACCGGCAGGGCTGCGCCGGCGGAGGGGCGGCGGCGGCGTTCGACGCCGAATTCGCACCGGGACGCATCTTTTGACGGTGCTTTGACGGCGGGCTGACGCCGACCCAGACGGCGGTGGCCGACAACCTGACTGCAGACGGGGCCAAGGCCCGGTCCTCGAGCAAACAACGCAGATCAGGGACACATCACCATGTTCAAGCACATCGTCGTCGCTTCGCTCGCCATTGCTGCGCTCGCCGGCGCCGCCGAGGCCCAGGCCAGCGACACCCGCGCCGTGACGGTTTCCGTGGCCGGGATCGACACGCACTCCGAAAGCGGCGCCCGCATCGTCCTGCAGCGGATCAAGGTGGCCGCCACCTCGATCTGCGGTCCCGAGCCGAGCAACCTGATGGACCGCCACACCCGCTTCGAACCCTGCGTGCAGGGCGTCACGGGGCGCACCGTGACCGGCCTCGACAACCCGCTGGTCACGGCGCTGCTGAACAAGGCGCCGATGGAGCGCAAGCTCGCCAGCGTGAAGTAGGTATCCGGGCCCGGCCCCAAGGTCGCCGGGCGCGGGGGCGGGGGGCGAACATGCTTTCCCCCGAGGCGCCGTGAGGGACCCCATCCCTCGCGGCGCCTTTCTTTGCAGTCGCCGAAGACTGTTGGCGGCCCTTGCGTCGGGTCCGTATCATGCCCCCGAAGTTCAGTCGGAGGGCCCGGAGCGATGCTGGGGAGGGTCGAGGCACAGCCGTTGGCGCGCGCCCGCCTGCTGGGCGGCTTCCAGTTGTCGTCCGCCGACGGCGCCGCCATCGCGCTTCCCAGCCGCCGCGCCCGCGCCCTGCTCGGCGTCGTCGTCCTCGACGGCGAAGGCGGGGTGCTCCGCGAACGGATCTGCGGGCTGCTGTGGGGCGACCGCGCCGAGGATCAGGCGCGGGCCAGCCTGCGGCAGTGCCTCTTCGAACTCAAAGCCGGGCTGGGCGAGCTGGCGGACGCGCTGCTGGACGTGGGGCGCGAACGGATTGCGGTGCGCCCGGGGCGGCTGGACTCCGACGTCGCCCAGGTCCGCCGGGTGCTGGCGGCGGCGAACGCCCCGGACCTGGCCGCCCTTGCGGCGACGCTGGCGGCGGGCCAGCTGCTGGAAGGCCTCGAGATCTCCAGGCCGTTCCAGGACTGGCTCGACCAAGCGCGCGGCGTCTTCGAAGCCGGACTGGCCGGCGATGTCGCGGGCTGCCTGGAGCGGCTGGAGGGCGAGGGGCGCTGGGAAGAGGTCATCCGGCTGGCCGACGGCTATTTGCGGCGCGACCCCCTGAACGAGCTGGTTGCGGCCGCGGCGATCCGCGCCGAGCGCGCCGGCGGGCGGCACGCGGCGGGTCAGCGGCGGCTGCGGGCCATCACCCAGGCGCTCGCGGACGAGCTGGGCGTCGCGCCCGGTCCGGCCCTGCTGGAGGCGGCCCATTCCGAGCGTGCGGCGCCGGCGCTGTCTCGGCCCGCCGCCGCGGGCCCGCCGACCGAGACGGCGCCCGACGCCGGCGGCGCCGCGCGAGGGCCGGTGCTGGCGGTGCTGGCGTTCGACAACCTCTCGGGCGACGCCGCGATGGCCTACCTGTCGGATGGCGTGTCCGACGAGATCCATCAGGCGGTGGCGCAGGGGTCCGACCTGAAGGTCATCGCGCGCTCGTCCAGCTTCCAGTTCCGCGGCGGCGACAAGGCGGCGCGGCGCGTGGCCTCGGAGCTGCAGGCCACGCACCTGCTCGACGGCTCGGTCCGCCGCAGCGGCGACCGGGTGCGTATTTCGGCCCAGCTGGTGCAATGCGATGGCGAGGTGACGCTATGGACCCGCCGCTTCGACGGCGATCTGGGTGACGTTTTCGCGCTGCAGGACGAGATCGCCCAGGCCGTGGCCCAGGCGCTGGAGGCCGCGTTCTCCTCTCCGGCGCGGCCCGAGCGGCTGGATCCGGCGGCCTACGAGCTGTTCCTGCGCGCCCGGGCGACACTGAGCGAGGGCGGCCAGTTCCTCGATCCCGCCGGGGCGGCCGCGGTTCCGTTGCTCGAACAGGCCGTCGCGATCGCGCCGGCCTACGCGGCCGCGTGGGAGCTGCTGGCCAAGGCCCGCGCCATCGTCCTTCGCGCCGCCGGCCGACGGAGCGACTACGCGGAGGGCCGGGCGGGCGTGGTGGCGGCCGCCGAGACGGCCCTGCGCCTGGATCCGCGGCGGGGCGGCGCCTACGAGGCGTTGGCGCGGCTGGAGCCCTGGGGCGCCTACGGCAAGCGCGAGCGGCTGCTGGCGCAGGCGATGGCGCTGGGGCCCAACAACGCCGACGCGCTGACGGACATGAGCACCTTCTGCTGGAGCGTCGGACGTTTCCGCGAAGCGCTGGCGCACGCCCAACGGGCCTGCGAGCTCAATCCGCTGATGCCGGCCGCGCGGCTGCAGGTGGCGCAGATGCTGGTCTATGTCGGCGACTACGAGGCCGGCGTGCGGATGTTCGAGGACGTCTATCGCCGCTGGCCGGGGAACTTCGAGATCCTGGTGTCGCTGCTGAACAACACCGCCTCGCTGGGCTTCTGGGACGTCCACAACCGCTTCCTGCCCGAGGCGACCGCGTTCGACGGCTGGCAGGCGAAGGTGCTGCGCGAGACGCTTCGCTACACGGAAGGCCTGGCCTCCCGCGACCCGGCCGCGGCGGAGCAAGTGGCCGAGCGCTACGAGGCGTTGCTGACGAGGACAGGAACCCTGCCGCTCAACTTTATCGAGGCGCTGAGCGCGCTGGGGCTTACGGCGCGGGCGTTCGAGCTGGCGGACCGCGCCTCCTTCGACCACATGTTCGACCCCGACGGTCCGCTGCCCAGCGGCAATTTCCCGGGGACGGTGCTCGGCCGCTGGAGCGCGCTCAACAAGACCCCGCGATTCATCGGGCTCTGCGAGCGGCTGGGCCTGTGCGGCTACTGGAACGAGACTCAGCGCTGGCCCGACTGCGTCGAGTGGGCGCCGTTCGACTTCAAGGCCGAGGCGCGCCGCCACGCCCAGGCGGCCGCGCCGGCGACCTAGGCTTCCACCGCGCCGTAGGTGTGCAGGGCGCCCAGCACCCTGAAGTCGATATCCGCGATGAACGAGAAGGCGAGCGCCACGTCCAGCTTCACCTGCGGCAGCTGCCAGTCGATGTGGGCGCAGGACGGCTGCGGCGAGTGATCGTCCGCGTGCGGCGCCGGCGGCGTGGGGTCGGTGGGTCCGGTATTGCCGAGGATGGTCTCGATGAACTCCCTCAGGCTGTCGGACCACATGAACGCCAGGTCGACGGCCTTGGCGTCGTAGAGCACCAGGTTGCGCAGGCGTGCGTGGCTGACCTGCGAGGCGATGATCGCCCGGTAGATGGCCGCGCCCATGTCGTAGCAATCCCGGAACTGCTTGAGATTGTTCAGTTCCACATGATGTGGATACTTCTCGGTGTCGGCGCCCCCGGGCGCGTCGACGCCCCCCAGCATCCCCGCCTTGAACAGCAGGTCCACGAACGCGCTGAGCTCGGGGTTGGCCTCGATCGCCGGCAGGAGGCCGCCCTCCAGGACCTTGTCGACGGCGACGTGCATCACCGACAGCAGCCGTTCCTCGGCATGCGGATCGAACGTCTTCATCCCGATCAGGCCGACGTCGAGATGCAGGGCGTTGAAGTCGTCGGTGTCGTGGCGGTCGATCGTCGCCAGGAACATGTCCGTGCCCCAGATCTCTCGGGCGCTGAAGACGATCGTGTCGTTGTTGGTGTAGGCGGCCGGCTGAATCCAGACGAGCCTGGGGTCGCGCATCAGGCCGTCGGGCGTCACCGCATAGCGGATCGCCGGAAACGCCAGGTAAACCTCGTTGTGGCTGATCTTGTTCCAGATCTGGCCGCCGGACACCGGATGGGGCTCGACGGTGTTCGTGCTCATGATGTTCGGGAACAGGGTGACGCTGACCATGCCGAAATGGGCGCCGGCGACCGGTTCGTACCGAAAGGGCGCGGGCGCGCAGTCCCCGAACCGCCCGTTGAAGTACTTGGCGAGATAGGTCGCGATCAGGTCGCGCTCCATCCGGAAGACGAAGCAGAAGCGGCGCGCGTCCGTCGCGGTCCAAGGCGGCAACAGCTGCTGGGTGGCGAAGGATTCGATGAACGCGGTCACGGCGTCGCCTTGCGGGGGCCGAAGAACCCCTTCCAGGGCCGGAACCAGGCCGCCGACAGGTCGGCGCCCGCAGACCGCGGCGGCGGCGGGCCGTCGCAGTCGTAGATCGGGAATTCATGCAGCGTGCGCATGTCGTCGAAGTCGATGTCGGCGTTGAAACGGTAGGCGGCGACGGGCTGGATCTCGTTCGCTAGGCGCTTGTCCGCGGGCTGCAGGCTGGAGGTCTGCAGCACCGAGTTGACGCCCTTGAAGCTGCCGCCGAAGTTCTTGAAGGTGACCCGCACGTCGTCCTCCTTGTAGAAGCGCACCCCGGCGACGTTCGTGTACTTCGTCCGGCAGGCCACCAGGGCCTGGTAGATCGCCTGGTCCGGCCGCGCGGCGTCGCGCAGCTGCTTAAGCGCCACGGTCTGCATCGTGGTCGGGATCGCGCCGGCGCTGAAGGTGTCGACCATGTCGAAGGCCGTCGCGAGGCCGGCGATCCCGTTGCTGGCGGTGCGGCTGCGGAACAGGGTGTAGAGCGACGACTCCCGCGGCGACCCACGGAAGGTGGGGGTCAGCGGCCCGGTGTCCACGTGCAGGAAATCCATCAGCATCTGGCGCGACTGGCCCGCCTGCGGCGGCCACCCCGGCAGCCTCACGTTGCAGCTGAAGCTGTCCGGGAAGTGGCCGTCGGAAAAGGCGATGTCGCCGCGCAGTTTCTGCAGGCCGATCATCTCGCGCCCGCAGACCGCCGACATCGGGTTGCCGACCGTGATGAACGGGATCGCCCATTCGATCGCCGTATCGGTGAGCCGCGTCGACGGCGCGGTGGCGACGCGCATGACCGGAACGGAGATGAAGACCTCCTGCTGGCTGACGATCCCGCGGTCGCTGTAGGGCACCTCGTCGCCGATGTTCTCGCGGCCCCGCCCGGAGCGGATCATCACCGGGTAGTCGATGCACATCAGCAGGCCGTAGGGCCATGCGGCGACCGCCTGGTAGGTGAAGCCGCGCTGGTCCGGGTCGCCGAGGTTGAAGAACTTGTCGCAGTAGGCCTGCACCTGGGCGATCACTGTCTCGCAGACGAAGGTATGCACCGTGACGCCCGGGAAGTTGTAAGGCGGCGGCACTTCCTGGCTGGCCGCGGACTGGACATAGGGGATCATGCCGATGCTCCGGCCAGACGGACGGCGTCCGCCTCGAGCGCGGCGCAACCCAACCCCAGGATAAAGTCGGGCCCGAACACCCTGGACGGCGTCTGGAAGCCCGGGGTCACGTCGCCGCGAAGCGTGCGCAGCGCCGCCGCCGTGGCGGTCGCGACGCTGACGCTGTAGCCGTCGCCGGTCCGCATCCGCAGGAAGCGCGAACGCCGCCAGGGGTCGATCGCCTCGGCCACCATGACGAACTGCGCGGCGGCTTGGGCGTCCTCGGCCGGCCCATGCGGCCAGGCGGCGGCCAGCGCTTGGCCGGCCGCGCGCCACGCCCCGGCGCCCGTCACCGACATCGCCATCCCCGACGCGCGGTTCGAAAGCCGCTGCCCCAACCCGAGCTCCGAATAGACCTCGATGTCTCGCACGCCGGTGGAGAATTCACCGGTCACGACGTCGGCCCAACTCATCGCGGTCGCCTCCCGAAGGCCCGCCCCGAAGTCGAAAGCCCGCGCCAGGCTGCCGGCCGGGATGGAGACCAGCGCGCCGTCACGGCGCACCACCGCGCCCGGGGCGAGCAGGCCCGCGGCGGCGCCCACGCTGCCCCGGCTGATCACCTGGGCCTTCGAGATTCCGAGGCGCAGTTTCACCGTGTCCGGGTGGCGCTGCTTGGCGAGCGCCATCAGGCCGTCGGTGGCGGTGATGGTCAGGCCGATGCCCGGCATCACCATGATCTCCGCGGCCCGCGCCTGCGCGTCGCGCGCCATGAGGTCGGCGAAGACCGGCCATTCGCCGCCGAGGTCGAGATAGTGGACGCCGGTCCGCAGGCACGCGGCCAGCATGGGCGCGGCGGTCTGGGCGAAGGGTCCGGCGGCGTGGAGCACCGCCGTCGCGCCCTGAAGCAGTCGCGCCAAGCCCTCGCCGTCGCGAAGGTCGACCGCGGCCCAGGCTAGGCCGAGGGGCTCGGCGACCGCCCGGATGGCCGCAGGATCGCGCCCGGCCAGGGTCAACGCGACGCCGGCCTGCGCCAGCGCCGACGCAAGGCTGCGGCCGGTGTAGCCGTTCGCGCCGTAGAGGATCAGTGGCGCGCTCATGGCCGCTCGAAGATCCAGGCGACCAGACCTTCCAGGAAATCGTGGTCGGGGGACGGTGGCAGGCCGCCGTAGGCGATCCCGAACTCGTGCGCGGCGGCGCCA
>Ga0207705_10004812_pt1 | contig 10165 bp, 8 predicted proteins | sample KBSC13metaG_FD_184314 | JGI IMG/M metagenome (GOLD analysis project Ga0207705, IMG submission 184314) | Corn rhizosphere microbial communities from Kellogg Biological Station, Michigan, USA - KBS C1-3 metaG (SPAdes) (version 2) | ecosystem: Host-associated > Plants > Roots > Rhizosphere > Soil ...
GCAAGCACTCGGTGAATGCGACGACGCCGAACTGTTCGGCGCTTTCGCACTGGAACTCATCGACCTCGACACCGATGGTTCGTCGTCATCCGATTCTGTTCGGCCGTGCGTGCACGTCGAGGTTCTCGATCTCGAGCACATCGAAGACCCGCTTTTGTGCGATCGAGTGGTCGTTGCGGTGCGCGAACGGCTACTTGCGAACAGCGCCGACTATCGCTCCGCTGTCGCAGAAGACGCGGCCGCTGCTGATATTCGCGCCCAACTGCACGCCGAAGGCTGCGGACCTTTCGTCGAAAATGCGACCCGCATCAAGCGGCGCTACATCGTCGGCTCACAGGCCTGAAGGGAAACCACCATGTTGGATCCGACGCACGAGCCAATCCTTGCCGCCGCGTTGCGAGCGCCTTCGGCGCACAACGCACAGCCCTGGCGGCTGGTCGAAGACGAGGGCATGCAGTGCTACGAGTTGCACTATGACCACACCGACTATCTGCCGTACGACCCTGACGATCGCGACGCCTATCTCTGCCTCGGCGCATTCGTCGAAACCCTTTCGCTGGCGGCAATTCGCCATGGGCAACGCGCCCAGTTCGACGGCGTTTTCAGCCGTGCAGGCAGCGACCTTTTCGTCGGCCGCATCAGCTTGCGGCCCGCGCATTCGGGCGATGCAGGCGACGTCCTCGCCGAGCCGGCCGCCGATCGGCACACCAACCGCAGCGAGTACGACATCACGCCGTTGCCCGCTGCATTGGTCGAAGAGTTGCACGTACTCGGCTGCGTGATGGTGGCGCCCGATGCGATGTCGAGACTGGTCGCGAAGGCCAGTGTGTGCGCGTGGCGCGACCCGCGGTTCGTCGACGATCTGCACACCTGGATGAAGCTCGACGACAACGCCGCACCAGTCGGGATGACGCCGGCCGGCTTGCCGCTGACCAGGGTCGAATCTGCGGCTCTGCGGCTCGCGTTCAAGGCTAAGCGGCTGCCTGCACTTCTCGCACGGGTGTTCGCCTCACGTGACGTTCGGTTGTTGCGGCACGCCACCGCGGTTGCAGTGTTGCAAGCCGACAGCCTGGCGCCCCAGGAGCTTTTCGATGCCGGCCGACGTTTGCTGCGCGCCTGGGTTGCCATCGGCGCTGCGGGTTTTGCCTACCACCCGATTTCGATTGCGGTCGACCGCACCGAAACGGTGGGCGGCGTTGCGGCGATCAGCTCGACGCCGTGCCCGGTCGCGGTGTTCCGAGTCGGCCATCCGACCGGTGAGGCACCGCGATCGAACCGGCGGCCGTTGGCTGACGTGCTGCGCACCGCAAAGCCGGTCCCAGCGTGACGCTACCGGTGTTACTGCTGGATCGCGGCGATCTCCCGGGCGATTGCGGCAGCCTGCCGGCCCGCCGTGTCGAGAGGTCCGTTCAGTTTCGCGATCGCCAGTTCGAGGGTGTCGCGCGACTTGCCGTAGGCCTCGATGAGGACGGCCCGGACGGCGCTGCTGTCGTCGATCATCGCGTCGACGATGCGGCGCTGCGCTTCGAGTTCTGAGATCAGGCTGTCGCGGCGGGCGGTCGCCTCTTTCACGATCCGCGCCGCGTCAGCCTCGGCCTTGGCGTGGGTGGCGACCGCTTCGGCTTCGGACGCCTCGCGCAACCGCTCCACCTCGGCCACCGCGGCCGCACGGGCGGCTTCGGCCTTGACGGTTGCTTCGCTCACGAGTGATTCGGCCTGCGCGGTGGCTTCGCGAACCAGCGTCTCGGCCCGCTCGAGCAGCTCGGCCGCGTGCGCCTGGGTTTCGGCGTCCAGCTTGTCGGCCTTGGTCTTGGCTTCGATAAAGAGGTTCTTGGCCCGCTGATCGGCGTCGGCGACGAGTTTGTCGGCCTCGATCGTTGCGGCATCGTGGCGCGCCTGAGCGTCGGCCACCAGCCCGGCGGCTTCGCTGCGAGCAGTGCCGAGGATCATCACCGCGGTCTCGCTGCCGAGGGTGGCGAGTTCGATCGCGTCGAGGCCGGCAAGGGCAAGGCGCGGCGCTCTGGCCTTCTCGGCGTCGAGTTGCGCCTCGAGGTCGGCAACGCGTTGCTGGAGTGCCTGCGCCGTGTGCAGCGCTGTCAGGCGCTCACGGTCGGTCTCGCGGCGCCCCAGGCGGAATCCGCGCGGAGATGTCGTCGGGGGCTCGAGTTCGACCTGCCCGCCTTCACGCTGGTCGCCGCTGGCGCTAACCGCGTCGTCGACAATCACGATTTGGCGATTGACCTTGGTAGTCATGCGAACCCTTCCGCCGTTGCCGGGCATCTCGTTGCTGCGTTCTTCGGCAGTGCCAGCGGCGAACTTGACCCGAATGGGCGAACGGCATTGCGGCAATCGGCCTAATCGCGGTCCGCGGACCGCACCGATCGCAGCAGCACCTCGGCGACGTCGATCACGACCACGCCGTCGCGAGCGGCGCCGCTCGATTGCCGGTCGTTGACGGCGTCACCGAGCATCACCCGGCAGTAGGGACACGCGGTGACGACGATGTCGGGGTCGGTGGCCAACGCCTCGTCGATGCGTTCGTGGTTGATCCGCTTGCCGACGCGTTCTTCCATCCACATGCGAGCGCCGCCTGCGCCGCAGCAGAACCCGCGCTCGCGGCAGCGTGGCATCTCTTTCGACGCCAGGCCGGGCACCGCGTCGAGCACGTTGCGAGGAGCGTCGTAGACGGAGTTGTGCCGGCCCAGGAAGCACGGATCGTGGTAGGTCACTGACGCATCTACCGCGGACGACGTTTTCAACCGCCCTTGCGCCACCAGTGACGCCAGCAACTCGGTGTGGTGGATCACCTCGAAATTGCCACCCAGCTGGGGATATTCGCGGCCGATCGTATTGAAGCAATGTGGGCAAGTAGCCACGATCTTGTGCGCTTTCGCGGCGTCGAGTGTGGCGATGTTCTGCTGCGCAAGCAACTGGTAGACGAACTCATTGCCCATGCGCCGGGCGGGGTCGCCGGTGCAGGTCTCGAGTGGCCCGAGCACCGCGAACGAAACGTTTGCCTCGTGCAGCAGTTCGGCGAACGCGCGCGTGGTGTTGCGTGCGCGGTCGTCCGACGCTCCAGCGCAACCCACCCAGAACAGGTACTCGACATCGTCGGGAATCTGCTGGCCCGCGCCGATTACGCGCAGGTCGAACGACAAGCCGTCAGCCCACGCGAGCCTCGTGTTCGCCGGCATTCCCCACGGGTTGCCGGCATTTTCAAGGTTGCGCAGCATGCCGCCGGCCTCGCTCGGAAACGCCGACTCAACGAGCACTTGGTGCCGCCGCATGTCCATGATGTGGTCGACGTGTTCGATGTCGACCGGGCATTCCTGCACGCAGGCACCACACGAGGTGCACGCCCACAGTGCCTCAGGGTCGATAACGCCGCCGGCTTCGGCGATGCCGACGAGCGGTCGCAATTCCTCCGCCGTTTGTTTGCCGCTGAATAGCCTTGGCGCCGATTCGAAGAGATGGTCGCGCAGATCGGTGACGATGAGTTTTGGGTTCAGCACCTTTCCGGTGTTCCAAGCGGGGCACGCCGATTGGCAGCGGCCGCACTCGGTGCACGTCGCTAGGTCGAGGAGACCCTTCGCGGTGAAGTCTTCAATCTTGCCTCTCCCGAAATTGTCTTCTTCTGCAGGGTTTTCGAAGTCGACACGGTGGTCGCCGGAGTACATCGGCAACAGCGGGCCGAGTGCATTCGGCTTGCGGGCGAGGTAGATGTTGAACGGTGCCAGCATGATGTGCAGGTGCTTGGAATAGGTGACGAAGACCAGAAATGCCATCACCACGACGAGTTGCGCAAGGATGAAGAACGTCTCGACGCCTTGGTTCGCCGCGCCCAACGGGTGCAGCGCTTTCGACACCACCCACGAGGCGAACGACCATGGGTAGGGTCGGTAGGGGAAGTGCGAGGTGTTCATTTGCGCGCCGCGGTAGACCAGCAAGGTAGCCACGACGCCGAGAATCATCGCGAGAATTCCCCATGCCGGCAAGGTGTGCGAGCGGTAGAACCGCGACGCCCGACCTCGGCGTGCAGGCGATTGCCGATACCGGATGACGGTGAACACGACCAATGCAATGAGCACCGCCACGGCGAAGAAGTCTTCGAAGAATCCCAGGCCGGCCCAGTCGCCGATCCCGAAGTTTTCGTCGAACAGTGCGCCGTACGCTTCGGCGATCGTGAGCATCAAGACGATGAACGCCCAGAAGGTGAACGCGTGTGCCAGGCCGGGCACGGTCCACGCCAGTAGCTTGCGTTGACCGATGACCTCGGTGGCTTCGGCGCGGCTGCCCTTGAGCGCGGTGGCTTTCTGTGCACCGATTCGGTCGGCCGGGGGTTGCCCGACGTTGATGAGGCGGAACAGCCAGAGCACTCGGCGTCCGGCGAGAGCGAAGGCGACGGCGGTAACCGCTAAGCCGACGGCGATGCGTAGAGCCACGGGCCCTCCGGTGGTTGGGTTGCGTGTGCCTACCTGCACCCAACCAGATCGCCCCTCGCGATGTGTCAAGTAGGCACGTGGACGGGTTCGCCGCTCGCCTGCCGTTCGAAATCGCCAGCCAGTGGGCCGTCGCGCCGAGCGCGGCAACTCTGCCGCGCACTGCGGGCGGGAACACCTGGCCTTGGATCGACCATCCGGTGCCGCCCAGGCTTCAGCCCTCGCCCATGACAAGGCCCTCGATGGTGTGCTTCTGCGTAATTGGCGTTAGTTGATCGACGAGCGGGCACACCAGGTGCTCGCGCACGGTGGCGGGCAACGCTTCGTGATAGCTGTGCGTCATAGCCATATCGTGGCGCGCGGCATTCCCTGCGCCCGGGGCGTCGACGCCGACGACGAGTACGGGCCGCGCCTTCTGGGAAAAGTTCGTCGTGCCGCGATGGATCGTGAGCGCGGTGCGCGCCGAGATGTCGCCCATGTGCGGGTACTTGCGCACTGCGCGCTCTTCGTAACGCTGGTAGTGGGATTTGGGCGGGAACATGCCGTGGTCGAATTCGTCGGACCAGTCCCACTGCGTGCCCGGCGCAATCTCGAACGGCCCCATGTCTTCTTCGGTGTCGACGGCCGTCAGATTGAAGGCGAGCGAGTTGAGTCGTCCGGTGCGTTGCGTCTCTTCAGGCAGTGGAAAGTCTCGATGCCAAGGCTGATTCACCGCTCCCGCGAACGGGATGTCGAAACCCACCTCGATGATTTGGTAACGCGGTCCGAGGATGCTTTCGGCAACGGTGCGAAACCACGGATGGTCGACGATCTGTACGAACCCGCGTAGTTGCTCGGGATGAATCTCGACGTAATAGCGGTTCGGGCCGCGACCCACCGCACCGCCCTCGCGAGAACTGGCTTCTTCGTAAGCGGCCATGATGTCTTCGCCCATCATCGCGACGAAGTCGCGGCTGAACGCGCCCTTCTTGCCGATGATGCCTTCGCGGTAGATGGCGGCGACGATCGCGCGCTGTTCTTCGCTGGCGTCGGGCGCGATCGGTAGTTCGTCGGTGCCGCGGATCACGGTCACGGTCATTGGCTCTCCTGCGGTCGAGGTAGCTGTTGGGGGCGGGCCCGAGCAGGTTTCGCGGGCGGCGTCGAGGCCAATATTGCCACGTGGCAATGCCACGTGGCAATACCACCGCGCAAGGATGTGTCGAACGCGACTGCCGGTCTGACACGATGGCCTCAGCCGAACGTGGAAGGGGTCACCCAATGGGACCGAGCATGCGCGACGTCGCCGCGCGGGCCGGGGTGTCGCCGCGCACCGTGTCGAACGTGGTGAACGACGTCAACTACGTCGCGACCGCTACTCGCGAACGGGTGCAACACGCGATGCAAGAGTTGGGCTTCCGGCCGAACGCGGCGGCGCGCAGCTTGCGGCGCGGCCGATCGGGGCTCATCGCTCTTGTAGTGCCGGAGGTCGATTCTCCTTACTACTCGGCAATCGCGGCCGAGTTGAGCACGGTTGCCGACGAGTACGAATGGAGCCTGCTCATCGAGCAGACTGCTGGTGATCCAGACCGCGAAAGGCGGCTGCTCGACGGGGTGCGTGCTCAACTCGTCGACGGCGTCGTGTTCAGCCCGTGGTCGCTGAGCGCTGCCGACATCGGTCGAAGGCAGGACGTCGCACCGCTCGTGCTGCTCGGCGAGCGTGGTCTTGAGGGCGTGGCCGACCGCGTGGTTATCGACAACGTGGCTGCTGCGGCATCGGCGACTGCGCACTTGTTGTCGATCGGGCGCCGGCGGATTGCTGCCATAGGTGCGAAATCACTCGTTGGCGAAGACACCACGGCGCTGCGGCTGCGCGGATATCGCAAGGCGCTGCGGGCCGCAGGCGTCGTCCGAGATGCGAACCTCGAGCTGCCGGTCGACGCGCTGCACAGGGCAGATGGCGCCGCTGCTACTGCACGTTTACTCGACAGCGGCGCCGACGTCGACGCGTTGTTCTGCTTCACCGACCAGCTCGCACTCGGTGCGATGCGGATGGTGCTCGAACGGGGCCTGCGTATCCCTCGTGACATTGCGATCGTCGGCTTTGACGATATTGAGGACGGCCGCTATTCGACGCCGTCGCTGACCACGATCTCACCGGACAAGATGGCGATTGCCCGTCAGGCGGCCCGTTGTCTGGCCGAGAGAATGGACGCGCGATCAGGCGTTGCCGTGCAGCCGCGCACAATCATCGCCGAACATCGGCTTGTCGTTAGGGAATCCACGGCTGGTCACGGCCGCCGGGTAAGAACTACTGCCATCGCGACGTAGTTGCAGCCTTGAATCGATGGTTCGGCTCGCACGCCTGAAACACCAACGGCCTCAAAACCAGTAGGCACTGCCCACCGGTGGTGTTGGCGGGCTTGGGTCGGTCCAGTTGGTCCAGCTGTACATCGCGACGTGTTCGCGGTGCATGTCGGTACCGAATAGCGTCCAGGTTTTACCATCGCCGACCCAGCACCAGACACCTGGAGCCGTGTCGGGTTGTTGGCCGTAGGCATGTGCGGCCGGCCTGTTCACCACACCGTTGATGGCAGGCGGGCCTCCGCCAGAGCTGCGGATGTCACCGAGGGTCGTAGGGCTGGCGCTGCCCACGGTTGACCCGAACGCACGCCCGCATGCTTTGCGGGCGGCGCTAGTCGTGATGGCTGTCGCGCTCCGCGAACTTGCCACGGCGGGTGAGCCTGCACTGGCGGACGGCGCACCGCTCGAGACAGGTGAAGTGGTGCCGGATCTGCCGCTGGCGTGCGTAGCCGATGGGGTGCTGGCCCAGCTGGTGAGTGCGGCGACCATGCCGCACATGAGCAACCCGAGGCCCCTTCGTCGCTGGCCCGGCCAGCGGATCGTCACTAAGGTTGGCATCGTCTTTGGACGCGCGCACCGCTTCCACGGTTGCCGACAGACTTCCTCTCACCAAAGCTTCGGGTCGGCCCGACCCGGCTCGTACGGGATAGAGATCGTCACGATCTCGGCGGCCGCGTGCTTGCCTCGGTTCGACACACAGGGGTTATACGGGGCCAGTCCTGCGGCGCTGCAATCGGGCAGCACGCCTTCGTACTCGCCGGTGACCGTGTTGTAGGTGGGTGCGGTACCCGACGCCGTCACCCAGTCGCCCCAGGGCGCCGACATGCAGATCGTGAACAGCGGTGTCCCGTTGTTCGGAACCGCGTTGACCAGGGTCTTGTCGAACGTAAGCGTCACGGTCTTGTCGCGGTGGTCGACGAGAACGCGGGCGATCTCCAACCCGGCCGGGGGGCTGAACGGCAGGCATGTGACGTTGCTGAGCGAGTCGATTCCCACAGCGACCTCGAGGTCGTCGACGGTAGCGGCGGGCGACGCCACGACGTCGACCGTCGTGTGCTTTCCGGTCGCCGTGGCATTGCACGAATTGCCGGACTGGCACGTTGTCAGCACCTGCACGACGTCGAACGCACCCGAATCGGCGTTCGAGGCGAGTGAAACGCTGTACGTGCCGTATGTCCAGGTTGCGCTGGCCGCGAGCCGGTACCCGCTGCCGGGTTGGCTGGCGGTCAGGCCTGACGAGCAGTCCAGCGCACCGAACGTCGCCGTACCTGAGGCCGCGGATGCGGTCGTCGTCCCGCCGAGGCCCGGGTCGCCGTACGCGTTGTCGGCCCGCACCGATACCGATGCGCTACCGACCGTGACGACGGTGCCGTTCGAGGTCACGACGTCGACGCTCGGCGGTGGGCACATCGGCGAGGTCGAGGTGTGCGTGGTCGCCTGGAGGGTTGACGGCTGGGTGTCGAAGACCAGGTGGTCGGGGAAGCCGACCAGCACCTGCGGCTGCGGGCCTGCAATGAGGAAGCTGTTGCCCGTGCCCGAGAAGTCGTTGGACTGTTTGACGGCCGTGTTCCAGGTGTAGGCGCCGACGCCGGACGGCGTGTCGGCGGTGATCGAGACGACGAGCCCGGCGCCGGGGCTCAAGTCGACGTTGTTATCGCTGCGCAACTCGATGAGGCCACCCGCAACGGAGTCGATGTGCCAGCCTGCGACCGATACCGTCGCCAAGACGTTGGCGAAGGCAGGATCGACCTGGATGTCGGCCGAGCCGAGTGTTTGCTGGCTCGCCTTGCTGCATCCGGGGGTTCCCCTGCCGCAGTTCGTCAGGGTGAGCGCGAACGACTCCGCAGCTACCCCCGCATCGACTGTCTGCGGCGAGACGGTGGCGGTGTAGTACTTCGTCGAAGGCGCCGCATGCGCCGACATCGAGGTCACGGCTTGGCCGAGAACCAGGAGGGTCGACACGAGCAACAGCGCGGCGGACTTGCGCCACCGGCGCAACGAAAGAACAGGCATGACGAGACCCTCCCCACGGCCGTGAGCCGGCCATGGGCCTTGTATATCGGCCGGCCGGCGGATTGACCATCCTCCAATCGGACTACCGCCGTCGCGGGACAGTCCTCATGTGCGGGAGTCGGGCTTGGTGAATCCGCGTTTGAGTTGCCATGCCTGGGCTCCGGACGTTCGGAATCCGCCCGCCGGCCCGCGGTTCGACTCGGGCCGGCAGGTCGAGATTTTCGTCAAGGCGTTTGCGGGCAGGTGTTACTTGGCTGGCCGGTAGGCGACCTGTACGGAGGCGGAAACTCCTGGGGCGGAGAATCCGAAGATGTCGGTGGTGGTGTAGTGCGCGCTTTGCGGCAGCGCCGACATCTTCGGATTCTCCGCCCCAGAGGGCGACGCCGGGCTAACGCCGTCGTCTCCGATAATCGGGTGGACGTCGACCTGGCCACGGAAGTGGTCGGTGTCCGTGCCGCCGGTAATCCAGAAGTCGCCGTTGGTGCCGACCATCCAACTGGTGACGTCTTCGGAAGTGTGGCCTGCGCCGTTGAAGCCGCCGCCATGGGAGCAGAAGGTCATCTCGGCGTCACCCGTGCCGACTGTTGCGCCGGGCGCCATGTCGAGTTCGCCCCATACCCACTCGCCACCCGTGCCGCCCTGCATTTGGTCGCAAAGGGCCGCGTTGTTGCAGTTGACTGACAACTCGATCTGCCAGGTGTTGTTCGTCGCGCCGCCGCCGTAGTCGGCGTATGCGGCGGGCGCGGCAAGGGTCAGCCCGAGAACCGCACTTGCCGTTATCGCGATCGACGACGTGATCTTCCGGATGCTTCGCACTGGTCCTCCCAACCGGCGGCCCGGCGACGGCATTGCGCCGCTCAGTGACCCGAGACCACCAAACCGGTGCTGAGCACTGTGACATGGACCACAGTGGGCGGCAATACCTGCGAACGAGGAGAACTTTGGGCGCTCACGCGGTTACACAACGCGACCTGGTGCCCACCCGATGCGATGAGTTTCTCGATCGCGGCGCGTCTGCTTTGTACGAGACGGCAGGGCTGGCAGCGAAGGGACGACTGATGGAGATCATCAATCTGGGTAAGGACGACGGACTGCCGCCCGTCGACTGGTCTGCAGTTCTTGACAAGCTCGAGTCGCGCTTGGCGCCAGACCCAGCCGCACCGAACGCCCGCACGACGTGGCTGTGCACTACTAGTGGGGACGGCAAGCCGCATGTCACCGCTGTCGGTGCATTGTGGCTTGACGGCACGTTCTGGTTCCAGACCGGGTCAGGCACGCGGAAAGCCCGCAACGTCGCGCGCGATCCACGGTGCTCAGTGGCGGTGTCGCTCAACGGCGCCGATGTCGTCATTGAAGGACGCCAGGCAGGTGAC
>Ga0207705_10004814_pt1 | contig 10160 bp, 7 predicted proteins | sample KBSC13metaG_FD_184314 | JGI IMG/M metagenome (GOLD analysis project Ga0207705, IMG submission 184314) | Corn rhizosphere microbial communities from Kellogg Biological Station, Michigan, USA - KBS C1-3 metaG (SPAdes) (version 2) | ecosystem: Host-associated > Plants > Roots > Rhizosphere > Soil ...
AGTGCGCCGCGCGCCTGGTCCAGCGTGCGGTCGATCAGGGGCAGGTCGGGGCAGTCCTGCGGCAGGCGGTCGCGCGCGTGCTCGAACAGCATCAGCAGCGCCTGCACCGACTGCATCAGCGTGTCGTGCAGCGTGCGCGCGATGCGTTCGCGTTCGCCCGCGCGTTCCTGCAGCAGGCTGCGCAGCCGCAGCGTCGCGCGGCGCAGGCGCAGGCGGTACAGCAGCCACGCCGCGGCCACGAGCGCCGCGGCGCACAGCGCCTTGAACGGCGCGCTCTGCACGAACGTGGGCGCGATCGCGAGGTCGACGGCGGCGCCCGTGGCGTTCCAGACGCCGTCCTCGTTGGCGGCGCTGACGACGAAGCGGTAGCGGCCCGGTCCCAGCCGCGTGTAGTACGCCGTACGGCGCGTGCCGGCGTCGCGCCAGTCGTCGTCCACGCCTTCCAGGCGGTAGCGGAAGCGCACCCGTTCCGGCATCGTGAAGCTGGGCGCCGTGTAGGCGATCTGCAGGTCCTGCGTGCCGGCCGGGAGGTTCAATGGCGTGTCCGCATCGAGGCCGCGGCCACCGGCCGTCACGCCGAGGATATGCACGGGCGGCGCGACGCGGTTGCGCGGCAGGTGTTGCGGATCGATCCACGCGGCGCCTGCCGTCCCCGCGAGCCACAGGCGGCCGTCGCGCGTCTCCACGAGGCTCGATTGGCCGGAACGGAACTGGGCGATGCCCGGATAGCCGTCGACGGCGTCGAACAGGTCGTAGGCCGTGATCGTGCCCGACGGCGTCTTGAGGTAGGCACGCCAGCCGGCTGCCGGGATGCGCACGAGGCCGCGGCTGCCGTTCAGCCACAGGTCGCCGTCGGCGCGCAGCAGCATGCCCGTGATGCCCGCCAGCGCCTGCGGATCGGCCAGGCGCACGGGCACGAAGCGGTCGCCGACCAGCATGGCGAGGCCCTTGTCGCCGGCGGTCAGCAGCACACCGCCGGCGTCGAGCACGCGGCCGACGACGCCCACGTCGAGCCCGTCCGCTGCATCGTAGCGGCGCACCTTCCCGGCGCGCAGCGCCACGACGGCGCTGTCGTGGTAGCCGAACCAGAGCGTGCCGTCGGCGCCGCGCGCGGTGCAGACCGGCAACTTGTCCGGCAGGCCGTAGGCGTGCGCCGGCTGCCAGCGGCCGTCGGCCCAGCGATACAGCTTGTCGTAGGCGAAGCCGGCCCACAGGCCGCCGCCGTCATCCAGCAGCGTGCGCGCACCGGCGTCGATCGCCGCCCGCGGCACGCCGTCCGGGAACGGGATGCGCGTCCTGGCGCCGCCCTTGCGCCGCTCGATGTAGCCGGGGCGCGACAGCAGCAGGGCGCCGTCGGCCGCCGTGGCGAGCATGCGCACGTCGCGTTCCGGCTGCTCCCGCAGGCTCGCACCGTCCCGGGCCCACAGGCGCGGCCGGCGGATGCTCTCGGCGGCGGCCCACAGCCGGCCCGTATCGTCCAGCGCGAGCGCCACGTTGGAATACCCGGCCGGCAGGCCGGCGGCGACGACGCGATCGTGGCGGAAGCGATCGACGCCGCCGCGTGTGCCGAGCCAGATATTGCCCTCGCGGTCCTCGAACATCGTCATCGGGTTGCCGCTGAGCAGGTGCGACGGCAGCTGTTCGGCAGGGTCGGCGCGCTGGTGCCAGACGGACCTCGCCGCCAGCGCATCCGGGCCCAGGCGGCACAAGGCGTCGCAACCGGCATGCCACAGGTTGCCGTCGCGGTCGAAGATGGCGTCGAACGAGTACGACGTCGTCCACCAGTCGCGCGGCAGCGGCCGGCCGGCCAGGCGCTCCGGCAGGCGCGCCACATGGTCCAGGTACCACAGCCACAAATACCCGTCGCGGTCGGGCAGGATGTTGAAATGCTGGCCTGTCAGGCCCGTTGCCGTGAAGCTGTCCACGCCCGGGTTGCGGACATACAGGTCGTTTTCCGTGTTCACCCACAGGCGCCCGTCCGGACCGCGCCGGATGCCCTCCGAGGTGCCGGCCAGGCCCCAGTCCGCGCCGGCCTTGCGCCAGCGCCCCCCGTCCAGCACGAACAGGCCGTTGCTCGTCGCGGCCCAGACGCGGCCGCGCTCGTCGGGCACCACGGAATACACGGAGCCCGGCGTGAAGCCATCCTGCTCCGAGAAATGGCGCAGGCGGCCGTCGCGGAATACCGAGAGGCCGGCGAAGCGGTAGCCGATCCACAGCGAGCCGTCGGGGAAGGCGCGCACCGTCGCGATCACGTTCGACAGCAGCGGCCGGCCGCCGAGGGCCTGGATGTGCTCGAAGCGCACGCCGTCGAAGCGGTACAGCCCGGATGGCGTCGCGAACCACATGAAGCCGCCCAGGTCCTGTGTCATTTCCCAGATATCGCCCGGCATGCCGTCCTTGCTCGTCCACATGTCGTGGTGCAGCTGGGTGAGCGTGAGCGCCGGGTCGAGCGCCTGCGCGCTGCCGGCCGCGAGGGCGAAGGCAGCGGCGGCTGCAAATTGGTACGGGAAATGGAACATTTTCCACATTGTAAAGCAGCTTGCCGGGCTGTGCCGGGCCTATACGAACGGATACTGGCGATGATCCCGGCGCGGATCTACCATGGCTTGCCGGTGCATCACCGCCTATCCACTATTCCCGCAGAGGATCATCCCATGAGCAATCCAAAACTCGAAGTGCTGACGCCGCATAACAGCCAGATCATCTTCATCGATCACCAGCCGCAGATGGCTTTCGGCGTCCAGTCCATCGACCGCCAGGTCCTGAAGAACAACACCGTCGGCCTGGCCAAGGCCGCCGCCACGTTCAACATCCCGGTCACGATCACCACCGTCGAGACGCAGGGCTTCTCGGGCTATACCTATCCGGAACTGCTGGACGTGTTCCCGAACCAGCCCATCCTCGAGCGCACGTCGATGAACTCGTGGGACGACCAGAAAGTGCGCGACGCGCTGGCCGCCAACGGCCGCAAGAAGGTCGTCGTGGCCGGCCTGTGGACGGAAGTCTGCAACACCACCTTCGCCCTGTGCGCGATGCTGGAAGGCGGCTACGAGATCTACATGGTGGCCGATGCGTCGGGCGGCACGACGAAGGAGGCGCACGACTACGCGATGCAGCGCATGATCCAGGCCGGCGTCGTGCCGGTGACCTGGCAGCAGGTGCTGCTCGAGTGGCAGCGCGACTGGGCGCACAAGGACACCTACGACGCCGTCGTCGGCATCGCCAAGGAACACTCGGGCGCGTACGGCATGGGCATCGATTACGCCTACACGATGGTCCACAAGGCCCCGCAGCGCGGTACCTCGAGCCACGAGACGCTGGCGCCGGTCCCGGCCCGCTGATCGCCGCGCGGCGGCGATCCCGCCGCGCCGCCACCCAACGACAGGGGGAAGCATGAAATTCTATTTGGTGTCCCTGGCGGCCGGCCTGCTGGTCGGCTGCATCTACGCCTTGCTGCAGGTCCGTTCGCCCGCGCCGCCGGCGATCGCCCTGATCGGCCTGTTCGGCATGCTCGTCGGCGAGCAGGCCGTGCCCATCGCCAAGCGCCTGATCTCCGGCGAGCCCGTCACCGTGTCCTGGTTCCGCGCCGAGTGCGTGAGCCGGATCAGCGGCATCCAGCCGCCGGCACCCGCTCCGGAGCCCCGGGCCGAGCATGACCGCGCCGCCTGAGACCGGCCGGACGGTGCTCGTGGTGGATGACGACGACACCGTGCGCACCGGCATGCTCGGCCTGCTGCGCGCGGCCGGCTATGCGCCGCTTGGCTACCCCGGCGCGGCGGCCGCGCTGGACGCCTGCGATCCCGCGCGGGTCCGTTGCGCCGTGCTCGACATCCACATCGGCGAGCCCGACGGCTTCGGCCTGTGCGCCCGCCTGCGCCTGCTGGCGCCGCGCCTGCCCGTCATCTTCATCACGGGCGACGACGATCCGGCGCTCGCGCACCGCGCCGACCTGGCCGGCGCGCTGTCGCTGCTGCACAAGCCCGTCGACGCCGACTGCCTGCTGGCGCTGATCGACGCGATCCCGGCGCCACCCGGCGCCCTCCAGTGATGACGGCCGATCCGCGCGCCAGGGCGATTTCCGCTATCCTTGCGGCTGGCGAGGAGGGGCGGATGAGCGAACGGATGGTGCTGGTGGTGGACGACGACGCGGGCGTGCGCCAGGGCCTCGCGCACCTGCTCGAGGCCGAAGGCTTTGCCGTGCGCGCGTTTGCCGCCGCGGCCGACTTCCTCGCGCAGCCGGCGCCCGCGGTGCCGTCCTGCCTGATCCTCGACATGCAGATGCCGCAGCTGGACGGCATGAGCGTGCTGCAGCACATGGCCGAACGCCACCTGGCGCTGCCCGTCATCTTGCTCACCGGCCACGGCACGATCCCGCTGACCGTGGCGGCGATGAAGGCGGGCGCCAACGAATTCCTCACCAAGCCCGTCGATCCGGACGCGCTGCTGGCCGCGGTCGGAGAAGCCCTGGCGGGCGACGAACGCCGCATTGCCCGCCGCCTCGAAGCCGACGAACTGGCGCGCCGCCACGCCCAGCTCACGCCGCGCGAGCGCGAGGTGTTCGGCCTTGCCATCGGCGGCCTGCTCAACAAGCAGATCGCGGACGCGATGGGCATCAGCGAGATCATGGCCAAGGTCCACAAGCGCAACCTGATGCAGAAGATGCAGACGCGCACCCTGGCGGAACTGGTGCGCATGGCCGAAAAGCTCGGCATCGAGAGCGTGCGCCGGCGCTAGCCTTTACAATGCCTGCCATCGAATCCTGATGGAGGTGGCATGGCGAAGAAGGACGTACCCGGCATCGGCGAATACGGCGGCCCGGCCGGCGGGTGGGGCGCGCTGCAGGCGGTGGCGAAGGCGATCCGCAGCGAGATGACGGCGAAGGACACGACGATCCTGCTGCAGGTGAACCAGCCGCAGGGCTTCGATTGTCCCGGCTGCGCCTGGCCCGACCCGCGCCACGGTTCGTCGTTCGAATTCTGCGAGAACGGCGCCAAGGCCGTGTCGTGGGAAGCGACGCACAAGCGGGTGACGCCCGACTTCTTCGCGCGCCATACCGTGAGCGAACTGTTCGCCCGGGAGGACCATGCCCTCGAAGCGGAAGGCCGCCTCACGCACCCGTTGAAGTACGATGCGGCCACGGACCGCTACCTGCCGGTCGCGTGGGACCAGGCGTTCGCCGAGATCGGCGCGCACCTGCGCAGCCTGCCGGATCCGGACATGGCCGAGTTCTATGCCTCGGGCCGCACGTCCAACGAAGCGGCATTCCTGTACCAGCTGTTCGTGCGCGCGTTCGGCACGAACAACTTCCCCGACTGCTCGAACATGTGCCATGAGGCGACGAGCACCGGCCTGCCGGCCTCCATCGGCGTCGGCAAGGGCACCGTCACGCTGGACGATTTCGAGCGGTGCGACGCCATCTTCTCGTTCGGCCACAATCCGGGCACGAACCACCCGCGCATGCTGGCCACGCTGCGCGAGGCGCGCCTGCGCGACGTGCCCATCGTCGTGTTCAATCCGCTGAAGGAACGGAGCCTGGAGCGCTTCAAGTCGCCGCAGAGCCCGGTCGAGATGACGGTCGGGAAGGCCGTGCCCATCGCGACCTCCTACTACCAGGTGAAGGTCGGCGGCGACGCGGCCGTCGTGCAGGGCATGATGAAGTCGCTGCTCGCGCGCGGCGCCGTCGACCATGAATTCATCCGCGCACACACGACGGGCTTCGAGGCCCTCGCGGCCGACCTGGAGTCCATGCGCTGGGACGACATCGAAAGCGAGGCCGGCCTGTCCCGCGCCGACATCGAAGCCGCGGCGGACGTGTATGCGAAGGCGGAGCGCGCGATCATCTGCTACGGCATGGGCATCACCCAGCACCGCCACGGCACGGCGAACGTGCAGCAGCTGGCGAACCTGCTGCTGCTGCGCGGGAACATCGGGCGCGAAGGCGCCGGCATCTGTCCGCTGCGCGGCCACTCCAACGTGCAGGGCGACCGCACGGTCGGCATCACGGAAATCCCGAGCGAGGTATTCCTCGACAGCCTGCAGCGCGTGTTCGGCTTCGCGCCGCCGCGCCACAAGGGTCATGCGGCCGTCGAGGCGCTGGAAGCGATGCGGGCAGGGCGTTCGCACGCGCTCGTCTGCCTGGGCGGCAACCTGCCCGTGGCGATGCCCGATCCGCAGGCGTGCTTCGAGGCGATGCGCAAGCTGGACCTGTCCGTGCACATCGCCACGAAGCTGAACCGCTCGCACCTCCTCGTCGGCAGGCACACCTATCTGCTGCCTTGCCTGGGCCGCACGGAGCTGGACGTGCAGGCGACGGGGCCGCAGTCCGTCACGGTCGAGGATTCGATGTCGATGGTGCACGCATCGCGCGGCACGCTGCCGCCCGCGTCGCCCGAGCTGAAATCGGAACCCGCCATCGTGGCCGGCATCGCCCGCGCCACCCTGCCGGATTCGCAGATCGACTGGGACGGCTACGTGGCGGACTATGGACGCATCCGCGACGCCATCGAGGCCGTGTTCCCGGATTTCAAGGACTACAACGCGCGCGTGAGCAAGCCGCGCGGGTTCCGCCTCGACGTGCCGGCCAGCCGGCGCGAGTGGCGTACGCAGACGGGCCGGGCGAACTTCATCGTGGCCCCGCGCGACCGGCGCCCGCTCGCGCGGCCCGATGCGGAGGGCGTGCTGGTCCTTGCGACGGTGCGCAGCCACGACCAGTACAACACGACGATCTACGGCAAGGACGACCGCTACCGCGGCGTGACGGGCCGGCGCGACGTCGTCTTCGTCAACGCGGCCGACCTGGCGGAACGGGGACTGGAACATGGCGATCTCGTGGACATCGAGGCCGTGGCGGCACAGGACCACATGGCGCAGTCCCGCATCCTGCGCGGGTTCGTCGCCGTCGCGCACGATATCGCCCGGGGCGCGGCCGCCGCGTATTATCCGGAGGCGAACGCGCTGATCTCGCTCGCGAACTTCGATGCGCGGAGCGGCACGCCGGCCTATAAATCGGTGCCGGTCGTGCTGCGGCGCGCGGCCGGCGCGGCGCCGGGCTAGTCCTTCGGCAGGACCGTCACGATCACGCGCTTGTAGCGGCTCAGGGGTGGCGAGCCCTTGTCCGTCACGCGCAGGATGACGTGCGCGGTGGCCGGCCTGTCGACGAGCGGCGCCCGCGCCCCGGTGTGCTTCAGGTTTTCCGTGCCGAGTTCGAGCGGTTGGGCCAGCGTGCCGGCCTCGCGGTACTCGAACCAGTGATAAGTCAGGCTGTCCCCGTCGGGGTCAAGGCTGCCGCTCGCGTCCAGCGTGAACCAGTCGCCGCCGTGCACGGTCAGCCGGTCCGCGTGGGCCAGGGCCGGCACGGGCGCATGGTTGGCCAGGGCATATGGTTGCGTCGTCCAGGCCATGCGTGCCGCGAAGTCGTTCTGGAAGTCGTCGCGCCAGCGCCAGATGGTGACGCGGTTCCCGTTGAACGAGCGGCCGGCGGGGTTGACCGCGCGGCCGTAATCGGCGGCCACGTATGGCGTGTACGTATCGGCCGCATTGGTCCAGATGGGACGGGTTTCCTGCTCGACCGGCACCCCGCCGTTGAAGCCTCGCGGATCGGTTTCCTCGATGGCCGGGATGCGCGCCACATAGCGGCCGCCCCAGCCGCCCCAGTCCGGATGCTCGGGCACATTGAGGCCGTTCGGGATCAGGCCGAGGAAGCTCGGCGTATCGCCTTCCATGCCGTAGGCCACGTCGGGATACGCCGCGCCGAGCGGACCGTGGTCCTGCTGGATGTGTTCGGCCAGCCACCGGTTGCTGACGGTGGTGTTGTCGATGCCGTCGATGGCGTCGAACATGCCCATCCACGTGGCGTTGCCGTAGCTGCCCGGGCTGACGATGTAGAACAGCGAGGGGAAGGTCTTGCGGATCCAGGCGCCGCTGTCGTCCTGGTCCGAGATCGTGACCACCCGCAGCTTGCCGACGAGGCGCGCCAGCCGCTCCGGCGTGGTCGTATGCTGCAGGCGATACAGCGCCTGCGCGAGCGTGTTGGCGCCGCCCCAGACGGTGATCCAGAGCGGACGCGGATCGTCAGCCTCGATGGCGCGCAACAGCAGGCCGGAGCCGGGGGAGTCGTGGCCATCGCCGACACCGGCCATGCCATACACGGGCAGCCCCTGGCTGACCTTCGCCAGCAATTGCTGCGCGGGCGGATACGCGGGATCGTGCTTCAGCAGATTGGGCCGCACGCGGGCATACCGCGCGATCACGGCGCGCACGGACTCCGGGTGGACGGCGGCCCGCATGTGGACCGACGTCGTCGCCACGATGCCCTGGATGTCGAGGTCGTTCGTGTACAGCATCAGGCGGACCAGCGATTGCGTGTCGTCCGGGTCGGCCTCGATGTCGGTCAGCACCAGCACGCGTGGGCGGACCTGTGGCGCCGGTGCCGGAACCGGCGGCGGCACCGCCTGGGCGGCCAGGACGCCCGTCGCCAGGCAGGCCATGGCGAGTCTGCGCATGTCGTTTCTCTCTCGTTCGAATGATTGGTTCGATCATTTTACTAAACACGCGCTATGCCGCCGCCGGTGCCGCCTCCAGCGCCGGCCAGTCCAGCAGCACGAGGAAGGCCAGCAGCGCCAGCGCCGGCAACAGGCACCAGAATCCGAACGTCGTGTACGCGGCGCCGCCCGCGACGCAGCCGAGCGCGAACGCCAGCACGGGCCAGAAGAATTTCACGAAGCGGGCCTTGACGGCCGGCGTGGCGCGCCCGCTGGCCAGGTCGGTCATGTCGATCAGCAGTTCCGTCACGTTGCCCGTCATGACCGTCGTCGGCGCGATGCGGCCGAATTGCAGCTTGCCGGCCGCGTTCTGCACGCCCATCGCCGCGGCGCCCAGCATGCCGCTGACGAGCACCAGCGGCGCTTCCGGATTGGCCAGCGGCGACGCGGCGATGCCCGCCACCATGAACGCCGTGAGCAGCGCTAGCTGCATGCCCAGCAGCGGCCGCGCCGGGTTGTGGCCGAGGCGGGCGCAGCGCACGTCCATCATGCGGGCGACGACGACGCCGGCCGCGAACGCGGGCACGGCGAGGAATTTCAGCGGCAGCACGCCGGCATGCGACGGCCGCGCCAGCTCGCTGCCGATCAGGACGAAGTTGCCCGTCACGTGCGCCGTGAACAGCCCGAACAGGGCGACGAACGCGGACGTGTCGATATAGCCGGCCAGCAGGCCGAGCCCGACGCCGAGCGTCAGGTCGGAGGGCTTCATGGTCATGTCGCTCTCCCTGGACTCAGAACGCGAAGCAACTGCAGCCGAACGCGCCCCAGAAGCCGCTGTAGTCCGACACCGGCACGTCGGACCGGCGCGCGCGGTCGTGCGCGTGCGCATGCACGGCGCAGGCGCCGCGGCACTGGTGGGCCAGGGTCGCGGCCGCCGGCTGCGGGACCGGGCGGTAATGGCCCGGCACCTTCGCCACCGGCGACCAGTCGGGCAGCACGGGCAGGTCCGGCGGAGAATAGTCGCGGAACGGGCCCTGGCCGAACACGAGGCGGCCGCCGACGACCGTCAGCACCGATTCGATGGCCTTGATGGCGTCTTCGTCGACGCGGAAGTAGTCGGCCGACAGCACGGCCAGGTCGGCCAGCATGCCGGCCTGGATGCGGCCTTTATGACCCTGTTCGCTGGAGAACCACGCGCTGCCCGCCGTCCACAGCTCGAGTGCCGTGTGGCGGTCGAGGCGCGCGCCCGCATCGTACAGGCGCAGCCCGCCCACGGTGCGGCCGGACACGAGCCAGTACAGCGCCGTCCACGGGTTGTAGCTGGCGACGCGCGTGGCGTCCGTGCCCGCGCCCACGGGCACGCCGGCGTCCAGCATGCGTTTGATGGGCGGCGTCGTCTCGGCCGCTTTTGCGCCGTAGCGGTCGACGAAGTACTCGCCCTGGAACGCCATGCGGTGCTGGATGGCGATGCCACCACCGAGGGCTTTCACGCGCTCGATGTTGCGCGGCGTGATCGTCTCTGCGTGGTCGAACATCCAGCGCAGGCCGGCGAACGGGATCTCGCGGTCGACCTTCTCGAACACGTCCAGCATGCGCGAGATCGATTCGTCGTAGGTCGCATGCAGGCGGAACGGCCAGCGGTTGGCGACGAGGTGGCGCACCACCTGTTCCAGCTCCGCC
>Ga0207705_10004816_pt1 | contig 10159 bp, 9 predicted proteins | sample KBSC13metaG_FD_184314 | JGI IMG/M metagenome (GOLD analysis project Ga0207705, IMG submission 184314) | Corn rhizosphere microbial communities from Kellogg Biological Station, Michigan, USA - KBS C1-3 metaG (SPAdes) (version 2) | ecosystem: Host-associated > Plants > Roots > Rhizosphere > Soil ...
GCCATCTTGCTGGGTCGCTGTCCGGACTTACCCATACTTTTTGCCGCAGTCATTTTCACGCCTGAGAACGTGGTGGTACGGATCTATTTCAAACCTATAAATTGCCTTCTGCGGATTAAGATCAGCGAACGTGTTCAGTGATTGACAAAGAAGACTGTCCAGCATCTCACGCAAACACCAGCGTTAAAAAGGTTGGCTCCCGAGTGGTCAGCAAACCACAAGCCGAGTCAGTACCGAGGCGTTAGTGCCACGCGAAGTCACGCGGGGTACGTCGCTTCGCACAGACCTGTAACACGCTGGTCTTACAAACTATTCGGAAACGATTCGATCAGTAAGTCTGATTTGGTTGCCCCCCAGGGATTCGAACCCCGATTGATCGGTTCAGAGCCGACTGTCCTACCATTGAACGAGGGGGCAGCAGCTAATCCCGTGCGACACAGCCGCCGGGCACCCAGTCGGGCCTTGCGCTTACCCGGAGCCACGAACCATCCCACTGCTCGCTGACATCCTCTAACGAGTGTATCCACCCCGCACCGACCGGTCAAACCTCCCGCATTCACGCTGATAAACTCACATCAGCCATGTTTGAGAACCTCAGCGACAAGCTTCAGCGCTCCTTCAAGAACCTCCGCGGCCAGGGCACCATCACCGACGAGAACATCGCCGAAGCCCTCCGCGAGATCCGCCTCGCCCTCATCGAGGCCGACGTCAGCCTCCCCGTCGTCACTCAGGTCGTCGACCACATTCGTGACCGCGCCATGGGCTCGCAGGTCGCCACCTCGCTCTCGCCCGCCGAGCAGATCGTCAAGATCGTTCACGACGAACTCATCAATATCCTCGGTCGCGACACCGCGCGCTTCAAGACCTCCTCGCAACCGCCCTCGGTCATACTGATGGCCGGCCTCCAGGGCGGAGGCAAAACCACAACCTCCGGCAAGCTGGCGCACTGGCTCAAGAAGGCTGGCCACCGGCCCATGCTCGTCTCGGTTGACGTCTACCGCCCTGCCGCCCGCGCGCAGCTCGCCATCGTCGCTCGCTCCACCGGCTCGTATATCTACGAGGGCAAGCTCGACCCCGCCATCCAGCACGGCACACCCGACGTCCTTCGCCTCGCCAAAGAAGCCAAGCGCGACGCCGCTAACTTCGGCTGCGACATCCTCATCGTCGATACCGCCGGCCGCAACCAGATCGCCGCCGACCTCATGGACGAGATGGCAACCCTTAAGAAGGAGCTCAATCCCTCCGAGATCCTCTTCGTCGCCGACGCCATGACCGGCCAGGACGCCGTCAAGTCCGCCAAAGCCTTCCACGACCTCCTCTCCATCACCGGCGTCGTCCTCACCAAAATGGACGGCGACGCCCGCGGCGGCGCGGCCCTATCCATCCGCCATATCACCGGCGCGCCCATCAAGTTCCTCGGCACCGGCGAAAAGCCGGACGCATTCGAGCCCTTCCACCCCGACCGCATCGTCGGCCGCATCATGGGCTTCGGAGACATCGCCACCCTGCTCGAGCACGCCGAAGAAAAGCTCGACCGCAAAAAGGCCGAGCAGTTCGCCTCCAAGGCCCTCTCCGGCGACGGCTTCACACTCGAAGACTTCCGCGATCAGTTGCGCCAGATTAAGAAAATGGGCTCCATGAAGTCCATCCTCAAAATGTTGCCGTCGGTCGGTCCTTTCCAGGGAATCCAGCAGGCGGCAGACAACGTCGATGAAGGCCAGCTCACCCGCGTCGAGTCCATCATCAACTCCATGACCGCACGCGAGCGCGCCGACCACGAGCTCATCAACGGCAGCCGTCGTAAGCGCATCGCTTCTGGCTCCGGCACCACCGTGCAGGACGTCAACAACCTCCTGCGCCAGTACGCCCAGATGCGCAAAATGTTCAAGTCCATGGGCGGCGGTAGCGGCATGAAAGCCCAGCAACGCCTCCTAAGCCAAATGCAAGGCCGCCAAAAATTCGGCAGGTGAACTCCTGATTTCGGGTCTGTAGAACAGACTTCTCAGCACCCACTCGCATCCGTCTGCGTTATCTTTCGAAGGGATTCCCGTTGAGATCCAAGGAGACCTGATGCGCCGTGTTAAGCCTGGCCTGTTCTGTGCTTGTTCTATTTTTGTCCTCCTAATCGGTTGTAGTGGGAATAAGCCCACTCCGCCGCCCCCGACCCTGACCATAACGACTTCCCCACAACTGAGCCAGGCGACAATCAATACCGCTTACACGGCATCCTTGACCGCCACGGGCGGTACCGCACCTTATACCTGGAAGGTTTCATCCGGCGCGCTTCCAAGCGGCCTAAGCTTGAGCGCCGCCGGAGTCATATCAGGTACCCCCACGGTATCAGGATCAAGTTCCTTCACGGCTCAAGTCGTTGACGGAGGATCCCCTTCACAAAACGCAACTATTTCTTTGCAACTCCAGATCAGTGGCGGGCCGCTGAGGATCACGACGACGGCACTTCCTGGTGGCCAGGAAGGCATGCCTTATTCCTTCCAGCTCTCAGCAACCGGAGGCGTCCCTCCATACGTTTGGAGCATAGATCCAAACTCGCCGCTGCCCGGCGGACTTACGTTGAGTTCCTCAGGCCTTATCTCTGGAACACCGAAAGGTCCTAGCAATTCAACTCCGCGTTTTACTGTAACCGCTTCGGTAAATCCAGAAGCGGCGGAACTCAATTTGTTCATCAATCCAGTCGCCGGCATAGTTCCCGACGGCACTTATGCGTTTGTCTTCAGCGGTGTTCAGCAGCCAGGTATTATTCAGTCGCCAAATCTTGGAACCGCGATCAGTGGCATCTTTTCAGTTAGCGGAGGTGTCGTCCAGTCGGGCTTGTTTGACGAAAATACGAATCTTTATCTCTATCCGCCGCAAATTCAGCAACCAATTTTGGGAGGCACAATGACCATCAATACGGATGGCATCGGCTCCTTGGTACTCAACACCTCTACTGGCAACATGAGCTTCGCTTTCGCCAAGCCTGCTTCTGCGACTCAAGGAACAAGCAGTGCTATCGCCTTAATTGGCTTTGGCTCCGATGTAGTAGGCTCCGGTGTAATGAAGTTTGCTCAGCCAATTGCGTCGACAACGGCAATCAGCGGTAATTACGCCTTCCTTCTGAGCGGCACGGACCTTGGGGCAACAAGCACCGGCGGTAGAAATGGAAGACATCAAGCACTTCTTTGCTCCATCCATACCGACGGAGCCGGAAACATTAATGCCGGATATTGCGATACGAGCCAGAATGGGATATCCGGCAGTTTTCCCACTGTGAGTGGGACCTACTCAGTTGACACTCAGGGACGAGGAGTGTTGCGGCTCACCTTGGCCTCTCCATCGACATCTCAAGCTACCTACAACTACAGCTTCTACCAAGTGTCCCCCAGCGAACTGGCTTTGATCTCTATTGACCAGGTTGCATCTGCCGTCCCCCTACTTGCTGGCACAGCGTTTCAGCAAAGCTCTGGTCCTTTCACTAGCGCATCTCTTCCCACTACTTCCATCATCCGAATGAATGGACTTACACCAGTAGGTGTTCTCCAAAGTTCCCCGGACCTTACTCTTGGAATCGGAAAGTCAGACGGCAAGAACAATTTGTCGTTTACATACGACGAGTACAATGGGGCACTGACCTCCAGCCAGAACCTTGCTCTTACCTACTCTGTAGATCCAAATACAGGCCGGGTTGCGACAATGGCATCTTCAGGAGCCGGGCCAACGTTGTATCTCATTGATAACAAACGAGCGTTTGTCTTAGGCGCCGATAAATCGTCTAGTTCAGGAGTACTTGAGTCTCAGGCAGGAGCCCCGTTTAGCAATACCTCATTTAGCGGTAGCTATCTGGGCGGAAGTCTACCGCAGGGGATTCCCGGAACACTCAACGAAGCAGGCCTAGTACAACCTGATGGCAGCGGCAATGTTTTTCTAACCACCGATCGCACCACACAACCAAGTAGTCAGCAGGAATATAGCTATGTCACCGGAACCTACAGTGTTGATAGCTCTGGCAGAGTAGTAGTAACCCAGCCTGACAACATCACTCGAATTTTCTATATAGTCTCCCCCAACAAAGTGGCTTACATTACTGAGGATAATAATGGCTATCTCGGAGTCTTCGAGCAATAAGCGGGTAGCCAATATGTCAATCAATTCATCACCGAGGAGCTGACGGGTCGCCCATCCGTAGGCGAACGATGGTGGACGACAAGAATGCATCACCGCTTTTTTGCTGAAGGGCAGGGCTTCAGCCCTCTATCAAAAGCCGCCTCCGCAGGACGCCTACCGCTCGGCCGAAGGCCGGAATGGAGCGCAACGCGCGGAACGACTCTATCTCGCGCCCTGGTTACAATCTCGGGCTGAGAGACTCCTCCACCTCGAATGGTCGACCGACTTACCCTAAACCGCCGCTCCGTAAACTGGCTAGTCTACGGAGCAGTGATTGCGGCAGGCGCCTGCGTGTTCTATGACAATGCATGGCGCGACATGTGCCGATTGACGCCATGGACTGCCTGGCGCCTCCGCGTGACCGCCATTGTGGTCGTCCTGTCAGTCTCGGCTGCAGCCAGCCTCATCTTGGCGCTGATCCCACTAGGGCGGCACATCCGTGCCGTGGGCGCAGGACTCCTCATCGGCTTCACTCTCCGTCTGCTCGGCGAATGGGTCGGCAACCACTACCTCGGAGGCTACGCTCAACCCGACCCACACGAGTTCGGTAGGCTCATGAGTGAAGGCTACGGAATGATGATGTACATGTCCATCACACCTCTAATCGGAATCCTCGGCTTCATCCGAGCGGAGTTCGATATATAACCTCTAGCCCGTGCCATCACCGCCGCCCCTAATCAGGCAGGGCAGGGCTTCAGCCCTGCCATCAAAGCCGCGTCCGTAGGACGCAACGCTCTGCCGAAGGCCAGGAGTGGAGCGCAAAGCGCGAAACGACCAAACATTTGATTCAGCCGTCGAGCTCACACCGACTTGATTGACAGCAGCATTGGGCACGGATATAAGTAGCCCCGCCGCAAAAGGGCGCCGCGCCGCACGATGAGTTCGGGGCGACGACATGATCCCGGGCCAACCATAGGAAATCTCGAATCAAAAGGGAGAGACACCAATGAATCGAAAATTTACGTTTGCGTTCATGGCAGGGTGCGGTCTGGCGGCGGCCATCACAGTGGTCGCGCAGGGCGGCAACACCTCCGCCAATATCGAGAAACTCGAACAAGACATGCACCAGGCGCAATTGAATAACGATGCCGGTTGGTATCGGCAGCATGTGGCTGACGGCTATGTCGAGGGGCACAGCTGGGGCGACTGGGCGACCAAGGCCGAACTCATCAAGCAAACGCAGGGCAAGGCCGTCAAGATGACCAAGGGCGAGATCAACGATATCAAGGTGGCGACCTTCGGACCGAACACGGCCGTCGCACGCTATAAGCTCGTCTACGATGCAACCTTCAGCGGCACGCACCGCGCCCGCACCGTGATCTGCAGCGACACATGGGTCAATCAGTCCGGCGTTTGGACACTTGTCGCCGACCACTGCTCCCACGTCGAAGGAACCTAAACCAAGATAGCCGGGCGCCCCATCCGTACACGAAGCGGACGGGTGGGACTCACAAACCTCAGACCGTCTTGATTAAGTGCACGGCTTCCGAGGCTGTCCTGAGCGCAGTCGAGGGATGCCGTAGCCCGATGCTATGATGGGCGCTTCTCCACAAACGAAAGTCGGTCCAAATGCCCAGCGCGCCCGAAATCATCCATCTCGGACAGACCATCATCCGATTCCTGCTGGAGGGCAGCGCCTCCGGAAACTCGGTCGCCATGTTCGAGGCGGAAGTCGCCCCCGGAGCCAAAGTCCCCATCGCCCACAGCCACGATGCTTATGAGGAGACCCTCTACGGCCTTGAAGGCACGCTCACCATGACCGTCAGCGGCCAGCCACACCAGCTCGGCCCCGGCGACGTCCTCTGCATTCCTCGGGGCGCCATCCATCGCTTCGACAACTTCCATTCCGTGCCCTCACGCACGCTGGCCGTCATTACACCTGGCATTCTCGGCCCTGCCTACTTCCGCGAGATAGCAGATGTCGCCAGAGCTGCCGCAGGCGGGCCACCCGACCCGGTTGCGATTGGCGAAGTCATGCGCCGCCATGGCCTCACCCCCGCGCCATAAAGGTCCAGTGCGCCGCCGACGGCGGGAGCAGAGGCCTTCAGGCCTCTGAAGACCACGCGTCCGTCGAACCCAACATCGTTGCCTTGAGCAAAATATAATGTGTGTAGGGAGGATGGATTTTTGGAAGCACCCGGCAGAAGCCAACTCACCTCACCCAACACCCCCGTCGAAGTCGGCACTAGCTCCCAGACGCTCCAGCGCAAACGATTCAACCGCCGTCTTGCCCTGCATCATCTCCCTCTATTCGCCTTGTCCACCGTCGCCGTTGTGCTCTTCTATATCATCCGGCCTATCAAAGACGTCTGGACGAAGCTGAGCTTCTCCACCGCGTACCCGGCTTTGTTTCTGCTTTTGATTACGCTGTTGATCGGCCCATTCAACGTCCTCACCCGCCGGCGCAATCCAATCTCGAGCGATCTCAGACGGGACGTCGGCATCTGGGCCGGGATCCTCACCCTTATCCACTCCGTGGTCGGGCAAAATGTCCACCTTCGCGGCCATCCCTGGCTCTACTACGTCTACGCGGCTCGCGAGCACCATTCGTTCCCCATCCGCCACAACGTATTCGGCGTCGGCAACTACACCGGGCTTGTCGCCACCCTCATCGTCATAGCTCTCCTGGCCACCTCCAACGACTACTTCCTCCGCAGGTTAGGCACCCCGAAATGGAAGCGTCTCCAGCGCTGGAACTACGCGGTCTACGCTCTGACAGCCGTTCACGCCTGGGCCTATCTCACCATCGAGCACCAGAAGCGCCACTTCGTCCTTACCATAGCCGTGGCCTTAGCTATTACGCTGCTCACTCAAACTATTGCTTACTACAAACGGCACACCACCGCCACCCCATAACCACGCCACAAACTGCCACAGCTGCGTTGGGTACCCATCTCGCGGAGTGCGCAACAACACCCATAAAAATTTCCTCTCCGCTTCTCGCGCCGAGAGTACAATTTCGCGCACCCGGGGATTCATACTTCCAATCTCAGTAAAGAGAGGAACCCGCCATGCTCGGAGAAAAGATCGGCGAAACAAAAGGCAGAAGGCTAGTCCGCAGGGTCATTTCCGTTGACCCGCCAACCGCAGAGGTGTCCTTCGAGGACGCCGGAAACATCTTCGACACTCACACGACAGGCATGGGAACCTATACCTCCGTCGTCCGCCCCGACGGCACCATCGCCGGTCAGGGCCAGGGCCTGACCATGACCGACGAGGGTGAGAGCGTCACCTGGACCGGAACCGGCGTCGGCAGATTCGGTCAGGGCGGCTCCGTCAGTTACCGAGGCATGCTCTTCTTTCAGACCACCTCGAAGAAGCTGGCTCGCCTTAACGGCACCTGTGGCGCGTTCGAGTACGACGTCGACGCCGCCGGCAACACCATCTCCAAAATGTGGGAATGGAAATAAATTGTAAGCCAATTTGCTGAAGGCCATGGAACGCACCGGGCGAAAGGACCGATGCGTTCAGGCGAGCACACCTTTACTTCCCATGTTTCCCCGCGATATCCTTCACCCGCTCCTCGAGCCTCGTGGAGACTCGCGCACTCGCGCGCTCAGGAGACCAATGGAACGTCGCCGCTTTTTGCAATCCGCAGCATCTGCTCTTCCTCTCGCTCTGTCCGACCCCATCGCACACGCCTTCGCACCGTCTGTGCCAGCCAAACCCGGAATCCATCTCATCGCCGCCGGACAGGACCGCTTTGGCGAGATCCACGGCCCCGGTTATAACGAAATCCACTTCAAAACCTCGAGCGCCGAGACGCCAACCCTCTTCGCCATCGAGCACACCAAACTTGTTCCCGGCTGGGGGCCGCCACTGCACCTCCACACCGCTCAGGAAGAGTGGTTCTACGTCATGGAAGGGCAGGTCCTCATTCAGGCCGGCGACCAGCGCCTCACCCTCAAGCCCGGAGACTCCATCATGGGCCCGCGTAACATTCCGCACGCTTTCGTCGCCGTCGGTAGCAGCCCTGCTCGCATGCTCATCACCTACTCGCCTGCGGGACTCATGGAACAGTTCTTCCGGGATACGGCCTCGACTGGTCCTCAGGATATGGCTGCCGTCTCCGCCCGCTACGGCGTAAAAACCGTGGGCCCACCCCTCGTGGCCCACCCTCCCGCCTGAGGATCATCGGCAGGACCTCAGCCTTCCACCAAAGCCGCATCCTGGAGAACGACACGGCGCTCCCGAACGCGATCTCCACTTACCTCGTTCCATATTCTGTAAACACGTAATCCCGATTCTTCACGACGGTGTGGCACGCCAATCCGCACTTGGCGTCGTTTCCCTGCGGCGGCTTGGCTTCCATAGTCGCGGGCGTGAACGTATTCGTCGCAGCGTCATAGTCGAACGCGCCCCAGCCCCATCCACCGCTGTCGGCGAACCGCTTACTGTCCTTCACCATGAAGTCAGCGTTATTTTGGGGGCCCGGCACCGTAGGCGAACCTGGAAACTCAGCCTTTACCTGTGCCTTCCAATGGATCTTTGCCATCTTCGCGCCATCGGGAAACGGCTTGCCGTTTCCCGGAATGCCCGCCTTATAAGCGGCGATCATCGCAGGATTTCCCACGATCACTGCCATGTTGTCTCCATTGTGGCTGATCGAAATTACCGGCCAGCTCTCATATCCCCTGAACTCGGACATTGCGAGTCCCCCGGGAACCTTCACCGTGTATTTGTCCTGCTCTGTCGCGGAAATCGCGACACCCGAGGCGGCGAGCAACACCAGGATACTCAGGCCGGTCCACATGGCTTTGAAGTTCATATTCACGCTCCTCATCATGTTTAGGAAACAACTGGCCCGCGCCATCCTCAACGCAAGCGCTGAACGATCGCAACACAAAATCGAATGTCAACAAATGGCCCGGGGAGCTGCAGCAGGCATATCCAGATGTGCGGCTATCGCTATCACCCGCCGACCCGCCGCTCAACATAGGAGGAAGGGGTCATGCTATCACGCGAGATGTAGATAACGCGTGAAGCTTTGAGCTAGTCCGGCACATTGCTCTCGAACGATGCACCGCATCGGTCGGCTGTCGACGGACCGTGCAAACCCGCCCATATATTTCGGAACAGCTCAGGACCTGAGTAGGGCAGGGGGATACCCGGCAAGTGGTTCGTTGGGGATCTCACCGCTGCTAGACTCATCGAAGTGCGCGCGTTCAAGATTCAACGCTTATCCTCTGTCCGAGTCGTCAGGGACACGCCATCAATCAGTTTTTGGGAGCGCATATTTCTAGCGGCTCTGTTTCTCGTCGCGGTTACGGTGCGCCTCTGGGGGATTTCCAAAGTCCATTATTGGGACGAGATGGTCTACCTCCAGAATGCTCAAGTCATCTGTTGCGGAAAGACGAACTACTCTGAACTGCTGTTTAGGCCTCCTCTCATCTCCATCTTCTATGCCGGTATTTTCAAACTTTGGCACAGCATTTATGGAGCCTGTATCGGAGCAGCTCTCCTGAATGCGTTGGCACCCGTATACCTTTTCCTTGCAGGACGCCTCTCCGTTGGCCGCCGCGCGGCGCTTCTGGCCAGCTCCTTACTGGCCTTGGGCCCGTTCTTTGTCGGCATCTTTCCAGAAGGATTCGACAGCGACATCACCGGCAACAGCCTGCTGACCGACTCTCCTGCTTTGACGCTCATCACTTTGAGCCTCTGGCTTCTGCTCAGGGCGACTTCGAAGTCATCACTCCTTCGATTCTTCTGGGCTGGAGTTGCTCTCGCGTCATGCGTCCTTATGCGGTTCGGTTCTTTAAGTTCAGTCGGCGTACTTTTGCTACTGCCTTTCTTTAGCACTGCAACTTGGAAAGGGGCTGTCGCATGCCTATCTGGCCTAATCGCCGGACTTACGCCGTATTTCCTCTGGTCCGCTCTTAGCTTCGGCAACCCATTCCTCACGCTCAAGGAGGGGTGGTTGCATGTCGAAGGGCCCACACAGCCGTTCACTTTTTTCGTTCGCAACGCGCCCACAATATTCAGTCCGATAGCGATCGCC
>Ga0207705_10004818_pt1 | contig 10156 bp, 8 predicted proteins | sample KBSC13metaG_FD_184314 | JGI IMG/M metagenome (GOLD analysis project Ga0207705, IMG submission 184314) | Corn rhizosphere microbial communities from Kellogg Biological Station, Michigan, USA - KBS C1-3 metaG (SPAdes) (version 2) | ecosystem: Host-associated > Plants > Roots > Rhizosphere > Soil ...
AGTAGCAACCTCAATCAGCCCATGCCCCAGGCGCTCGGGTCCTCGACCCAGGTCGCCGAGGGGCCCTACCTGCCACCCGAAGACATTGGCTCGGGCGACGACCAAAGGCCGAGTTTCCGCAACTCGACCTATGCCAGCCTGCCGCCCGCCGCCGCGCCCGGTTCCATCTCCAGCCAGGACCTGCCGGTCATTGGCAACACGTCCTCAAATGGGAACTTTCCTGCCATGTCCGCTCAGCCCGCCCAGCAGTCCCTTCCCCCCGCCTATGTGACCCCCCGGGCTGCGGCGCCTGTCGTCGCCTCGACGACGCCGGCTCCCAACCTCACCGTGGTTCCGCCGGGGGTCTATACCCACACCATCCGCAGCGGCGAGTCGCTCTATACCATCGCCCGCCATTACGGGGTGACCGCACAGGCGATCATGCAGGCATCCTCGATTCCGGCGCCCGACAAGATTTTCGTCGGCCAGCGCGTCGTGATCCCTGGCCGGCCGGACCTGCTGGCGGCCATGGACGACGTCAAGCCGTCGGCCGCGGCGGCCGGCAAGCTGCCGGTGGATAGCGCCAAGCCGGTGCTGGCCGCGGTTTCCCCGGAACCCCCGATGGCACGCGGCCATGCTTCATCGACGGCCGACACCCGCGTCGCCTCGCTGGACGACTTCCCCGCGGCGACCCCAGGCGCAGCCGCGACAGCGCCGGCGGTGCCGCTGGCGGGACGGGTCCTCGCCAACGGCACACGTACGACCCTGCCACAGGCCCACAACGCGCTGACCGGCAAGCCATCGGCGAAGCCGCCGATCGCCGAAGCGGCTGCGCCGCTCGCGGCCGCCCATGCTGCCCCGGCCACCGCCACGCCGGTGCGACAGGTCGCCACCGCCCCGCAGGCCGCGCCAAAGATGCCGCTCCAGGAACCAGCCATGTCGGGAGCCGACAAGTTCCGCTGGCCGGTCAATGGCAAGGTGATCATCGACTTCGCCAATTCGCACGGCACGGGCATCAACATCGCGGCGCCCGCCGGAACGCCGGTGAAGGCCGCTGAGAACGGCACAGTGATTTATGTCGGCAGCGGGGTCGAGGGCTACGGCAACCTGATCCTCATCCGGCATGCCAACGGCTATGTCTCCGCCTATGCCAACCTCAAGGACATGGATGTGGCAAAGGGCGCGACCGTTGGACGCGGCGATGTCATCGGCTCGGCCGGTGCGACCGGATCGGTCAGCAGCCCACAACTCCACTTCGAACTGCGCAAGGGCGCGACGCCGGTCGATCCGGTACCGCTGCTTGCTGGCTGAGCACCGACCTGGCGATCAGACGCAGCCCGGGAGCGATCCCGGGCTTTTTTGTCTCGAGTTTCGTGGTCGCGCCCGAGGGTTCACGCCATTGCGCATGAGCGCGGGGCGTGGATCGAAATATCCGTCCCGAATGTGCTAGTGGACTGGCATGCTGAACACCGAAGATATCAGGGCGATCTGGATCGCGAGCGCACCGCGCACCGGCTCGATGTGGACTTTCAACGTGGTCCGCGATCTGGTTCGGCTCACCGGCCGGCCGGTTCTCCCCGAAATCGTGCCGCACGACGACGCCGAGATGGAACAGCTCGGGCACGCTGGCATCGCGGCCAATGACGGCACCTACGTGCTGAAGGTCCATACGCGCCTGCCGGTCAACCTGCCGCATTCGTTCTACGTGGTGACGCACCGCCAGATCCGCGACTCGATCGTCTCGTTCATGCGGTTCACCCATGCCGATTTCGAGGCAGGCTTGCGGTTTGCGGCGGGGGCCATCCGGCTCGAGCAGCACTTTGCGGGGTTTCCGACGGGGCGTGCACTGCAGATCGCCTATCGCGACATCGTCGGGCAGCCCGAGGCCGTGGTGCGGGCCCTGGCAAAGGCGCTTGCGGTAGAACTTGGCGATGGCGATGCCGAGGGCATTGTCGCCCGCTACGCCAAGGACAAGGTGCAGGCACGCCTGGTCGCGCGCGAGCAGGAACTCCGTCAGCAGATCGGGGCAGGGCAGGCGGTCGACGTGCGCGCCTTCGTGCCGATGGGCGATGCCTCGCTGCGCGCCTTCGACATGACGACCGGCTTCCAGTCGGGGCACGTCTCGGCCTATCGCGAGGGCGACTGGCGAACCATCCTGACGCGGGAGCAGCAGGCGGCGATTGCAGCCCTGATTGCCGACGCGCGTTCGCACGGCTTCGTTGTCGACGACGACGAGGTGCCGTGAGACGGGTGAGGGCGCAGTCGCGTCCCGGCGGTCGCCGCCGCTAGAGCGCCTTGCCCATCTCACCCGCCAGTTGCCGGACGAACTGGATAGCGACCCGGCCGGAACGGGCGCCGCGGATGGCGGCCCACTCCACGGCCCGGGCATGCAGGTCCGCATCGGAGATCGCGAGGCCATAATAATCGCAATAGCCGCGGATCATGGCGAGAAAGGTCGGTTGGTCGCAATTGTGAAAGCCGAGCCACAGCCCGAAGCGGTCCGAAAGCGAAATCTTCTCGTCGATGGCTTCGCCGGGAGTGATGGCGGTGGCCCGTTCATTGTCGATCATGTCGCGCGGCATCAGGTGTCGGCGATTGGAGGTCGCGTAGAACAACAGATTTTCCGGCCGGCCCTCAAGACCGCCGTCGAGGATAGTCTTCAACGATTTGTAGGTGGCCTCGTCGCGGTCGAACGACAGATCGTCGCAGAACACGATGAACCGGCCCTTCTCCTTCGCGATGCGCCGCATCAGGCGGGGGAGGCTCTCGATATCCTCGCGATTGATCTCAATCAGGATCAATCGTTCGAGGCCGGGCTCGGAGAGTGAATTGATGTGGGCGTGCAGCGCCTTCACCAGCGAACTCTTGCCCATGCCGCGCGCTCCCCACAGCAGCGCATTGTTGGCACCGTGCCCACGGGCGAAATGCAGCGTGTTCTGCAGCAGGGTTTCCGTCGAATCACCGATCCCCTTGAGCAACTCGATCGGTACCCGGGAGACACGCGGCACCGGTTGCAGCCGGCCTTCGCCGGCATCCCAGTGATAGGCATCGGCTTCCCCCAGCGCCGCCGCGGGGGCAACGGGGGCGGGTTGCATGGTGGCGAGACTCTCGGCGATACGGGCCAGCGATGCCGCGATTTCGGCGAGGGAATTAGGCTCAGTCACGGGGAGAATCTCCAGCATGGAATGGCGCGGCACAGCCGTTGCTTTGGCTTTGCAATCCCGAGGGTCGGGCTATATAGTCCGCGCGATTTTGTGGCGGGTCTTTACTCGCGATTTCCCGTCGTCGCGCCCATATGAGGCACCCAGCGACACTTTGACAAGCTGACAACCAGGAGCCTCTTGATGTTCGTGACCCCCGCCTTCGCACAGGCCGCCGGCGCTGCCGCCCCCGCTGGTGCCCTCGATCCGAACGGGATCCTGGTGCAGCTTGCCCCCATCCTGATCTTGGTGGTGATCTTCTGGTTGCTGATCTTTCGGCCGCAGCAGAAGCGCGCTCGCGAACAGAAGGCGATGCTGTCGGCCGTGCGTCGTGGCGACACGGTGGTTACCAGCGGCGGCATCGTCGGCAAGGTCACCAAGGCGGTCGATGGCGAGGATCTCGAGGTGGAGATTTCCCAGGGCGTGAAGGTGAAGCTGCTGCGCAGCAGCATTGCGGACGTGCGTTCCAAGGCCGAACCGGTTAACGACAACAAGGCGACCTGAGCGACAACGCTCGCCGCCTATCGAAGCCAGAGCAATTTAGGTCCCCATGCTGCATTTTTCGCCAATCCGCACCGCGATCATCGCCATTGTCGCGTTGCTGGGCGTGCTCTATACGATCCCCAATTTCCTCACCAAGGATCAACTGGCAGCCTGGCCGGCCTTCCTGCCGCACCAGACGATGACGCTGGGCCTCGACCTGCAGGGCGGGTCCTACCTGCTGCTGCAGGTCAACAAGCAAGGCATCATCAACGATCGGCTCGCCGAGCTCAGGCGAGATGCGCGTAATCTGCTGGCCAACCAGAACGGCATTGGCAACATCATCACGGTCAAGGGCAACAAGCTCTCGATCGAGCTGACTGACCCGACGCAGCGGCAGAAGGCCGACCAGGTCCTGCAGGGGCTGCAGAACAATGTCGGGGGCAGCGTCATCGGCGTCGGCGGCACCCCGGAGCTCAGCTTTTCCGATACGGCCGACGGCAAGATCGCCGTCGCGCTCACCGATCAGGGCATCAACCAGCGCATGAGTTCGCTGGTGACCCAGTCGATGGAGGTCATCCGCAAGCGCATCGACCAGATCGGCACGACGGAACCTTCGATCCAGCGGCAGGGCAGCGACCGCGTGCTCGTCCAGGTGCCGGGCTTCCAGGATTCCGAGCGCCTGAAGGAGATCATCTCCAAGACGGCACGCCTCACCTTCCATCTCGTTTATCCCAACATGACCGCGGCCCAGGCCAAGGCACAGGGCCTGCCGCCCGGGACGGAGATCGTACCGTCCAACGATGGCGGCGAGGAACTGCTGTACGACGACGTGGCGCTAGGTGGAGAATCCCTCGTCGACGCGCAGCCAGGGTTCGATCAGCAGACCTCGCGGTCGGTGGTCAGCTTCCGCTTCGACACCCGCGGCGCGGTGACGTTCGGCGATATCACCTCGAAGAACGTCGGACGGCGCTTCGCCATCGTGCTCGACAACCAGGTGATTACCGCCCCGGTCATCCAGACCGCCATCACCGGCGGGTCAGGTCAAATCTCGGGTAACTTCACACCTCAAAGCGCCAACGACCTCGCCGTGTTGCTGCGCGCCGGCGCGCTGCCTGCCTCGCTCGACATCGTCGAGGAGCGCTCGGTGGGCCCGAGCCTCGGTGCCGATAGCGTGCATGCGGGCATAGACGCCGGCCTGGTTGGCGGCGCCCTCGTCATTGTCTTCATGATCGCCGCCTATGGGCTGTTCGGCATTTTTGCCGATATCGCGGTGAGCCTGAACGTGCTGCTGATCATCGCCGGTCTGTCGCTGATCGGCGCCACGCTGACGCTACCCGGCATCGCCGGCATCGTGCTAACCATCGGTATGTCGGTGGACGCCAACGTGCTGATTTACGAGCGCATCCGAGAGGAGCGCGCCGTCGGCCGATCGGTGATCGCCTCGATCGAGGCGGGTTATGCGCACGCCATTCCAACTATCGTCGACGCGCACGTCACCAACCTGATTGCCGCCGTGGTGCTGTTCTTCCTCGGTACCGGCACCGTGCAGGGCTTCGCCGTGACGCTGGCACTCGGCATCATCACCTCGCTGTTCACCGCCTACATGGTCACCCTGTTCATCGTCAGCCGCTGGTACGGGTGGTTCCGGCCGAAGACGCTGAAGATCCAATTGCTGCGGATCATCCCGGACGGCACGAAGATCCCGTTCATGCACTGGCGGCGCATCTTCATCACCCTGTCGCTGGTGACCTCGATGGCGTCACTGGGCTGGTTCTTCTATCACGGGCTCAATCTCGGCATCGACTTCAAGGGCGGCTCGGTCATCGAGGTGCAGTCGACTACCGGCCCTGCCGATCCGGGGCAGGTGCGCGAGACCATCAACAAGCTCGGGCTCGGCGATATCGAAGTGCAGGGGTTTGGCGCGCCGACGGACCTGTTGATCCGCGTGCAGACACAGGGCGACGGCAGCCCGGCCCTGCAGCAGACAGCGGTGACGAACGTCGCCGATACGCTGAGCAAGGACGGCTACACGGTGCGCCGGACGGAGACGGTGGGGCCGACGGTTTCGGGCGAACTTGCCACCAGCGGCGCCATTGGCCTGTCGGTGTCGATCATCGCCATTCTCATCTATGTGTGGTTCCGCTTCGAGTGGCAGTTTGCGGTCGGGGCTATCATCGCCACGGCGCACGATGCGATATTGACGCTCGGATTCTTTGCCGCCTCGGGTATCGAGTTCAACGCCACCAGTATTGCGTCGATCCTGACCATCGTGGGCTATTCGCTGAACGATACGGTGGTCATCTACGACCGAATACGTGAATACATCCGAAAATATCGGAAGATGCCGCTGTACGACTTGATCGACGTTTCAATCAACTCGACGCTGCCGCGCACCATCCTCACCTCCGTGACCACGTTGCTGGCGTTGCTGGCGCTGGTGTTCTTCGGCGGCGAAGTGATCCGCAGCTTTACCTTGTCGATGACGTTTGGCGTGATCGTCGGGACCTATTCCTCGATCTTCATTGCCTCGCCGATCCTGATCTATCTCGGCCTCAAGACGCGGCCGGAACAGACCGACAAGGAAAAGGAAAAGGCCAAGAGTGCCAAACGCGCGGATGGTGCCGCCGTCTGAAATGGCCGACGATGAGGTTCGCGGGCACTATCCCTATCAGGCGTCGATCGACGCCTACGGCAATGGCGGCTTCCGCTTTGCAGGCATGTCGCACCGCGGATCGCTGCTCTGCCTGCCAAGCGGGATGGATGCCTGGCCGGTGGCCACCCCGGGCGAAGTGACATTGGCGGCGCTGGCGCCGGTACTGGCGCTGGCGGACGACATCGATGTCCTGTTCATCGGGCTCGGCGCGGACATGGCCGCACTCGACCCTGCGATCCGAGCAGCGTTTCAGGAGCGCAAGGTGATTGTCGAGGCAGTCGCGACTCGCAGCGCCGTAAGCACCTACAACATATTGTTTGCCGAAAAACGCCCCGTCGCTGCGGCCCTGATCGCCGTCGAGCGCAACCGGTGAACCCCGAGAGCGCCGCTCACGCGCTGGCGCGTTTGCGGGAACTTGACCGCGACCGCTATTTTGCCACGCTGGTGTTGCCGGCGGCGGCGCGGCCGCCCATCGCCGCGCTCTACGCCTTCGGCGCCGAGATGGCCGCCATCCGGGAAAGGGTGCACGAGCCGACGGCCGGCGAGATTCGCCTGCAATGGTGGAAGGATGCCCTGAAGGGGCAGGGCCATGGCGAGGTTCGGCAGAACCCGCTCGCCGATGCGCTGCTCGACGCTGTCGCCGAGTACCACCTGCCGACGCCACCTTTGCTCCGTTGCGCCGAAGCACGGCGCTTCGATCTTTACCAGGACAAGATGCCCGACCTCGAAACCTTCGAGGGCTATGCCGGGGAAACCGTTTCGGTGCTGCACCAGTTGGCGGCGGTCATCCTCAATGCCGGCCAGCCGGTGGAAACCGGCGACGCCGCGGGCCATCTCGGAGTGGCACAGGCGCTGGTGGGGCACTTGCGGGCATTTGGCTACAACGCCACTCGAGGACGGATTTTCCTCCCGTGGTCGATACTGGCCGCCAATGGCGTGCGGGAAGAAGAAGTATTCGCCGGCGAGGTCAGCGAAGGCCTGCTGGCGGCGCACCAGCAATTTGTCGATCTTGCGCATGAGCATCTTGGCAAGGCCAGGGCTGCCATTGCTGTGCTGCCGAAGCATTTACGGCCGGGATTTGCCGCGGTGGCACTGGTTGGTCCGCAATTGCGGCGCACCGAAATGGCTGCCGAGCAAGCGTTTATCGTGCCACCCGATCTAGCCGACTGGCAAAAGCTCGTCCGGCTGTGCTGGACGCGATGGGGACCGCTCCCGCGCTGAGGAGCATCTCCCGGGCGCGAGACTTCCGCCCACGCCAGGTCGACTTACTCCCCGTTGACAATATTGTGTTGCGTCGTCAAATGACCTGCAGTCGATGACCAACGGGAGACCCGAGCGATGAAACACCTGCTGCTTGTTGGCCTTGCGGCCATGACTCTCGGTTTAACGGCAAATGTGTCGGTTGCAAAAGACTTGCCGGCGATTGGCATGAACGTCGACGATCTTGCCAAATGGCTGCATGATGCCGGTTACAAGGCCGAGATACAGACGGCCAAGGATGGCACCAAGAATATCTATACGGCGGCGGATGGTAGCAATTTCTACGTCGACCTCTATGACTGCAAGGGCAAGCCGGCCTGCGCCTCGCTGCAGTTTTCGATCGGCTTCGATACCAAGGGCGCGTGGAACGCCACCAAGATGAACACCTGGAACAGCCAGAATCGCTGGGTGCGCGCCTGGACCGACGACAAGGACGATCCGTGGCTGGCAATGGATGTCGACCTGACGCCGGGCGGCACCGTCGAAAATCTCGACGATGAGTTCACCGTCTGGCGCGACATGCTCACCAGCTTCAAGAAATATATCGACTGGTAGACCCGCGGCTCACGCCCAGCCGGCGAGATCGGCCAGGGCACGGGAGGTGAGGGCGCGCTTCTTGGCCATGGCCTTTTCGTTCGATCGCCAGCGCTTGACGCCTTCGGGCTTGTCGACACTGATCGGCGGAAACAGGCCGAAATTGACGTTCATCGGCTGGAAACTGCGTGCCCCGGCATAGTCTTCGGCCTCAAGGTGACCGCCGGTGATGTGATCAAGGAGGGCCCCGAGGGCGGTCGTCGGCGGTGGCGGGGCAGAGGGCACGTCGCGCCACTCGGCCGCTGCCATGCGGCCGGCAAGCAGCCCGATGGCGGCGCTTTCCACATAGCCTTCGACCCCCGTGACCTGCCCGGCAAAGCGCAGGCGTGGCTCTGCCTTGAGCTTCAGATCGCGGCCCAGAACCTTCGGCGAATTGAGATAGGTGTTGCGGTGCAACCCACCAAGGCGGGCGAACTGCGCCTGCTCGAGCCCGGGGATCTGGCGGAAGATCTCGGCCTGGATGCCGTACTTCATCTTGGTCTGGAAGCCGACCATGTTCCACAGCGTGCCGAGAGCGTTGTCCTGGCGCAATTGCACAATCGCATAGGGTTTCTTTTCAGGCTGGCGCGGATTGGTCAGGCCGACTGGCTTCATCGGCCCGAACCGCAGGGTCTCGCGGCCGCGCTCGGCCATCACCTCGATCGGCAGGCAGCCGTCGAAATACGGCACCTTCTCCCAGTCCTTGAAGGCATGGAGCGGGGCGGCCAGCAGGGCATCGACAAAGGCGTTGTATTGCGCCTCGTCCATCGGGCAATTGAGATAGTCCGCACCGGTGCCGCCCGGCCCTGGCTTGTCGTAGCGCGACTGGGCCCAGACGATCGAGCGGTCGATGCTCTCCTCGTGGATGATGGGAGCAATGGCATCGAAGAAGGCGAGCGAATCCTCGCCGGTCAGCTCGCCGATCGCCGCGGCGAGTGCTGGGGAGGTGAGGGGACCAGTCGCCACGATGACGCTCTGCCACTCGGACGGCGGTAGGCCGGCGATCTCCTCGCGCACGATGGTGACGTTGGGATGAGACTCCAGCGCCCCGGTCACAGCGGCGGAGAAACCGTCGCGATCGACCGCAAGGGCGCCGCCCGCCGGCAGCTTGTGCCGGTCGGCCATGGCAAGGATGAGCGAGCCGCAGCGCCGCATTTCCTCGTGCAGCAGGCCTACGGCATTGTGTTCGGCATCGTCGGAGCGGAAACTGTTGGAGCAGACGAGTTCGGCAAAGCCTTCGCCTTGATGCGCGTCGGTCTGGCGAACGGGCCGCATTTCATGCAGTACCACCGGCACACCGGCCGTCGCAGCCTGCCAGGCTGCCTCCGAACCGGCCAGGCCGCCGCCGATAACGTGAATGGGATCTCGTTGGGTCATGCCCGCGGAGGTATCAAGCGGCAGTCCCGGGCGCAATGGAGGTAAAGATGACGATCACGCTATGGGGTCGGCTCAGCTCCTGCAACGTGCAGAAGGTGGTGTGGGCGCTTGGCGAGTTGGGTCTCGCCTACGAGCACATTCCGCTCGGCGGCACATTCGGCGGGCTCGATGAGCCGGCCTATCGGGCGCTGAACCCCAACGGCAAGGTGCCGACGCTGCGCGACGGTGACCTCGTGCTGTGGGAGAGCCATGCGATCGTGCGCTATCTGGCGGCAGAGTATGGTGCCGGTGGGCTGTGGCCGGTGGAAACGCGCCAGCGGGCGGTCGTGGATCAATGGACCGACTGGACCGCCACGACTTTTCAGCCTGCGTGGATCGACTTGTTCTGGCTGCTCGTCCGAACGCCAGCCGAGCGGCACGACGCGGCAGCTATCAACAAGGCGTTGGCGGCGACGCTCGGTGCTTACCGGCTGCTGGAGCAGCGGCTCGAAACGACGCCGTTTCTAGCTGGGGAGCGGCTGAGCTACGCCGATATCGTGGCTGGGGTGTCGATGTATCGCTGGACCACGATGCCACTGCAGCGGCCGGATTTCCCCAACCTCTCCGCCTGGCATAGGCGGCTTCTCGAACG
>Ga0207705_10004819_pt1 | contig 10155 bp, 11 predicted proteins | sample KBSC13metaG_FD_184314 | JGI IMG/M metagenome (GOLD analysis project Ga0207705, IMG submission 184314) | Corn rhizosphere microbial communities from Kellogg Biological Station, Michigan, USA - KBS C1-3 metaG (SPAdes) (version 2) | ecosystem: Host-associated > Plants > Roots > Rhizosphere > Soil ...
GTTCGTGCTGCCGTACACCGTCTGGATGCTTCGCGGCTTCGTGCTGGGTGTTCCGGCCGAACTCGAAGAAGCGGCGATGGTCGACGGGTGCTCGCGCATCGGAGCGTTCTTTCGCATTCTCGTGCCACTCGTGGCACCGGGCTTCGTTGCCACCTCGATTTACGCGGCAATCCAAGCGTGGAACGAGTACATCTTGGCCTACGTGCTGCTTAAGCAGAACCACGAAACGATCACCGTTTGGCTGGCGTCACTGACGACGCTGCGCGGAACCGCGTGGGGCACCTTGATGGCCGGTTCGACGCTCATCGCGCTGCCGATCGTGGTGTTCTTCCTGGTGATTCAACACCGTGTCGCCGACGGGCTTACGGCTGGCGCCGTCAAAGGTTGACGATGCCAGCCGCTCGTCCCGGTTGAGCCGTTCGCGCACGGGCTGAATCAGCCGCAGCCCGTGACGCCGCAAAGCAGGCTGGCCGCTGTGCCGTCGAAGGTGGTTTTACCGTCGCCGTCGAGCACTCGCACCCGGTCGGCCCGCGCCAACGGATCGCGAGCGATCACAACCGGGCCGTAGCCCGCCAGCGTCGCCTCGTAAGGCCTGTACGTCTTGCCGTCAGCTGCGTAGAGCACTTGGCCCGTCGCCGGTTGCGTTACCACGACGATCCATTCGTGCGAGCCGATCGGCGAGTCGGTGACGTCGATCGCGGCGACCGCCGCAGCAGCGGTCAGCTTCGCGTTCAGCTGCAACTCCGTGGTGCCGTCGGCGTGCTTGAGAAAACCCACAGTTGCGGCAGAACTGTCACCCGCGACCCAGATCTGCGCGAGCGCGTACTGCGTGCCACCAGCATCGGTTCCGCCGGCTAACTCGGAGAGCATCAGGTCAGCCTGCGGCAGCTGCCGCGATGCGGCATAGCTGGTCAATAGTTGCGCCTCAAGTCGCTCGACACTGCTCCACGGGCCGGCCAGCCGAGCACGTTCGTCGGCTCGCCGCTGATGCTTGCAGCCGGATCCGGCGCCGGCCCTTCGAACACGACGTCGCCGCCTGCGCCGAGAACCTGAAGTTTGTCGATCGACGCGTCGCCTTCGAGCGCCGTCACGCCGACACCCGGGTCGAGCATTGTCACGCCGGTGAAGCTGACGCCGTCGGGTGCGTAACGGATCGCGGTGGTCGTCGGTGCAGCGACGACGAGCAATCGTGACACCTCATCTCCTGGAACCGCTGCGGCGAGAACCGTAGTGCCGGCCGCGAGCGGTTGGTCGACGACGAACTTGGTGCCAGACGCCGATGCCATCGCGATCCCCCAACGGGCGCCGTCACCAAGCTTTGCGGTAAAGACCAATTCCGGCTGCTGCGACGGCTCATAAATCTCGCCCCAGAGCGGCTCGATCGCACCGCTGTCGGGGTGTTTGGCCGACCAGTCCTGCTGGAATCGGTTCAGCGTCGCCGTGGAAATTGCCTTGTCACTACCGCGATACGGCCATGGCGCGGCGGGATCGAGCACCGCCTCGCCGGTTGCGCCGGTCGGCGTTTGCGTAACGCTCGGAGCCGAAGTGGACGGCGTGCCGTCTGCACTTGGTGACGGTCCGCCGACCCCGACGCGGTTGGTGTGCGGCGAACCGCCGACGAGCGTCGGGACGACGACCGCCACTGCGACGACGGCTGCCACTGCACCGGCGACTGATGCACCCACGCGGCGGCGCCTGATTCGGAGGGCGCGAGTCTCGACGATTCCGAAAACGTCAACAGGGGGTGCGATCCGTTCGGCGCGAGCATGCAAAGACTCGCGCAGCTGGTCATCGGTGAGGTTCATTGATTTGCTCCAAGAGCAGACGTGTCGAGTCGCGGCGCAGCGGGCCGGTCGGGTTCGTCGAGCAGGTAAGGGTTCTGCCGGAGTTTTGCGAGTGCGCGCGCTGTCGTGGATTTCACGGTTCCGACCGAAACGCCAAGGATCTCAGCGGTTTCGAGCTCGGAAAGGTCTTCGTAATACCGCAAGACGACGGTGGCGCGCTGCCGTGCGGGGAGGTCGGCAAGCGCGCCCCACAAGGCCTCATGCAAAGCAAACGCGGCGGTAGGATCGCCCGCCGCCACGGTCTCGGGAACGTTGTCGGTGCTGATCTCGCTCACGTGTCGGCGCCGGCGCCACCACGATGTGCGAGTGTTCACCATGATCTTTCGCACGTACGCGTCGACCGAGTCGCGTTCGCGAATCGACGACCACGCCAGATAGGTCTTCGCCAGCGATGCCTGCAGCAGATCTTCGGCGTCGGCCCGGTTGCCGGTGAGCATGTACGCCGTGCGCAACAACGCGGGTGACCTCGCTGTTATGTAGTCACGGAAGGCCTCGCGAGCCTGCGGGTTCACGTAGAGCTCTCCTTCAACTTGGTGTCACCCGGGTAGACGCCCCCTCGATCGCAAAAGTTGCTCACTTACCGCCCTTGTTTGACAGCCCGTTTCCGCGGGATCGCGTAGCGTCGATGTCGTGCTCACCGACGACTTCGCGCTGTTGCGCAAATCACGCGCAGATGCGCTTGTTGCCAGCCTGCCCACGGTTGCGTACGCAGCGGGCGCCATCGCCGGGCTTCGGGTTGCAGCGTACGCAGGCATCGGCTGTGCACTGGTGGTCTGCGCGTTCGCGGCTCGGCGCCGGCCGATGCCTGCGGTGGCAGGTTTGTTGGGCGTGATCTTCGCCGTTCTAGTGGCGCTCATCACACGTCGTCCGACCGCTTTTTTCTTGCCTGGCATCGCGATTAACGCCGCACTTGCTGCCGCAGGCGCGGCGTCGTTGATCGCGCGACGTCCGGTTCTTGCGTACACGCTGGCGGCGGTGTGGCCGAAGTTCGCGGGCTGGCGCACCGATGCCCGAGTGCGCCGAATCGCAGCGGCGATCACCGGCGTGTGGAGCGTCGTATTCGCGCTGCGATTCGTCGTGATGGGCGCCTGTTACGTGGCCGGTGCGCAACCTTCGGTTCTGGCGGTTGTCAAGATCGTGCTCGGTTTGCCACTTGCCGCAGTGGCGCTCGCAATCTCAATGCGGCTCGCCACATCGGACGACGAACCTGCAGAGGAACCGCACAACGAACCGGCTACGTCGGTCAGCTGATCGGCGTAACTAGATCCCGACCAGCGGGCCGTGTAGGCGCCGGTGCAGCCAATCGTTCGCCCAGGCTTCGCCGGGCTAGGTCTTCCTTGTTTCGACCGCTGGGCCAAAGTTTCTGAGCCGCGTTCTCACGCGTTTTCACGGGCGCCCTCGGCTGCCCGCGAAGTGTGGAAGATGAGCCGATTGCCGAACGCGTCAGGCATCACCAAGTCGTCGCCCCACGGTTCGCTGTCGAGGCCGATTCGCACTCGACGAGTCGCCACTCGACGCAGCTCCCACCTCGTGCGCTTTTCAACTTGGGCACACTGCGGTGCCGCCCTTGCACACCTGATACGTGACGCCGGACTGCAAGAGTTCGCGTTGATCGATCCGGTAAGGAGCGTCGCCGATACCCTTGCCGATGACGACGATGTAGGGCCGGTCCAGGCTCCACCCACCGTCGTAACTGCCGAAGCTGTCAATAAGACCGGCGCGGTAGCCCTGCTGGAACGCCTTCGTCGCAACGTCCTTCGTGCCGGCGGGAAGCGCCGAGCCGATTTGCAGGGCCCGACCGACTGACACTCCCTCGTCGTAGCCGACCGCGTTGCCCTCGACCCACGTTCCGCTGTGGGTGGGTGCTGTACCGCGCCCGAGCAGGAACGCACCGGCAAACACGGCGCAGACAGCGACAACCACTGCGGACAAGAGGTACGCACGCTTCGGAATCGGGTGACGGTTCATGAGATCCATCTTGCGGCCACAGCGCCAATGGCCCAAGAGTGGGGCCATGGACCAAAGCGGTGGCGGCGCCCGTCTCAGCGGCAGGTGGCGAGGGATCAGCGGTTCACTCGACAACTGAACCGTCTGCAGACGGGGTACTGGTCTGTATCCGGCCCGAAGGAGACGCGAGTGGACGACGTAGAGCAAACTCTCGATACGGCGGGCGTAACGAATCCGCATGTTCGCGACTACGTGCGGTACTGGGCCAACCTGACTCGAGCGGCGCGAGTCGAAGTCGTGAGTGCGAACGATGATGCACGGCTACTTCAGGAGTCACTCGACGCCGGCGAAATTTGGCCAGCAGGCAGCGGCCGCTACTACGCACGGAGCTACCAGAAAGACACAGCACGCTCCGAAGAGCGAACCATCGTTGCCACGAGGAACCCAGCAGACAAGGGCGTTTACAACAACTGGCGCCCGTCGTCCGAAATGAAGCCAATGCTCGAAGCGCGCATGCGCGGAGCATGTGCCGGCAAGGCGATGTACGTCGTGCCTTACCTGATGGCACCGCCGGGTTCGCCGCTCGATCCGTACGCGTGCGGCGTCGAACTGACCGATGCGCGCACGGTCGTGTTGCACATGATTCGAATGTCGCGGGTAGGCGTCGAGTACGTCAACAACCTGGTCGACCCGACGACGTTCGTGCGCGCCGTGCATGTGACCGGTGACCTGGAGAGTCTCGGCCAAGGCACCGCCGATGACCAGCGTTACTTCCTGACCGTGGCCGACGAGCGCACGATCTTGCACTACGGCTCCGCGTACGGCGGCAACGCATTGCTCGGCAAGATCGCGCACGGACTGCGGCAAGCCGCTTACGACGGTTGGACGTCGGGGACATTCCTCGCGGAGCAGTTCATGCTGATCGGGATCACCGACGCGCAGACCGGAACAACGCGTCACATCTGCGGCGGTTTTCCCAGTGCTTCAGGCAAAACGAACCTCGCAATGCTGCTTGCGCCAGGCGCTTTGGGTGACCGATACCGCGTGTCTTTCTACGGAGACGACATCGCTTGGCTATGGGTCGACCCGGACGGCGTGCTGCGAGCGATCAACCCGGAGTTCGGTGTTTTCGGTGTCGCGAAAGACACGAACGAGCGCACCAACCCGGTTGCGCTGGAAGCCGTCGCCGAAGGCACCGGGGCATTATTCACAAATGTCGCCTACAACGAGCAGTCGCAGCAGGTTTGGTGGGAGGGCAGGACGCCCCAGCCGCCCGCCGACGCCACCGGTTGGCGCGACTGGAAGGGCCAGCTGATTTCTGAGCGGGCCGGCGAAACCGACGGGTCGTGGGCGCACGCCAACAGCCGATTCACGACGACTTTGGCGAACGTGCCGAATATCGCCGTCGACTTCAACTCGCCATACGGCGTGCCGATTGACGCGATCATTTTCGGCGGCCGTACCCGCGATCGCGAACCATTGATCCGCGCGATCGACGATCTCGCCGAGGGGGTTTACGACGGTCTCACACTCGGAGCGGAGGCCACCTTCGCTGCCGAAGGCCTCGAAGGGCAACTGCGTTACGACCCAATGTCGTTGCGCCCGTTCATGTCATATCCCGAGGGGCGCTACGCGGAACATTGGTTGCGGATCATCGGCGCGGCCAAGCAAAAGCCGATCTTCGCTCATGTGAATTGGTTCCAACGCGATCCGGTCGACGACCACTTCCTGTGGCCGGGCTACCGCGACAATCTGCGCGCCCTGCTGTGGTTGCTGCAACTGAAAGACGGCCAAGTCATCGGACGCCGAACCCCCGTCGGCGTGCTACCGGCACTCGACGAGCTTGATCTCGACGGGCTCGACATCGCGCCGGCCGATCTCGACCGGCTGCTCTCGATCGATGTCGCCCGCTGGCAAAAGGAGATGCTGTTCCGCGAGCAGTACCTCGAACAATTCCCTAACCTGCCAGCAGAAATCTGGCAAGCGCACCGTCGGCTAGCCGCAGCACTCGATGACGAGGCTGAATTCGAGGGTCGCGGATAGCTGATCGCTATTCCCGCAGATTGGCGCGAGCGAGCCTGCGTGTCGCTGCTTGGCGATCCTGCGCGCTACGCAGGAAGGCCTGTGCGGCGGGCGACAAGGGCGCCACTCGGTGCACGAGACCGTAACGACGCCTGATGACCGGACTGGTTGGAACAACCGTCGCACCGAGTTCGCGAGCTTGAGCAGCCATGGACTGCGGTAGAAACGCAGCACCCGCGCCGGCAAGCACAAGCGCAATGAGGGCTTCTCGATGGCCAGTTTCAACACCGATTACCCGACGTCCGCTCTTGGTGTGATCGAGAGCCTCTTCGAGACGCGTCCGCGACGAAGTACCGATCGGTGTGGCGATGAACTCGAGTTCATCGAAGCGGCTCAACGGAAACGTGGCGGGGCTGACTGCGCCGGGCGGAAGAGCGAGGTGGAACGGCTGCTGGCCGAGTTCGATTTGACTGAGCGCGGGATCAGCGGTGGGCAACTCGGTGAGGCCGACTTCGCACTCACCCGACCTGACCGCTGCTTCTACGCTTCGTCCGGCGTCCAGCTCCGGGCAACGGACTGCGACGGCGGGATGCGCCTCACGGTATGCGCCAACAAGTTGTGACAGCTCGTGCGACAGGGTAGGGATCGCGGCAATATCAAGGTGGCCGGCGGCAAGACCGCGAACTTCAGCGACGGATTGCTCAGCGACGGCAAAATCACGAAGCACCCGGCGGGCCGGTTCGATGAGCGCGTCACCTGCCGATGTGAGTCGCACGGTGCGCCCGACACGGTGAAAGAGGGCGGTGCCCACTTCGCGCTCGAGAGCGGCGATGGCTTGTGACAAAGTCGGCTGCGCGATCCGCAACTGGTCGGCCGCGCGGGTGAAACCCCCGGCGTCTGCAACGGCCAGGAAGTACTCGACATGCCTACGGTCCACGGCTCTCATCGTAGCTCGGCATAGGAAGAAGCGATCGTTTTTAATGAAATTCGCTATTTGACCTATCGCGATATTTGGCGCAGTGTCGGTACATGGCCCCCGACGCTCTGCAGACGCGTAGCGGGTGGAGTCGACTGTTCACCGAGCCCCGCCGTCCGGTGTGGGTTCGCGACCACCGGCGGGCGCATTGGTTCGTGGTGTCTTCGGTGTGTATCGGGGCCTTCATGGGCCAACTCGACGCGAGCATCGTTACGTTGGCCACTCCTGCGTTGCAGCAGCATTTCGCAGTAAGTCTCGGCGCCGCATCGTGGGTGGCGTTGTCGTATCTGATGGTGCTGGTGGCCGCGGTCGTGCCGATCGGTCGCCTTGCCGACAGCGTCGGCCGAAAGATGCTCTACATCTACGGTTTCGCGGTTTTCACGATCGCATCGCTGGGTTGCGCACTCGCGCCATCGATCGTGGTTCTGGACGGATTCCGCGTGATGCAAGCCATCGGCGCCGCAATGCTGCAAGCCAACAGCATCGCTCTCATCCGGCTAGCGATGCCGCCAGGGATGGTCGGTCGCGGCATCGGGATTCAAGGTGTCGCACAGGCCCTCGGCCTGGCGTTGGGACCTTCAATCGGCGGACTGCTCGTCCATGCCGGCGGTTGGCGACTGGTGTTCCTCGTAAACCTGCCTGCAGGTGCAGTCGGAATCATCGCTGGTTTACTGCTTCTGCCGCGGAGCAAAGAACTGAAGCGTCCACGACGCGTCGACTACACCGGCGTCGTGCTGTTAGTTCCAGCGGTTGGCTGCGTGCTGCTGACACTAACGAACGTGCAGCACACCGCGGTTGTCGCGCCCGCAGTGATCGTGCCGGCGATCGTCGCAATCGGTAGTATCGCCGGGCTCGCTTCGCACACCCGCCGACTGTTGCGACGAAGTGAAGAACCGTTGCTGCCCATTGATCTGTTCGCCATCAGGGAATTCAGCTCGGCAATCGGCACAGGCCTGCTGTCGTACCTCGTGCTGTTCGGCATGCTGTTCATCACTCCTTTCCAGCTTGAACGCGCCCTCGGCTGGCAGCCCAACACCGCCGGCCTGCTATTGACGCTGCTACCTGCCTCGATCGCGGTCTCCACACCGCTCGCAGGCCGCCTCGCCGATCGCAAAGGCGCTCGAGTCCCCACGACAATAGGTATGGTCGTCGCGACGACAGGATTCACCATCGCCGTCATCGGCCCGCATAGCGTCGCTGCGCTCTGCGCGGCGCTCATCGTCATCGGAGCGGGATCAGGATTGTTCACCCCGGCGAACAACGCTGCCATCATGATTACTGCACCACCACACCGAGCGAGCATCGCAGGCGGCGTGCTGAACATGACCCGAGCTTTCGGCACCGCCCTTGGCGTCGCAATCACCAGCCTGGTCTATGAAATCGCCGGTAGCGGAGCGAATGGCTACCGCGCTGCGATGTTGACTCTCGCTGTCCTTGCCGCGCTCGCTGCGGCGATCAGCCGCACTGTCGCCGTCCATCGGATTCCGCAAGGAGCAAACGCGGCGAATATCCATTAGCCGTTGGGCTGAAACGTCTTGACCAGCGAGCCCGCAATCCATCCGCGGTCATAATGTTCAGAGGGCCGGACGTCGTCAGCGCCAATCGACAACGGCCATGAAGGAGGAGTACCGCCTATGCAGCCGTTCGTGCTCACAGCAAATCAGCCGAGCACCTTCTACAAGGGTGCCGGCCGAATCGCCAGTTTTCGAGGCAGCAGCGACCCGTCCTTGCCCGAAGACTGGGTCGCGAGCACGACGCCGCGTTACGGCAACGACTCCTCAGGGCTGTCGCGGCTGCCCGATGGCACGACCCTCGTCGACGCCATTCAAGCCGACCCGCGCGGATGGTTGGGCGACGACACCGCAGACGCCGACGTGTTGGTCAAGCTCCTCGATGCCGGCCAGAGACTTCCGCTGCACGTACATCCAACGCGCGAGTTCGCGCGCGCACATCTCGCATCACGCTACGGAAAAACAGAAGCGTGGCTAGTTCTCGACGCCGCGTCGGATGCCGCCGTCCATCTGGGCTTTCGGCGAGACGTGGGCGCCGAAGAACTTGCACATTGGGTCGACACGCAAAACACCGCAGCAATGCTCGCGGCGACGAACCGCGTACCGGTTTCACCCGGAGACGCCATCCTTTGTCCCGCGGGAATGCCGCATGCCATTGACGACGGCGTTTTTCTTCTCGAGGTGCAAGAACCTACCGACCTTTCCGTGCTGTTGGAATGGCAAGGTTTCGCGGCGGCTGCTGACGATGCGCGCCTCGGCCTCTCCTTCGATGAGGCGATGGCTTGCGTCGACCGCACAGCGTGTACGCCGGCGCGGCTACAGCAACTGCGTACAGCGCGACCCGGATCTCTGTTCCCCGCAGCAGCAGACGACTTCTTTCGAGTTGACGAACTCGAAAGCGGAACAGTCATGAACGGTTTTGGCGTGCTTGTAGTGATTGCCGGCGGCGGCACTCTCAACGGCTCTTGGGGCCAGCTGTCTCTCAAACGTGGAACGACGGTGGTGGTGCCGGCGTCCGCCGGGCCTTACACGGCAAGCGGTTCTGATCGAGTTGTTCGCTGTCGCGGCCCGATCCCGTGATCAGGTTGGAGTGCGGCAACGCTCGCCGTTCGGAGACGGTCCGTATCGAGAACGACACCTCAGCGCAACTGTTGTGCCCGGAGTTGGGTGGCGCAACGTCCCCACGCCGCAACACCCGCTGGCCGTCGAGACCGAGCTCAACAAGCGTCCGAGAATCGTGCTCGGCGACCACGCACCCGCCGATCGGTTTCAAGCGCTGCTAGCTTCTAACAATCCGTCCGTGTTGCGACGTTGACTAGAACCCACCACGACGATCAGGGATCAGCATTCACTCGACGGCGACACCGTTTACTAGGGGTCGCGGGAACCTACCTCACCCCAACAGTGCGCCCGGTAAACATGAGGCAGCTTGAGATGCGCGGATTGCGGCGGGGTTAGCCGTAACGCCAACAGCAAACGCGCCGCGACGACGCGCGGTGTGAATGACCCGCGCCGCCCAGCGACAAGGGACCAACCCCCGAACCTCCGCCCAGGCGCATCCGGTATGGTTCTTGCGTTTTGATCCGAACCACGTATCTGTAGCGGTACAGTGGCCTCTCTGACTCAGAAGGTGGATAACGCCGTGAGGGCTACGGTTAGCGCCCTGTTCGCAACACGATGAAGCTTCCCGGTGGCTTCTTACGGCCCAACCTGGCTCTGATCCCGCAGCCCAGACGCCCCTCACGGCAGGAACGTCGCGCGGACCGCCTGGAACGCGAGGCGCGCGAGGAGCTGATGGCTGGAGCGCTCGCCGAAGACGTAGCAGGCCCTTGGGTTACGCCGGAGGATGTCGCCG
>Ga0207705_10004820_pt1 | contig 10155 bp, 10 predicted proteins | sample KBSC13metaG_FD_184314 | JGI IMG/M metagenome (GOLD analysis project Ga0207705, IMG submission 184314) | Corn rhizosphere microbial communities from Kellogg Biological Station, Michigan, USA - KBS C1-3 metaG (SPAdes) (version 2) | ecosystem: Host-associated > Plants > Roots > Rhizosphere > Soil ...
CGATGTCCATGTTGTGCTGGGCGAGTTCGACGTCTTGCCCGTTGTAATCCATCTGCCGGTTCTGGTGCTGGCCAAGGCCGAACAGGCCCTCGTCGCTGCCGCGGTTGAACTGAACCCGGGTGGCGACGAACGTCTGGCCCTCGATGATCACCGGATCGAGCCGCCGCGAAGGCGCGTATTCGTCGAGCAGCAGCGCGCCTTTGGCGTTAAAAACCCGCAGTCGGCCGTCGGCAAGGCGGACTTCGGCGCGGGCTTGGGGGGTCGTCAGCGTCGCTGCGTCAGCGGTCCTGGCGAACCGCGGCGAGCCATCGGCCTGGGCCACCACCATGTAGCTTTTCGGAGCCCGGTCCGGATCGCCGGCGACAGTGACGCGGAAAGTGCCGTCAGCGAACGCGAGGACGCGTACCTTCTCGCCGCCGTCGGTGGTCACGACCACGCCATGCGGTACGCCGACCGCGGCGCCGGCCCACGCTGCCGACGGCGCCGCCAGCAGCGCGGCGATGAACGCGATGGCTTTCCCGAACCCTCCCATGGTAGCGTTACCATACGAGGCGGATCAGGCGTTCCACAAGACTGTTTCGCTTGATAGAGGAACCCGATGCCGCGACCGCTCAATCTCGATCCCGACCGCCTGTTTCCGGCCGACCCCGGCACCCGCTCGCTCGCGCGCGGACTGTACGAAAGCGTGAAGGGCCTGCCAATCGTCAGCCCGCACGGGCACAGCGACCCGCGGTGGTTCGCGAGCAACGAATCGTGGAGCAACGCCACCGAGCTACTGCTCGCGCCCGACCACTACCTGTTCCGCATGCTCTACAGCCAGGGGGTGCCCCTCGAGCAGCTCGGCGTGCCAAGCCGCGCGGGGCCATCAGAGGCCGATCCGCGCGCGGCGTGGCGGCTATTGGCTGAGAATTACCACTTGTTTCGCGGGACTCCTTCGCGAATTTGGCTCGACCATGTCTTCGCCGAAGTGTTCGGCATAGACGTCGCGCTCGAAGCCGCAACCGCCGACCTCTATTTCGACAGCATCGGCGAAGCGCTGGCCACGCCAGCGTTCCGCCCGCGCGCACTGTTCGAGCGCTTCGGTATCGAGCTGCTCGCCACGACCGAAGGCCCGAGCGACGAATTGGTTCACCACGCGGCAATCCGCGCGTCGTGCTGGGGCGGACGGGTTATCACGACCTACCGCCCCGATCCGGTGATCGATCCCGAGCACGAGGAGTTCCGCCGCGCGCTCACCCGCTTCGGCGAACTGACCGGCGAGGACGTCGAGAGCTGGGCGGGTTACCTCGCCGCGCACCGCAGGCGCCGCGCGTTCTTCCGCGAGGCCGGCGCCACCGCGACCGATCACGGCCATTCGAGCGCGGCCACGGCGGATCTCTCCCCGGCCGAAGCGGAGGCGCTGTTTCGCCGGATCGTCGATGACACCTGGTCGCCGGAAGACGCCGAGCTGTTCCGCGCGCAGATGCTCACCGAAATGGCGGCGATGAGCCTCGACGATGGGATGGTGATGCAAATCCATCCCGGCTCGTTCCGCAACCACAACCGCGGGCTCTTCCAGAGTCACGGGCGCGACAAGGGCGCCGACATTCCGCTGCCGACCGATTACGTCCGCGCGCTCAAGCCGCTGCTCGATCGCTTCGGCAACGAGGCGGGCCTGTCGATCATTCTCTTCACCCTCGACGAGACCGCGTACTCGCGCGAACTGGCCCCGCTCGCCGGGCATTATCCGTGCCTCAAGCTGGGCCCGTCGTGGTGGTTCCATGACAGCCCCGAGGGCATGCGCCGCTTCCGCGAGATGACCACCGAGACCGCGGGCTTCTATAACACCGTCGGCTTCAACGACGACACCCGGGCCTTCCTTTCGATCCCAGCGCGGCACGACGTTTCTCGCCGGTCCGATTGCGCGTTCCTCGCGCGGCTGGTGGCGGAGGGGCGGATGGAGGACTGGGAGGCCGAGGAGCTGGCGCGCGAACTCGCCTACGGCCTCGTGAAGCGCGCTTACAAGCTGTGAGACTTTCCTCCGCGACGCTCGGCTCGCTCGCACCTGGCGTGGCGCGGCCGGGATACGACCGCGATGCCCAGGCAGTCGGCATCCTCCATTTCGGGCTCGGCGCGTTCCATCGCGCGCACCAGGCGGTTTACACCGACGCCGCGATGGCGGCGGGCGATTGCGACTGGGCGATTGCTGGCCTGTCGCTTCGCAGCGCTGCGGTGCGCGACCGGCTCGCGCCGCAAGACGGGCTTTATACTGTCACCGCACGCTCGCGCGATGGCGAGGAGGTGCGGCTGATCGGCTCGGTTAGGCAGGCGCTGGTCGCGTCCGGGACGAGCGATAAAATCGCCGCGTTGCTCGCCGCTCCGGCAACACGGATCGTGAGCTTCACGGTGACCGAGAAAGGCTACTGCCGCTCGCCGGATGGCTCGCTCGATCTCGCCGGGGCCACGCCGGAATCGATTTATGGCTGGCTTCATCGCGGGCTCGCGCTTCGCCGCGACGCCGGCCTTCCGGGATTGACGCTGCTCAGTTGCGACAACCTGCCGGACAACGGCCGCGTCCTCGAACGACTGATGGCCGAGTACCTCGATCGCGCCGATCCCGCCCTGGCCCGGTGGGTCGCGGCGGAGTGCGCGTTTCCTTCGACGATGGTCGACCGGATCGTTCCGGCCATCACCCTCGCCGACCTCGACCAGGTCGAGCAGCGCATCGCACTGCGCGACGAAGGCGCGGTAATCACCGAGCCGTTTAGCCAGTGGGCGATCGAGGACCGCTTCGCCGGCGCGCGCCCGCGCTGGGACGAGGGCGGCGCCGAGTTCGTCGCCGACGTCCGGCTTTACGAGATAGCCAAGCTGCGGATGCTCAACGGGGCGCATTCGGCGCTGGCCTATCTCGGACCGCGGTGCGGCCATCGCTTCGTTCACGAGGCCATCGCCGATCCGGCAATCCGCGCGACGATCGAGCGACTGATGCGCGACGAAGCCGCGCCGACTCTCGATCCCGCGTTCGATGCGCAGGCCTACGCCGACGCTCTGCTCGCGCGTTTCGCCAATTCCGCGCTGCCGCATCGCCTGCAGCAGATCGCGATGGACGGATCGCAGAAGATCCCGCAGCGCTGGCTGGCGGTGCTCGCCTGGCATCAGCGGCACGGGCGGCGATGTCCGGCGATCCTCGAGGCGTTGGCTGCATGGATCGATCACATCCGCGGCGATACCGCTCCGGTCGACGATCCGTTGGCCGATCGCCTGGCCGTGCTATGGCGTGAAGTTGGCGAGGGCGGCATCGTCGCTGCGCTGTTCGGTTCGGACGGACTGTTCGCCGGCGACTGGCAGGCCTCGGACGCCGACCGGCGGGTCATCGAGGCGCACCTTACTCCTTAGACGGTGGGCGCGCTGGCGAGTCCGGTGGCCACGACGATCAGCGTCGCGATGCTGACAAGGCCTCCAGCGAGGAAGCCGCCGAGCACGCGCTTGAAGGTCCGGCGGGAAGCACGCGGGCGCGAAATGTCTGCATTGTCGGCGAAGACATGGGCCAGCGCCGCCAGCTGTGCCAGGAGCCATATTCCGCAGACCATCGTGACGATGGCCGACAGGCCGAGCAGAACCGGAAAGAACCACGGGGGCATCGCGACCTCGCGAAATTAACGCGCGAGTCCCATCACGTTTGAGACGTTCTGCGGTTCCGCGCGTGCGCCGAAACCCGAAAGCTCGCGCCGGCGGCGGAGCCCTCCTGAACGGCACCCTCGCACTGCGAGGGGCCGTTGAGCCGCTGATGGGCCGGCTGGGAGATAACCACCCGGTGTGTTAGAACTGGAAGCTGCCGAACACGCCGACCTCGTCGTACGTGCCGTCGGTCGAACCGCCGATAGTGCCGTTGGAAGTGCTGATCGTGCCGTTCTCGGCCTTCTCGTGCTTGTAAACGAGCGCGAGATTGACGTTCTTGAATGCCTCGTACTGGATGCCGCCGTTGAAGTACTGATCCTTCAGATCCGGCAGCGTGTCCTTGTGCGGCTTGACCCAGTCGTAGCGGGCGAACAGGCTGACCTTCTGAAGCGGGGTGACGGCGCCGAACACCGACCAGCCATCGGCCTTGTCCGCGATCGGCGAGTTGACCTGCGTCCAGTTTTTGGCCGAGAAGTATTCGCCGCCGACGGTGAACAGCTTGTCCTTGTAAGCCGCCAAAGCGTCGAACCGGCTGGCGGTGTGATAGACCGCCGCGCCGCCGTCGACGTCCTTGCCAAGCTTGCCCGTATAGCCGCCGATGGCGACGTTGAAGCCTTTGTACTTCGCTGAAATGCGGCCTTCGAAGTCGAAAGTGTTGGTCAACTGCGGGTTGCGATAGCCGCCGCCGTCGACCGCCGAGATCTGATAGCTGATGATACCGCCGGCGAGATCGCCGAGCACGTGCACCCCCCAGTCGGCCGAAGTGCCGAACTTGGTGCGGTCGATCATTACGTTCTCGACGTAGCGGTAGCCGTAAATACCTTCGACATACGGCACCCAGGGCAGATCTGCGGAGCCGAGGCGCACGGCGAACGCGGGTGAAAGCTTCGCCTGGAGGTAGGCCTTCTTGACGTAAAGCGCCTGGCCGGTTCCGGCGATTTGGCTGACGTCGGTGGTCAGGTTGGCCGAGAGCACGCTGTTGAACTTGTGATCGACGCCCAGATAGAAGCGCTTGATGGTGAACGCGCCGTCGGACTCGGTTTTGGCACCGTTGACGTTGCGCTCGATCGAGCTGCCGTTGAAGTACATCCGGCCGCTGATGCGGGTGTCATTGGCCCAGGCGACCGGAAGGATCGCGTTCTTGGCATCCTTTTCGGCTCCCGCCGCCGCGGTCTGCGCGGATGAAGCGAGGGTCTGAGCCTGAGACGCGGTAGCTTGCGCCTGTGTCGCGGTGTTCTGCGCCAGCGACGCGCTCGACTGCGCTTGCGAGGCCTGAGCCTGAGTCATCGCCTGAGCCGCCTCGAGCTGATCGACATCCTGATGGAGCTCGTCGAGCTCATCAAGCTTGGCCTGGATTTCGGCCCACTGCGCCGCCGACAGCGTCACGCTGCCCGCGGCCTTGTGCGTCGCCTTCTTGTGAGTCGCCGGCTTCGCCTGCGCCTGAGTGGGCATCGCGACTCCGGCCAGCAGCACTGCGGCAAAGGCTACGCCCGAAACGGCCGAAAACATATTTCTCATGAAAGTCTCCTTGGACACGTCGTTCTTGCCCCTCCCGCAGGGCAGGCGTGACGCCTCTAGGAGCGCTGTGTGACAGGTATGTGTAACCCGTGATGTGCCAAACCGGGTGTCACGAAGCTGTCATGCAACCCTCTCAATAGGCCCCTGTATCGCCGGTCACGGAAGGCCCGCGAACGAGGAGGTTCATGTGAGACTCTCTATATTGGCAACATCCCTCGCGACGCTCGCGCTGGCGGCGTGCGGCAGCAACAACGGCGGCCGGGACGCGCAGGCGCACAGTGGCGAATCGACCGCTGCGGCAGGCCAGATCACCGGCGCGGGCTCCACATTCGTCTATCCGCTTCTGTCGGCCTGGTCGGCGGATTACAGCAATAACGGCGGCGTCGCGGTCAATTACCAGTCGATCGGCTCGGGCGGCGGCATCGCCCAGATCAAGGCCGGGACGGTCGATTTCGGCGCGACCGACAAGCCGCTCGAACCCAGGGACCTGTCAGCGGCCGGCCTCGCGCAATTCCCGGTGGCGATCGGCGGCATCGTTCCGGTGACCAACATCGGCGGCGTGGGGCCCGGACAGCTCAAGCTCACCGGGCCGATCCTGGCGGACATCTATGCGGGCAGGATCAAGAAGTGGAACGACCCGGCGATCGTCAAGATCAACGCCGGCGTTTCGCTCCCCGACGCGGCGATCACGGCGGTCCACCGCTCGGACGGTTCGGGCACGACCTACAACTTCACCCACTACCTCGGCCAGGTCAGCCCGGCCTGGAAGAGCGGCGCGGGCGAAGGCACCACGGTCAGCTGGACCGGGGGCGTCGGCGGCAAGGGCAACGAAGGCGTGGCCGGCTACGTCAAGCAGATCGCCAACTCGATCGGCTATGTCGAATACGCCTACGTCAAGCAGAACAACATGAATTACGCGCTGCTGCAGAACGCGGCGGGCAATTTCATCGCGCCGGGCGCCGCTTCGTTCCAGGCTGCCGCTGCGACCGCCGACTGGTCGAAGGCGCAGGACTTCGACCTGGTGATGACCAACGCGCCGGGCCCGCAGGCTTACCCGATCGCCGCGTCGACCTTCGTGCTGATGTACCGGCAGCCCAAGAACGCCGACGCATCCAGGGCTGCGCTCGGCTTCTTCAAATGGGCGCTCGAGAAGGGGCAGCCCCAGGCGCAAAGCCTCAATTACGTCCCGCTGCCGGGTGACCTCGTTAAGCGGATCGAAGATTACTGGGCCGCCAACATCAAATGATCGCCTTCCCGCCAATCCGCTCGTCGCGCCCGGACAGCGGCGGGCGGCGCGGCGATGCGCTGTTCGAACATGGCACCGCCGCCGCCGCCTTGCTGGTGCTCATCCTGCTCTGCGGCATCTTCCTTTCGATGGCGTGGGGCGGGCGGCTGGCGTTCCAAACTTTCGGCCTGCACTTTCTCACCAGCAGCACGTGGGACGCGGTCAACGGCCAGTTCGGCGCGCTGGTGCCGATATACGGCACGATGGCGAGCTCGGCGATCGCGCTGGTCATCGCCGTGCCGGTCAGCATCGGCATCGCGCTATTCCTGACCGACATCGCCCCGCGGTGGATGCGTGGCCCCGTCGGGACGGCCATCGAGCTGCTCGCGGCCATCCCGAGCATCATTTACGGCATGTGGGGCCTGTTCGTGTTCGCGCCGTTCCTGGCACGGCACATCGAGCCGTGGGTCAGCGGCCATCTGGGCCAGTGGCCGATCCTGGGCCCGCTCTTCACCGGGCCGCCGATCGGCATCGGCCTGCTGCCCGCCGGCATCGTCCTCGGCATCATGATCATCCCATTCGTCGCTTCCGTGGCGCGCGACGTATTCGGCGCCGTGCCACCCGGTATTCGCGAGGCGGCGGTCTCGCTCGGCGCGACGCGCTGGGAGCTGCTCAGCCGCGTGACGCTGCCTTACACGCGCTCGGCTGTAAGCGGCGCGGTGTTCCTCGGGCTCGGCCGCGCGCTCGGCGAGACGATGGCGGTCACCTTCGTGATCGGCAATTCCCACGATCTCAACCCCTCGCTGCTGATGCCCGGCAATTCGATCGCCGCCGCGCTCGCCAACGAATTCACCGAGGCGGACACCGATCTCTACCGCTCCTCGCTTATCGCACTGGCGCTGCTGCTGTTCGTGGTGACCTTCATCATCCTCTCGATGGCCAAGCTCATGCTGCTGAGGCTCGAGCGGATTTCGGGGAAGTCGAACTCATGAATGCAGTCGTCCTGCGCCGCCGCGCCATCGATCTTATCGCTCTCGTGCTGGCGACGGCCGCGACGCTGTTCGGGCTCGTGTGCCTGGTGTGGATTCTTTTCACGACGGTCTGGGAAGGGGCCGCGGCTGTCACTCCCGCCCTGTTCACCCAAATGACGCCACCACCCGGGAGCGACGGCGGCCTCCTGAACGCGCTTTATGGCAGCGCGGTGATGATCGCTCTTGCGGTAGCCATGGGGACGCCGATCGGAATCGCTGCGGGAACCTACCTCGCGGAGCACGGCCGCCATACGAAGCTCGCCGCGACAGTGCGCTTCATCAACGACATTCTCCTCAGCGCGCCGTCGATCGTCGTCGGCCTGTTCGTGTACGAGATCGCCGTCCGCACGGTCGGCCATTTCTCCGGTTATGCCGGGGCCATCGCGCTGGCGATCATCCTGCTGCCGATCGTCGTCCGCACGAGCGAGGAATCGCTTCGCCTGGTGCCGAACCAGATGCGCGAGGCGGCTTTCGCACTCGGCCTCCCGCGCTGGAAGCTGACTGTGCAGATCATCTACAAGGGGGCAATGACCGGGCTGGTAACCGGCACTTTGCTCGCGATCGCGCGGATCAGCGGGGAGACGGCGCCGCTGCTGTTCACCGCGCTCAACAACCAGTTCTGGAACGCCGATCTGGCCCGGCCGATGGCGAACATTCCGGTCATTCTCTACCAGTACGCGATGAGCCCATACGACAACTGGGTCCAACTTGCCTGGGCCGGCGCGCTCATCCTGACGCTGTTCGTCCTGGCGCTGAACCTTGGCGTGCGCCTGCTGGCCAAGAAGGTCCTTTCCCGATGAACGATGTTTCCGCTTCACTACCGATCGTGGATCGGGCGGCCGTGGTCGCCGAGCCGCCATCGGAACGGCCGATCAAGATCGCCGTCCGCAACCTCGATTTCCACTACGGCAAGGTCCACGCGCTGAAGAGCGTCAACCTGCCGATTGCCGAGCGCCAGGTCACCGCGATCATCGGTCCTTCAGGCTGTGGCAAGTCCACGCTGCTTCGGGCGCTGAACCGGATTTACGAGCTGTACCCCGATCAGCACGCGACGGGCGAAATCGCTGTCGATGGCGAGAACATCCTCGCCAAGGGCTACAGCCTCAGTCGTCTGCGCCGCCGCGTCGGCATGGTGTTCCAGAAGCCGACCCCATTCGCGACCTCGATCCGCAACAACGTCGGCTTCGCGCTCAAGTTCTACGAGAAGCTCGGCCGCGCCGATATGGACGAGCGGATCGAAAGCGCGTTGCGCCAGGCGGCGCTGTGGGACGAGGTCAAGGACCGGCTCAACGCCAGCGCGCTGTCGCTCTCGGGCGGCCAGCAGCAGCGCCTGTGCATCGCCCGCACGATCGCCATCCGGCCCGAGATCATCCTGCTCGACGAGCCGACTTCGGCGCTCGATCCGATCGCGACGGCGAAGATCGAGGAACTCGTCCACGAGCTCTCGCAGAGCTTCACGATCGTCATCGTCACTCACAACATGCAGCAGGCGGGCCGCGTCTCCGAGCAGACGGCGTTCTTCCACCTCGGCGAATTGATCGAGTTCGGCCCGACCTCGCGGATCTTCACCAATCCGATCGAGAACCGCACCAAGGACTACATCACCGGCCGCTACGGCTGAGGAGGCAAGAATGGCGGCCAACGGCCACACTCTCAAGGCGTTCGACGAGGAACTCGAGGATCTGCGCTCCGCAGTCGCCGAGATGGGCAGGCTGGCGCGGCTTGCGATTCGCGATTCGATGCAGGCGCTGACCACGCGCGACACCGAGCTGGCCGCGACGGTTGTCGAGCGCGATCGCCATATCGACGGGCTGGAAAGCGAAGTCGAACGCCGCGCGATCAGCATCATGGCGCTGCGCGCGCCGCTGGCGAACGACTTGCGCGAGGTCGTCGCCGCCCTCAAGATTTCCGGCGTGGTCGAACGCATCGGCGACTACGCAAAGAATATCGCCAAGCGTGTGCCCGGCATCGAAAACACGAAGATTGCGCCGCTTTCGCTGCTGCCGGAGATGGCGGACGCTGCGGCGAGCATGGTGGCCGACGCGCTCGATGCCTTTGCCGCGAGGGACGGGGCGAAAGCGGCGATGGTCCTCGAGCGGGATCAGGTGGTCGATAACTTCTACAACAGCATCTTCCGCGCGCTGCTGACGTTCATGATGGAAAACCCGCACAACATCACGCCGGCGGCCCATCTGCTGTTCATCGCCAAGCATCTCGAGCGGATCGGCGATCACGCGACGAATATCGCCGAGATGGTCTATTTCGCCGAGACCGGCGAGCATTTGCCGGACCGGGCGCGGGGCACAGAGCCGGGGGCGGCGTTCGCCGGCTAGGTTCCGCCACAAACGAGAACGGCCGGCCGCCGAAGCGACCGGCCGCCCGTTTTGGTCAAACGCGCTTACTGAGCGGTCGAGGTCGACGTCACCGTGGTGCTGTCGGCAGTCGTCGCCGCGGCGTCGGCCGAAGCGGCCGAAGTGGCGTCGGCCGGGGCAGCCGTAGCGGCGTCCGTGGTAGCCATCGCCGGAGCGGCTTCGGTGGTTTCGGTGGTGGCGGTGGATTCGTCGCTCTTGCTGCAGGCGGCCAGGCCGCTGATCAGCATGGCAGCCGAAAGTCCGATAACGAGCTTACGCATAGTAACTCCCCTAAGGAACCCTTGCGCCACTGTGGCGCGGGCGGACAATTAGACCAAATTGTGGCGCGCTCAAAGCAATTTGATGGCAATCA
>Ga0207705_10004828_pt1 | contig 10147 bp, 5 predicted proteins | sample KBSC13metaG_FD_184314 | JGI IMG/M metagenome (GOLD analysis project Ga0207705, IMG submission 184314) | Corn rhizosphere microbial communities from Kellogg Biological Station, Michigan, USA - KBS C1-3 metaG (SPAdes) (version 2) | ecosystem: Host-associated > Plants > Roots > Rhizosphere > Soil ...
AGACCATATACGTGAAGCGGGAAGATCGCCGTCTCGGATTTGGGCCGCGTCACGTATATGGTCTGCACGTCGGGAGCCTCGATCCGGACCGCGACCCTCTCGAAGGATCCGACAAAGCTCACCTGCTCCACCACGCCGTCACAGAGCTTGTGGTACGGCTGGCTGAGGTTCTCGGCACGCCGGAGGAATACATCCTCCGGTCTGAAAACCATCTTTACCGATTCACCGTCGCGCGCTCGTACGTCTTTGTCCATATCAAGCTCGACGCCGCATTCGGCGACGAACTTCCTATCCTTGACCTTTCCGGACATCAGGTTCGCTGAGCCGAGGAATGTCGCAACGTGCTCGGTCTTTGGATTGTTGTAAACCTCAAAGGGCGTACCGATCTGATCGATGCGGCCCTTATTGAGTACGGCAACGCGGTCGGCGAGCTCAAGGGCCTCCTCCTGATCGTGGGTGATAAAGATGGACGGTACTTTGATCTGCTTTAGGAGTTCGCGGATCTCTCGCCGAAGTCGAGTGCGGATCTGTGCGTCGAGTGCTCCAAAGGGCTCGTCAAATAGCAGTACCTCGGGGTTATACGCAAGCGCACGGGCTATCGCGACACGCTGCTGCTGACCGCCGGAGAGCTGCGAGGGGTACTTTTTTCGGTGCTCCTCGAGGTGAACGAGCGTGATCAGCTCATCCACCTTTGCCTTGATAATGTTTTTGGTCGTCCCGCGGATCTTGAGGCCGTAAGCGATGTTTTTCTCCACCGTCATTTTTGGGAAGAGTGCATAGGACTGAAAGATCACGCCCGTACCGCGCTCTCTCGCCGGCGTATCGGTGACGTTGCGCCCGTGCAGAACGACCATCCCTGAGTCCTGCATTTCAAGACCTGCAATGATGCGGAGTATCGTTGTTTTGCCGCTGCCGGAAGCGCCGAGTAAGACCACGATCTCGTCCTGGTCCACAGAGAAGTTGATCTTCTCTAGTACGGCAGATCCGCCAAAGCGCTTGGAGAGGTCGACGACCGTGACCGCCGCCTTGCCGAAATCCATCGGCGTGATGTGAATGTCCGACGGGTTATACATCAGTCGGTCTCCAGCCAGTCGCGTGCAAAATACAACACGCTGAATATCGTGAAGGAGAAGATCGCCAGCACGATCGCTATCGCATTCGCCGCCTCGACCTGTCCCTCGTTGAACTTGGCAAAGATATACAGCGGGGCCGTTTGCGTACGGCTCGCGAGATTTCCTGAGACCAGGATCGTCGACCCGAATTCACCCACAGCACGAGCGAACGTCAGCAACGCTCCACCGAGCAGAGCACCGCGCAAACTAGGCAGCGTCACATACCAGAAGGTTTGCCACCGGCTCGCTCCCATTGTCGCCGACGCCTCCTCGAGCGATGCACTCATCGTGTCAAAGACCGGTTTTATAACGCCGAAAGCGAGCGGGAAAGTGACAAAGATGTTCGCTAGGATGATCGCGTACGCCGTGAACATCACGTGCGGGACATTCTCCCCGCCAAAGATGCGCGATAGCGTACCGTAAGGTCCCCACAAGAGCAGCAGCGCAAAGCCCGCAACGGCCGTCGGGATCGCCGTCGGGAGCGAGATGGTCACGATGATCGCGTTGCGTCCCCAGAAGTTGTACTTCGACAGTACGTACGCCGCAAAGAGGCCGAATACGACGTTGAAGGCCGTCGCCCAAAAGCTCGTGGCGAGCGAGAGCTTCATGGCAAAGATAGCTTCCGGTGCTTTGAGCGCCCGCCAAAACGTACCGAGCCCATTCGAGGTGCCAAAGATAAAGATCGAGGCCAGCGGCAGCAGTACCAAAGGCAGCATCACAAGCACCATCAGCGTGACGCTGAATGGCTTTACGGCATCAAATCCGCGGACGTGCTTGACGCCTGATGGCTGTCCTTCCGTGGGCATTAACGCTTGTTCTGCACCTGCTGCTGGAAAACGCCCTGGATGACATCCGGGTATGCCTTGTCCCAACCCCCGAATAGGTCCACAGTGAACGGCAGCTGTATTTGGACGAACTCGGGCTTGCCCTGATTCAGTGAATCATTGGTAACCGAGCGGAAGTAGTACTTAACGAAGGACTTCTGAGCCTCTTCGCTCCAGAGGTAGTCGATGAAGGCCTGTACGACCGGCCGCTTGGCATCCGTCATATTGCGATCGATCATCACGACCGGATGCTCGCTGTAGATGGTCGACTTTGGCACGATCATATCGATCTCGGCACCGGCCTGCTTCATCATCAGTCCCTCAAGCTCATAGGTAACAAGCGCATCTCCGTAGCCGGTCTCGAACTGAGTTCTGGCCTCACGAGCAGAACCCGGTGTGGAGATTACATTACCCCAGACTGCCTTTAGCGTATTGAGGGCCCGCACGGGATCTTGCCTGCCCATCTCCGCCTCGCTCTTCTTGAGCTCCGAGCCATAGATCGCGAGCAGCGACCACTGAGCTCCGCCCGAGCTTACCGGATCCGGATGAATTACCTTGATGCCCGGACGGCCCAGATCGGCAAAGTCCTGAATGTGCTGGGGATTGCCCTTGCGAACGAGGATCACAAAGGGCGTCTTGTTGATGATCCCTTTCTGCGGCCACTGGTGCCAATCGGTCGTCGTTGCCTTGCCGTCGCGCAGCCGCTCGGCGTCTCGGTCGATAGACAGTATCGCGACATCTGCGGGCGTGCCTTGCAGGATCTGGTTCGTCACCGTTTCGCTGCCGGCAAAGGATGCGACAAAGTCGACGTCCGTTCCATGCTCCGCTCTCCACTTGGCCTTGAAGGCAGGGAAGATCTCCTTCTCCATCACCTCTTTCATGATCGAGAACCCGTAGAGGGTGATCGTCTGCTTCTCTGACGTGTCCGCAGGTGCGCTTGGCAGACATGCAGATGAGATGAGGACCGCCAGGACGGCTACCGTTAGGCTTATAAAACGGAGAACTTTCATTTGACCCTCAAAGTGCAAAGAGGCCGTGAAGTCCACTTCACGGCCTCTCAGCGTAAATGTCCTTCTTCGCACTTGCCTGCGAGGTTAGCTGCCGGGCTCGAAGCGAAGAATCTTCGTCTCAGTGAGATTAGCCCCTGTCCCGTTGTCCCGGGACGCGTGGTTCCCCCGCTCCCGGCTAGCCGGGATTCGGCGTTTTATTGTGCAGTTAGTGTATCGGAACGCCTCCAAGGGGCGCAATAGAAGATGCAAACAGGGCGACAGCACGGGCAGGACGTCTTATGGAGCAGACGAAAGCCTTGCTATCGCGCCGAGCTCGTTTGCATCCTTACCTGGGTACTCGCACGCGCAACGCCGATGGAACGATCTCGTACACCGCCGGCAGCCGGCCCGGAAGTTCGCCGTCAGTCTCAATGAAGATCTCCTCGGACGGATCCGCCGGGGAGACCTCGATGCGGCGGGCAGTGGTCATTTTTACCTCATCCAGTGAGGCGAGGGTGCCGCGGTAAAGAGCAGGGGCCTTTAGGATGATGCGTGCGGTGGTAAGGTCGCTGATGTTGATCACGTCCAGGAGCCCGTCGTTGAGTTTCGCCTCAGGAGCGATCATCATGCCGCCACCAAAGAACCGCGCGTTTGCGACGCAAAACGCGATGGTCCTCAGCTGATGCTCGTCCCCGTCGTCGAACCGCACGCGAAGCGTGGAGCCCTCAAGATTCACGATCTCCTGCAGTGTCGATGTCGCAAAATTCGCCTGCCCACGCAGTTTGTTTACGGGAAGCCAGTCAAACACCTTTGCAGACTTAACTCGCTTGATGACCTCGGCAGCCAAACCTGCCGACGAGACGTTTACAAAATAGCGGCTGACCTCGGTGCCGCTGTGATCGTGAAAGGTCACGCGTCCTACATCGATCCGCTTAGTGACACCGTCCCTGAGGGCCGCCGCCGCGTCCCGGTCACCATGCGGCATCTCCAGGCTACGCCGGAAATCTCCGCCGGTACCGGACGGGAATACGCCGAGCTCCACATCCTCACCCGACCTCATGATGCCGTTCACGACCTCGTTGATCGTCCCGTCTCCGCCGCACGCGATGATGAATGTTCTCCCGCCGCGTGCCGCTCTCTCCGCGATCACCGCCCCATCGCCCGGTGCTTTGGTAAAGGCCACGGCGAATGGTCCAAAATGAGCGCGCAGGTCTGCGGCCACGCCCGCCCACTTCTCTCGTGTAGAGCCGGAGGCGGACTTTGGATTGACGATCACCAGCGGCAGGGAAGTGTCTCTTTGAATTTCCTGGTCCAAGCTATTTCCTATTCGCCGACATGAAGGCCTCGATCTCGCTTATCTTGCGCGGCAGGGCGGCCGTCATCCATCGGACGCCCGTATCGGTCACCAGCATATCGTCCTCGATACGCACGCCGATATTCTTATACTTCTCAAAGGCTTGGCGGACCCTTTCCTTGAACGCCCGGTTCTCAGGCGTGTCGGGCAGATGATCAAGGGCATCGGCGCGCACGTATATGCCCGGTTCATTGGTGAAGGTCATTCCGGGAGCCAGCGTCCAGCCCGTACTGACATCGTGTACATTCATTCCCAGCCAGTGACCGTAGTCGTGCATATAAAAGATCTGATATTGCAGAGAGTCCTTGTCGGTGATCAGTCCCAGCCTGTACAGGCCGTCCTTGATCACAGTCTCCGCAGCCGAGCTCAGCTCGAGCACACTGACGCCGGGCTTGGCCGTGCGGGCGACCGCCTCCTGAGCATCGTAAACGATCTGATAGATCTCGGCTTGCTCCTTGCTAAACTTGCCGCTCACCGGGAATGTTCGCGTCACGTCCGCAGAGTAATGATCGTACTCGGCTCCCACGTCCATTAAGCAGAGAGCATTCTTTTCCACCGGACCTTGTGGTTCCTCGTAATGGAGGGTGGTCGCGTTTGGTCCGCAGCCGACGATCGACGGGTACCCCCAGAAGTCGGCATTGCGCCTGCGAAATGTGTACTCCACTTCAGCCTGGAGCTCGTATTCCATTTTCGCAGCTGCCGAAGCGAGCCAGGCACGCTCATGGGCCTCAGTGCTGATATCGATGGCGTGCTGAAGCATCTGCTGCTCGTAAGGTGATTTTACTTGCCTGAGCGAGGCGAAGATCGGGTAAGGGTCCTCGACCTTGTACCCTGATAACTGCTTCACCAACAGATTCTCACGCCTGTATTCGCGTTCACCTTTTGGATCATCCTCATTCTCCGGCAGTTGCTGCAGGACATATATGACCACGTAGCCGCTCGCAGCTCTTTGCTGAATGGTCTTGAAGTATGGTGCCCAGGAGCCGGCCTCGCGAATGTCCTTGAGGCCGGAGATGGCTGCAGCCTCGCCGTCGGTGTACATGTGGCCGTTCCAGGTCTCAGTTGCCGGGTCCGGCTTAGGGAGGAAGACGAACTCGCTGACCTTCCCCAACCTTTTGCTCAAGACGAGGATCGATCCTTTCTGCTTCAGGTTTGTCAGGTAGTAGAAATTGTTCTCCTGACGAAAGGCGTAATCGACGTCATTCGTATAGATCTTCGGCTCAGCGGCGAGCAGGATCATCAGGCTGTTGTCCGCCATCTTGGCCTCGACGGCCGCACGCCGCCTGGCAAGCTCAGCATGCCGCTCCGCATCGCTAAAGTGAGGTGCAGGCGGCGGGACGAACATCGACGATTGCGCCTGGCTCGACGAGAAGACAAGCAAAAGCGTAGCCGCAGCTATTACCACCTTCCTCAACGTTTGACCTCCACCGGCGTATCCACGTAGCTATTATTCCCAAAATAGTCACCTGCCCAAACGCGCACGACATAGCTGCCGGGCTCCAGCGTCGTCGTGTCGAAGGCTCCCTCCGAGTAATCATCGCCCTCGACATGGTTTGTCACGATGTAATCGAAGATAGTGTCACCGGTCGCTCCGGACTTGCTGCCCTTGGCGTATACGAAGGGGACAGCTCCCCCGCGCGGAGTGCGGTCAAAGCGGATGTTCCATTCGATATCAGACAACGGTGTTCTATCCGACCGAAGTAGTTGATAACCGGCCTGGTACAGACCAAGCTTACGGCGAGCTATGTTGCCGTCCACCTGATCGTAGGCTTGCATCACGACCCGCACCCTGCCGGAGAGCGTCGTCTTGCCGCTCGTGGACGGGATCTCGGTCTCACCGGAGTAGAACCTGACCGCCTCTATGACCGGCGGCTTTGTATCTGTAACGCCGGGCAGCACGAGTGCGTCAAGTGCGTTCATTTCCGAGCCCGGGCGCCCGGCGATGAGGTGTACGTGATTCATCGCGTTAAGCGTGCCGATCGGCTCACCGGCCTTGAACGCGGACCCTCGCGGCACCCGCACGTCGGTCAGCTTTCCGGAACTGTCGGTGGTGAACTCAAAGCGTCCATCATTAAAGGGCTTGCCATTCTGATCGCGCCCGAGCCGAATATGGATGTAGCCCATGGTCGGCATGCGGAGCAGTTCGCGTAAACTGCCAAAATTCTCGGCCCCCAGCGGACTCAACACCTTTTCGTCCCGTACAAATCTCGCCACCTCGCCATATCCGCCGGCTATGTCGAGACCATTGTGAAAATGCAGATCTGGTCGTTGTACAGTCGTATCGCCGCGAATCTCTCCGAGTGTCCCGGCGATCTCCCGTTTCGCCTCGGGTGGATCGTACGGCCAGCGGGCGGGAGCCGCCTTCCGAAACTCTTCCGCCGTCCCGCGCAGTGCCAGGATCTGTTCCTTGCTGATCTCGGTTGCTTTATCAGGTGCCAACCGTCGTATGAGACGGTTATTGCTGTCGGCGATCAGCAGGGAACCGTCAGCGTCCACGGCCAGACCTGACGGTGCGTTGAATCGTGCCTTCCCCGCGGGCCCGTCGGAGAGGCCGCGAGAAGCGGCGGAGAGAGTCCGCACCATTGGGAAGATGCCGCCGATCTCTCGAATGGCGTCACCATCCGCGATGTAGGCTGTGCCATTCGGACCTACGGTGATCGCTGTCGGCTCCACAAACCCAGCCTGTAACGGCCCGCCGTCCTTGAGGTCACTATCGCCCGTGCCTGCCAGCGTCCATACGACGCCGTTCGGCTCGATGACACGGATCCGGCGGTTGCCCGTGTCGGCCACAAGCACCTTATCCTCCCAAACAGCGACGCCGCAGGGAGTGTCGAATTTCGCGTTCACTCCGGCCGAGTCTGCGAACCCGCGCGTGCTGCCTGCGAGCGTCGACACCTCACCATTAGCGATCACCCTGATCCTATCGTTATAAGTGTCGGCAACGAAGATCCGGCCGTCAGGAGCAACAGCGATCCCCATGGGTCCGTTGAACAGAGCTTCACGAACGTCTCCATCTCTGAAGCCCCGCGGGGCGACAACCGGACCTGCGGAGTCATCATTCGGGAATTCGTCCAAGGACTGGACGACGACCCGGTTGGCACCTGTATCCGCCACCGCGATCTTGCCTTCCGGGGTAAAAGCTATAGCCGATGGTGTATGCAGCCCCTGAGCAGCTATATCTGACCGTCCGCCGTGTATACGCCGAATATTCCCCCTCTGACCATCTGAGACGTATACATCACTATCCTTAACAGCAATTCCAAACGTCTCGCCAAATTCGCCGTCCGCACCCGCGACAGTGGACGCGAACCGCAGCGTCTTGTCCTTTTCAGCAGTGCGCGAGCAGCCGAATATCAGTATCGCGAGGCAGAGGAGCGGTATCAGGTGTATGCGGGGCATCGATCGGCTCTGACTAATATACGGTGTGCGACTGTTGAAAGCGATGGCTGAAACAAACCTCTGCAACCATTCGTAGATGAGAGTTATCTGATTCTCTCTTACGCAACGTTGGCAAAGGTCCCTATGCACAAGTATTCGTTTGGTCACCGGCTTGGTGCCGGTGCATTGGCACTCCTGTTTCTCGCCTCGGGCTTCGTACGAAACGCTCCGGCGGCTTTCTTTCTCGAGGATCAAAAGCTCCCGCCGGTCAATTGGGTCCGCAGCCGGAATATCGATGTAAAGCATGTCGACATAGATATAAGTTTCGACTGGGACAAGGAGCAGGCAATGGGCTCCACCGTGGTGACGCTCGCACCCTTTTCAGACACGAGCCACATCCAACTGGACGCGGCGATGATGACGATCAACGGCGTTTCCCTGGCGGGCGGAGCACCACTCAAGTTCGCGTATGACGTCAAGAAGGACAATGACAACCTGGACATCGATCTGGGCCGGGTGTACCGAGGCGGTGAGGAGGTGAGGGTCAAGGTCGATTACGCGACCAACTACGTCAACAAAGCCGAGGGCGACACTGCGATCGGCGGCTTCGGACGCGGCATACGCTTCATCAAGCCGACCGCACTCGATCCTAACAAACCGCGTCAGATATGGTCGCAGGGTGAGAGCGAGTTCAACAGGTATTGGTTCCCGTCTTATGATTCGCCGAACGACTTTCGTACGCAGGACCTTCGGGCAACTGTCAAAAAGCCATTCTTCGTGGTCTCTAACGGCAAGCTCGTTGACACTAAGGACAACGGCGATACACGCACGTTCCACTGGGTGATGGACCAGCCCTTTGCCAATTATCTCTCGTCGATAGTTGTGATGGAGACAACGCCTGTAGAGCAAAAGTTCGAGGACGTGCCCGTCTACAACTACGGCTATCCGAACGAGGCAAAAGAGGTCGCCCTCACCACCAAGAATCTACCGGCAACGATCGCATTCTTCTCCGAGATCACGGGAGTCAAATATCAATATCCAAAGTACTCTCAGGCCTTTGTTGAGGATTTCGGCGGCGGAATGGAGAACATTTCCGCGACGACGCAGATCGAGGAGATGATCCACGACGAGCGCGAGCTGCTGGACACAGATAGTGAGTCGCTGCAATCTCACGAGCTCGGACATCAGTGGTTCGGGGATTACGTCACGTGCCGCGACTGGGGCCAGATCTGGCTCAACGAGAGCTTCGCGACCTACATGCAGGCCATGTGGGACGAGAGATTCAAAGGCCACGACGAATTTCTCTATACCGACGTTCGGCCGAACCACGATCAGGTCATCGGCACATGGAACTCAGGCAACCGGCGACCCATCGTCACCAAGTACTATGCAGATAAGGACGCGATGTTCGACAACTATGCGTACCCCGGCGGCGGCTCGGTTCTGCATATGCTGCGGAAGGAACTCGGCGACAAGCTCTTCTTCGCATCACTCCACAAATACCTAAGCGACAACGCCCATCAACCCGTCTCGACCGAGGACCTTCGAATAGCCATTGAGGAGACGACGGGGCAGTCTATGGACTGGTTCTTTGACCAGTGGCTTTATCGCATGGGCCACCCGATCTTTGAGGTTACGCAAAACTACGACGATGCTTCAAAGAAGCTCACGCTCAACGTCAAGCAGACCCAAAAGGTGGACATTACCAACGAATATCCTCAGACGCAGTGGTTCCAGGGCTCCGTGGATGTGAACGTCGACAACACGATCCAGCGGGTCTGGCTCAAACCGCAGGAGACGAATACATTTACATTCGACTCAGCGGTCAAGCCGCGGCTCGTGAACTTTGATAACGAGGGCACATGGCTGAAGGAGATGAAGTTCGACAAATCTACGGACGATCTCCTCTACCAGATGGTTAATGACAAAGATGTCCTGGGACGTCGCTGGGCCATGGGCGAATTGCAGACACGGGCATCCGCGGGGACGGACCGCGACCGTATCCTCGCAGCCCTGAGTGCTGCATCTGAAAAGGACACGTTTTGGCGCCTTCGCCGGGCAGCATTCTCGCTGGTATCGGCGATCGTTTCGCCGGATCCGCCGCGCGGCCAGCAGCGGGCCGCAGTGAAACTCGATCCGGCTACCGAGGCCCTCACGATGCGGCTGACCAAAGACCCACAGTCGCTCATTCGCGCGGACGCCATCCGACTGCTGGGAGAAACTCAGGACGCGAAGTACGTCCCGACGTACCTGACCACCATCAACGACCGCAGCTATGGTGTCATCGACGAGTCGGCTCAAGCTCTGGCGCTTACAAAGGATGCCCGTGCCTACGACGCCTTGACCAAACTTGTGAATACGCCGTCGTGGCACGGCAGGATCGCTAACGCGGGACTCAACGGCCTTGCGACGCTCGGCGATAAGCGGTCTCTCGACGTCGGATTAAAGGCCGCCGCAGATACAAACTTGCTTCTGCGTGTGCGCCGGAAC
>Ga0207705_10004829_pt1 | contig 10145 bp, 12 predicted proteins | sample KBSC13metaG_FD_184314 | JGI IMG/M metagenome (GOLD analysis project Ga0207705, IMG submission 184314) | Corn rhizosphere microbial communities from Kellogg Biological Station, Michigan, USA - KBS C1-3 metaG (SPAdes) (version 2) | ecosystem: Host-associated > Plants > Roots > Rhizosphere > Soil ...
ATCAATAAACCCGCTTCTTCGGCTCTATGTACTCGGCGTCGTCGGTGAGCGTGTATTCGTGGACCGGGCGATAGTCGATCTTGACACCGCCGCCGGCGCCCCCCCAGCCTTCGAACCACGCAGCGGTGTGTTTCATCCAGTTGGCGTCGTCGCGATCGGGGAAGTCCTCGTGGGCGTGGGCTCCACGGGATTCCTTGCGATTGTGCGCGCAGTTCATCGTCACGATGGCTTGCGCGATCAGGTTGTCCAGCTCGAGCGTCTCGACGAGGTCGCTGTTCCAGATCAGCGAGCGGTCGGTGACCGAGATGTCGTGCATCGAGGCGTAGATCTCGGCGAGCTTCTGCACGCCCTCGGCCATCACCTCGTCGGTGCGGAACACCGCCGCGTGCTCGCTCATCGCGCGCTGCATGCTGGTGCGGATCGCGGCGGTCGGCGTGCCGCCCTTGGCCTGACGGAAGTGATCGAGCCGGCCGAGCGCGAAGTCGGCGCTGTCCTTGGGCAGCTCCTCGTGCGGGCTGTTGGGTTCGATCAGCTCCTTGAGCCGGTGCCCGGTGGCGCGGCCGAACACCACGAGATCGATCAGCGAGTTGGAGCCGAGGCGGTTGGCCCCGTGGACCGAAACGCACGCCGCCTCGCCGACCGCGAACAGGCCCGGCACCACCGTCTCGGGGTTGCCGCCCGCCACCGTCATCACCTCGCCGTGATAATTCGTCGGTATGCCGCCCATGTTGTAATGCACCGTCGGCGTGACCGGAAGCGGCTGCCGCGTCAGGTCCACTCCGGCGAAGATCTTCCCGCTCTCGGTGATCCCCGGCAGCCGCTCGTGCAGAACCTTGGGATCGATGTGGTCGAGGTGCAGCCAGATGTGGTCCTTATGCGGCCCGACCCCGCGCCCCTCGCGAATTTCCAGCGCCATCGAGCGGCTGACGACGTCGCGGCTGGCGAGGTCCTTGGCGCTCGGCGCGTAGCGCTCCATGAAGCGCTCGCCCTCGGAGTTGGTCAGGTAGCCGCCCTCGCCCCGCGCGCCTTCGGTGATCAGCACGCCGGCGCCGTAGATACCGGTCGGGTGGAACTGGACGAACTCCATGTCCTGCAGCGGCAGGCCGGCACGCAGGGTCATCCCGCCGCCGTCGCCGGTGCAGGTGTGCGCGCTGGTGCAGGTGAAATACGTCCGACCGTATCCGCCGGTCGCCAGCACGACCGCGTGGGCCCGGAAGCGGTGGATCGAGCCGTCGTCGAGGCACAGCGCGATCACGCCGCGGCACTTGCCGTTCTCCATGATCAGGTCGATCGCGAAGTATTCGATGTAGAAATCGGCGTCGTACTTCAGGCTCTGCTGATAGAGCGCGTGGAGCATCGCGTGGCCGGTGCGGTCGGCCGCGGCGCAGGTGCGCTGGACCGGCGGACCGGCACCCATGTTCTGCATGTGGCCGCCGAACGGGCGCTGGTAGATCGTGCCGTTGTCGTTGCGGCTGAACGGCACGCCGGCGTGCTCGAGCTCGTAAACCGCGTGCGGCGCCTCGCGAACCATATATTCGATCGCGTCCTGGTCGCCGAGCCAGTCGGAGCCCTTGACGGTATCGTACATGTGCCACTGCCAGTGATCCGGCGTGTTGTTGCCGAGCGAGGCGGCGATGCCGCCTTGTGCCGCGACAGTGTGGCTGCGCGTCGGGAAGACCTTGGTGATGCACGCGGTCTTGAGCCCGGCTTCGGCGCTGCCCATCGTCGCGCGCAGGCCCGAACCGCCGGCGCCGACGACGACGACGTCGTATGAATGGTCGATGATCTGGTAAGCGGGTTGTGTCGTAGCCATCAGACGGCGATTCCTCCGAGCGCGGCCTTGAGGATGAAGAACAGGCCGAACGCCACGCCGGCCGCGGCGCCGAAGTTCACCAGCAGGAATGAAGCGAACTTGTTGCCATCATCGTGGACATAGTCGCCGATCATTTCAATCAGGCCGAGCCGCGCGTGCCAGAACAGGTTGACCACCAGCAGCGCCATCGCGACGGCTGGCACCGGGTGCCTGATCCACGCGCTGACCGAGCCGAAGCTGAGGTCCGGCAGCAGGACCAGCGAGATGGCCAGGAAGCTTACCAGCAGCAGGTTGCCGACCGCGGTGAAGCGCTGCTGCATCCAGCCTTCCTCGCCCTCGTGCGCCGGGCCGAGCCCGCGGACGCGTCCTAATTCGGTTCCATTGCCCATAGTTGCCGCCCTCAGAGGAAATGCACCGCGGCCCAGAAGGCGGCGGTAAGGAGAACGCCGATCACCGTCGTGGCGAGCGACCAGCGCTTGTTGGTGTGGATTTCATAGCCGGCCCCGGCATCGAGCACGAAGTGGCGCACGCCCGAGCACAAGTGGTTGAAGAACGCCCAGCTGATGCCGACGAGGATCACATAGCCGTACCAGGTGGTCGCCTGATGCTGGAACGTCGCGTAGCTTTCCTGCCCGCCCGCCAGCGCGCCGAGCCACCAGATCAAAATCGGCAGCGCGACGAACGCCATCCCGTCGCCGGTCACCCGGTGGAGGATCGAGACCAGCATGTGCGGCCCCCATTTCCAGTGCAGGCGCATGCCGTCGGTAAGATGCGGGGAAAGCGGGCGTTCGGCCATGAGGGGTCCGTTCGTTCGGTTGCGGCGCCTCCTTAGCGCAATGGTCATGCGGCGCAACAGCGGCTAGAACCGGCGACGATGCCAACTGTCCTTATCACCGGTTCGTCGCGCGGGATCGGGAAAGCAACCGCCGAAGCCTTGCGCGCCCGTGGCGCGGTGGTGATCGGCCATTCATCAAGGCCAAGCGAGGATGCGCAGACTATCGCCGCCGATTTCGCCGAGCCGCCCGCACCGCAGATGCTGTGGGAAGAAGCGCTGGACCGCGGGAACGGCACGATCGACGCCCTGATCAACAACGCCGGCCTGTTCGCCGCCGCGCCGCTCGACATGTCGGACATCGCCTGGCTCGACGCGTGGGAGGAGACGATGCGGATCAACCTCACCGCGGCCGCGCAACTCAGCCGTTTCGCCGTGCGCCACTGGCTCGGCGGCGGGCTTACGGGGCGGATCGTGCATATCGCCAGCCGCGCGGGCCATCGCGGCGATTCGCCCGATCACTGGCATTACGCGGCGTCCAAAGGCGCGATGCTGGCGCTGCACAAGACCATCGCCCGGGCTTACGCCTTCGAGGGCATCCTCAGCTTCGCGATAACACCGGGCTTCACCGATACCTCGATGGCCGGAGACTATCTCGCCACCCGCGGCGGCGCCGGACTGCTAGCCGATATCCCGCTCGGCCGGGTGGCAAACCCGAAGGAGATCGCCGCGCTGGCCGTGTTCTGCGCGCTCGACGCGCCGGCGAGCATGACCGGCGCGACCCTCGATGTTAATGGAGCCAGCTATGTTCGCTAGGTCGCTTCTCGCAACTGCCGTTCTCGCGGGTTGCGCAGGCGCGGCGCACGCACAGGCCGCCCCAAACGCGCAGGCGCAATGGGCGCAGCAATGCAAGGACTGGGATGCATGGGACAAGCCCGGCCCGCCGTTCCGCATCTGGAGCAACGCCTGGTACGTCGGCACATGCGGCATCTCGTCGATCCTGATCACCGGTAGCGCGGGCGATGTGCTGATCGACGGCGGCCCGGCGGACGCCGGCGACCTCGTCGCGGCGAACATCCGCAAGCTCGGGATCAAGCTGTCGGACGTCAGGATCCTGCTCCACACGCACGAGCATGACGATCACGTCGGCGGCCTCGCCCGGCTGAAGCAGTTGACCGGCGCCCGGCTTTTTGCCTCGGGCGAAGCGGCCAAAGTGCTCGAGAAAGGCGCGGCCGGCCCCGGCGATCCGCAATACGCCGACCACCGCACCTTCCCCGCAGTGCGCGTCGACAAAGTGCTCGACGGCACCTCCACCGTGACGCTCGGCGATCTGACGCTCAGGGCCTACGCCACGCCCGGCCACACGCCCGGCGCGTTGAGCTGGCAGTGGCAGAGCTGCGCGGGCGATGATTGCAAGACAATCGTCTATGCCGACAGCCTGACGCCGGTGAGCAGCGACAGCTATCGCTTTCGCGACCATCCCGAGGTCGTCTCCGCCTTCAACGCCAGCCTGAGCAAGGTCGGCTCGCTCAAGTGCGACATCCTGCTTTCGCCGCATCCCTCCGCCAGCGACATGCGCGGGCGGCTGCTGAACGGCAGCCTGCTCGGCACGACCGCGTGCTTCCAATACGCCGACGGCCTCAAGCAGAAGTTCGCCGCGCGCCTCGCGAAAGAGGACAATGGCGGATAGCTGGAAGCTGGTCGCGCACGCGCCGAAGCGGGTGGTCCAGGCGGCGCTACTGGCCCATGACGAGATCGACGAGTGGGACCCCGAGATCGTCGTATCGGGTCACGAGATCGCCGAGGATCGCCCGGACGACTGGCTGCTCGAAGCGTGGCTGCCGCGGCGGCCCGGCAAGGCGGATCGCGCGACAATCGCAGCGCTGTTCGAAAGCGAGCCACCCGCGCTGGCGGTCGAGAAAGTGCCGGAAACCGACTGGGTCACCGAAAGCCAGAAGGGCGTCGAGCCCATTCGCGCCGGACGGTTCTACATCCACACGCCCGATCACCCACCCAGCGGCGAGCGCGGTGTGATCGACTTCGCGATTCCCGCCAGCCAGGCGTTCGGCACCGGTCAGCACGCCACGACCGCGGGTTGCGTGGCGATGCTGAGCGCGATGAAGCGGCGCGGCGTTACCGCGCGCAACGTGGCCGACATCGGCACCGGCACCGGGCTGCTGGCGTTCGCCGCTCTGGCCCTGTGGCCGCGCGCGCATGCGGTGGCGAGCGATATCGATCCCGTCTGCGCGCCGGTCGTCGCCGAAAACGCGCGCCGCAACGGGTTGCGCATCGGTGCCCGGCCGGGCGAGCTGGCGGTGGCCATCGCCGCCGGTGTCGACGACCGGCTGCTGCGCGCGTGCGGGCCGTATGACTTGCTGATCGCCAACATCCTCGCCGGTCCATTGGTGGAGCTGGCCCCCGATTTCGCCGAGGCCGTGCCGCCGCGCGGCAACCTGCTGCTGGCGGGTCTGCTGACCACCCAGGAGAGCGCCGTCCGCGCCGCCTATCGCGCGGCCGGTTTCGCGTTCGCCGGGCGCATCCTCAACGGCGACTGGAGCATTCTATGGCTGCGCCGGCGCTTCGTTGGCTGAGCCGGTGGCTTGGCTGGCTTGCGCTGGGCCTGTTCGGCCTTGTCGCCGCCTTCGCGATCACCGGCTGGATCGGTAGTTCGATCCCGCGCAACGCCGGCTGGCGGGAGCCGGCCGCCAACGATCCCGACGCGGTGACGATCATGGTCGAGAGCAACGGCGTCCACACCGCGCTGGTTCTTCCGCTGGTCACGCGCGAGCGGGACTGGCGGTCGATCTTTCCCGACAGCGACGTTGCGGCGCCGAGCCCTGACTACACGCATATCGCGATCAGCTGGGGCGAGAAGCAGGTGTTTCTGCATACGCCGACCTGGTGGGACCTGCGGCCGTGGACCGTACTGCGAATCGTCGGCATCGGCGGCGACGGGGTGCTCCACGTCGCGCACTACATCCGTCCTGCGCCAGCCGACGATATCCGCCCGCTGCGTATGACACATGCGCAATACGCCCTCCTTGTCGCGGCGATCGACCGTTCCCTGCCCAAACGCCCCCGCGTCCGCTATCCCGGTTACGGCATGCAGGACACGTTTTACGATGCCCCCGGCCACTACACGGTGCGCAACACGTGCAACCAGTGGACCGGCAACATGCTCGGCGCGGCCGGCGTCAAGATCGGCTGGTGGACACCGTTCGCCGGCGGGGTGATGAAATGGGTACCACCCCTCGGCAGGTGACTCGCGCTACAAAACGTGCATGGTAGCGCTACCGAGGGGAGGACTCGCCATGCCCGACACCACCGATTTCACCCGCCGCAAGGTGCTCCACGCCGCCGCCGCGGCGCCCTTGGCGCTGGGCGCCGCGCGCGCGTTCGGCCAGCAGGCGCATGGAACCCCGCTCGCTGGCGATTTCCAGTTGCCGGACTTGCCGGCTCAGAAGCTGCGCTGGGCCATCGTCGGCCTCGGCAATTTCGCGGTCGGCGAGGCGATACCGGGCTTCATCGATTCCCAGCACGCGCGGATGACCGCGTTTGTTTCCGGCAGCCCCGACAAGCAGAAAGACCTCGGCGCGCGGTTCGGCGTCAGCCGGTTCTACAATTACCAGAACTTCGACAGCATCGCCCAGGACCCGGAGATCGATTGCGTCTACATCATCCTGCCGGTCGGCCTGCACGCCGAGTACACCATCCGCGCGCTCAAGGCCGGCAAGCACGTCCTCACCGAAAAGCCGATGGCCAGCACCAGCGCCGAGTGCGAGGCGATGATCGCCGAGGCGAAACGGGCCAACCGCCAGCTCGGCGTCGCCTACCGCATCCACTTCGAGCCGACCAATGTCCGTGCCAGGCAACTGATCGACGGCGGCGAGATCGGCGATATCCGTTTCGTCGCGGCCGACCACGGCTTCAACGCCGATCCCAACTACGGCCCGCACAAGTGGCGGCTGCAGAAAGAACTCGCCGGCGGCGGATCGATGTTCGACATCGGCATTTACGGCCTCAACACATCGCTGATGATGCTGGACCACGAGCCTGTCGAGCTGTCGGCGCGGTACATCTACCCGAAGGACGATCCTCGCTTCCGCGAGGTAGAAGGCGGCCTCGAATACCGCTTGCGCATGGCCAACGGAGTGAGCGTGAGCGGCTCGTCGTCGTATAGCTGGAGCCCGTACATCTCGCAGCAGCGCTATATGGGCTCGAAAGCGACCATCTTCATGAAGCCGGCGACGACTTACGACCGCAACACGATCACCGTCGAAGGCAATGGCCCCACGCGCGAAATCGAGGCGGGCAATCCGCTGACGCAGTTCCAGAACCAGCTCGACGCCTTCAGCCTGGCGGCGAAGACCAACACCCCACACAAGACGCCCGGAGAAATGGGCCTGCGCGACATCCGCCTGATCGAGGCGATGTATCGCAGCGCCGGCAACGGCGGAGAGATCGTCAAGCTGTGAAACGGGTCGCTCTCGCCGTCGCAGTGGCTTTCGCCCTCGCGATTCCCGCCCTCGCCGAGCAAGCCGCGCCGAAAGGCCCGACCGCGGAGCAGGTCCACGAGGCGGAGCGCCAGCGCTTCGACTTCGGCCCGCTCCAGCCTGGCCGCGACAGCGATCAGAAGAGCCCGCGCGCGGCGAACTTCGACGAAGCCAGAGTTGGCGACCTCAAGCCCCCGCCGCTGTTCGCCTCGCCCGCCGACGCGACGAAGGCCGGCTGGGCGAAGCGGCGCGCCGAGCTCACCCGGCTGATCGAGGACAACTGGGTCGGCCGCGTGCCGCCGGCCGCAGACAAGCTCAGGATCGCGTGGACCAAGGACAAGGTGGCAGGCCGCGGCGGTTATCGCGCCGAGCATTGGGTCGGGCACATCTCCGCGCCGGATGGCCGTTCGGGGCCGGTCATCGATGCGACGGTCACCTTTCCGGTCCGCAACGTGCAAGTGCCGGCGCTGATCGATTATACTTACATCTGGCCCGCCGGGTCCAAGCTCCCCGGCCCGCCGCCGCCCGATACCGCCAAGATGGTGCTCGACCGCGGCTGGGCGCTCGTCGAGTACCGCCCGCAGCTAATCCAGGCCGACACCGCCGCCGAGATGCAGCAGGGCGTGATCGGCCTTGTCCGCTGGCCGCGCGAGCGGCACGACTGGGGGGCGTTGCGCGCCTGGGCCTGGGGCGCGAGCCGGCTGCGGGAGGAGCTGGCGAAGGACCCGCGCATCGACGGCCGGCAGATCAGCCTCGCCGGCCACTCGCGCTTCGGCAAGGGCGTCCTCGTCGCCGCCGCCTTCGACCACCGGTTCGCCGACGCGCTCGTTTCGAGCTCGGGCGCAGGCGGCGCCAAGCTGATGCGGCGCGATTTCGGCGAGGCGTGGACCAATATGGCCGGCAGCTACGCCTTCCACTGGTACACGCCCGAAGTGATGGAATACGCCGGGCACAAGACGGTCGCCGACTTGCCGATCGACGCGCACGAGTTGATCGCCTTGCGCGCCCCCCGGCCGCTGTTCATCTCCAGCGGCTCGGCCGACAAGGGCGACGCCTGGGTCGACCCGAAAGGCATGTGGATCGCCACCCACCTCGCAGAGCCGGCGTGGAAGCTCTACGGCCTGCCCGTGCCGTCGGGCAGCGCGATGCCCAAGGTCATGGTCGGCGAACGGGATTACCCCCTGGCCTTCTACCAGCACGATCAGGGCCATGTGCCGTGGCCGTCCTACGAATACTTCATGGATCACGAGGCGAGGTTCGCCGCCAAGTAGCCGAGCCGCGTCAGCCGCTCCATTTGTCCAGCGCGGCGCGGTACTCGGCCCTGGCCTTGTCGAGGCGTTCTTCGAGCGCCGACATCGCCTTTGCCTGCCGACGTTTGACCGCCTCGAGCTTGCGTTCGATAGCCTCGCGCTCCTTGTCGAGTTCGGCGAGTTCCTTCGCCTCCCGGTCCCGCGCTTCGGCCAGCGCCACTTCCGCGCGATCGACCTTGTCCCGCCTGGGTGGGGGCGCTCGCTCCTTCGTCGCTTCTGGCTGGGATTTCGCGGCCAGGCGCTTGGCGCCCTTGCGCGGGCCGAGCGCCTTGATCTGCGCCTTGAGATCGCCGCGCGAGACGCGGATGACCTGGCCGGAATGCTTGAGCGGTTCGGCTATCAGCCGTGTATCCGTCACTTCCTCGGCCGATCCGCGCGCGAACAGGTCCACCGCCGCGCCCCAGGCCTCGAGCGCCGCCTTGCGGCTGGGCGCGGCGACATAGGCATCGTGGAAGCCCGTCGGGGTGCGGAAAACCTTGAGCTTGCGCGGCATCGTCCGTTCGTCCTGAGCCTGTCGAAGGCTTTCGTGCGAGAAACCGCGCAACTTGCGCGGAGTTTCCGTACGCTCCCTGCCGTCAGGAGGCCAGGATGGCGGATTTCTTTCAGGGCGAAGACCTGCGATCACCGGCGCGGTCGAGCCGCTACGCTTGCACGCGCCCGCGCTGCTCCTACATCGCTGCAGGAGGGAGGGGTTCGTGCTCGAATGGCTGCTCGCCGCGGCGGTTTTCACCGTTCTGATGCTGGCATTGGTTGTTGTTCTTCCGCGCCTCAAGCCGCGCAAGGGCGGCGGTGGGCTGATCATCGCGCTCGGGATGATATTCGCCAGTGTGTTCGACCCGGCCAAAGCAGCCGCGATCGAGCAACTCGACCGCCACAAGGAAACCGAAGGCAAGGAAGAGGGCGAAAGCGGCGGCGGGCCAGCGTGAACCCGCAGCCGCCGGGCCGTCAGCCCTTCATCTGCCGTGCCGCGCGTTCGAGCTCTTCGCGGTTGTTGCCGTGCCGGGCGATCAGTTGCTCGGCCTGCTCGACGCTGATGCCGTTCGCCTCGGCGAAATCGCGCACCTCGTAATCCTCACCGCCCGCGACCTGTTGCCTGTCGCGGCCGCCGACCTTCGACTTGTCGTCTGCCATCCTGGCTCTCCTTTCGGGATCAACAACATGGTTAACCGGCGCGCGGTTCCGGAACGGCCTTCGTCAGCACGACGGTGAGCGCGGCAGCGGCGAGCGCGCACCCGGCCAGGATCAGGAACGCCAGGGAGTCGTCTCCGGCGTTTCCCGCGCGGATGCGGCCGAGCATGTCGGGGCCGACGAAGCCGCCCAGTTGCGACAGGGCGTTGATCCAGGCGATCCCGCCGACCGCCGCGACGCCGGAGAGGAACGCGCTCGGCAGCGTCCAGAACACCGCCAGCCAGGCCATCGCTCCGATCGCTACCAGCGTCAGCGCCGCGACCGAGATCACGGGCGCGTGACCGGCGAAAGCGAGCAGCAGCAGGCCGAGCGCCGAAACGAGCAGCGAGAGCGTCGCGTGCCAGCGCCGCTCTCCCGTCCGGTCCGAGCCGCGCGAGACGGCGATCATCGCCACCGCGGCGATGCCCCAGGGGATCGCGGTGACGAGGCCGACCTCCAGATAGGCGCCCTTGTGAATGCCGAGATCCTGCACCAGCGTCGGCATCCAGAAGTTCAGCACGTTGTTGATCATCGCCCGCAGGAAATCCGCCAGCGCCAGCGCCCACACCCGCCAGTCGAGCAGTATCGCG
>Ga0207705_10004830_pt1 | contig 10144 bp, 7 predicted proteins | sample KBSC13metaG_FD_184314 | JGI IMG/M metagenome (GOLD analysis project Ga0207705, IMG submission 184314) | Corn rhizosphere microbial communities from Kellogg Biological Station, Michigan, USA - KBS C1-3 metaG (SPAdes) (version 2) | ecosystem: Host-associated > Plants > Roots > Rhizosphere > Soil ...
CACGTCGCCGAGAAGGGCGGCGAGGTCGTGTCGCAGGTGGTGAACACGATGGGCGCGATCAACCAGTCGGCGCAACGGATCGTGGAAATCATCGGCGTCATCGACGGCATCGCGTTCCAGACGAACATCCTCGCGCTGAACGCCGCCGTCGAGGCGGCGCGTGCGGGCGAACAGGGGCGCGGCTTTGCCGTGGTCGCGACCGAGGTGCGCAACCTCGCCCAGCGTTCCGCGGCGGCCGCCAAGGAGATCAAGACGCTGATCTCGGACTCCGTCGAAAAAGTCGATTCCGGCAACAAGCTCGTCGAGGAAGCCGGCGCGACGATGCACGAAGTCGTCGACAGCATCAAGCGCGTGACCGATATCATGTCCGAGATCGTGGCGGCGAGCGAGGAGCAGGCCGCCGGCATCGACCAGGTGAACGGCGCCATGACGCAGATGGACGGCGTGACGCAGCAGAACGCCGCCCTCGTCGAGGAAGCGGCGGCGGCGGCGCAATCGCTGCAGGAGCAGGCCGATCACCTGTCGCAGGTGGTCAGCGTATTCCTGTTGTCCGGCGCCCAGCACGGTTCCGGTCGGGGTGAGGCGCCGCGCGCGGAACCCCACCTGGCGCAGGTCGTGAAGCTCGACGCCAGTCGCGGCACGGCCCTCGCCGTGGCGCCGCGCGCCGCGCGCCGCAGGACCGGCTGACAGGAGGAGCGCCGCACGTCCAGCAGTAAACCAGGTAGGCATGACGTCCAATATTTCAGCAATTCACGGAGGAGTGGTGATGAGCAGCGATGTGGCGGTACGTAAGGCAGCACTATGTGGGCCCGCTCCGGCGGGAAACAATGTCTACTGGCATTCAGGGAAGGTGACCGCTGCGCACCGGCAGCGCTACTTTGGACAGGAGCCGGCGACGATCTGGCTCACGGGCCTTTCCGGTGCGGGCAAGTCGACGCTTGCCTACGAACTGGAGCACCTGATGCTGGAGCAGGGCCACCCGAGCTTCGTGCTCGACGGCGACAACGTCCGGCATCACCTCAACCGCGACCTCGGCTTCACGGCGGACGACCGGCGCGAAAACATCCGCCGCACCGCCGAGGTGGCGCGCCTGATGAACGACGCCGGCCTGTTCGTCGTCACGGCATTCATCTCGCCGTTGCGCGAGGACCGGCAGCTGGCGCGCGACATCATCGGCCCGGAGCGCTTCGTCGAGGTTCACGTCAGCACCAGCATCGCGGTGTGCGAGGTGCGCGATCCGAAGGGCCTGTATTCCCGGGCGCGCGCCGGCCAGATCAAGGACTTCACCGGCATCTCCGCGCCCTATGAACCACCCGAGCGCCCCGACATGGCCATCGACACCGGGGCGATGTCGATCGGGGAAGCGACGCGCGCGCTCTACGATCATCTGGCGCGGCGCATGGCCTGACCATGGACACGCAACGTTTCGACGTGTTCAACGGCGATGCCGACGGCATCTGCGCCCAGCATCAGTGGCGCCTGGCGTATCCGGCGGCGAGCACGCTCGTCACCGGCGTCAAGCGCGACGTCGCGCTGCTGCAGCGGGTCGACTGCGCGGAAGGTGCCCAGGTGACGGTGTTCGACGTCGCCATCGACGCCAACGCGGCGCCGCTGCGGCGCATCCTCGACTGCGGCGCGCACGTGACCTGGTTCGACCACCATTCGGCCCGCCAGGCCTTCCCGCACCCGCGCCTGCGCCTGTTCTGGGACGATGCGCCCGACATGTGTTCGAGCCTGCTCGTCAACCGTTACCTGGGCGGTCGCTACCGCGCGTGGGCCGTGGCCGCCGCGTTCGGCGACAACCTGGCCGGCCCGGCACGCAGCCTGGCGCAGAGCATCGGCCTGTCCGAGGCGCGCATCGCCGCGCTGGCCGAACTGGGGACGGTGCTGAACTATAACGCGTACGGCGAGTGCGTCGACGACCTGCACCTTGCGCCCGATGCCCTGTACCGGGCAATCAGCGCCTATGCCGATCCGTTCGACTTCATCGCGTCGTCGGAGCAGTACGGCATGTTGACCGACGGCTATCGCGCGGACGCGGCACGCCTGCATGGCCTGCATCCGCAGTGGGAATGGGAGTATGGCGCGGTCTACGTGCTGCCCGATGCCTGCTGGGCACGGCGGGTGTCCGGTGTGCTGGCCAACCATCTGGCGGCCGGCGAGGATGGGCGCGCCTACGCCGTGCTGACCGAGAACCCGGACGGCACGTTCGTCGCCAGCGTGCGCTCGGGCGAGCCGGGCACGCATGCGGCCAACGTCCTGTGCGAGTGCTTCGCCGGTGGCGGCGGCCGGCGCGCGGCAGCGGGGATCAACCGGCTGCCGGCGGCCGACGTCGGGCGCTTCGTACGCGCCTTTTCCGATTATTTCGGCAGCTGCGCAGGACATACGCATGCGGGATGATGAGGCAGGAGACCCGTCGCTCGCCTCCCTTGGACTTCTGTTCCTGCGCATCGGCTGTACCAGTTTCGGCGGTCACATGGCCCTGGTGTCGGCGCTGCAGGATGCCGTCGTCAGGAAGCAGCGGTGGCTGGCGGACCAGGACGTGCTCGACGGCGTGACGCTCGCCTCGATCCTGCCCGGCCCGGTCGCCATCAACACCGTCGCGTACGTGGGCTACCGCCTGCGTGGCGCGGCCGGCGCCTTCGCCTGCGTGTGCGGCGCACTGCTGCCGGCGTTCGTCTTCATGGTGGCGCTCGCGGGCCTGTATTTCCGCTGGGGCCAGCTGGCGCAGACGGGTCGCATCTTCATGGGGATCATGCCCGCCGTCGCAGCGATTGTCCTGGCTGCGGCCTGGCGCATGTGCCGCGCCGCCGTGCGCGGCCGCCGCGAGGCCGTGGTCGCCGCCGGCGCGGCCGTGCTGCTGCTGACCTGTCCGGGCGCGCTCGTCACGCTGGCCATCGTCGCGGCGGCGGCATTGGTCGGGCGGCTCTGGTTCCATGCCGGGGACGCGGGGGCGGCCGCGCCGTCCGCCGCGCCGCCCGCGACGCGCGGTCACGCGGGCGTGCTGCTGGCGACACCGGTCGTCCTGCTGCCCCTGCTCGGCGGACCGGCCACCGTGCTGGTCAAGCTCTGCGGTGTATTTGCGGGCCTGAGCCTGTTGATGTTCGGCGGCGGCTATGTGTCCATCCCCGTCCTGCAGCATGCGGTCGTCGATACCCATGGCTGGGTCACGGCACGCGAATTCGCCGATGCGATGGCGCTGACCCAGCTCACGCCGGGCCCGGTGCTGATCGGCGCCGCGTTCATCGGCCTGAAAGTGGGTGGCGTCGCCGGCGCATTTGCCGCGACCGTTGGCATCTTCGCCCCGACGGCGGTGCTGATGGTCGGCTGCGCGCACCGGCTGCGGCGCTGGCACGCGGCCCCCGCGCTGCAACCGGCACTGCGCGGCGTGCGCGCGGCCGGCGCCGGCATGGTCATCGCGGCGGCCGTTACGATCGGCCGGATGGCGGCGCCGGTCTGGTTGTCCCCCTTGTTGTTCGGGCTGGCGCTGCTCCTGATGCTGCGCTGGCGCGTCGAAGCACTCTGGGTCGTGCCGTTGTGCGGCGCGCTCGGATATTTTCTACTCTGAGGAGAAAGCATGGATTCGAAAACGGTCGCCCAGAACAAGCGCCCCCGCCCGTTGCTGATGATGCCGCTGCGCCGCTGCGGCAGTCATGCACTGCGCCTGCGCATGAACTTCAATCCGGAGTTCTACTCGCCTTACCCGCTGCACATCGTCGACTTCATGCCGCTCGTGCCCCTGTACGGCGATCTCGCCGACGACCGCGCCTATTTCCGGCTGGTCGTCGACGTCGTCGGACTGCAGGCCGTGAGCATGGTCAAGTGGCCGGGCATGGTCTTCGATCCGGTCGAGATCTTCGAACAGCTGCGCCACGAGCCGCGCAGCGTGCATCGCATCGTCTGGGAACTGCTGCTGCGCTCGGGCGAGCGCACGGGCGCGAAGATCGTGATGGACAAGTCGCTCGACAGCGTCCATTACGCCGACGAACTGATGCGCCTGTTCCCGGACATGCTGTTCCTGAACGTCGTGCGCGATCCGCGCGGGCAGGTGGCCTCGATGAACAAGGCCATCATCCACGACTTCGACAGCACCCTCAACGCGCGCACCTGGGTGCGCGCGCACGACGCGGCGCGCGCGCTGCTGGCGCGTCATCCCGAGCGCGCCCTGACGATCCGCTATGAAGACTTCCTGCTCGACCAGGAAAACACGCTGCGGCAGATCTGCGATTTCACCGGTATCCAGTTCCTGCCGCAGATGCTCGACGTGACGCACTCCGCGGAAGCGCGCCAGATCTCGACGATGTCGGCCCTGTGGGAATCGAACTGCTTCGCGCCGATCCCGGCCAATGCCGACAAGTTCCGGCAGCAGTTGTCGCTCGACGAGATCCGCGTGATCGAGACGCAGGCGAAGGAATACATGCATCGCTACGGCTACGAGTTGATGACGGCGGCGGACGCCGTGCTCACCGACGCGTCGTTCGAGGCCGCCCGCGTGCGTTCGCAGACGGCGCGCGAGGCCGCATGGCAGGACCTCGAATTCACGAACTTCCGCGACTACGTGCTGCGCAGGGCGCGCGCCGACTACCTGGCGCAGGTCCGGGCGCGGCTCGAACAGGGCGCGGCGCATGCGAAAGCCGGCGCGCCGGTGAAGCTCGACGAGCTGAAGGAAGCGTTCGAAGTCACGGACTGAACGCGTCACGGTTGCCGGCAGCGGCCGGCAACCGTGCTAGCGACAGCTAATAATTAGTGATAATGTAATGCAAACGATTTCCGTTTGCCAACAAGATCCGCAACGCGCTTGCCCATGACCCGGCCGCCCCGATCCCGCCGTCCCACGATGACCGACATCGCCAAGCAGGCCGGCGTCTCGCAATCGACGGTGTCGCTGGTCATCAACCACATGAGCGGGGCGAAGGTCTCGAAGACCACGCGCGACACGGTGCTGCGCATCGCGCGCGAGCTGGGCTATCCGGTCGAGCGCCACGCCCACCAGGCCGCGCTGGAGGCGCAGGCGCGCAACCTGATCGTGTACCTCACCGACGAACTGACGACGAGCCCGCACGCGATGCAGACCATCGACGGCGCGAAGGAGGCGGCGTGGGAGCACGGCTGCCTGGTCGCCGTGTTCGCCACCCGCGGCGATCCCGAGGTGGAGGCGGCCGTGTTCGCGCGCATGCTGGGCCATCCGGCGCTGCTGGGCGTCATATATTCGACCATCTTCACCCGCGCGGTGACCGTGCCGGCGGCCCTCGCGGACGTCCCGACCGTCCTGCTGAACTGCCACACGCGGGCGCGCACCCGTGCCGCGGTCGTGCCGAGCGAATTGCTGGGCGGCTACACGGCGACGATGCACCTGATCGAAGCGGGCCACCGCCGCATCGGGTTCATCAACGGCGAGCACTGGATCGAGGCGGCGGCCGAGCGCCTGAAGGGGTACCGGCAGGCGCTGTCGACGGCCGACATCCCGTACGACCCGGGCCTCGTCCGCTGCGGCGACTGGCAGGTGGCGACCGGGTACGCCTGTGCGCTGGAGCTGCTCGACCAGACGCAACGCCCGACAGCCTTGTTCTGCGCCAACGACCTGATGGCGATCGGCGCGCTGGACGCGGCCCGCGAACGCAAGCTGGCCGTCCCGCGCGACCTGTCCATCGTCGGCTACGACGATCAGGACATCGCCCGCTACACGCAGCCACCGCTGAGCACAGTGTTGTTGCCAAACTACGATATGGGCCGCTGGGCGGCCGATTCTCTCATCGCCCAGGTACGGGCAAATCACGTCCAGCAGGGCGTCATCAAGATGGAATGCCCTCTGGTGGCACGCGATTCCGTGGCGCCGCCGGCGCGCTGAACCGGCCCGAAAAGCGGGTTCAAGCGTGCGTCGGTCGGTCATTTTTTGCGTTAGCTTCCTGATAAAACTTATTAGTAATAAAGGGAGATACGCATGTCCACGTTCCAGCTCCGGCCGGTGTACGCGGCCATCCTGGCGTTGCTCGCGCACGCCGCCACTGCCCAGACCAACGACAACCAGGTCACGACCGACGCGACGACGACGCCTGCCGCGGATCCGGCCCAGGGCCCGGTGACGCCGGCCGCGCCAACGCAACCCGCTCAGATCCAGCAGGTCATGGTGACCGGCCTGCGCAGCAGTATCCGCAGCGCCGAGGCGATCAAGCGCGATTCCGTGCAGGTCGTCGATTCGATCAATGCGGAAGACATCGGCAAATTCCCCGACCGCGCGGCCGGCGACGCCCTGCAGCGCATCGCCGGCGTGCAGGTCGGACGCGATCGCGGGGAGACGAGCCAGGTCATCATCCGCGGCCTGCCGGACGTCGTGACCACTCTGAACGGCATGGAGATCTTCACGGGCAACGGCCGCCGCCTGCAGTACCAGGACCTGCCCGTGCAATCGATCGGCGGCCTGGACGTGTACAAGACGGCCACGCCGAACCAGCTGGAAGGCGGCATCGCGGGCGGCATCGACGTGCGCCTGCGCCAGCCGTTCGACCTGAAGGGCCTGAATGTCACGGGCTATGTGGAAGACCGACGCCAGAAGGTGAGTGGGTCGAGCGCGACGTCGACGAAGAACAATCCGGGCGCAGGCTTCTCCGCGAGCAACCGCTGGAACACGAGCTATGGCGAGATCGGGGCGCTGTTCGACGTGGCCTTCAACCGCGAGCACTGGGGCTATCCGGTGCAATGGGTGGACCGGCCGGACCGCGTGCATTCCGTGGACGCGAACGGCGTGGGCACGCGCCTCGGCGACGGCCCGCTGGCGCCGCTGACCCCGGACGCCCGCCTGGGCGAACTGCCGAACGTGGGCGGGATCTACAATGCGGGGGACCGCGACCGCGGCAGCATCCACGGCGCCCTGCAGTGGAAGGTCAATCCCAACCTGGAAGCGAACGTGCAATACCTCGGCACGGGCTACCGCGCGCGCAGCGAAGTCGACTACATCCTCGCCATCACGACGTGGACCCCGACGCTGCTCGACGTAAGAATGGCGCCGCAGGGCGATTACTGCAACACGCCCGAGGGGGTGATCTGCCCGATCCAGTCGGCGTACGCACAGGCCAAGCAGTTCGGCGGCCCGTACGACTGGGACCCGTACACCGCCACGTCGACGTGGGGCGTGAAGGAGCATACGACGCAGCACTTCCTGGACGTGGGCCTGAACTACCGCGACGGTCCGTGGAAGGCCAGCTCGAACCTTGCCTGGACCAAATCGACGTTCGTGAACGACACGGTGATCGTCGACCAGCAGATCCCGGGGGCCAGCGTCAACGTGTACACCCATGGCGCCGACGGCCATGGGGGCTACAACAGCGTCAGCACGCCCACGAGCCCGAACGCGCTGCGCGACCCGCGGGCCTTCGTGCTGCGCGGCATGGTGCAGAACTGGGGCGTCTCGAAGGGCGAGCAGGTGCAGTGGCGCGGCGATGCGTCATATCGCCTCGGCGACGGGTTCTTTTCCGGCATCGACGCCGGCCTGCGCGTGTCGACGCACCGGGCCAGCTTCCATGGCGCGGAAGGGCATAGCGACATCACGGGTCCGGTGCGCGCCAACCCGGTCGACGCGTTCGGGCCGGGCTTCGAGACGATGGTGCCGGGCCTCGACCGCCTCGGCGGCCCGTGGCTGACGCCGTCGCGCGACTTCCTGATCGACCAGGCCGACACCGTGCGCGCCTTCTACGGTGCGTCCGCCGGACGCGTGGCCGACGACCCGACCCGCACCTTCGAGCAGCGCGAGGCGACGAACACGGTGTACCTGGCCGCGCGCTGGAAGACGAAGGCCGGCGACGTCGACCTGTCCGGCACGGTCGGCGCGCGCTACATCCACGTCACGCGCGACCTCAGGGGCAACAGCCGCATCGGCGACGTCGTCACGCCGATCAACGTGAACTCGTCGGAGAACAACTTCCTGCCCAGTGTGGCGGCGGTCGTCGGCTGGCGCGAGAACCTGCAGTCACACCTGTCGGTGGGCCGCACGATCACGCGGCCGGACTTCGCGTCGCTGAACCCGGCCCTGTCGCTGATCCCGCCTACCGTCAACGCGCCGGGCACCGGCTCGGCCGGCAACCCGAACCTGCGGCCCACGCGCTCGACCAACACGGACGCCACGCTCGAATATTATTTCCCGAAGAACGGCTATGCGCAGATCGCGCTGTTCCACCGCGATATCAACGGCTACCTGCAGAACATGGAGTCGAACGAAGTGATCGGCGGGCAGAATTATCGTGTGACGCGTCCGCAGAATTCCGGCACGGGCACCTTGCGCGGCGCCGAATTCGGCGTCCAGAAGTTCTTCGACTTCCTGCCCGGCCCTTGGAGCAATTTCGGCGCCCAGTTCAACTACACGTGGATCGACGGCGACAACCAGACGCTCGTCTCGCCGACCGGCAACGAGTTCCGCACGACGGCGCTGACCAACGTCGCGAAGAAGAACTACAACTTCGCGCTGCTGTACGAGGGTAACGGCATCACGGGACGGTTGACCGCAACGCATCGCGGCGAATACGTCGAACAGATCGCGGAACCGCGTTTCTTCCAGGACCGCATCGTCAAGGCGACGACGTTCGTGGACCTGAGCGTGTCGTATGCCCTGAACAGGAACCTGTCGCTGCAGTTCGACGCGATCAACCTCACGCACCAGAAGTACGAGAGCTACCTCGGTTCGCCGATCCGGCCGCGCGACATTCGCTACAACCCGACCACGTACGGTCTCGGGCTGCGCTTTTCGTTGTGAGGACGGCGATGGCACGCACGTATCGCAACCCGGTCTACCCGGATGTATTCGCCGACCCGTTCGTGCTGCGCCACGACGGCGTCTACTATGCGTACGGCACGGCGCCCGGCGCGCCGGACGGGCGGCAGGTGCCGGTACTGCGCTCGACGGATCTCGTCGACTGGAAACCGCTGGGCCACGCGCTGCTGCCCGTCGGCGAGGCGCATTACTGGGCGCCGGAAGTGGCAAGCCACGGTGGGCGGTTCTACATGTACTACTCGGCCGGCTCCACTCCGGAGGGGACGGACCAGAAGCTGCGCGTGGCGGTGGCGGACCATCCGGTCGGCCCGTTCGTCGACAGCGGCAGGCTGCTCGTGCCGGACCAGCCCTTCGCCATCGACGCCCACCCGTTCCGCGCGCCCGACGGGCATTGGTATCTGTTCTATTGCGTCGATTTCCTGACGGCGGAAGACGATTACCGCGTGGGCACGGGCATCGTCGTCGACCGCCTCGTCGACATGACCACACTGGAAGGCAATCCGCGCGTCGTCGTGCGCCCGCACGCGGACTGGCACGTGTTCCGCAAGGGGCGCACGATGTACGGCGCTGTCCACGACTGGCACACGGTAGAGGGCGCGGCCGTGCTGTGCCACGACGGCCGCTATTTCTGCTTCTACAGCGGCGGCGCGTGGGAGCGCGACAACTACGGCGTGAGCTGGGTCGTGGCGGACGATCCGCTCGGGCCCTATACGCGGCCCGACGGTGACGACGGGGCTTTGCTGATGCGCACGCCGCAAGGTGGCGACCTGTTCGGGCCAGGGCATAATTCCTTCACCGTGTCGCCCGACGGCCGCCAGGCGTGGATCGTGTACCACGCGTGGGACCGGGCGCAGACGGCGCGCAGGATGTGCATCGACCGGCTGGACTGGATTGACGGCAGACCGACCACCAACGGGCCCACTTCGAACGAACAACCGGTGCCGTAGGGTGGACACCCCGTGCCCACGCGTACGCCAACACACCGCATATGTCACGCGTGGGCACAGGGGTGCCCACCCTACGCGACACCCGGGCAGTCAATCCCAGTCGCTGCCGGTCTCCTCGTCGAACGCCTTGCGGTCGCGCGAAATCATGGCCTCCAGCTCCTCGCGTGCCTGCTTGGCCATCGACACGAACGTCTCGCGATCCTTGTAGTACGGGTACACCGCATCGAGGCTCTGCCGGTTGTAGCGCCGGAACTTGAGCGCCGCCAGCCGCGTTGCGTACGCGCTCTGGCCGAGGCCCGCGGTCAGCACGTGCCGCCCCAGGCGCAGCGCGGATTCGAACGTCTCACGCTCGATGAGTTCGACGCCGCGGTCCATCAGCTGGTAATAGTGCGTGACGTTGCGGGCGCGCGCGAACACGGGCAGGTCGGGATACTCG
>Ga0207705_10004831_pt1 | contig 10143 bp, 9 predicted proteins | sample KBSC13metaG_FD_184314 | JGI IMG/M metagenome (GOLD analysis project Ga0207705, IMG submission 184314) | Corn rhizosphere microbial communities from Kellogg Biological Station, Michigan, USA - KBS C1-3 metaG (SPAdes) (version 2) | ecosystem: Host-associated > Plants > Roots > Rhizosphere > Soil ...
GGGTTCGCCACGTGTAATTGTCGGGAAGAAGGTGGATCGTCCCGAACAGGTAGATGGTGGTGTCCTGGTCGGTGACTTCCCACAGAGCCGGGTGTGCGGCCGTTTGCTGGACGACCGCCGGCTGCGGGGCCGCATAGGCCGCGGTTGCGAGGCCCAGCAGGGCGAGCGCGCGCTTGAGAACTTTGAAGAGCATGGGCCGCCTTTTGCCGGAGCAAGTTGAACCGGCGATGTAGGGAGGCGGCTTGCCCGTGAGAAGGCGATAGGCCAAAGCCCCTCGAAACCGTGAACGGGGCTTCTTTCGTGCCGCTGAGCTTCCAGGACCTGATTTTGACGCTGCATCATTATTGGGGCGCGCAGGGCTGCGTGCTGATGCAGCCGTACGATCTGGAGATGGGGGCGGGGACGTTCCATCCGGCGACGGTGCTTCGGGCGCTTGGGCCGGATCCGTGGAAGGCGGCGTTCGTCCAGCCGTGCCGACGCCCGACCGACGGGCGTTATGGCGAGAACCCCAACCGGCTCGGCCATTATTACCAGTATCAGGTGATCCTGAAGCCGAGCCCTCCCGGTTTGCAGGATCTGTACCTCGGAAGCCTCGTCGAGATCGGGATCGACCCGCTCAAACACGACATCCGCTTCGTCGAGGATGATTGGGAAAGCCCGACTCTCGGCGCGTGGGGGCTTGGCTGGGAAGTCTGGTGCGACGGGATGGAGGTGACGCAGTTCACTTACTTCCAGCAGGTTGGCGGGTTCGACTGCAAGCCGGTTTCCGGCGAGCTCACCTACGGTCTCGAGCGGCTGGCGATGTATATCCAGGGCAAGGACAATGTCTTCGACCTCGATTTCAACGGCGCAGGGGTGAAATACGGCGACGTGTTCCTGGAAAACGAGCGCGAGCTTTCGACCTGGAACTTCGAGGTCGCCGACACTGCGATCCTGTTCGACCAGTTCAGGAAGGCTGCCGCGGAGTGCGAGAATGCGCTGACCGCCAAACTTCCGATCCCCGCCTACGAGCAGGCGATCAAGGCGAGCCACATCTTCAACACGCTTCAGGCGCGAGGCGTGATCTCCGTCGCCGAGCGCCAGGCTTATATCGGCCGGGTCCGAGACATGGCGAAAGGCGCCTGCGCGGCATGGATGGAAGCGAACGGGTGGGCCGCATGAGCACGGCCGACTTTCTTCTCGAACTGCGCTCGGAAGAAATTCCTGCGCGGATGCAGGCGGCGGCACGGAATGCCCTTGCTCGGCTGTTCGCGCAGGAGCTTGGCGAGGCCGGCCTTGAGGCGGAGTCCATCGACACCTGGTCGACACCGAGGCGGCTGGCCCTGATCGCGCGGGGACTTCCGCTGGAAACCAAGCCACGGAGCGAGGAGATCAAGGGGCCGCGGACCTCAGCGCCGCTGCAGGCGCTCGACGGCTTCCTTCGCAAGACGGGGCTGAAGCGCGAGCAGCTCGAGGACCGCGACGGCACATTCTTCGCCGTGATCGACACGCCGGGCCAGCCGACGCGCGAGCTTCTAGGGCCGATGATCGAGCGGATCGTCGCTCATTTCCCGTGGCCCAAGTCGATGCGCTGGGGAGCGGCATCAGCAAGCACCGAATCGCTCCGCTGGGTGCGTCCGCTCCACGGGATCGTCGCAATGCTCGGCGAGGCCATCGTCCCGGTCGCGATCGACGGGATCGAATCCGGGGCAACCACCCTCGGCCATCGTTTCCTGCACGGCGGCCCGATCACGCTCGGTGGTCCCTCGGACTATATCGAGAAGCTTCGTGCCTGCCACGTGATCGTCGACCAGGACGAACGCGAGCAGATCATCCGCGACGGCGCGGGGAAGGCGGCGGCGGCCGCGGGCCTGTCGCTGGTTCCCGACGAAGGGCTTGTGGTCGAGAATGCGGGGCTGACGTCATGGCCGGTGCCGTTGCTCGGCCGGTTCGACCCAGACTATCTTGACGTTCCGCGCGAAGTGATCGTGCTGACCATGCGTGCGAACCAGAGATATTTCGCCTGCACGGGTGAGGATGGCGGTCTTGCTCCGGCGTTCGTTTGCGTCGCCAATGTCGAGGCGAAGGACGGCGGTGAGGCGATCGCGCAAGGAAACGCCCGGGTGCTCGCGGCGCGGCTCGCCGACGCGCGCTTTTTCTGGGAACAGGATCTGAAGGAACCGCTGGAGCACCAGGTCGCGAAGCTCTCCGGGATTGTATTCCACGACAAGCTCGGGACCGTTGCCGACAAAGTCGATCGGGTTGCGAAACTGGCGCGCTGGCTGGCGGAAGAGGGGATCGTCAAGGGCGCGAAGCCCGAGCAGGTCGAACGCGCGGCGCGGCTTGCCAAGGCCGATCTCGTCACCGGGATGGTCGGCGAATTCCCCGAGCTCCAGGGTATAATCGGAGGCTATCTCGCCGAAGCGCAGGGCGAGCCGAAGGTGGTCGCGGAGGCAATCCGCGACCAGTACGGGACGCCGACCGAAACCGTTTCCGCGGCGGTATCGCTCGCCGACAAGCTCGACAGCATTTGTGCGTTTTTCAGCATCGGGTTGAAGCCGACCGGATCGAAAGACCCGTTCGCTCTCCGCCGCGCAGCTATCGGCTCGATCGAAATCATCGTGGCTTCGGGAATGCGCCTTCCGCTGACCCAGGCAATCCGTGGAGCGCTCGCCAATCGTGCCGGCCGAGCGAAGACCAGTGAGGCCGCGCACAAGCTCGACAGCACCGCTCCTGATATCCTCGATTTCTTCGCCGACCGGCTGAAGGTGCAGCAGCGCGAGGCGGGTGTCCGGCACGACCTCATCGACGCGGTGTTCGGGCTTGGCGGCGAGGACGACCTGGTGCGGCTGCTGGCCCGCGTCCGGGCGCTTCAGGAATTCGTCGAGACGGGGGAGGGGACGAACCTTCTTACCGCATACAAGCGGGCGGCGAATATCTTGAAGAAGGAAAAGTGGGACGAAGGCAGACAGGTCCCGGATCAAGTCCGGGATGACGGGTTGGAGCCTCAGGAAGCCGCTCTCATGGAGGCCCTCGATGGTGCCGAGCCCAAGGCGAGCGCTGCGATCGAAAGGGAAGATTTCACGGCCGCGATGGCGGCACTTGCAAGCCTTCGCTCACCGATTGACGCCTTCTTCGATCAGGTGACCGTGAACGATCCGGACGCTGCCAAGCGGGCCCGCCGGCTCGACCTTCTGATGCGGTTCCGGGATGCGGTGGACCAGGTCGCGGATTTCAGCCGAATCGAGGGCTGATCAACTAATATTCGGTCTTGTCCGGAACCCCGTCGTCGTCGCGGTCCTTGTCCCTGATCGCGGCTCCGCGGAGGGAATCGCGTTCGCGCCATTCCTTCTCGCGATCGTCCCACTCTCGCTCGCGGTCGCGCTGGCGATCCTCGAACTCTTCGCGACGCTGTACCTCGTCGCGATAGCGGTGTTTCCATTTCCGGCCGCTGCCCGCGAACAGGAATGCTCCGATGAGCAGCCCGAGCACGAACACCAGCGCCAGGATCACCCACTGGTCGGAAGTGAATGCAAGCATGCCGTCCAAACCCTCGTGCCGTTGACGAGGTTAAGAAGCGCTGGACGGCGGTTTTTTGTTCCGCCGTCGCAATCGTCAATGTCGGTTGATCAGGTTGTCGCGGATCGAGCAGGCGGCCGGCCCGAGGATGACGACGAACAGGGTCGGAAGGATGAACAGGATGAGAGGCACCGTCATGATCGCCGGCAGCCTCGCGGCCTTTTCCTCCGCCCGCATCATTCGCTCGTTGCGGAATTCGGCCGACAGCACGCGCAGCGCCGAGGCGAGCGGAGTGCCGTATTTCTCGGTCTGGATCATCGTCGTGACGACTCCCCGGACGGCGTCCAGGTCGACTCGCATTGCGAAATTCTCGAACGCGTGGCGCCGTTCGTTGAGGAAACCCAATTCGATCGCGGTCAGGCCGAATTCGTCGCCGAGTTCCGGATAGGCCTTGCCAAGCTCCCGGGACACCCGGCCGAAGGCGGCGTCCACGGTGAGGCCGGCCTCGGCGCAAATGACGAGAAGGTCGAGCGCGTCGGGAAGGCCCTTGCGGATCGCCGAGCTGCGCTTGTTGACCTTGTTCTTGAGCCAGATGTCGGGCGCCTTGTAGCTTCCGACCAGGATCCCGGCGACGGTCGCGTAGCGACGGACTCCGCCCCATTCCGGCCAGTGATTGACCAGGTAGATGAGGATGATCGCCGCGATTCCGAGAACAACCGGAAGGACGAAGCGGGCAAAGATGATGAAGAAGGCGAGATCCTTGTTGCGGATACCTGCCTGCATCAGCCGCTGCTGGGTCTTCTGCAGCTGGTCGTCCTGAAGCATCTTGAACTTGCTCAGGATCGCCCGAACCCGGTCGGCGGCCTGGTTGCGGTTGGTCAGTTTCTTGCGCTTGTTTGTCGAAGCGACGATTCCGGCTTTCAGCTGCTCGCGCCGCTCGTTGAGCGCTCGAACGCGCCGGGCCATCGGGTCCTTCACCGTGGTCACCGCGTAGATCGCGAGAATGACCGCCATCGTCGCGACACCGCTCAACAGGGTCGCGACCCAGATGACGTCGACTCCGAGGAGCGAGGGGGAAGGTGCTTGCATCGTTTCGCCCCTAAATCTCGAAGCTGACCATTTTGGCCATGATGAACACGCCGATTCCCATCCAGAGCAGCCCGCCGAGGCCGGCGACCATCAGGCGAGGATCGGAAAAGAATCCGGCCATGTAGGAAGGGTTGATGATCCACACGAGGATGAACACCAGGAACGGAAGCGAGCCGACGATGTAGGCCGACGCCTTCGATTCCGAGCTCATCGCCTTGATCTTCAGCTTCATCTGGGCGCGCTTGCGAAGCACGTCGGCGAGGTTCGACAGGGTTTCGGCGAGGTTGCCGCCCGTCTCGCGCTGAATCGCAAGGGTGATCACGAAGAACTGGAATTCCGGAGTGCCAAGGCGATCGGCGGTCTCCTGGAGAGCGGCCTCCATCGTCCGGCCGATTTTCATTTTGTCGGCGACGGTCCGGAACTCGATTCCGACAGGTCCGCCGATCTCGGCCGCAACGATGCCGAGCGTTTCACTGATCGGCAGGCCCGAGCGAAGTCCGCGGACCATCAGCTCGATGGCTTCCGGGAAGTTGACGGTAAATTTGTTGATCCGGCGAATGATCATCTTGCCGACGACGAAATGCGGTAGGCCGATGCCGACGAAAAGCCCGACGAAGAACGCGAGGAAGAAGGGCGCCCCGCGGATCATCAGAACCGCCATCAATACAAGAGCGAGGCCGAGCGAGAACATCGCATATTTGGCGAGGCTGATGTTCTTCCCGGTCGCCTCCAGCCGCTTGCGAAGCAGACCGGGGCGGGGAATGATCGAAGAGGCGATGCCTTCGAACCGGCTCGCCCGGGCGGCCATCAGCTTGCGGATCTGCGCCTGCGCCGCGGCGGTGACGCCTTCGGCGTGCCGCTCCTTCACCAGTTCCATGCGCCGCTTGAGCGCCTTTGACGGGGAAGGGCCGCTGAGCAGCTTGAGGAGCAGGATAAGCACCCCGACTGCGCCGGCAATGAGGATCAGGTAGAGAAACATCTACTGTCCATTCCTACTCGGCGCGGTGGAGCTGACAGCCCCGCCGGCCCCCAAGTTACGCCGCTTTCGCCTTCGGCTTGGCGAGCATCGACTTCAGGTTGCTCACGAGCGACTTGCTTCCGCCGGACTTGTCGGCATCGGCGCCCGCGCCTTCTTCGCTCGCATGGCTGAGCACCATATTGACGAGCGAATTGAACGGCGCGTTCATCTTGCCCGCGGCGATTTCCGCAAGCGGCTTGCCGAGTTTCGCCGACTGAGCCGCGAGCTTGCCGTCGAACGGGAAAACGATGTCGATGTTGCGCTCGATCGACTGTTCGAAGTCCTTGCGGCTGATTTCCAGAGCGCCGCCGTTGGGAACGCCGTTGGCAACGACGATCACCTTGGTCTGCGGGGCATTCGACTTCAGCCACGCAAGGATCCGGATCGCGTCGCGGGTGCCGGCGAGGGTGAGCTCGGCGACCACCACTGCAACGTGCGCGTCGTGGACCAGGTGCGGGTGCTGGATCAGCATGTGCCGAGGCAGGTCCATGACCGTCGATTCAAAGGCGTTGCGCATCTCTTCCTGGAGATGGAAGAAGGCGCTTCCGTCGGTGATCAGCGGCTGGTGAATCGGGGCTTCCGCCGAAAGAACCGAAAGGCGCTCGTTGGCGCGAACCATCGCGCGCTCGATGAAAAGCCCGTCGATCCGGCTCGGATTCTCGATCGCGTCGGTCAGGCCGCGGCCCGGCTCGAGATCGAGAGCGAGCGCGCCGGTTCCGAAATGTACGTCGAGGTCGAGAAGCGCCGTGCTCCGATGCGACCGCTCGCCGAGCAACCAGGCGAGCGAGGTTGCGATCGTGGAGGCGCCGACCCCGCCGCGCACGCCGATCACCGCCGACATCACGTGCGGCTTGTCCACCTGCGCTTCTCCGCGCGGGCCGGAAAGGATCATCTGGGCATGCGCAAAGCTGTCGCGCAGCTGGTCGACCGTGAACGGCTTCAGAAGATAATCGTGAATGCCGCTGGCGACGAGGTCGCGATACAGGCGAACATCGTTCACCTGGCCGGCCGCGATCACGATCGTGCCCGGCTCGCAGACTTCGGCGAGGCCGTTGATGTCGCTCAGCGGATCGGCCGATTCCGATAGGTCGACGAACAGGATGTTCGGACTTGCGGAGACCGACAGCGACTGAACCGCGTTGCGAAGTCCGCCCTTGTTGACCTTTTCGGGGCTCCAGCCGTGCTCGACCGCTACCGGCCGAAGCATGTCGGCGGTCGCATCGTCACAGACGAAGGCAGTAAACGGATCGCGCAAACCGGCGCGAGCCTGGAACGGAGCGTTCATGCTATTTTCCCCCCGTGGTCGTCGATTCCACCGTGTCGAGTGGTCGTTTCTTCTGACCCTCCTGGACGCCGGTCAGCGGCCAGTCGCGGTACATCTGAATGGCCTTGGTCCCGGCGATCGCGTCGACCGTTGCCGGTCCCTGGCGCCCGTGGAACAGGTCCTCCGGATTGGCGACCTGCATCGCCAGCGCCGAATTCACCGAGCAGCCGAGGTTCGACATGCTGTGGTTCTGGAAATTCGGCTGCGAAGGCTCGCTCCAGTTGGGGCAGTTCGGAACCTCCGCTCGGGTGCGGCTGACGACCACCCGGACCATGTCCGGAGGAATCGCGCCGGCCGTGATCGGGGCCGCCGGAAGCAGCATCATTCCATAATTGCCGGCAATCTGCGCGACCTGCGCCCGGGCGGCGCCCGAATAATCGCCATCGACGAAGATGGAATCCCCGTAGCCGAGATCGAGCCCTCGGAACCAGCCGTCGAGCCGGGCCGCTTCGGACGGCGCAAGCGCCCCGCCCGGAGCCGCGACGTCGATGGTGAAGGTCGACCGGTTCAGGACCGGCTGGTTGACCGCTTCCAGCCCTCGCGAGGCGACCGGCGCACCGGGCGACATGCAGCCGGCGACAGCCGAAGCGAGCACAAGCGGGAGCAGTTTCTTGACCATGATCCTATCCTTTCCCATTGCCCGCGTCACAGCTTGAACCCGGGAGCGGCGGCCGTTGCGGAAGTCCCGCCAATCGCCGGTCCGGGAGCCACCACGGCCGGTGCCCGGCCGCTGACGCCCTTGTAGGTTTGTCCTTCCCAGAACTGCTCGGCATCGGTGGTGGCGCGATAGCCATCGACCGGGAGCGCCATTCGACCGTTGACCGGCCGCACCAGGTACGGAGTGACGACGATGACGAGCTCCGTCTCCTGGCGACGGAACTTCGTCGACCGGAAGAGAGCGCCGATGATCGGCAGGTCACCGAGGAACGGCGCCTTGTCGATGCTGTTGTTGTTCGAGTTGCGGAGCAGCCCGGCAAGCATGAAGCTCTGTCCAGAGCCGAGCTCGACGGTCGTTTCCGCGCGGCGGGTGGTGAGCGCCGGGACGGTGAACCCGCCCAGCTTTACCGCGCCCGCATCCGAGAGCTCGCTGACTTCGGGCCGCACCCGCATCGAGATTCGGCCGTCGGCGAGAACGATCGGAGTGAAGGCGAGCGAAACGCCGTATTGCTTGTATTCGATCGTCACTGCGGAGCCGTTGCCCGAGCCCTGGGTCACCGGGATCGGGAACTCGCCGCCGGCGAGGAAGCTGGCGGTTTCGCCCGAAAGCGCGGTGAGATTCGGCTCGGCGAGCGTGGTCACCAGGCCATCCGTCTCTGCGAGATCGAGAACCCCCGAAAGGTTGAGCCCGAAGAGCTTGCCGGCCGCGCCAAGCGAGGTCCCCGAGGTCAGCGCATTGACGATGAAAGGCGAGCCACCGGCGGCGCCATCTCTGCCTTGGCCGATTCCGAACTTGAAGCCGCTGGTGGGATCGCTGCTGAACAGGTTCACGCCAACCGACTTCAGAAGATCACGGCTGACTTCGGCGATTCGAACCTTCAGGGTCACCTGGAGAGGAGTCGCGGTACGAAGCCTGTTCAGAGGCACGATGTTGAGCGGGTCGCCCGGCTTGACCCCGGGGTTGAGGACCGAAGTCACCAGAGTTTCCGCCTGTGCGGCGTCGGCCGGCGAGGCGACGGTTCCGTTGATGACCGCGACCTGGCCGACAGTGGTCACGTTGATGTCGGAATCCGGCATCGCGGCGCGAAGCATGTCGTTGACGCTCGACAGGTTCTGGTTGACCCGGACGTTCGCTCCGTAAACCACCGATCCGTCGGCGGCGGTCGCGATGATCGTCGCTTCGCCCATGTCCTTGCCGAAGATGTTGATCTGGCGAGGCGTATTCACATAGACGTCCGCGACCTTCGGGTTGGAGGTCCAGACATTGGCGACGCTCTTTGGAAGCGTGACCATCTGGCCCTCTCCGATCGACAGCTGGAGCTGACGGCTCGGCTTGTAGGTCGAAGCGCTCTGGGCGGCGGCCGGAGAGACCGGCAGCAGAACCGCCGGAGCGGCGATGGCAAGGACAGCGACTGCTGTGCCGAGCCGCGCGCGGCGCAGCATGTTACGAGTGGTCATTAGCGAGCTCCCACGGGGACGACGGACACTTCGTTGCCACGGGCAACGCGGACGACCGGGCCGGTGTGGATGACCGGAGCGCCCCCAGCAGCCGGCGCGGAGGCCGGAGCCGAAGCCGACGCCGAAGCGGCGGGCACCGTGCTGCGCTGGTAGCGCGATACGTCACCACCGGTGGTGTAGGTCGTATTGTTGTCCGAAGGCCGATTTGCGAATGCGGTCAGAAGCTGGCGCTCCTGGGCAGGGCTGGTCCCGTCGGGGATCTTGATCTCGCCCGACGCGACCGCCCGCTGCATGTCCGAACTCTGGTCGGAGAGCGAGCGAAGCGACAGTGACAGCGTCCCCATGCCTTGGGCGACGGCAATCCGTTCGGCGATCCGGGGGGTCACTTCCAGAGTGACGTTGCGAGCCTCTTTGACGACCGGCTTCCCGTCTTCGTCCTTGTCCGTGTAGCGCTGGTCGGCAGCGAGCACGCGGAGGTTACGGACGATGGTCTCGGATGCGTGGAGGGGTTCGCCGTCCCCGCCACCGCGGATTTCCTGAGTGAGAACGAGGTCGACACGATCGCCCGGGAAAACGAAGCCGGCAAGACCAGTCGAAGCGTTCACCGGAACCGTAACCGCCCGCATTCCCGGGCCGAGAGCGGCAGCCAGGAAGCTGCGGTCACCGGGGCCGACGATCGAGCCGCGAGTCAGCGGCTGACCGGATGCGATCGGGTAGCGAACCACCGTTCCGAGCATCTTGGCGGGATCGGAATCGGGCTGACCCTGCTGATAATAAGTCGGGACGATCGAATCCTTCGGCCACGGCGTCCAGTCGATCATCGACGCATCGATAATGGTGCCGACCGGAAGCGGCTTTTTGGCCACGAGGACCTTCGGGCCCTGGGGCACCGTTGCTGCAGCGGCCTGCGGCGCGCTTGCGCCGGCAAACATATTCTTTGCCATGATGGCGGTTACGGCCGCGACCATGAGTGCTCCGACAAGAAGCAAGATCTTCTTAAAGTCCATGGCGAAATCGCCTCCCCTGCGGGCCCCGTCTAATTGCGACAGACATCAGGCAAATTGGTTAAGAAACCGTTGGGCGAGAATCGCGAGAGCGC
>Ga0207705_10004832_pt1 | contig 10140 bp, 10 predicted proteins | sample KBSC13metaG_FD_184314 | JGI IMG/M metagenome (GOLD analysis project Ga0207705, IMG submission 184314) | Corn rhizosphere microbial communities from Kellogg Biological Station, Michigan, USA - KBS C1-3 metaG (SPAdes) (version 2) | ecosystem: Host-associated > Plants > Roots > Rhizosphere > Soil ...
CTTGGCCAAAGCCGCCCCCTCGCTGTTCTACGGGGCGGTTAGGCGCCGGACCTATTTTTGTCCATTTGGGGACAAAGTCAGATCGCGGCGAACAGCCGCCAGGTCAGCGCGACGAACGCGATCGCCGCGACTATGATCAACCAAAAAACCCGGCGCTCGAACCGCGTCATTCGTCCTCTCGCTTGCCTGGAAGCCTGAGGAGATAGACGCGACGGACTGAACCTTCGCTGAGATGGCCGTAAGGCGGGCGTTAAGATTGAACTTCGGTCGGTGCGGGCACGAACGGCGTATCCGCCGCGTCCGCGCGATAATTGCCTGGACCTTCCGCGAAGTGGATCTGGTTCTGCTCGCGCAGGCGCGCTTTTTCCTCGTCGTAGAAGAAGGGTAGGAAGGCATAGCGCGTGCCACGCTTCACCGGCGTCGCCTCATGCAGCAGCGAACAGGAAAAGATCACCGCGCCTCCTGTCGGCGCGCGATAGGTCCGTGTGCCATATTCCGGGAAGCGCAGTTCGCCGCCCTCGAACTCCTCGGCGTTGAGGTTGATCGTGCAGGCAAAGACACGGTGCGCCGTGCCCGCCGTAGTATTATCCCTGTGCGGGCGAAAAAAGCCGCCACGCTCCGCTTCGTAACAGCCCACCATCATGCGCTCGATCCGCGTCGGCGAATAATGGAATGCGCGTTGCATTTGCGGCATCAGTCGTCGCCGCATTCGATCGAGCAGCCTGTCGCGCAGCCGTGGATCGTTGATCGCGCAATCGGACCGGCGCTTGAAGTCGCGGTCGAGTATCGCGACGGTCTTGCCATCGCGCGTACGCATAAAGCCCGAATCATGACCGCCCTGCGTTTGGTAGACGCTGATGAGTTCGCGGCACAATTCCGGTTCGAACACCCGCGGCACCATCAGCACCGGGGCGTTGCTCTGCTCCTCGCCCGCGGCGATCATCGCGCGTAGCCCCGCGAGTATCTGTTCCCCCTGATCGATGGCAGCGCGCCGCACCACGCGCAGCGTCGAATCCAGCAGCAGCCAATAAGGCATGTAGTCGACGCTTGGGCCATCGCCGCTTAGTGCATTGTACAGGCGGCTCACCTTCCGATCATAGTCCAGGAACCAGCGGATGCCGGGCACGCGTTGCGCGATCCGCCGCCGCGCCGCGTCCTGCGGGTCGACCGTTACCCCGAAGAAGGCAGCCTGGACGTCGTCGAACAGGTCCCTGTTGCGCGCTAGCAGCGCCAGTGCGGCCTGGGTCGGCCCCCACGCACCGCTTCCCATGAACAACATCACGATCGGGCGCCCCGCAACGCTGTCGAAGGCGTAATTGGGATTTCCATTAAGCGCGACAGCGCCGAAGCTGGGGGCGGCTTCACCCAGATCCAGCAGTCGCGGCTGCGTCACGATCGGGAGCGTGGGTGGGGCAGAGGAGCTGTTGCCGGGCTTGGTCTCGACCGTCGCCGCGCTCCCGGGCTGCGCTTCGGCTCTGGTTTTTGCGTTCGTCAATGCCGCACACTCGCCGAGCTTGGGGGCGACGGCGGGCCTCGTACCTGCTCGGCCCGCCGCCGCATTGGCAAAAACCCGTGCTTGATGTCGCGAGAGGAGAGAGTGCGACCGGGCTTCGCCTTCCCCTTCAGCTATGGCAGCCGATGCTCCTGCACCATGCATAAAAAACCTATAAAACCGGCTCAGCCCGCAAAGGGAACGAGGCGGGTGTCCGCGCGGACGTAGAGGGGGTGGCGGGGCTGTCCGGTGAGGGTGCGACCGAGGCAGGTCAGCATCACGTCCCGTCTCGCGGTCATCCTCAGAACAGTGTCGGCCCGTGCGCCGAAAATGCCGTGTGCGCCCCAGGCGGCAAGTACCTGGCGGTGCCGCGCGAACAGCGCCTCGAGATGACGATCATTGTCGGGGCCGACAGGATCGGATGTGGCTCTGAGGTCCGCCGGCGCGGTTGCGCGGAAGGCGAATAGATTCAGTATTTCGACCCCGCCATGCCCCGCGCGTGCGGCGAAACCGATGCAACGGCGGATGGTGGGGTCGTCGCGCTCCGCGTCCGCAGTCGAGGGGTTGAGCATCACCATCGCGAGCATGGTGCGCGATGAATCCCAGCGGCGGCTCAGCCGATAACGATAGGCGCCACATGGCGAGAATAAGGCCGTGCCTTGCAGCTCACGCCTCCGATGGTGCGATCCGATAGCCAACGCCGGGCTCGGTCAGCAACAGCCGCGGATCGCTCGGATCCTCTTCGATCTTCTGACGCAAAAGGCCCATATAGACGCGCAGATATTGCGTATCCGCGCTGTCATGGCCCCAGCCCGCGGCAAGCAGGCGCTTGTGCGTCACCACGCGTCCCGCATTGCGCGCCAGCGCCAGCAGCAGGTCATATTCCTTGGGCGACAATTTGAGCTGCTCGCTGCCGAGCATCACATGCCGTGTCTCGAAATCGACCGAAAGCGGCCCCGACTTGTAGCGGGTCGCCGCCTCGGCGCCGGGCTTGCGCCGCAGCACGACACGGATGCGCGCCATCAACTCGCCAATTTCGAACGGCTTGTCGACATAGTCGTCCGCGCCTTCATCCAATGCGGCGATCTTCTCGCCTTCCTGGTGACGCGCGGAAATGACGATGATTGGGATGTCGTGCTTGATCCGCAATGTGCGAATCACGGCCTTGCCGTCCTGGTCGGGCAGACCCAGATCGAGCAGCACGACGTCGGGCTGCAGCAGATCGGTCTGACGCACTGCCTCAGCGCCGGATGCGGCGGTGGTGACGTCGTGGCCGGCGGCGGTCAGCACCGGCCGCAGCACGGCGGTGAGCGCGGCTTCATCGTCGACCAGCAGAATATGCGCCATCAGGCGTCCCCTCCCTGTTCGGCGAGCGGCAGCCGGATGCGGATGCGTGTCCCCTTGGTTCCGATACCTGGCACCACCGCGTCGATCGCGCCGCCAAAAGCCTGGACGAATCCTTTGGCGATGGCGAGCCCCAGCCCACTGCCACGCGGCATCTGCTCGGTGGAATCGACGCGGTGAAAACGGTCGAACACGCGCTCCAGTTCGGCCGGCGGAATACCGCGCCCCTCATCGGCAATCTCGATCACGCTTTCATGTCCTTCCTTGGCCAGCAGGATCGCGATGCGGCTGCCGTCGGGGCTGTACAGGATCGCATTCTCCAGCACGTTCAGCAAAGCCAGCTCGAACAGGCTCGCCTCGGCCAGCACAAAGCAGTCCTCGGTCTCGTGACGCTCGATGGTGCGCCCACCCGCGCGGGGACGGATCCGCCGCACCGCTGCGCTCAGCATGTCGGATACCGACAATATCTGCGCCGATGACAAAGCCTGCCCCGCCTCCAGCTTGCTCATCTGCAGCAGATTGGCGGTAAAGCGGTTGAGCCTTTCGCTCTCCTCGACGATCGAGCGCAGCATTCCTGTCGCCGTGTCGCGGTCGAGCCGGTCAGCATAGTCGATTAGGCTCGACGCGGAGGCGCTGATCGTTGCCAGCGGCGTACGGAAATCGTGACTGACCGAGGACAACAGGATCGTCTTCAGGCTTTCGGTGCGGACCGACGCCTCGGTCTCGGCGATCTTCTCCGACAGCGCCGCGCGTTCCATCGCGAGCGCCACCAAATTGGCGAGCGCGGAACCCAAGGTGCCTTCGGTGGTGGCGCTGCTCTGTCCCTGTGCGACCAACAGCTCGATTGCGTGCGCACCGCATTCCAACCGATAAACGTCGGGACCGAAACTGCGCCCGATCAACGCAACACTGCTGACGCGTGCGGCGTCGGCGTCGGTGGGCGGCAAGGGCGGTTCGGCCGATAGCAGCCGCACACCCGCAGCCTCGGCAGACGTGCCGCCCAATGCGCGCTCGATATCCTCGAAGCGGACCGCGGATTGGAGCGAGCGGCTGATCTGGAGCAAGGCAGTGAGCGACGAGTTCGCCGCCGCCGCTGCCTCCGCCTCATCGCGCATCCGGCCTGCGAGCACGCCCGAAATCACCGCCGACAGGTTGAAGACGATCAAGGGCGCCAGATCGTCGAACGTATCGAAGCGAAAGGTCAGAACCGGTTCGGCAAAATAGAAATTGTAGAGCAGGAAGCTCACCATTGCCGCCAGGATCGCCGCGCCCAGGCCCATGGTGGCCCCCGCAAGCGTGATGCCGAGTACGAAGACGAGCGCGCCCGAAGCCTCGCCGCGCGCGGGCCGTACGATAAAAGCGAACAGGCTCGTTGCGATCATGATCGCGCTGGTCCAGCCGACCGAAGCGAGATCGATGCGCAGCCGCTTCGCGCCACGCAAAACCGGGCCTGCATTCATGCCGGTCAAATCGATCGGTAATTTAGGCGTGGCCATCGCTCCTGCGTCTACGCGGGGCCCGCGTCGCCGCTATGTATAAAATTTCGATATGGTTTGGCCGCTTCTTTTGAGCCACCCTTGCCTTCTCGCTTTCAATCAGAGGCTTATCACATGCTGCGTTGCAGCAAACATAAATTGATAGTACCGATTCGGTATCATCGTGATGCGATCTAAAATCTTCCGCCTATCTCGTATGATTGCAAAGTTTCACGAGGAGATTGGGTCCTACAGCGTCATGATTTCGCTAGGAAAAATCACCCCGAGATAAACGTGGTTAACTGGCTTTCATAAACTGCTGCGGCGCGGTATATGTAACATGAAACGGCCGAATTAGATGGGGACCGGTCATGAAGTATGTAGCTTATATCAGCAGCGCTCTTTTATTGGCGGGGGCTCCAGCTCCGGCAAACGCCGCGACGACCACTTTTGGTCAGTTCCTGCAGAGGACGCCTAACGCCCGTCTGTTCCAATATGTGAACCACGACAGCGGCACTCACAAATCGGCGGAGATCCGTACGACGGGCACGGCCTCTGGCAATGCCGTCGCCTCGATTCCGATTTTCTACATCATGTCGGTGCCGGGCCTGCCGGTCGATCTGACTGGCCTGCAGAACGCGCATCTGACGGTTGACTTGGTTTCGAACCTGGGAACCACCGGCAGCGGGCTTAGCCGCGTCCAGTTGTTCGATACGGTGACCTCGGGCACGATCTCGATCGTCCGCGATACGGCTGCGGCCGAAGGCGCGAACAGCCGCACCGACTTTCTGACGGTGAGCTTCACCAACGCGGAACTGGACGCGAGCAACTCGTCGGGTTCTTTCACCTTCAAGACCAATCCGGCTTCGGTGATCACCTACACGTCGGACTTCCTGGATTTCAGCCAGGTCGTGTCGAAGGACTTTTCCTTCTCCTTCTCGGGGGCGAACCCGACCTTCAGCGCGCCGCTTGGCAGTTCGGGCCGCAACAGCCGCTTCTCGGGCACCGGCACTTTCGCATCGGATCCTGCACCCTTTTTTCCGGGAGTCCCCGAAGCTTCGACCTGGGGCATGATGGTGCTCGGCTTCGGTGCCGCCGGCCTCGCGATGCGTAACGGCCGTCGTAGGAACGTTATCGTCGCCTGAATCTACCGCTGTGGGATCTTTCGGAACGCCGCCTGGTCGCAGTGCCCGGCGGCGTTTCTTATGCTGATTTCGTTTCGGGTGTAGTGAAATCCTTGTCTTACATAGTTAATTCACCTGTAACCTTACCTGTGCACCATCAATGTTGGTTAATAAATTGCAATAATTCTTGAATATTGCTGCAAGTTATGACAGTTTGATTCTCACCAAGGGGGGTGCCCTTTCGGGCTTCAAATGTGAGGATTGTCAGTATGCGTAGCTTTGTTCTGGGGGCGATGATTGCGGCGGCGGCCGGTGCCTCGGCTGCCAATGCGTCGGTTACGGTTTCGGCCGCGCCTTATGATTTGAACGTGCCCGCCGGCACCGGCACGGTGGTCGATTTCGATCATGCTTTGCCGACAGGCTTCACGCTCACGGGCAGCGGCTATCTGGTCCAGTCGGGCGACAACGGCCTTGGCGCCGCGCCCGCTGCGGGCCCGACCGATGCGACCGACGATCACAGCGCCTATCTCAGCGTCTATGACGGCTGGGCCAAGCTGATGAGCGGCACCAGCTTCCATTCGGTGTCCTTCTTCTGGGGTTCGATGGACAGCTATAATGCGTTCGACCTGCTCGATGCGTCGGGCAACGTCTTGGATACGATCCTGTCGGGCGCGATTCCGGCGGGTACCAACGGCGACCAGCTCGGCGCCTGGACCAACCAGCGCGTGATGATCACGAGTAGCCAAGCGATCTATGGGGTGCAGCTACGTTCGACCACGCCTGCATTCGAGGCCGACAATTTCTTCTTCTCCGGCCATCTCGGTGGCGGCAACGACATCCATGTAGGCGCGGTGCCTGAGCCGGCGAGCTGGGCGATGATGCTGGTCGGGTTCGGCGCCGTTGGCGGCGCGATCCGCAGCCAGCGCCGCAAGGTAAGCTTCGCGGCGGCCTGAGCGCAGTCGGCGAGGTTCATGACGCCGTCGGCCTTGGGGGAGGCCGGCGGCGTTTTGCATTCAGGCATATAGGGTCAGGCGGAAAGGAAGTCGGCCAGCCCGTTCGCCGCGCCGGTCGCCACCTGGGCTGCGGTCTCCGCGCCTTTGAAACCCTTGCTCTTGTCGGTGCCCATCACGCGCTGGACCGCGGTCGCGATCTCGGCGTCGATCGCCTTCTTCTGGTCTGGCGGCAGCGCCTTGTAGCTGTCCTCGGTCAGATTGTGTTTCTTGAGGACCTCATCGCGCGCGCGTTCGGCGGGCGTCTTGGCGGCTTCCTTCTTGAAGGCTTCCAGGATCGCTTCGAATGCCGCCGGATCGCCGTCGCTCGCGCTTTTGGCTTTGCCTGTGGTGCCCGTCTGTCCGGTCGCGCCGACCGCCTCGATCGTCATTCCAGCCTCCATGCCGTTGCGGAACCGCAATGGCAGCAAGCTCTCAACTGATGGTTAATGCGCGCCTACAGGTGCAGCGATGTCGTGACGAAATCGCCGACTGTGATGCCGGCGGCGCTGACATGGTCGAGCTTGACCGCGCTGTCGATCGCGCCGCCAGGAAAGCCCAGGTTCGAATAGAAGAGGAAGGTGTCCGACCCCACCTGCAGGGCCGCGACCTCATTGGTCGGCGCATCGCTATGGGCCGCGAGTAGGGTTGCGGCATAGGCCGAGGCGGCATTGAAATCGGCGAAGCTGGCGCCGCCTTCGGCGTGGAGCACGGTCGGCAGCATGTTTCCGGTGAACGCGTTGACGTGGAGATGGTCGATACCGGCCTGATAGTCGGTGACCTCGTCATAGCCGCCTACGGGGCTCGCGCCATGGCCTGACATCCCGATCAGCACGAACAGGTCCGCGCCCGCGCCACCCGTCATAGTGTCGCTGCCCGATCCGCCCGCGATCACGTCGTCACCCAGATCGCCCATCAGGTCGTTGCTGCCGCCCAGCGCGATGATCGTGTCGTTGCCCTGGCCACCATGCACGTCGTTGATGCCCGCGGTCACCTCGATCAGGTCGTTGCCGAGGTTGCCGTTGATATGGCCGGTCCCGCTGCCGGTGATCATAATCCGGTCGTCGCCCTGGCCGCCATAAAGGCGGTTGTCGCCATCGCCCGCGGTGATCCAGTCGTCGCCGGCATTGCCGTTGACATAGTTCATGCCGTTGCCGGCATCGATCGAGTCCGCGCCGTCGGGCATGCCCTGCACGCCGCCCGCCATGTTACCGTAGATATGGTCGTTGCCGGCACCGCCACGGATGATGTCCGCGCCGCTATTGCCCATCAGCACGTCGCCGTCGTCGTTACCGGTCAGCCGGTCGTTGCCCGTGCCGGCGATGCCGGTATCGATATGCGTGCCGAACGCGATGCCGACATTCTGGAGCATCCCGCCGACGCTGCTGAAGCTGCCGTCGTGCAGGTCGATATCGTTACCCATCGCATAGCCCGACAAGTCGAACGTGTTGTTGAGGCCCAGGTCGAACAGGGTCACCACCGGATGCGTATTGACCGTGAAGTCGAAGAATTGCGCGGTGTCGCCGGCGATGTTGGCGTGGAAGCCGAACGTCTGTCCGCCGGACAAAGGTGTGTTGACCGGCAGGCCGTAGATGCGCTGCGCCGCGGCGATGTCGAGGATCATCGGCGTGGTCGCCGAATATTCGTAGCCGTCGGGCGCGGTGCCCCAGCCGAATCCACCTGTGCCCGGCTGATAGAAAGCGTCGCCCGGAATATAGGACATGACTGTCCATGCGGTGGCGTCATAGGCCGTCAGCATGGTCGAGCTGGCGGTGGTGCCCTCGTTATAAGGCCCGCCATGGCCCAGGCCGATCGAATGGCCGAGCTCGTGGACCATCGTCAGCCAGGGATAGCCGCCCTCGGTACCAAGTGCGGATCCGATCGGGCCAAAGCTCGGTACCGACGTATCGATACTGATCGTGGCACTGAGCGCGGTGCCGAGCCTCGCGGTGCCCATGTCGCCTTCAAACCCGGCGGTGAATTGCGTCTCGGCGCCGCCGTCACTGCCACGGCTGATCACCAATTGCGCGCTCGAAGGATCGGACGCGACGTTGAAGCTGATATTGGCGACCTCGGACCAGAGGTGCATCGCGGCGGTGAAGGCCTGGGTTTCCGCATTGGACCATTCGCCGGCGGCGAAGGCGACCGTGATCGCGCCCGCCGTACCCGCGGTCGGCGCACCCCATTTTACCTCGGCGCTGTCGGTGGCGTAGGTCGCGGGATTCTCGTCGAGGTTCCAGCTCCAGAAGCTGTCCGCGGACTGCAGGCCATTGGCGTCTATGCCCGTAAGGTAGGCGATCTCCTGCTGCTGGGCTCCGTTGAGACTGTTCACGCGCGCATCCCGAAGCACCGCGCCACGCGCGGCCAATGATGCGTCGGTTCTTTAAAGAGGACCCGCTACCAACGGTTTAACGTGAGACAGGCCAAGCGCGATTAACGCAGGAACGGATATTGTTGGCGGACCATACTCACCGCGCGGTGGACGAACGGGCGAAAGCGCGCCTTCACCATTGCGTCGGGGTAGCTCCAATTATAGCCGCTGCGCGTGTCGGTCAGCACCAATACCCGGCTGTTGCCCAGGTCGACCTCGGCCGCGGGCGTGCCGGTCAGTTCGCCGATCGCGCCCGCGATCATCTCGCGGACATCGCCCTGCGTCGGATACGCCATCGAAATCGTTGCTGCTGCAAGCACCATATACTCATCCTCCCCGACCCCTGCGGAAGGGATGCTGTGCCCCGTTCCGCCGAAGGGCAAGCATTCGGTCCCGATTGTCGCGCCGAGTCGTCTCCAAGTCGCGACAATCGGGAGATTTTTGTCTCATTTGGGTTAACGAAAGGTTCGCGATCGAAAATCGTTTCGGGTCCGTCGCCTAAACGATTCTTCGTGCCGTGCCGGCGGTTCAGCCGCGTGCCGCCATCACGATCGCGTGCAGTTGCTCGGCCATCTGGGGCGCCTGCCGTTCGGGCACGTTGGCGAAGCCTACCAGCAGCGCGTTCTGCAACTCGGGCAGGTCGGTCAATATGGGCATCGGTAGCGCGCCCAGCGCCTTGCCGCCGTTCCACGCCATGCCCGCCAGGGCGCCCAGGCCGCCGTCGACGCGGAGCAAAAGGTGGAGCCCGCCCGCACCCTGCTCGATCCTGGTTCCCGGCCCAAACCGGGCCGCCAGCGCGGTGGCCAGCGCGGCACGGCGGCTGCGATAGGCATTGCGCATCTTCTTGATGTGGCGCGCGAAATGCCCCTCGCTCAGGAACTCGGCGGTAACTGCCTGCTCCAGTGCGGAACGACCGCCATCGACATAGAGCATCAGGTCGCGGAAGCGGGCCAGCTCTGACGGCGGCACAACCAGATAGCCGAGCCGCAATCCAGGAAAGAGCGTCTTGCTGAAAGTGCCCGTGTAGAAAACGCGCCCCGAGCGATCGAGGCTCTTGAGCGCGGGCAGGGGGCGGCCCTGATAGCGGAATTCCCCGTCGAAATCGTCCTCCAGGATCCAGGCGTCGGCCCGTCCCGCCCAATCGAGCAATTGCAGCCGCCGCGACAACGACATCGCAACACCCATCGGGAATTGGTGCGCGGGCGCCACGATCGCGCAGCGCGCATTGGGCGCGCGCGCGATGCCGGCGGCGACATCCAACCCCTCGTCATCCACGGGGATTTCGACAGGACAGGCGCCGATCTCCTTGAGCGCGCGGCGGATGCGCGTGTAGCCGGGATCCTCG
>Ga0207705_10004834_pt1 | contig 10136 bp, 13 predicted proteins | sample KBSC13metaG_FD_184314 | JGI IMG/M metagenome (GOLD analysis project Ga0207705, IMG submission 184314) | Corn rhizosphere microbial communities from Kellogg Biological Station, Michigan, USA - KBS C1-3 metaG (SPAdes) (version 2) | ecosystem: Host-associated > Plants > Roots > Rhizosphere > Soil ...
ATCGACGACTATGGGATCGCATTCCACGGCGGCGTGAACCCCGGCTATCCCGCCAGCCACGGCTGCATGCGCCTGCCGATGAAGTTCGCCGAGAAGCTCTATGGCGTGACCAGGCTCGGCACCAAGGTGATCATCGAAGGCTGACGTTCGCCTGGAAGGACTGGCGGAGCGCCGTTCGCGCCGGTCCGTCGGCTCACGGCTGATGGGCCGGTTGCGAGTGGACGGGAAGCTGGAGGACCGTCAGGAGCCCGGGGGCATTGTCTTCGAGCACGAGCGTGCCCTGGTGGAGGTGCGCAATCGCCTCGGCGAGTGCCAGGCCAAGGCCCGCTCCGTCATCGGACCGGCTCGAATCCAGCCTGCCGAAGCGGCGGCGGGCTTCATCGCGCCGCTCGGCCGGAATGCCTGGCCCGCGGTCGCCGACCTCGACCCTGATCTGCCGTTCGCCGGGCTCGACCCGCATGCGGATCTCGCCGCCGCCCGAACCGTAGCGGATCGCGTTCTCGACCAGGTTGCTGACGGCTTGGGCTAACAACTGCCTGTGGCCGAAGAGCGGCACCGGCCGCGCCGGACGGTCATATTCGAGCACGGCTCCGCGCTCGTCGGCAAGGGGGTCGTACATCTCGGTCAGCTCGGCGGCGAGTTCGCCGACATCGAACCAGCTGAACTGGTTGCGGCCGGTCAGCGCTTCCGAGCGACTGATCTCCAGCACCGCCGTGAGGATCCGCATCAGCGCATCGGCCTGGCGGATCACACTCCCGAGCAGCTCCTCCTGTTCCGCAGGGTCGCTGGCTTCCGCCGCCGCGTGCGCTGCCGAGCGGAGCCGGCTCACCGGCGAACGAAGGTCGTGCGCGAGGCTGTCGGTCAGCAGCCGCAGTTCCTCCATCAATCCAGTGATCCGGTCGAGCATCGCGTTGATCTGGAGGCCAAGCCGATCGAAGGCATCGCCCGCTCCGGATAGCTGCACGCGCTGCGACAGGTCGCGGCCACTGATGCGGTCGGCGACCGTCGCGATGTCGTGAACCCGCCGGCCGACATAATGGGCGAGGATCAGGCCGCACATCAGTCCCAGCAGGCCGGCGACCACCAGCGCGATCAGCAGCGATCGCTCGAGCGTCTCGCGGATTGCAAAGCCCTCGCCGGCAATCCGGCCGCTGACGAGCCACTGCCCGGTCGGCAGCCGATGGACGACCAGGGCTGCCTCGCGCGGCGTCGTCTGGCCGTGCAGCCGGATCAGCGCATTGTGATAGCCTTCCTGCAGGGGCAGCGCGGTTGACGGCCGAGTCTCGAGGTTGCCCATGACCTGCTGCCCTTTCGGCCCGAGCAGCGCGATCGCCGTCTGCGGGTCGGCATAGGTCATCGTATCCTCGATCGCGTCGTCGAGCGCCGGCTTGCCTCCCGAGCGGTAAACGTCTGCAAGAACCTTGCCTTGTTCGACGACCTGCTGGTGCACGGTAACCACGGCCTCGTCGTGGGTACGCAGGTAAATGAAGCCGATGACCGCCAGGTTCGACAGCAGCGCGAGCAGGCCCGCAAGCAAAGCGATGCGCAGGGTTGTAGGCACGGGGGTTGTTTAGCGGTTCAGGCCGCGAGCATGTAGCCCGCGCCGCGTACGGTGTGCAGCAGCGGCTTTTCGAACCCTTCGTCGAGCTTGCGGCGCAAGCGGCTGACGTGAACGTCGATGACGTTGGTGCCTGGGTCGAAATGATAGTCCCAGACCTGCTCGAGCAACATCGTGCGCGTGACCACGCGGCCCTCGTTGCGCGCGAAATATTCGAGCAGCAGATATTCGCGGGGCTTCAAGTCGAGCTTCTTGCCGCTGCGCTTGACGCTGCGCGACAGGGGATCGATTTCGAGATCGCCGACGGTCAGCCGGTGCTCGGCCGGGTCGACGCGGGATTCACGCCGGCGGAGCAGCGCATTCACGCGCGCCAGCAACTCGGCAAATGAGAACGGTTTGACGAGATAATCGTCGGAGCCGCACTCGAGGCCCTCGATCCGGTCGCCGACCGAGGCGAGTGCCGACAGGATCAGCACGGGCGTGCCGATCCGCGCGGCGCGCAGCGCTTTCAGGACCGACAAGCCGTCGAGCACGGGCAGCATGCGGTCGAGAATGATCAGGTCGAAGCTGCCGTCAGTAGCACGGAACAGCCCGTCTTGACCGTTGGTCGCCTGCTCGACGCTATGGCCCTCCTGATTGAGGCCCTTCGTCAGATACGATGCGGTTTCGCGGTCATCCTCGATCAATAGGATCTTGCGGCCCATGACTGCTGGATACTCCGGACGCCCCACGGATCAAAACGTCCGTACGGCGCCGCCGGGAGTCGGCTTAGCGGCGCCGCACGGTAGTCAGGACCTAGCTCTTGGTCGTGTCCGAGGTCGTGGTCTTCTTCGGCATCGGCTTTTTCGCCTTGGCCATCGTCTTGTGGTGCCTGGTATGACGCTTGGCAGTGGCGTGCTTCGTGCCCTTCGTCGAGGTTGGCGTAACCTTGGTGGTGACGGTCGTCGTGGCCGTCGCCTTCGGGCCCTTGGTTACCATCGTCTTGGTCGTCTTTGCGCCCGATGAGGTCTTGGCAGTCTGCGCGGCGATCGCGGGCGTCGCGATCAACGCGGCCGCGGCGATCGACGCAATCAACTTCTTCATGGCTTCCTCCTGTCTTCCGGCAAGTAAGCGCCGGCGGAGCGCTGATTAGCCACCGGCGTTTCTCACCGCCGTGGCGGCAAGGTTAAATGGCGTTCATGACGCTGCCCCGGCCAGTCTCGACAGCCGGGACTGCGCAGGCTGGCTACTTGGGCTTGGAAGCGGTCTTCGCCGCCGCCTGCTGGTTCTTGGCGGCAACTTTGGCGGCCTTTTTCTCGGTCTTGGTGACCTTCGGCTTGGCCGGCGCTGAGGCTGCGATGGCCGGAGCAGCGACGATGCCGAGGGCGGCAAATGAGGCGATCAGTGCACGTTTCATGGGAATTGTCTCCGTAGTCGATCAAAGCTCGAATGAGCCGCCGCTCAACTACCGGCGTCGCTTTCACATCGCTGTGTCCTGCCGATTAAGATGTGTTCATCGCGCCGGCGGCCGCGGGCTTTCCGCTTATCTCTTCTCTCGCTAGGCTCGCGCTCCAGCATGATCGCCCAGAAGACCCGCTACGCGCTTCGCTCGCTTCTTTTCCTTGCCGAGGAGCAGGGTGGGGCGCCCGTCCAGCTCAGCCGCATCGCCGCAACCCAGCGCGTCCCGCCCAAATATCTCGAACTCATCATGCTCGACCTGAAGAAGGCGGGACTGGTGAAGAGTGCCCGCGGACCGAAGGGCGGCTACAAGCTCTCGCGCGCATCGGACCAGATCTCGTTCGGTGAAGTCGTGCGGACGATGGAGGGGCCGATTGCCCTCGTGTCGTGCGCCAGCGTCAATTTCTACGCGCCCTGCGGCGACTGCCAGGACGAAGCGACCTGCGCCATCCGCCGTGCCTTCGCCATCCTCCGCGACCAGAGCACTGCCGTGCTGGACTCGATTTCCCTGGCGCAAGGCGCGGGGTGGGAAGAGCGGCTGGACGCCGACGCATAGCTCGAAAAGGGGAGTGCAAGTTGGACGATCGATTCACCCCGCGACCGCTGGCCGGCTGGTACATGCCGGCGGCGATTGCCTCGCTCCTGTTCATGCTGGCGGGCTGCGCTGCACTTGTGATGCACCTGACCGCCGACCCAGCAGGCTTGCCGCTCGATCAGCGGACCCTGTTGGAGGCCGAGCCCGAATGGGTGGTGGCAGCTTCCGCCGTCGCCTTTGTCGCTGGAGCATTGGGCGGTTTGCTCCTGCTGCTCAGGCGGAGAGCCGCCCAATGGGTCATGTTAATATCGTTCGTGGCAATGCTCGCCTGGTTCGCCGGAATGTTTGCGACGCCCAATTTCCGCGACCTGCTCGGCACCGACCAGGTCGCGATACTGCTCGTCATCCTCGCGTTGGGCTGGACGATCTTGTGGTTTGCGCGGCACTCGCGGCAGCGTGGATGGCTGCGCTAATTCGGCGCGAACAGGCTGAAGCGATTGTCGACGGCCGAATGGTCCGCCCGGCTCTGCGCCGGGCCAGCGCTGGTACCACTCTGATTCGCATGATGGCCGGCTGAAGCCAGCGCGGCAGTCGGGATGGCGAGGAGCACGGCAAGCGCCAAGTCGCCAAGCCAGTGGCGATCGAACATCGGTCACTCCAATTCTCATACACGCCAGTTGTCCGGCGCACTTGCAATCCCGAACTGCGCAGGCAAGGCGAAGTTCCCCACGTTGCGTATGCGCAACGATGTTCGACTGGCGGGCGGGGTGATGGGCGGCTAAACGGCGGCCGCAATGTCGACCTTCACGATCGATACTTCGACGAGCCGGGCGACGCCTTCGCCTGTGCCTGGGAAGCGCATGACTGCGCCCGCGATCCGTGGCCGCAAGGCGGACGGCCGGACCGAACAGCCGATCGTGATGCTCACCGCTTACACGATGCGCATGGCGCAACTGCTCGATCCGCACTGCGACATGCTGCTGGTCGGCGACAGCCTGGGCCAGGTGATTTACGGCCTGCCGTCCACCATCCCGGTGACTTTGGACATGATGTGCGCCCACGGCGCCGCGGTGGTGCGCGGCAGCTGGCATGCGCTGGTTGCCGTCGACATGCCGTTCGGCAGCTACGAAGCCTCGCGCGAGCAGGCGTTTGCCAGTGCCTCCCGGGTGATGAAGGAAACGGGCTGCGCCGCGGTGAAGCTCGAAGGCGGCGAAGCGATGGCGCCGACGGTCGAGTTCCTGACGCAACGCGGCATCCCCGTGGTCGGCCACGTCGGGCTGACGCCGCAGGCGGTCAACATGCTCGGCGGCTACGGCGCGCGCGGCCGTGAGGAGCGCGAGGCCGAAAAAATCGTCGCCGACGCCAAGGCGGTCGACGACGCGGGGGCTTTCTGCATCGTGGTCGAAGGCGTCGTCGAACCCATTGCGGATGCCATCACCGCCGCCGTCTCGGCGCCGGTGATCGGCATCGGTGCTTCCGCCCAATGCGACGGTCAGGTTCTGGTGATCGACGATATGCTCGGCATGTTCGAGCGCACGCCGCGGTTCGTGAAGCGCTACGACGATCTTGCCGCGCGGATTGGCGATGCCGCCCGTACCTACGCCGAGGAAGTGCGCGCGCGCAGATTCCCGACGCCGGATCAGACCTATGCACCGAAGCCATCGGCATGATGAGCTCAACCTGCCCGCCGCGTAAGGATGCCAGTCCGCGATGATTGATGCGCATTTGAACAAACTTCGCGTTCGTGACGATGTCAGTGCCGACGAAGAGCGGGCGATCCGCGGCCTGGTCGCTGAGGAAGTCTCGGTCGCAAGCGACCGTACGCTTATCCGTCATGGACAAGATGTCCACAGCTCCACGCTGTTGCTCGAAGGCTGGATGGCACGGGTCAAGGACTTGCGGAGCGGGCAGCGCCAAATCGTCGAGCTTTCCGTCCCCGGCGACTTCACCGACCTCCATGGCTTCACGCTCAAGCGGCTCGATCACGACATCGTTACCCTTACGCCCTGTCGTTACGGGCGGGTTCCCCATGAGCGCCTGAAGGAGATCACCGAACGCTTTCCGCACCTGACCCGTCTGTATTGGCTGATGACCAATCTCGACGCGGCGATACATCGCGAGTGGACTCTCTCGCTTGGGCGCCGCAGCGCGATTGCGCGCATGGCCCATTTGATCTGCGAATTGAATGTGCGTCTGGGAATCGCCGGTGTCGCCCGCGACAACAGTTACGATTTTCCCCTGACCCAGGTTGAGCTCGGCGAGTGCCTGGGCCTCACTGCGGTGCATGTGAATCGCACGCTTCAGGAACTCAGGCGAAAGCGCCTGATCGAGCTGCAAAATCGCCGTGTAACGATCGTCGACCGTCCCGGGCTCAAGGCAGTCGCGGAGTTCGACGACGCCTACCTGTACCTCCACAAGCGGCCGCGTTGACTCCCCTTTGCCTTTGGCGCTTCTGCCGCTAGACGAACCCGCGCCAGCTTCCGTTCATCGTGGGTGGGGAAGGGAAGCTTTCGGCATGTGGACCCCCGACCGACCGGATTGAGGAATTTTGGCCGAGCCTCCTGAAATGAACGAGACTTTCCTGCGCGAGGTCGATGAGAACCTCCGGCGGGACCAGCTCGAGGACTTCTTCAAGCGATACGGCAGCTGGCTGATCGTCGCCGTGGTCGTGTTTCTGGCGGCGAGCGGCGGCTTCATCTGGTGGAAGCAGCATGAGATCCAGCGCTCCGCAGAAGAAGTCGAAACGCTCGCGGCCATCTACAAGGATGTCGGCAGCGGCAAGATGGACCAGGCGCCGCAGCAACTCGCCGATTTGTCGAAGAGCGGCAGCAAAGCGGTGCGCGCATCCGCCTCGTTCGCGCGCGCGGCCGTTGCGATCCAGCAGAATGACACCAAGCTCGCGGTTTCGACATACAAGTCGATTGCCGATGATTCCGATTTGCCGAGCGCGTATCGCGATGCGGCCCTGATCCGCCAGACCGCGCTCGAATTCGATCAGCTTCAGCCCGCCGACGTGATTGCCCGCCTCAAGCCGCTCGCCAAGGCCGGCGACCCATGGTTCGGAAGCGCCGGGGAGATGACGGCTCTGGCGCTGGTCAAGCAGGGCAAGCGCCAGGAAGCCGGCCAGCTCTACGCCGCCATCGCCAAGGACCCCGGCGTGCCCCAAACCATCCGCGCGCGCGCCATCCAGGTTGCCGGCTCGCTTGGCGTCGACGCCAGCAGCGCGATCCCAACCAAGGCCCAGTAGGACCAAGAATGATCAGACCGACGTATTTCCGCGTTCCGCTCCTGATTGCCGTCGCTTTCGCAGCGAGCAGTTGCGGCATCTTGAAAAAAGGCAAGGGGCCGAGCACGCCCGTATTGGGGCAGCGGATCGCCGTGCTGACCGGCGAGGGCGACGTCACCGTCGACCCCGCGACCACAGCCCTTCCGATGTCCCTGCCGCAGCCGACCGTGAACAGCGACTGGACCCAGTCCGGCGGGACCGCGACGAAGTCGATGGGACAGCTGGCGCTCGGCAACACGCTGGCACGTGCATTCAGTGTCCAGGCCGGGAGGGGCAACTCGCTTACTGCGCGTCTCGCGGCGACTCCGATCGTCGCCAATGGCCGGATCTACACGATCGACACCCTTGGCGCAGTCCGCGCGTTTGACGCTCGCACCGGCGGCCAAGTGTGGGCGAGCCAGACGCCGACGGAGAAGGCCAATACCGCTTCGCTCTACGGGGGCGGCATCGCTTACGACCAGGGCCGGATCTACGCGACCAATGGCCTTGGATTTGTCGCAGCGCTCGACGAGCGCAACGGCGGAATCGTGTGGCAGGTTCGTCCGGGCGGCCCGCTTCGCGGTGCTCCCTCGGTTGCGAACAACTCGGTCTACGTGATCAGTCAGGACAACCAGATCTATTCGCTCAAGGAGAGCGACGGCTCGACCAATTGGTCGCAGGCCGCGTCGCTTGAAGTCGCCGGCGTGTTCGGTTCGGCATCGCCGGCGGTGGGGCAGGGAACGGTGATCGCAGGCTTCTCGTCCGGTGAGCTCAATGCCTATCGCTACGAGAACGGCCGGGTCGTGTGGCAGGACGCATTGCAGCGCACCAGCATCCGGACCAGCGTGTCGTCGCTCAGCGACATCGATGCCGATCCTGTGATCGACAATGGGCAGGTGATCGCTGTCGGGCAGGGTGGGCGCATGGTCGCGCTGGACCTCATCACCGGCCAGCGTCAGTGGGAACTCAACATCGCCGGCATTTCCACGCCATGGGTGGCAGGCGACTGGATCTTCGTCGTTACCAGCCAGGCGAAGCTGATCTGCATCTTTCGTCAAAACGGGCACATCCGCTGGATCAATCAGCTTCCCCAATTCGTGAAGGCAAAGGCGAAGAAAGGCGAGATCGACTATTCAGGTCCGGTGCTCGCCGGGAACCGCCTGATCGTCACCGGTTCGAACGGCGCGGTGATCTATGTTGATCCGGCCACTGGCGCCTTCCAGAGCCAGAGCAGCATCGGCGCGCCGATCAGCCTTTCGCCGATCGTCGCCAATTCGACGCTCTACATTCTCGACGATCGCGCGCGCCTGACGGCCTTCCGCTAAGACCTCGCGGCGCCGTCGCGGCGCTGCTATCGGCACAGCATGCCCCTTCCGACCGTCGCCATCGTTGGCCGCCCCAACGTGGGCAAATCGACCCTGTTCAACCGGCTCGTCGGCAAGCGCCTAGCGCTGGTCGACGATCGCCCGGGGGTAACCCGCGACCGCCGGGAGGGTGAGGCGAAGCTTCTCGGGCTCGATTTCCGCGTGATCGACACGGCCGGCTTCGAGGACAGGGATGCAGAGACGCTTCCCGGCCGCATGCGCCAGCAAACCGAGGCCGCGGTGCGCGACGCTGACGCCGCGCTGTTCCTGATCGATGCCCGCGAAGGGCTGACTCCGCTGGACGAAGAGATCGGGCGGTGGCTGCGCGCCGAAAGCACGCCGGTGATCGTGGTCGCGAACAAGGCCGAGGGCAGAGCCTCCGAAAACGGCATCCTCGAGGCATTCCGGCTGGGGCTTGGCGATCCGATCGCGCTGAGCGCCGAACATGGCGAAGGGGTCGCCGACCTGTTCCAGGCCCTGCAGCCGTTTGTCGAGATCGACGAGGAGCACGAGGAAGAGGAAGACGCCGAAGGCGCGCCGCTCAAGCTGGCGATCGTTGGACGGCCGAACGCCGGCAAGTCGACCCTCGTCAACCGCATGCTCGGCGAAGAGCGGATGATCACCGGCCCCGAAGCGGGCATCACTCGCGATTCGATCAGTATCGAATGGCAGTGGGAAGGCCGCGCCGTGCGCCTGGTCGATACGGCCGGCCTCAGGAAGCGCGCCAAGGTCGAAGACAAACTCGAGCGGCTATCGGCGGCCGACACGCGGCGGGCGATCGATTATGCCGAAGTCGTCGTCTTGCTCCTGGACGCCACGCGCGGACTCGAAGCCCAGGACCTGAAGATCGCCGCGCAGGTGATCGACGAAGGCCGTGCCCTGGTCATCGCGCTCAACAAGTGGGACGTGGCCGATAATGCATCGTCCTTGTTCAATGGCGTCAAGGCTGCGCTCAACGAGGGGCTGGCACAGCTTCGCGACGTGCCGCTGCTCACCGTTTCCGCAAGGACCGGCAAGGGCATCGATATGGTGCTCAAGGTCGCGTTCGACCTGCGTGACGCGTGGAGCAGGCGGGTGCCGACGGGCGAGCTCAACCGGTGGTTTGAGCATGCGATCGACGCGAACCCACCGCCGGCGCCCAAAGGCCAGCGAATCAAGCTGCGCTACATCACCCAGGTCAAGTCCCGCCCGCCGACGTTCGTGGTGTTCGGCAATCGCACCGACGAACTTCCCGAAAGCTATCGCCGCTATCTCGTGAATGCATTGCGGCGCGACCTCGGCCTGGCTGCAGTGCCGCTTCGGTTGAGCTTCCGCGGCCGCACCAATCCGTTCGACCGCGAGCACCGCTAGGGCATTGTAAGGCAAATTTTACTCTTTCGGGCTTATCCGGGCCTACTGGGTTTAAGCCGGTGCTGACCGGCATTTGAGGAGCGGATAGTGGCCGACGAGGCTCGCGATATCGTCGACTGGGCGCATTTTGAGAAAAGCCGGGCCGAGCTTGGTCCCGGCTTCATCCGCATCTTGACCTATTTCAAGGAAGACGGCGTCAAGTCCGTTGCGCAGATCGAGCAGGCGATGCGCGACGAGAATACGACCGCACTCGTTCTCCCGGCGCACACCCTCAAGGGGGAAGCACGCCAGCTCGGCGCCGAACCGCTGGCGGTGATGGCGGAGCTGATCGAGTCCACCGCGCGTTTCTGCGTCGAGTCACGTCGCTTTCCCGACGAGCTCGTGCCCGAAGTCGTGCAGCTCAGGGCCTTGTTCAACGAGACGGTCGAACTGTTCGAAAAAGCGACCAACCCGCTCAAGACGCGCACTCCGCCAACGGGCTTCGGCCGCAAGGCGTCGAATCAGAACTTCGGTCGGATCTAAAGTCCGGACCCGCGCATATATCGCCGGGTGATGAATGCGGTCGGGAGTCCGACCAGCACGATGTGGGCGAACAACTGCGTAGCGATCGACAGGCGTGTCGGCGGC
>Ga0207705_10004836_pt1 | contig 10134 bp, 9 predicted proteins | sample KBSC13metaG_FD_184314 | JGI IMG/M metagenome (GOLD analysis project Ga0207705, IMG submission 184314) | Corn rhizosphere microbial communities from Kellogg Biological Station, Michigan, USA - KBS C1-3 metaG (SPAdes) (version 2) | ecosystem: Host-associated > Plants > Roots > Rhizosphere > Soil ...
CATCGCCACGGCGGCGGCCGCCAGCCCCAGCCCGGTGACGGGGACCACGACCGCGCTGTCGGTGCTGGGCGCCGACGACAACGGGGAGCCGAATCTCGTCTACACCTGGGCGACCACGGGGACGCCCCCGGCTGCGGTGACCTTCAGCGCCAACGGAACGAACGCGGCCAAGAACAGCACCGCCACTTTCACGAAGGCGGGCAGCTATTCGTTCCAGGTGACCGTGAAGGATCAGGGGAACCTGACCGTCACCAGCGCCGTCACCGTGACGGTCAGCGCGACCTCGACCAGCGTGGCCGTCTCGCCCGCCAGCGCGACGGTGGTGGCCGGCGCCACGCAGCAGTTCAGCGCCTCGGCGCGTGATCAGTTCGGGACCGCCCTGACCGCGCAGCCGTCGTTCACCTGGGCGGTGACCGGGGGTGGCTCGATCAGCGCCAGCGGTCTGTTCACGGCCGGAACGACGGCCGGCGGCCCCTTCACCGTCTCGGCCGCCAGCGGCGGCGTCAGCGGAACCGCCAGCGTGACCGTCTCGGCGGCGGCGACCACCGTCTACCGGATCAATTGCGGCAGCACCAGCGCGGTATCGCCCTTCACCGCTGACCAGTTCTCCAGCGGCGGTACCACCCGGACCGTCACGAACACCATCACCGTCTCGGGCGTGACCAACGCGGCGCCGCCGGCCGTGTATCAGAGCGAACGGTACGGCAACGTCACCTACACGATGCCCAGCCTGGTCGCCGGCGCGAAGTACACCGTGCGCCTGCACTTCGCCGAGCTGTTCCAGACGGCGAGCGGCAAGCGCAAGTTCAACGTGGCGGTCAACGGCACGACCGTCCTGTCCAACTTCGACATCTTCGCGGCCGCGGGCGCAGCGTTCAAGGCGGTGGTGCGGGACTTCACGGGCACGGCCACCTCGGCGGGCCAGATCGTCATCACGCTGACGACGGTCACGGACAACGCGACCATCGAGGGCATCGAGATCATCCGCCAGTAGGGCGGCGGTCCCACCGGGGCTGCCGTGACAGCCCCGGCCTGTTACCACCTCGCTCAGAATCTTGTAACGTCGCGACGTGTTCCGTCTCGAGGGGCCGGCCCGATCTCCCCGTCACAACGCGATCCTCGCGGGATACCTGGCGTTCGTGGCCGGGTTCGTGAACTCGGGCGGGTTCGTGCTCATCGGCTCGTTCACGTCCCACGTGACCGGCACCGTCGGCCGCCTCAGCATCGACGTCACGCGGGGCGACTTCGGCGCGGCGTTCTTCGCCGCGCTGATGGCGGCGACGTTCTTCCTGGGATCGTTGCTGGCCAGCTTCATCTTGCAAGGACCGCGTCCGGCGCGGCTGCCCCGTGCCTACGGAACGGCCCTGTTGATCGAAGGGCTCCTGCTGGCGGGATTCATCTTCGTGGCCGGCCTGTCCCAGACCCGTCACCTGCGCTTGCGTGACGCCGAGGGCGCGATCCTGTGCGCTGCCATGGGCATGCAGAACAGCCTGGTGACCCGCCTGTCGGGCGCCGTGGTCAGGACCACCCACCTGACCGGCGTGATCACCGACCTGGGGATGGAGACGGCCCACTGGTTTCGGTGGCGGGCCCGGCGCTGGCGGACCCACCAAGCGGACGAACTCGAAAGTCCGAGACCGCTCACGCACGGCGGCACGACCTTGCTGCTGACCATCGCCATGACCTTTGTCCTGGGGGCCCTGCTGGGTGGCACGCTGACGGCGCTGATCAGTCGCTGGGCCATGATGGCGCCCGCCTGCGCCGTGTGGGGGGCAGCCATCTACGCCTTTTCCCAGCGCGTTGGCTCGGAAACGACGCGCCCCGTCGAGGACGACTGACGGCGCCGGCCCCCCGCCCAGGCACTTGCACAAAGGCAGGTTGCAAGGCAGCGTAGCCAGACCGTCCGCGGGCCAGTTCGAGGAACAAATGGGTCAACCACGCATCATCGAGATCGATTATCAGGAGTTCCTGTCAATCCTGCAGCGGGCGACCGACACGAAGAAGAAGATCGACGTCGCCGACAAGGAACGGTGGAACCAGTTCGTGCGGCAGCACAACGTGCCCGAGGCCGGCATCGCCGTGAAGGCCCGCGCCGGCGCCATGTCGGGCAAGACCAAGGTCGTCATCGTGGACGGCGGCGGCAAAGCCGACGGCTACTACATCTATTCCCCCGCAGACTACTACTGTCTGAAGTACGACCTGGGCCGCGACTGACACGAGCGGAGGATTTGGCAGCCCCGACGTGGTGGTGGCAGGTTACGCCAGCTCCGTCGCAGTGCTGATCAACAGCTGTCCGTGAGGCCCGTCGGGGATTGAGAGCTGCGCCGACGGGACGTGTTATCATGCCGGCCGCGCCGCCGGCGGCCGCACCCGGCGGGTCGAAAAAGCCCGCCGCCGCGCGGCTTTCCGACCGCTCCCACCGCCAGCCCCCCTCGAGAAGGACATCGTGAAATCGCTCGAAAAGTCAGCGAAGCTGCGCAACGTCTCCTACGACATTCGCGGACCCGTGATGGAGCGAGCGAAGCAGATGGAGGCCGCGGGCGAGGCGATCATCAAGCTGAACATCGGCAACGTGCCGGCGTTCGGCCTGAATCCCCCGGCCGAAGTGGTGAGCGACATGATTCGCCACCTGCCCGACACCGCCGGCTACACCGATTCCAAGGGGCTGGTGGTCGCCCGCGAGGCGATCCAGAAGTACTGCCTGGAGAAGGGGCTCGCCGGCGTCACGATCGAGGACATCTGGCTGGGCAACGGGGCCTCCGAGCTCATCGTGATGAGCATGAACGCCCTCCTCGACCCTGGGGACGAGGTGCTGATCCCCAGCCCCGATTACCCGCTGTACACGGGGGCGGTGGCGCTGTCCGGGGGAACCCCCGTTCACTATCGCTGTGACGAGGCTTCGGGATGGCAGCCCGACCTGGCCGACATCCGCCAGAAGGTCACCCCCCGCACGAAGGGGATCGTGATCATCAACCCGAACAACCCGACTGGCGCCGTCTATCCGCGCGAGGTGCTGCAGCAGGTGGTGCAGGTCGCGCGCGAGCACCAGCTGGTGGTCTTCGCCGACGAGGTGTACGACCAGATCCTGTACGACGGCGAGACTCACACCAGCATCGGCTCTCTCGCCGACGACGTGCTGTTCCTCACGTTCAACAGCCTGTCGAAGAACTACCGCGCCTGTGGATATCGCGCGGGGTGGATGGTCCTCTCGGGGCCCAAAGCGTCGGCCCTGGGCTACGTCGACGGCCTCAACGTGCTGGCCTCGATGCGCCTGTGCGCGAATTCTCCCGGGCAGCTAAGCATCCCCAGCGCGCTGCACGATCGGACGTCGATGGCCGAGCTGGTCGCTCCCGGCGGCCGACTGCGGCGCCAGCGCGACCTGGCGTACCAGATGCTGACCGCCATCCCCGGCGTGACCGCCGCCAAGCCCAAGGGCGCGCTGTACATCTTTCCCCGCCTGGATCCCAAGCGTTACGCGATCCAGGACGACCAGAAGTTCATCCTGCAGTTGCTGGAGACCGAGCGCGTGCTGCTGGTCCAGGGCTCCGGCTTCAACTGGCCCGCCCCGGATCACTTCCGGATGGTGTTCCTGCCCGAAGAGGACGAGCTGCGCGAGGCCATCACCCGCATCGCCCGCTTCCTGGATCGCTACGGCCGCTGAGCGCTGCCTGTAGGTCGGTTGCTCGACCACCAGGTCGACGAGTTCGCTGCGTGCGACCAGCTATACGGCCAGCGCGGGACGGCGGCGTATATTTCGTGTCCTCCGAGGAGAACGCGATGAGCAAGGAACAGCGCGCGAACGTGGACACGATGCTGCGGCAGCCTCGTCCCGCCGGTGGGCACTCGATCGAGGACCTGCGGGCCGGATTCAGGAAGCGGATGAGCGCGATGCTGGTGCCCAAGGGGATCCGCACCTCCGCCACCACGCTGGGGACGCGGCCGGCGCTGCTGGTCGAGCCGGTGGACCGCCGGCGCAGCGGGACGATCCTGTACTTTCACGGGGGCGGGTTCGTGATCGGCTCGCCCGAGACGGCGCTCTCGCTGACGGGAAACCTGGTGACGAGGAGCGGGATGCGTGCGCTTTCTCTCGACTATCGCCTGGCGCCCGAGCACCCGTTTCCGGCCGCCGTCGACGACGGGCTGGCCGCCTACCGGGCGTTGCTGGACGGCGGCCAGGCGCCATCGACCATCGCCCTCGCCGGCGATTCGGCGGGCGGCGGTCTGGCCGTCACCACCTGTCTCATGGCCCGCGAGGCCGGGCTGGCGATGCCGGCGGTGATCGTGGCGTTCTCACCCGACGTCGACGCCACCCGAACGGGCGAGAGCATGGACAGCAAGGCGGGCCGGGACCCGATCTTCACGCGCGAGAGCCTGGAGCGAACGGTGGCCCTCTACCTGGCCGGAAGCTCTCCTGATCAGCCGTTGCTGAGCCCGGCCGTCCGCGCCGATCTGCGTGGCTTTCCGCCGATGCTCATTCAGGCCGGAGGCAACGAGCTGTTGCTGGACGATGCCACGCGTCTGGCAGCCCGCGCCCGCGCGGCGGGGGTGGACGTCATCCTGGACGTCACCGCCGACGTGCCACACGTCTTCCAGTCCTTTGCAGGCGTCCTCGACGAGGCGGACGAGGCGCTCGATCGGGCGGCCCTGATGCTCACCCAGCGCGTCCGCTGACTTCGGTTGGCCTGCCCGACCCCGGCGAAAGCGGGTCGACGCGAAATTATTCGTACAACCTGGGTCGGGCCGAGACAGTCACCCTCGAACGGGGCCGCAGCACCGTCTGACGCGGCGTCGCCCCTCAGTCGAGGAGTCTTCATGACCCAACGTTTGGTGGTTCGCATCGTCGCGACGTCCCTTTGCTTCGTGGGCGTGGCGTGCTCTGGCTCCACGGGCGACTCCAGCGGCTCGGGGGGCGCCGAAGCTGGCGGCTCGGGCGGCACCTTCAGCAGCGGGTCGGGTGGAGGGCAGAGCAACGGCTCGGGTGGTAGCAGTGGCTCGGGCGGGATGAAGGGCTCGGGCGGCGCGACGACGTCCGGTGGCGTGATGGGCTCGGGGGGCGCGACGACGTCCGGAGGGACGATGGGAAGTGGCGGCATGGGCGGCCGCCCCGCCGGTTCAGGAGGGCGCCCGGGCGTGGGGGGCACGACCAGCACGGGGGGCAGCAGCGGGAGCGGGGGCTCGACCGGCACCATCAGCGGAATGAGACCTTGCGACATCTTCGCCGCGGCAAACACGCCCTGCGTCGCCGCCATCAGCACGGTCAGGGTCCTGCTGAGCACTTACAAGGGCCCCCTCTACCAGCTGAGAAAGGGCGGGACCAACAACGTCTTCCAGGGCAAGCAGCCCATCGGCACGGTGGGCGGCACGACGGGCGGCACGACCCAGGACATCGGCGCCACGGCCGACGGCTTCGCGGACGCCGCCGCGCACGAGGCGTTCTGCGGTACGGACACGTGCACGTTCTCCAAGCTGTACGACCAGTCGGGCAAGGGCAACGATCTGACGGAGTCGCCGGCGGGGCAGTACGAGCAAGGCCCCGACTACGAGGTGCCCGCCACGCACTCGGTGATGGTCGGCGGCCACAAGGTCTATTCGGCCTGGTTCCCGAACCCCCCGATGTTGCCGTCCGGTTCCGCGCCGTCGGGGTACGGGTATCGCAACAACAAGACGACCGGCATGCCGACGAAGACCGCGTCCCAGGGCGTCTACATGCTGGCGGACGGGACGCACGTGGGCAACGGTTGCTGCTTCGACTTCGGCAACGCCGAGACGAACAACGGCAGCGGACCGACGGGCGCCATGGCCGCCATCAACCTGGGAACCTCCTACTGGGGGCAGGGCGCGGGCAGCTCGCCCTGGTTCGAGGGGGACTTCGAGGCGGGCGTCTGGGCAGGCGGTTCCTCTTGCGGCACGCCTGGCTCGGGACAGTTGACCTGCAGCGGACGCAAGCCCAATCCCCAGAACCCGTCGATGAAGACGGTCCCCTTCGCCTTCGGCATCCTGAAGACCGGCACCACGAACAACATGCCGACCTGGACCCTGAAGGTCGGGGACGCCACCAGCGCGACGTTGACCACCGCCTATGACGGCGCCGCGCCGGGCAACTGGCAGCTACAGGGCGCGCTGCTGCTCGGCACCGGCGGCGACAACAGCAACTCCTCGTACGGGACGTTCTTCGAGGGGGCGGTCACGGCGGGGCAGCCCACGGACGCGGCCGACGACTCCGTTCACGCGAACATCATCGCGGCGGGATACGGGAAGTGAGGGGGGAAGTGAGGGCGGACTGTTCGCCGGTGAGTGGTCCCGCCACACGCCGCGCGCTTCGGCCTCCGTTGTAAGTCACCGCGTTACCGGCGCGGCGCCCGGTCAAGAACCGTGACAAATGAGCGCCTCTTTCGACAGTTAGCGGTATGACCGCGCACACGCCGGGGTGGACGAACGATGCCAGCCGCTCCTGTCGGCAGCGGCCGCCGGGGGGCCGTTCGATGCTGCCGCTGCTCTTCATGCTCGCGGCGGGCTGCTCCTCGAGCGGTTCGTCGCCGCCCGGGACCGGAGGGACGCAGGGCACCGGCGGAGGAACCAGCTCGGGTGGATCGCTCGGGAGCGGCGGCGGCCAGCAACCCGGCACGGGCGGCGTGAACGGCAGTGGAGGGCACGTTGCCCCGGGCAGCGGTGGCACCAGCACCGGCGGCGCCAGCAGCGGCGGACAGACTGGTACGGGCGGCGGCAGCAGCGGAGGCGCCAGCACGGGCGGCCGGGTCGGCACCGGTGGGGCCTCGCCATCGGGAGGGGCGGGCGGCGCCGTCTCGTCCGGCGGGGCGGGCGGGTCCGCCTCCGGCGGCGCGGGCGGCAAGGGCTCTGGCGGCAGCGCCGGCACGACCGGGACCACCGGCGGGAACGGCGGCGCGGGCGGAGGCGGCGCCATGGCCAGCGCAGGCTGTGGAAGGACCCGTACCCTCCAGAACGGCACCATCAACATCACGTTCAAGAACGCCAGCCGGAAATACATTCTGCGCGTGCCCGACGGCTACGACAGCACGCACGCGTATCGCCTGGTCCTGGCGTTCGCCTGGTCGGGGGCCTCGGCCTCCCAGGTGGTCAGCGCGAACTACTTCACGTTCGCGACCATGGACAGCAAGAACACCATCTTCGCGGCGCCCGACGCCGCGGACGGGGCGGGCACCTGGAGCAACGGTGACGTGGCGTTGACCGACGCGATCCTCGCCCAGCTGGAGGGCGACCTTTGCATCGACCAGAGCCGCGTCTTCGCCACGGGGTTCAGCTTCGGCGGCGGCATGGCGATGGCGCTGGCGTGTACGCGCGCGGACGTGTACCGCGCCGTCGCGTTCTTCTCGGGCGCGGATCTCACGAACTCATGTCCCACCACGCTGACCAAGCCCATCGCGTACTACGCGTCGCAGGCCAGCGAGGACAGCGGCGGTATGCCCGCCACGTCGCCCATCACCGGCGAGAAGAAGCAGGCCGAGTTCGCCGCGATCAACGGCTGCATGCCGGAGCCGGCGTCCACCACCTTCCCGGCCAGCGGCCAGCCGCACACCTGCACGAAGTACAAGGGCTGCTCGGACGGCCACCCGACGGAATATTGCGTCTTCAACGGCCAGCATGGGTGGGAGCCGAAGGATCCCGGTCAATCGACGAGCTGGGACGCGCCCGAAGCCTGGAAGTTCATCACGCAGTTCTGAGCGCGAACGCGCCGCGGCGGACGGCGGTCACGCTGGACGTGCCCAGCCGCTCCTAGGTCGTCTTGATGAGGCCGCCGTCGATCACGTAGTTGGACCCGGTGACGTTTGCGGTCAGCGGCGAGGCCAGGAGGACCGCCAGGGTGGCAACCTCCTCGGGCGTGGTCAGGCGTCCGGTCGGAAGCCCGCCGATGCTGGCCAGCACGTTCTTGCGCGCCGTCTCCGGATCGACGCCGCTGGCCCTGGCGACCGTCTGGGCCACGCCGTCCTTGCCCAGCCACAGATCGGTGCTGACCGGACCGGGCGAGATCGCGTTCACCCTGATGCCCTTGGGCCCGAACTCCTGGGCGAGGGACTTCGTCAGGTTCAAGAGCGCCGCCTTCGCCGCGCCGTAGTCGAGGACGCCGGCGTCCGGCTCGAAGAAGGCGTTGACCGAGGCGATGTTCACGACGGCGCCCGCGCCCTGGCCCAGCATGGCCGGTAGCACCGCCCGGGTGGCCCGCAAGGCCGCGAAGAAGTTCATCTGCATCGACCAGGCGAACTCGTCGTCGCTGGTGCCAAGAAACCCCTGCAACCGCAGGCGCACGGCGCCCACGTTGTTCACCAGCACGTCCACGCGTCCATGTTCGTCGAGCGCGCGGCGAACCAGCAGCGCAGGGCCTTCGGGCGTCGCCAGATCCAGCGCCACCGCGGTGACCCGCGCGAGCCCGTTCAGTGTGTCGACGCCGCGGGCGCCAGCGACGACGCGCGCCCCTTCGCCGGCCAGCGCCTTCACGATCGCCAGGCCAATGCCCTTGCTCGCGCCGGTGACGACCGCGACCTTGTCCGTCAGTTGGAGATCCATTGCTCGCTCTTATATAAGAGTCGCGCCCCCCCGGAACGCCAAGAAGGACGCCACGCTGATCGCCGGCGTGGTCTTTGCGCAAACAAAACGGGGAGAGATCGATGAACGAAGAAACCTTGGTCGGCGTCGGTGGTCTGGACATCTTCACGCGCGTGTGGCGTCCCGATGGCAAGGCGCGCGCCGTGATGGTCATCGTGCCAGGCTTCAACGCGCACAGCGGTCAGTATCAATGGGTGGCCGCGCAGCTCGTCTCGCACGGTCTGGCCGTGTACGCCGTCGACCTGCGCGGTCGGGGCAGGTCCGCGGGCGAGCGCTTCTACGTGGACAAGATCGGCGACTACGTCGACGACGTCGCGACGGTGGTGAGCTTCGCCAGGTCGCGCGAACCGGGCTTGCCGCTCTTCTTGCTGGGGCACAGCGCCGGCGGCGTGGTGGCCTGCACCTACGCACTCGACCACCAGCCCGAGCTGGCCGGCCTGATCAGCGAGAGCTTCGCCTACCGCGTGCCGGCGCCGGACTTCGCGCTCGCCGTCCTGAAGGGCCTCAGCCACATCGCCCCGCACGCCCACTCGGTCAAGCTGAAGAACGCCGACTTCTCGCGGGATCCCCAGGTCGTCGCGGCAATGGATTCGGATCCGCTGATCGCGAACGAGTCGCAACCCCTCCAGACGATGGCGGCCTTGGTGCACGCCGACGAGCGGCTGAAGAACGACTTCGGCAAGCTCACCTTGCCGCTGCTGATCCTGCACGGCACGGCCGACAAGGCCACGAAGCCGAGCGGAAGCGAGGAGTTTTACAAGGCCGCCGGCTCGTCCGACAAGACGTTGAAGCTGTACGACGGCGCCTTCCACGACCTCCTCAACGACCTTGACAAGAACGTCGTCTTGGCAGACATCCAGCGCTGGGTCGACGTGCACACGGCTGCGCGCTGACCGGGCAGGGCGGAAAGCGAGGCGCCACGGGCCGGTCCGATCTGCGCGATACTCCCGGCCATGGACAAGGCCCACCACGGTCGCGCCGCATTCGGCATCGTGCTCTCGCTGGGCATCGGTGTCGCGCTGGCCACGACGGCCGGCGGCTGCTCGTCCGGTAGCGCGTCGACCAGGGGAAGCGGTGGGGCCACCGCCAGCTCGGGCGGCATCTCCGGCGGCGCGGGCGGCGCCGCCGGCTCGGGCGGCTTCACCGGCTCCGGTGGCGGGACGGCCTCCGGGGGCGCGTCCGGGGGAACCATCGGCTCGGGCGGCGCGACGGCCTCCGGGGGAACCATCGGCTCGGGCGGGACCTCGGCGACCAGCGGGACAGCCGGCGCAGGAGGCGCCCCGGCGTCCGGCGGCGCGACCGGCTCGGGCGGGGCAGCCGGTGGGGGAGGCACGGCCGCGTCCGGCGGGCGCGGTGGCGTCGCCGGACGGAACGGCGGCGGCGGGCGAATGGCGGCGCGGGCGGCAGCGCGATCCCCGCGACCATCACGCTGACCAGCCCCGTCCTCACCGAGGGGGGCACGTTCCCGGCGAACACCACCTGCGCCGACCCCGGGATGGGGTCACCCCAGCTGGACTGGACCGCCGGACCGTCCGGAACGATGAGCTACGCGGT
>Ga0207705_10004838_pt1 | contig 10129 bp, 5 predicted proteins | sample KBSC13metaG_FD_184314 | JGI IMG/M metagenome (GOLD analysis project Ga0207705, IMG submission 184314) | Corn rhizosphere microbial communities from Kellogg Biological Station, Michigan, USA - KBS C1-3 metaG (SPAdes) (version 2) | ecosystem: Host-associated > Plants > Roots > Rhizosphere > Soil ...
AAGATGTGTTTTTAAAAATATGGTTAAGAAGATCTACTTTAAATGAGATAGAAAATTTCAGTGCTTATCTTTATGTTATCGCCCGAAACGCGACTTATAGGATTTTAAAGCAGATTGCTAAAAACTATAAAGTGGTTTTACTCAGTGAAGATCAAGCCTGTCTTGCTGATAACAATACAGACGAATATTTGATTAATAAAGAAATGACCTCTTTACTGCAGAAAGCGATTGACCGATTGCCACATCAACAAAAGCAGGTATATAAATTGATGAAAGAAGGCGATTTGAAACGGGGAGAAGTTGCTGAACTGCTCCAGATAAAACCTGAAACTGTAAAGTTTCATCTTGCCCAGGCGATGAAAAATATTCGGACCTATTGTATGCTCCACTTAAATTCCTCGATAGGCTTTCTACTGGTTTTATCCTCTCTTTTTCCGGATTCAAAACAATTTTAAGTTACTCCCCCCCAAAATCCTTCCTGGGATACTCTATATAAGAGAAAGAAATCATCAGTTCCTCTTAGAATTTATTTATTATGCCAATTTCACGATTAGAATATTTATTTAACTGTTACTTACATCAAAATTGCTCGGAGAATGAAGAAGCGGAATTAATGAATTTGTTAGCAGATGTTGAAAATAAAATACAATTTCAAAAATTGATCGATGAAGTGATTGAAAAGACCGGAACGGAAGTGCAAATGACTGATCATGTTGCCGCTTCTATTCTTAAAAATATTATGGACTCTAATGTTGAAAATGAAATTGCTGTAAAAAGTAAAAATGTTTTTGCTATTAACTGGTTCAAAGTCGCCGCTGCTGCCTGTGTCATTTTCTTTATTTCTTCATTTTTTTATTGGGGTTTCCGTCATCCCGCCAATGATAAACTGATAGCAACTGCGAAGGTCCCGCATTCGAAGCAAGCAGTAATAAAACCAGGTGGTAATCACGCAGTTTTGACAATGGCCGATGGTAGTACAATTGTATTGGATACTGCCCAAAATGGTAATATAGTAGGTGGTTACAGTCAAATAAAAAAACAAGGGGCCTTACTGGTATATGATGGTTCAAAAGCCTCAAAACAAGGCTCTCTTGTTACCTATAATACGCTTTCAACCCCGAGAGGGGGACAATACCAGTTGGTATTGCCCGATGGAAGTAAGGTTTGGCTCAATGCCTCATCCTCAATCCACTTTCCAACAACTTTTGTCGGGAATGAGCGCAATGTTGAATTAACAGGTGAGGCTTATTTTGAGATCACAAAAAATAAAGAAAAACCATTTCATGTGAATGTAAACGGAATGCAGGTAGAAGTATTGGGAACTCATTTCGATATAAATGCTTATTCAGATGAAGATGCTATAAAAACAACCTTATTAGAAGGTAGCGTAAAAATAAAAAGCGGGTGGAGATCGACCTTATTGGAACCGGGGCAACAGGGACTGTTAGAGAAAAATGATAACAATGTAAAAATAAAAAAGGTGGATGTAAATGAAGTAATGGCATGGAAGAATGGATTGTTCCAGTTTGAGGGAACCGATATAAAGACTATTATGCGCGAGATTAGTCGATGGTATGATGTAGAAATAGAATATGCAGGGAAAGTTCCTGAGAGAAGGTTTGAAGGAAAAATAAGCAGGGATGCCCAATTATCGGATGTATTGAAAATTCTCCAATTAAGCAATGTTAAATTTTCCGTCCAAGGGAAAAAAATAATAGTACAATAAAATTTTTATTGAATGAAAAAATAAAATTTTAAGGGACTGATTCTTAAATAAAAAACCAGCAATGTTCGCTGCATCGCTGGCCTAAGGCTAAAACTGTCGTTGAAACAAATTTATAACCAAAATCAAATCAAAACTATGATTTTATCTGTAGGTTACCAAATTAAAAGTGGAACCAAATCATTACGCGCCAAAACATGGATGATTATAAAACTAACAAGTGCCTTGTTGTTATTTTTTACCTTCCAGGTTAACGCAAAATCCGATGCACAAAAGATTACTATAGTTAGAGATAATATTCATCTTTCTGAAGTATTTAAAGATATTGAGCAACAAACGGGGTATCATTTCTTTTATGATGAAGCCATCATACAAAAAACCCCACCGATTGATGTTTCTATAAAGAATGCAACGTTAGAGCAGGCTCTGTTGGCGTGTCTTAAAGGCCAACAACTTACTTATGATATTGTAAAGAACACGGTTGTTATTCAGCCAGAAAAAAAAAGACCCGATTCCGACAATCTTCAGTTAGCGAAATTGGTTGCTTTACCTCCTCCTCCAGTTGAAGTTCATGGACGAGTAGTTAATAAGAATGGGGACCCCCTGGGGAACGTATCTGTAATAATAAAAGGTACTAAAACAGGAACGATCACAGACGATGATGGTCATTTTACGCTGAATGCGCCTAATAATAAAAATGTTGTACTTGAAATTTCTAGTGTTGGATATCAAAAGAAAACAGTAAGTGTTAAAAATGCGACTGAAATCACTATTACTTTAGAGTTAGCAGCTACAGGAATGGATGAAGTAGTAGTTACGGCTCTTGGTATTAAGAGGCAAGCAAAATCTTTAACCTATTCTGTTCAAACAGTGGGAAGTAATGAGATAGATGAGGCTAAAACGACAAATATAGCTACTGCTCTACAGGGCAAAGTGGCAGGTATGAGAATTACTATGAGCCCAAATGGACCAGGAAGTTCCGCAAATATCCTATTGCGAGGTGTTCGATCTCTTTCTGGGAACAATCAGCCTTTAATTATAATTGACGGTGTACCGCTTGACAATAGTAGCAGGCCATTAGAAACCGGAGGTAGTACTGGTTTTTATGGGGGAAGAAATGGAGGTGATGGAATCGGGATGCTTAATAGCGATAATGTGGCATCTATGACAGTATTAAAAGGTGCTTCTGCAGCAGCATTATATGGAAGCCAGGGTCAGAATGGAGCAATTATTATTACTACGAAGAGTGGGAAGGCGGGTAAGATCACAGTAAATTATACTGGTAATTTCTCAGTTGATGAACCTAATCGTCTTCCAAAACTTCAAAGTGAATATGGACAAGGGACTGGCGGGGTTTATGATCCGAATGCTGAAGGTAGTTGGGGACCAAAAGCTACGGATCAATTAGTTACCTTATGGAATGGGGATAAAGTACCTTATAGTGGTCAGCCAAATCACTTAAAAGATTTTTTAAGACGTGGACTTACCATTGACAATACCGTTAGTATTATGGGCGGTGATAGTTTAATGCAAACGTATTTTTCTTACGGTAACACCAACGCAGAAGGTATTATACCTAACCAAACTTATAATCGAAATAATTTTGATTTAAAAATTGATAATAAGGTAACGAAGAAACTTTCGTTTACAAGCAAATTAACTTATATAATAGAAAACAATAATAATAAAGCTACTACCGATTCGCATGTAGATGTTTATACCCGGATACTCAAAGCTCCTGTTACGATACCATTAGCCGAAATGCAGCAATATGAATACTTTGATTCGTTAGGGAGCAGAAAACAAAGTTTCTGGAAGCCGGGTTCCGTCTTTAATTCTAATCCATATTGGGCATTGAACAGGCATCTTTATTTTGAGCAGAAAGATCGTATTTTGGGTTTGTTATCTGTTAAATATGATTTTGCCGACTGGTTAAACTTGCAGGTTAGAGCCAGTATGGATAAATTAATACAAAAAACAGATGATAGGATGTACGAAGATTCCTATTTCTGGGCAGGCTATGGAAACGTCTATTCTCTAAGAAAATTAAATAGCACTGCAATCAACGTAGATGCATTATTATCTTTTAACCGACAACTGACAAAGAAAATTGGATTGAATGGAAACGTAGGAGCATCAGTTCAGGAAAGTAAATACGAGAGTTTGGAACTTAATGCCCTAGGCCTGATTAGACCTGATTTCTTTTTTATGCAGAATGCCAAGAATTTAATTTCAAACAACCTATTTGGCAGAACTCCACAAATCCAGTCTGTTTATGGCGTAGCTACTTTCTCTTATGAGGATATGTTATATCTAAGTACAACAATGAGAAATGATTGGTCTTCGGCACTAACTCCTGGTCATCAATCATACTTTTATCCGACGATTGGGCTATCAGCTGTCGTTTCCGATATGGTTAAACTACCTTCCTGGATCTCCTATGGAAAGGCGAGACTTACCTATGCAAAATCAGGATACGGTGGCAATCAATACCTTGATCGCAACTATTTTGCAGTACTTCCAGGAGGAATTATTCAACCATCCTCTTTACGGGCGACACCAGATTATAAACCAGAATTAACGACTAATTATGAAGTGGGATTTGATTCCCGGTTTTTCAGAGGAAGGCTTGGTTTAAGTCTTACATATTATCAATCACACACAATAAATCAATTGATAGAATTGCCTACCCCGTCGGTTGCCTCTTTGTACGCAAATGAATATGTTAATGCAGGCCTGATTCAGAATCGAGGATTAGAATTTATTCTTGATGGAAAACCGGTTGATACGAGAAATTTTTCCTGGGATGCCACAATAAATTTTTCAAGTAATAAGAATAAAATTGTTCGCCTTGATTCAGGATCTACCAGTAGGCTTATCGGAGGAAGCATAGGAGATGTTTATGCACAAGATTGGGGAAGAGATACTCAAGGGAGGCGGCTTGTTGATGACAACGGAAGGCCGATTTTCGGCGTTGGCACAGTTTATTTTGGGAAAAGTCAACCTGATTATATGCTTGGATTCCTGAATGAATTTTCTTATAAAAGATTTTCCCTAAGCCTTCTGATAGACTATAGCCATGGTGGCGTAGTTAACCAAACTTATCAGGATATAATCGATATCCAGGGTACATCACAAGCTTCTTTACAAGGAAGAGAAGGCGGTTTGGTTATTGATGGGTACACATCGGACGGAAAAAAGAATACCAAAAGTATTAACGCTGAAAGCTACTGGACCAATGTTAATGGAGTAGGGTATATTTATTCAGCTACCAATATGCGGTTAAGAGAGGCAGAAATAAGTTATAGGTTTTCAAACCGGTTATTAAATAAAACACGCATTATAAAATCGGTAAAATTATCTCTGGTAGGAAGAAATCTTTTTTGGTTTGAGATTCATTCGCCTTTTGATCCTGAACAGAGTACTGGCCAACCCACCACACGTAATATAGGTGTTAATCTAAAACTAACCTTTTAGTCTTTTTTAAAATTGACCTTATTATATAAAACTATTTTAAAGTAAAACGTAATGAAAAGCTTAAATGTAAATATTAAAAGGAGTTTGCCATTCTTAAACATCAAAAGATTATATGGAATAAATCTGTTAGCCTGTTTAATGTTGTTAGCTGGGTGCACTAAAAATTTTGAAAAAATTAATACTGATCCAACACGCTTAGCCACATTGTCTTCCACGGATCTCCGAAGTTTGTTTCCGGGATCTATAGTGCAAACTTTTGTAGGTACAAGTTATTGGGCATCGGCACTCGGTCCAGGCCTATTTTCTCGTCAATTTGCTTCCACTCAGGTTGCACATTCTTTTCAACGGTACCTTATTCCGGATTTTATGCCGGCCACTATTTATAAAGCATGGTATGGAGCAATGTCTCCCTTACAAAACATAATTAATGCAACTAAGGATAATTCTCCAACGATTAATGCTGTCGCAAGAATTTGGAAGGTATTTATTCTGCATCGTGCAACAGATTCCTGGGGCCCCATTATCTACTCACAGATTGGGAGTGCTGGTAGAGTAATCACTTTTGATTCACAAAAGGATGTATATTATGATTTTTTCAGAGAATTAGAATCAGCCGATTCGCTTTTGAAAAACAACCTTGGGATACCTTCTTTTGGAGACAAAGATCCTATTTATCATGGTAATAATTCTGAATGGATCAAGTTTGGGAATACGTTGCGTTTGCGTTTGGCTATGCGTATTTCTTTGGTTGACCCGGCTAAAGCAAAATTGGAAGCTGAGAAAGCTGTGTCTAACGGGGTTATGACGGATGTAAGCGATAATGCTTTCGTAACCGTAAGTGTCGCAAACCCCAATGGCATGAATTTTCAAACTGGTTGGAACGAACAAAGAATGAGTTGCGAATTCGAAAGTCTATTTAAAGGGTGGAATGATCCCAGAATGAGTAAATATTGGTCCCCGGCCCTTACTGATGGTCAATATCGAGGAGTTCGATGCGGAATGACTCCTGCTCAACAAGTTATTCCTCAAAACAGCTATGATAATAATTCAAATGTGAGCGTGTACCTTCAGCCTGAAAATATGAATACAACTCCACAAACCGTTATGTATACCGCAGAAGCTTATTTCGCACGTGCTGAAGGAGCGGTAAATGGATGGGATATGGGAGGAACAGCGAAAGAATTTTATGAGAAAGGGATCGAAAGTTCTATGAATACCTGGGGTATTATTGATCCTACAGTTATAACTACTTATATTAATGGCACAAACTTACCAACAGCTTTAAACGACTATTATCATACTCCTGCATTAACTGATATTCCCGTAAAATTTTCAGATGATCCCCAGAAGGAGCGCGAGCAGATCGGTACTCAAAAATGGATCGCTAACTTTCCTATGCCTCACGAGACCTGGGCAGAAATGAGGCGCTCGGGGTATCCGAAGATGTATCCTTTACTAAATTCAGATAACCCTAACGTACCAGTAACTGAAATGATTCCCCGGTATTTATATCCTATATCAGAACATGATAATAATCTTGCAGGTTATCAGACTGCTGTACAGGAGCTGGGAGCAGGTGGGGATTTAGAAAGCACTCATGTTTGGTGGGATGTAAATTAATGTATCAATTTAATGTATCAACTAAATATTTGACGTCTTTTGGTGAAATGGATGCTTTTTATACTGAATGAATCATTAGAAGATTGGGGAATGTATGTATCCTAATTATAATTCTTATGAAGAATAATTGTTTAATATGATGAATAGAAAAAGGTTTTTAAAGTCTGCTTCTCTAATGACTGTCGCTTCCTTTGCCGGACGTCCTTTTTTGAGTTCCGATAAAAAGAGCAGCGGAAAATTACTTCCCATAATTGATACCCACCAGCATCTTTGTGATTTTGAGCGTTTTAAGGTAGGTTGGTGTACTCCGCCGCTACCACGCAATTTTAACATGGAAGATTATCTTGAAGCAGTAGATGGATTAAATGTAATAAAGTCGGTATATGTAGAGGTAGGTGTTGCCCCGGAGAATCGCCGTGCTGAGGCCCTTTATGCAATAGAGCTTTGTAAGGATAGCTCAAACCCTATGGTAGGAGCAGTTATCGGTGCTGATATTGGAAGTGCAGATTTTGAGGAATATATGTCGGAGTTTAAAAACTCTCCTTACATTAAAGGTATCAGAAGCGGGTTTCGATCTTCAGATGAACTTCTAAATGACCAGGTGGTGAAGAATATGCGAATCTTGGGTAGCATGAATTTTAGTTTTGAATTCTCTTTATCCCCAAAATGGCTGCCACAAATGGCTGAGTTGACAGGACTTTGTCCCAATACGCTGTTTATCGTTGAACATTGCGGAAGGGGAGACCCTCAAGCGTTTTATAAACCTTGGCAAAAGTTTTTGAGTAATCCTGAACTTGATCAGCAAATATGGCTGGCTGGCATGGAAGCAATCTCCTCGAAGAAGAACACTGCATGTAAAATATCTAACGTTGTGACTCAAGTCCTGGATAAAGCTAAAGATTTGACAGCGAAGAATCTTGCGCCTGTTATTAATGAGTGTTTTAACTTTTTTGGTCCGGATAGAGTAATGTTTGCTGGTGACTGGCCTTGGGTTTTGAAGAAAGTGGAATTAGCCAACTGGGTGAATATTTTAAAGGAGGTAATTATCAAAAGATCAGATGAGGATCAAAAAAAGTTATTTTTTGATAATGCCTTGACCTATTATCGAATTAAGGAATGACTTATTTTAAACTTTTAGTTTGTTTATTTTTTTTATTTATCCCAAATGCGGGTGATTTATTTGCGCAGGACACCCGTGAATTTAAAATATTTCAGTTTCCCTCAAATATGATTCCAAGGATTGATGGAAAAAAAGATGATTGGGATATTGTTCCTTCCAACTATTTAATTGGTATCAATGAAATGAGAATGTTTGACCCCGAAGATAGTGGAAAGCATCTTGCAATTAATCCGAAAAATTTGGATGTGAAGGTAAAGGTCGGGTGGGTAAAAGGTTTAAACAGGTTGTATTTTCTATATGAAGCACATGATAATTATTGGGATTTTTCCTTACCGGATTTACACAATGATATTTTTGAAGTTGTTGTTGACGGTGATCAGTCGGAGGGTCCGTTTATCACTCCTTTATATCGGAATAAGAAGGTAGATCCAATGGACGCTTTCTTTTCTTTCCAAGGAGTGCATGCGCAAAATTATCACATTTATACACCAGCCAAAGGAAAGGAGTGGGCGTATGTTTGGGGCCCTCAGCAATGGATTAAAAAGTTGCCATATGCCAACGCTGCTTGTAATTATAGTTTTAATCCGGGAGAGTCTGGCGATTTAATACTGGAATTTTGGATAACCCCGTTTGATTATGCGGGAGCTGAAGGTCCTTCAAGAGCTGTTGAATCGTTATTATTCGAAAATAAAACGATTGGACTAAGTTGGGCCACATTAGATTATGATGATGTGAATAAAAAACATTACAATGGTTTTTGGACTTTAAGTAAAGAGCTTCATATGTACGAAAACGCATCTTACTTACTTCCTTTCAGATTGATGCCATTAGAAAACAAATTTATCAAGCCTATTGATGCCGAATTTTCATTTGCAGTCTCAGATATGAATCGTCGAATGGTTTATTTTATTGATGAATCGAAAGGAATTATTAAATCCCGCAAATGGAGTTTTGGCGATGGTCAAACTTCTATTGAGCAAAACCCTATTCATTTTTACTCGAAGGCCGGCTATTACACTGTTATCTTATGGATAGAGGGGCCATCTGGGAAGTCACGAATGGCGAAGGTATGGGAGGTAGCTGTAAAGTAACGATTATTAACGTGTTTCCTTTAGTATTAATTAAATCATGTTAGTAGTAAAATTGAATAAATTCTAAATCTATTCAGTCAGTAAAATAAAAAAAATGTCGCAGCTATTCAAGATTGAAGCTAAACGATAAAAAACGTATACTTTATTTCTATTGCTGATTTTTTCTTTTACTACGTTAAACAGAGATGCATAAGTTGTTTCATGTTATTATTAAATCTTCAAAATCAAATGATGAAAAAAGTATTTTACAAGATTTTTAACTGGTCTAAAATCATTACGATTATTGCAGTTTTCTTTATTTCCTGTAAGGACAATGTGACGAGTGATGTAAATTGGAGTGTGTATGGTGGAAGTAACATGCTAACACGTTTTTCGGCACTTAATCAAATTGATACCAATAATGTTAAGAATCTTAAAATTGCATGGACGTATCATTCCAGAGATACGGGATTGATGGAGATTAATCCCCTTATTATAGATAATGTTCTCTATGGTGTCACTTCTCATTTAAAACTTTTTGCTGCTGAGGCAACTACCGGGAAAGAGAAGTGGGTATTTGACCCGAAAGTTGATGTAGAAAAGTCACCTGAAAACCGGGAAGGCTTTGGAATTAACGCATGTCGGGGGATTGCATTTTATAAAGGAGAGGGTGATAGTGGTATTATTTTTTATACTGCTGGTTCTTCACTTTGCAGTATAAATGCTGTAAGCGGGAAACCGATGCTGGCTTTCGGAAAAAAAGGAATTTTGTCTCTTTATGATAATCTTGAACCTTATAGAGATATTAGAAAACTGCGTCTCACCTCAACTTCTCCTGCTACAATATATAAGGATCTGGTTGTTGTGGGAACAAGCCTTTCTGAAAATGCTGAGGCAGCTCCAGGAAATATCAGGGCATATGATGTACACAGTGGAAAGCTTAGGTGGACCTTCCACACAATACCACAGCCGGGCGAGGTAGGTTATGATTCATGGCAGGATTCGACAGCTTATAAGTTTGTTGGCGGAGCTAATGCGTGGGCAGGGTTTAGTTTGGATGAAAAAAAAGGGATACTATATGCCTCAACCGGCACGACAAACCCGGATTTTTATGGTGGA
>Ga0207705_10004843_pt1 | contig 10121 bp, 11 predicted proteins | sample KBSC13metaG_FD_184314 | JGI IMG/M metagenome (GOLD analysis project Ga0207705, IMG submission 184314) | Corn rhizosphere microbial communities from Kellogg Biological Station, Michigan, USA - KBS C1-3 metaG (SPAdes) (version 2) | ecosystem: Host-associated > Plants > Roots > Rhizosphere > Soil ...
CCACCAGCGACTCCGCGACGCCCTTGAGCATGGCGAGCGTGATCGGGTTGCCGTTGAGGCTGACGCTCGATCGCCCGCTGGCGTAGATGCGGCGGGTGAGCAGCAGCTCGCCCGCATCGGCACTCTCGTCGGAATTGAGCGGCACGTCGCACGTGGCTTCGACTTGCTTGATCAGCTTCGGATCTTTCAGCTCGAAGACACCCGAGACGCGCCCCTCATCGCTCCCCGCCCGCAGCATGTCGGACGGCGAGCGCATGCCGAGCAGCAGCTCGACCGCGCCGATGACCAGCGACTTACCGGCACCGGTCGCACCCGTAAAGCAGTTCAGCCCGCCGGCCAATTCGATGCGGGCGTCGGCAATGACGGCGAGGTTGCTGATGTGCAGTTCGCGAAGCATGCGGCGGCGATTTTAGCGGACCGAAGCGCCCGGTTGCACGTGGTCGGACGGCTGAAGCAGGGCCAGCTTGCCCGTCGCGTCGCTGGCGGCCAGCAGCATGCCGTTGCTGATTTCGCCCTTGATCACTTCGCGCGGCGCGAGGTTGACGACGACCACGATCTGCCGGCCGACGAGTTGCTCGGCGGTGTAGTGCTCCTTGATGCCGGCCAGGATCTGTCGGGTGCTGTCGCCGAGGTCGAGCTGGAGGCGCATCAGCTTCTTCGATTTCTCGATCGGCTCGGCCTGCGTGATCGTGGCCACGCGGAGCTGGACCTTGGCGAAATCGTCGTACTGGATCTCACCGGGCTGGCCGTGGAGGGAGGCTTCTTCTTTGAGCATGCCGCGATTGTAGCAGGCTCGCTATCATCCGCACCATGATCGCAGTGGTGCAACGGGTGTCGGCGGCCTCGGTGACGGTAGGCGGCGAGACCATCGGAAAAATCGACGCCGGGCTGTGCGTGCTGGCGTCGATCGTGAAGGAGGATACCGAGGCCGATTTGCGGTGGATTGCGGCGAAGCTGGTGGCGCTGCGCGTCTTCCCCAACGGCGAAAAAGCCTATGACCGCAGTGTGGCTGACATCGGTGGCGGGCTACTGCTGGTGAGCAATTTCACGGTGGCCGCGAATACATCAAGTGGCCGACGGCCGGGATTCGATGCGGCGATGTCGCCGGCGCTGGCGAAGCCGATGTTCGATCAGTTTGTCGCACTCCTGCGCGAAACCGGCGTGACCGCGGCAACGGGCGAATTCGGAGCGGAGATGAGCGTCGCGATCACCAACGACGGCCCGCTGACGCTGATCGTCGATTCGAAGCGGCGCTAGCTCAGGTGCTGCCGCATGAACTCGGCGAACTGCGGCACGCTCTCTTCCGGCTCCGGCGCCTCGGCCGCCCAGCGTTTTTCGGTTTCGAGCGCGTACCAGCCGGTGTAGCCGATGCGCTTGAGCTGGTTGAGCGTTTCCATCAGCGGCAGATCGCCTTGGCCGAGCAGCTTGGGGATCGCGCGGTGTTCGCCGGGAATCGAGTCCTTCACCTGCACGTGGCGGATGTACTTCTGCAGCCGCTCGGCCGTCTCGGCCGGCTGTTCGCCGCGGCGGTAGGGATGTTCGACGTCCCATAGCACGCCGACTTCGTCGGGCGAAAACTCGCCGACGAGCGACAGCACCTGATCGGCCGTCCGCCAGTCGTCGTGCGTTTCGAGCAGCACCTGGCATTCGCTGCCGGCCACGACCTTGCCGAGTTGTTTAAGGTGCCGGATGCCAAGATCGCGGGCCTGGTCGCGCGTCAGCTCGGCAGGGATCGTGCCGCCGAAGACGCGGAGGAACCGCGTGCGGGTGAGCTTGGCCAGCTCGGCGTGGCGGCGGGTTTCGTCAAGAAATTCGCTCCAGCGTTTTTCGTCGGTCGTGATCAGCGTCACTGAGGTGTTGAAGCACGGCATGCTGAGCTTGCGTTCGCCGAGCACGCGAAGGGTTTCGTAGACTTCGGCGTTGAAAAGCGGCAGGCGAGTGATGTCGATTTCGCTGGCGATGCCCCGGAAATCGATGCCGCTGATCCCGTTGTCGCGGCAGGCGTCGATGATTTTCCCAAACGACCAGGCCGGGCAGGCCAGCGTGTTCAACGAAAGCTTCATCAACGAAACGTACACGCGGGCCCACGCGCGGGCAATCGCGAAGGCCGAGGCGTAGGATGCGGGAATGAAGTTGCCGATCGCGACGCACACGGGCGATGACATCCTGCGGGCGGCACGTCGCTGCCGGATGGATCTGGCGCGCATCCTTGCCGAAGAGTTCTCGGCCGACGGGTTGTTCGCGTTCTCGTCGGCGGATCGGCCGAGGCTGCCGGAAGCGAACTGCGTCGAAGCCGATCGGCCGATGGCGAGCGGGCAGGTGGAGCGAGTGATGTCGGAATTTTCGGCTCGTGACGCGCGATGCCTTCGCTGGACGCTGCCGGTCGAAGACGCCGAACTCGTGCGGCGTGGCGCGACCGTGCGACGACTGCAGGTGATGCGAATGGTGCGGTGGCAGCGCGCCGAGACCGCTGATGACATGGTGCTACAGGCGCGGGCCGCGCCTGCGAAAACCGAGCAGTTCCTGCGGCAGCGGATCCCCGACGATCCCGACGCGGCGGCGGCGAGAATGCAGTTCGTCGATGATCCTCAGGATGAATGGCTGATCGCGCTGCGGGCCGGCGAGCCAGTGGACGCGGCGGCGCTGATCACCAGTGGCGAGGCGGGGATGTTGCATGATCTGCACGCGGTCAGCGGTGCGGCAGCGTCGCTGCGGTACCTGGTCGACCGCCTCATCGAATACGCGGGCCGGGCGGGGCTGAAGCACGTGGTGGCGTGTGCGGTCGACGAAGAAGTTGCGTTGCTTCAGGCAGCGGGATTCGTCTCAGCCGGCGAGTTCGTCGAACACGTGTTCAGGGATGTTGCCACGTGATCAGGCAGACACTTTTCCGTAGAGCTGATCGATCGCCGCCAGCATTTTCGATTCAGCGAAGTAGTCGTACGCCTCGGCCCGCGCGCGATCCGCGAGCTTCCACCTCAGCGTGTCGTCGGCGTATAGATCGACGACGCGCTGTGCCACCTGCCGCGGCGTCGCTTCGGTTGCCAGCATCGCCGTGTGCCGATCCTCGATCATTTCGCACGCGGCGGCCGTCGTGGTGGAGATGATGGGCTTGCCGGACGCCATCGCCATCGCGGTGATTGCCGGCTGGCCGAAATCCTTGCCGGTCAGTAGCACGAGGTCGGCGGCGGCGAAGAGGGTTGTGGCGGAGATGGCCCCGTCGAGATCGACGCCGACGCGGAGCATCGTGCGGTCGATCAGCCTGCGTTCGAATTCGCGGATCGTCTGCTCGGCCGGCCCGCGGCCCCAGACGAGCAGCTTGTAGCGGCAGTCGAGCATGTTCAGCAGGCTGCCCGTCCACATCGTGAGAATGTGGCCGCTGTCGTGTGTGGCTTCGAACGGGGCGTAGATAAGGCGGTCGTCGTCGGTCAGATCGAGCCGCTGCCGAAGTGCTACGCGGTCGCCGCCGAGCGACATCGGCACGCCCGGGCGGATCAGGTGGCATCGATCGGCCGGCACGCCGCGGGTGACGTAATAGCGGCGGAGTGTGTCGCTGCTGCAGACCACGTCGATGCTGCGGTATCGCATCGCCGCCCGCAGCCAGCCGACTTGGCCGGGGGTGGGGCGGTTGATTGGCGTGAAAACGATCCGGCGATCGCCCGCCATCACGGCGGCGGCGAGGGCGGCATTGCCGAACGCGTGGATGATCGTGGCGTCATTTCGCCGCAGTTGAGGCAGGGCGCGGGCGACGACAAGCGGGTGCGGATCGACCAGCGTGTGCACGGCCGCATCGCGCCGGCGGGAGATCAGGCGCAGCGCGATCTCCGCCTCGGCCGACATCTTCTTGGGGTGCAACAGCAGGACCTTCGCCATTCGCGGCGAAGCGTACCGGTTGACCGCGCGACTGTCATCTTTACGATCGGCTTTATGCTTCCTGTTCTGCGACTCGCCAATCCTTCTGATTCCGCCAAGGTTGACGCGCTGGTCAGCCGGCTGCATCTGGACCCGCGCGCCATCGCGCTCGGCTCCGGCGAGCGCGGCACCATGACGGCCGTCGTGCAGAAGACGCTGGCGGACGTGGCCGAGCGGGGCGACGACGCGATTCTGGAATCGGCACGGAAGTTCGACGACCCGGATTTCACGCTCGACCAGTTGCGTGTCCGGCCCGACGAAATGGAAGCGGCGGCCAAGCGGATCGATCCCGCCCTACGCGATGCGCTGCGGCGATCGGTCGACCAGGTCCGCGAGTACCAGTCGCATATTCTTCCCAAAGCCCCGCACCCGTTGCAGCGCAACGGCCTGACGATGGGCCTGCGGTTCACGCCGCTCGATGCCGCCGGCGTCTACTTCCCCGGCGGCAAGGCGTCGTACCCGTCGAGCCTGATCATGCTGGCCGTGCCGGCAGAGGTGGCGGGGGTGGAGCGGATCGTCGTCTGCACCCCGGCCAGCAAGTTCGGCCGAAGCGACGCCGTGCTGGCGGCGGCGCACCTGGCGGGCATCACCGAGATGTACCGCATGGGCGGGGCGGCGGCGATCGGAGCATTGGCGTTCGGCACGCAGACGATCAAACCCGTCGACAAGATCGTCGGCCCGGGCAACAGCTACGTGCAACTGGCCAAGCGGCTGCTCGCCGGCAGCGTCGGGATCGATGGCTACCTCGGGCCGAGCGAGATCCTGACGATCGCCGACGAAACGGCGAATGCGAAGTTCATCGCCGCCGATCTGCTGGCGCAGGCCGAGCACGATCCGGGGTCGTGCTTCCTCGTGACGACGAGCGAATCGCTGGCCCAGGAAGTGCTGGCCGAGGTCGGCTGGCAGCTCGGGAACCTGCAGCGGCGCGAGCCGATCGAGAAGGCGCTGCGCGAGGAGAGCATGATCGTGATCGACCCGGATCTCGACCGCCTGATGGAACTGGCCAACCGCGTGGCGTGCGAGCACGTCAACCTGCAGACGCGGGACAACGCTGCCGTGCTGAAAAAGTTGCGGCACGTCGGTGCCGTTTACGTCGGCCCGTATTCGCCGGTGGCCGCGGGCGATTACGTCGCGGGGCCGAGTCACTGTTTGCCGACGAACACGACGGCGCGGTTCGCCTCGGGCATCAGCGTGTACGAGTTCATGAAGCGCTCCAGTGTCGTCGAGTACACCGCCCACGGCCTCGCCGCCGACGCGCCGTCCATCACGGCGATTGCGAATGCCGAACACCTGGACGCGCACGCGGCGAGCGTAAGCATCCGACTGCAGAAATAACCACAGATTTCGCAGATCGCGCAGATTCAGGCAAAACGGATCTGTGTCATCGGTGCGATCCGTGGTTGATGTTTCCTCTTCGCATGCAGTGCAACGCTCATTAAGATGGACGGCATGGCTCCCCATTTCGTAAGACCCAACGTGCGCGCGATGCACGGCTACACGCCCGGCGAACAGCCGGGCATGGGCGAACGCGTCGTGAAGCTCAATACCAACGAGAACCCATTCCCGCCAAGCCCGAAGGTGATGCAGGCGATCCGGGAAATCGAGGCCGAGGCGCTGCGCCGTTATCCGAATCCCACGGCCGACAGCTTCCGCGACGCGGCCGCAAAAGTGCTCGGCGTAGAGCCGGACATGATCCTCGCCGGCAACGGCAGCGATGACATTCTGACAATCGTCACCCGCACGTTCATCCCGCCGGGCGGCATTCTGGCCTACCCGCATCCGACGTACTCGCTCTATAGCGTGCTGGCGCAGCTCGAGGACGCGAAGACGATCGGCGTGCCGTGGGAAGGCGATTGGCAACTTCCGGTGCAGGGCCTGCTCGATGCGAAGGCGCAAGCGATTTACCTGGCCAATCCGAACGCGCCGAGCGGCACCGTGCTGCCGCCGAGCGTGATCGGGGCGTTCGCGAGTGAGTACAAGGGGTTGCTGCTGATCGACGAGGCGTACGTCGATTTCGCCGACACGAATTGTCTTGCGCTGGTGGAGAAGCACGCCAACGTCGTCATTAGCCGCACGCTGAGCAAGGCGTACGGGCTGGCCGGGCTGCGATTCGGGTATGCGGTGGCACAGCCGCAGGTGATCGCGGAGATGATGAAGGTCAAGGACAGCTACAACTGCGACGCTATCAGCATCGCCGCCGCGACGGCGGCGATTCAGGACCAGGAATATGCGAAGATGACCTGGGCCCATGTCCGTGGCGAACGGCAGCGGGTGACGGAAGAACTCACCAAGCTCGGCTTCGACGTCATCCCCAGCCACGCCAACTTCGTCCTCGCCCACGTCCCCGGCGGCGACGGCGGGGCGATGTACCGCAAGCTCAAATCGATGGGCATCCTCGTCCGCCATTTCGATACGGCGCAGTTGAAGCACTACATCCGCATCAGCATCGGCAGCAACACCGAGAACAACGCACTGCTCATCGGCGTCCGCGACCTGCTGGCCGACATGAAGGCGGCATAGAAGAAAAACCGCAGATTGCGCAGATGACGCAGATTTGAAGAATTCTCGTTCTTCATCTGCGCAATCTGCGAAATCTGCGGCTCCGCCTTTCTTTTGCATTTCAGAACCCCCACAATCCCCGCCATGCCCCGTACCGCATCGATCGAACGGAACACGAAGGAAACGCAGATCAAGTTATCGCTGAGCCTCGACGGCACCGGCGCCAACAGCGCCGTTACCGGCGTCGGGTTCTTCGATCACATGCTCGATCTGCTGGCCAAGCACAGCCTGATCGATCTGCAGGTGCAGGCCAAGGGCGATCTGCACGTCGACCAGCATCACACCGTCGAAGACGTCGGCATCACCATCGGCCAGGCGTTGGAAAAGGCGCTCGGCGACAAGCGCGGCGTCTACCGTTACGGCTGGGCGATCGTGCCGATGGACGAGTCGCTCGCCCAGATCGCCCTCGACCTCAGCGGCCGGCCGGCGTTCGTCTTTAACGTGCCGTTCAAGGGACCGCTGATTGGCGAATTCGCGGTCGAACTCGTCGAAGAGTTCTTCAAGGCCATCGCGACCACGGCCAAGATGAACCTGCACATCCACGTGCCGTACGGCAGCAACAACCACCACATGAGCGAGGCGATCTTCAAAGGCTTCGCCAAGGCCCTGCGGCAGGCGGTATCGATCGATCCGCGGGCCGCCGACGCGGTGCCGAGCACGAAGGGTTCGTTGACGATCTAGCCTGTGCGTCATCGGCTTGCACCATTGCTCGCGCTGTTGGCGGTCGGCTGCGCGTCGGCCGATCGATCCGTCTATCCGCCGAAGCCTGGTGAACTGGGGGCGGACGCGATCGTGTTCAGCAACCATTGGCACACCGGCGTCATCGTCCGGACGGCCGACCTGCCGGCGTTGCTGCGGGAGGACCTGAAGGAATTCGGCCAATTTCCTTACCTCGCGTTCGGCTGGGGCGATACCGATTTTTATCGTGCGGCCCACGTCACGCCGTGGCTGGCGGTGCGGGCGTTGTTCCTCAGCCGCGGCGTGGTGCTGCTGGTGATCGGCCTGCCGAGCGAGCCGGAAGAAGCGTTCGCGTCGGATATCGACATCTACCGCGCTCGTATTAGCGGCACGGGGTACGAGCGGATGATCACTGCGATCGCCGGCAGCTTCGAGCGGGCCGACGGAAAGACGCTCGATCGCGGGCCGGGCGAGGAAGGCATGAGCCATTTCTACGCCGGCGTCGGCCGATACAACGCTTCCGCCACCTGCAACGTGTGGACGGCGAAGATGCTGCGTACCGCGGGCCTTCCGATCTCGCCGACGTACGCGCTGACGGCCGACAACATCGAGTATCAGATCGGCCGGATTCCCGGAGCCCTCAAGAACGGCCGACCGTTCCCGCCGAGCGTCAACCGGATCGCGCCCATCCCGCGCGGCGGTAACGGCGGGTAAGATCGGCGTATGCAATACCGCACGCTCGGCAAAACCGGCTATTCCGTTTCCACGATCTCCTTCGGCGCCTGGGCCATCGGCGGAAGCTGGGGCAAGGTCAATGACGACGATTCGATGGCCGCGCTGCGTGCGTTTATCGAAGCCGGCGGCAACTTTATCGACACCGCCGACGTCTACGGCGACGGCCGCAGCGAACGGCTGATCGCGCAGCTCGCTAAAGAATTTCCCGGCCAATTCAAAGTCGCCACCAAGGCCGGCCGCCGACTGAACCCGCACACAGCCGAGGGGTACACGCTGGCGAACATCGAGGCGTTCGTCGATCGTTCGCTGAAGAATCTGCAGACCGACACGCTCGATCTGGTGCAACTGCACTGCCCGCCGACGGCCGTGTATTCCAACGAAAGCTTTTTCGACGACCTTGAGACTCTGATCACCAAGGGCAAGGTCCGCCATTGGGGCGTGAGCGTGGAGACGATCGCCGAGGCGTTGCGGGCGATCGAGTACGACCATGTGACGACGGTGCAGATCATTTTCAACATCTTCCGCCAGCGCCCGGCCGAGCAGTTTTTCGCGGCGGCGAAGGAAAAAAACGTCGGCATCCTCGCCCGCGTGCCGCTGGCCAGCGGGCTGCTGACCGGCAAGATCACGCCGCAAACGCAGTTCGCGAAGGACGATCACCGCAACTTCAACCAGCATGGCGAGGCCTTCGACGCCGGTGAAACCTTCAGCGGCCTGGGCGATCATCTCGATGACGCCTTCGCTGCGGTGGAAGAGCTGAAGCGGATCGTCCCGCCGCATCAAACACTGACGCAGTTTTCGCTGCGGTGGATTTTGATGCACGACGCGGTGACGTGTGCGATCCCGGGGGCGCGCAACCCTGAGCAGGCCCAGGCGAACGCCGCGGCCGCCGATCTGCCGGAACTGTCGGCCGAGCAGATGGCGGCGGTTCGGGCGATTTACGAACGGCGGATCATGCCGCACGTGGCGGGGCGGTGGTAAACCTGGTTCATGCGAATTGCCAGCTACAACATTCTGAATGGCGGCCAAGGACGCGCTGATCCGCTGACCGAAGTGATCCTGGCGCAGCGCGCCGATGTCGTGGTCCTGGTCGAAGCCGACGACCCGGACGTCGTTCGCCATATCGCCAGGCGGCTGAACATGGATTTCGTCCACGCCGACGCCGGCAGTCACGCCGGGGCGATCCTCAGCCGCTGGCCGATGAAAATGTCGATCAACCACGCGGCGGCCGAGGGGCACTGGATGAACGCATTCGTCGAAGCCCATGTGATCGATCCGGCCGGCGTCGAGTGGCCGATCGTGGGGGTGCACTTCGCGGCCCACGCATCGCTGGAACGCGAGCAACTGCGCGAGCAGCAGTTGCACGACCTTTTCCGCCGGCTGAAACACCTGCAGGGCAAACCGCACATCCTGGCGGGCGATTTCAACGCCAATGCCCCGTCGCAGCAGATCGATCCGGCCCGCTGCTACCCCGGCACGCAGCAGAAATGGATCGACAACGGCGGGCTGCTGCCGCGTCGCCTCGTGGGGAAGTTGCTCGATGCCGGCTACGTCGACACCCTGCACACCATCGCACCCGATCTGGCGGACGTCACCGGCACCTACACCACGCATTCGCCGGGCCAGCGGATCGACTACATCTTCACGCACGGCATCGAGCGGTCACGCATCCGCTCGGCGTGGATCGAGCGCGACCGGCTCGCCCAATTCGCCAGTGATCACTTCCCGATCGGGGCGGACATCGAGTGAGCCCTCGGCACGAGGGGGCGGCGGGGCGAGGGCGAGCGAATCACAAACATCGGCCGGGCCGAGGGTTGGGCCGGAAATTGGGTTTGTTTTTTCGGAACAGGTTTTCGCGGTCCGCCTCCTCTTCCATGCCGGTCCAGCGCCCTGGAACCGGGGGGTTTCCCGGCGCGGGATGCTTTGGATTGTCAAAGAGCTTGAGCCGATGCCGCGCAGCGGCGAGGCATTAGCCTCTCCCCGTGGGAGAGGTTGGGTGAGGGCACGGAGCGGGAGTAGACTCCGATCGCCGATCATTCGCCGTCTATCCGGATTCATGGTGACGCGAAGAGCAACGACATTCGATCACCGAAATTCTGAACCGATCGATCGCGGATCAACGCTGATGTCGGTGACTGACGCGCGCTGCCTTCACCTCACCTCTCCCACCGGGAGAGGCTAATGCCTCGCCCCTTCGGGGCATCGGCTTCGAGGAACGATCCTACCGCCGCCGCGCCGGAATG
>Ga0207705_10004847_pt1 | contig 10111 bp, 8 predicted proteins | sample KBSC13metaG_FD_184314 | JGI IMG/M metagenome (GOLD analysis project Ga0207705, IMG submission 184314) | Corn rhizosphere microbial communities from Kellogg Biological Station, Michigan, USA - KBS C1-3 metaG (SPAdes) (version 2) | ecosystem: Host-associated > Plants > Roots > Rhizosphere > Soil ...
CCTGTTTTCCCGCACCATCGTCCGCCTGTCACCCCAGGCCGAGGGCGAGGACGTCGCCGATTTCCTGCAAGGCCTGGTGACCCAGGATGTCACCGGCGAATTGCCCGCCTGGGCCGGCCTGCTGACCCCGCAAGGCAAGACGCTGTTCGATTTCATCGTCTGGCCCGCCGGCCACGGCGAGCTGCTGATCGATTGCGAGGCCGATGCTGCGGGCGATCTGATCAGGCGGCTTTCCATGTACCGCCTGCGCCGCAAGATCGGCATCGAGCGCGACGACACGCTGGGCGTTTACTGGCAGCCCGAGCTCGGCGACGGCGGCGCGCCCGACCCGCGCCTGCACGACCTCGGCCAACGCTGGATCGCCAAGGCCTCGGCGGACGACGAAAGCGCCGACGACGCCTGGCGCAAGCACCGCCTGGCCCTCGGCGTGCCCGAAGGCCGCGCGGAGATGGCCGAAATCCTGTGGCTCGAAACCAACGCCGCCGAGCTCAACGGAGTCAGCTTCAGCAAAGGCTGCTACGTCGGCCAGGAGAACACGGCGCGGATGAACTGGCGGCAGAAGGTCAACCGGCGGCTGATCGTGATGCCGCTGGCGTCGGCGGACGAGGCGCGGAGCAAGGCCGCGTATCCCGAGCTCGGCCTCGCCGTGGTGCACATGCGGGTCAGCGAGATCGATCCGGCAATGCTGCCACTCTGGCTGGCCGAGGCCGGCGACAACTAGGATTGGGCCCCACCGCGGCGTCTTGAATTCGCCGTCGCCGCCGCATAGCCCCGCGGCATGGCCGCCCGTCTCCTGCGCGCGATCGCGCCGCTCGCCGTCCTCCTCGCCGCGCCCACCGCCGCGAAGGCGCCGGAAAGGCCGAAGCTGATCGTCGCCCTGGTGGTCGACCAGTTCGCCGCCGACCTGTTCGAGCGTTACCGGCCGACTTACAGCGGCGGCCTCCGGCGCCTCGCCAACGGGGTCGCTTTCGTCAACGGCTACCAGAGCCATGCGGCGACCGAGACGTGCCCCGGCCACTCGACGATCCTGACCGGCCGCCATCCCGCCGCGACCGGGATCGTCGCCAACGCATGGTTCGATCGCGCGAGCGGCAAGAGCGTCTATTGCGTCGCCGTCCCCGGCGCGGGCCCCGCGGCGCGCGGGCCGGCGAACTTGCGGGTCGACACGCTCGGCACCTGGCTCAAGGCGTCCGAGCCACGCGCGCAAGTGGTCGCCATCTCCGGCAAGGACCGCGCGGCGATCATGCTCGCGGGGCATCACGCCGATGCCGTCTATTGGTGGGGCGGCGCGGACGGCTTCACCACCGCGAGCACCGCCGGGCCGGTAACCCCGCAAGTGACCGCACCCGCCGACGCGTTCGACCGGGCGACTTTCGCCAGCTGGCGCACCACTCCGCCGCAGCTGTGGCCGCAGGACATTCCGCAGCGGTGCGTGGCGATGGAGAAGCCGGAGCGCTTCGGCGAGGAGACGCTCTCGGGCCATCTGCCGCCCGACGCCTCGGCGGTCGCTCCGTCCGACAAGGCGTTCGACGATCAATTGCACGTCTCCCCGCTGCTCGACCGGCTGACGCTGGACTTCGCCGCCCGCGTCATCACCGCGCGCCACCTCGGCAAAGGCGCGGCGACCGATCTGCTCGCGGTGAGCCTTTCGGCCACCGACTACGTCGGCCACAGGTATGGCAAGGGCGGCCCGGAAATGTGCGCGCAAGTGGCCGCACTTGACCGGGCCCTGGGCGCGTTCTTCGCCAGGCTCGACGCGCTCAAGGTACCCTATGTCGCGATCCTCACCGCCGACCACGGCTCGAGCGATGCCCCCGAACGGGCGGCGCGCGAAGGCGCGGCGGGGGCGCACCGGATCGACGGGCGCTCTCTGCTGCGCGCGCTCAACGCGCATCTCAAGCAGGGCTTCAATCTTTCCGCCGACCCGATCAGGAGCACCGAAGCGCAGGAGCTGACGGTCGTGACCGGCAATCCCGCGCTCGATCTGCGCGTCCGCGCCGAGGCGGCGATCTGGCTGCGCGGTCAGCCCGACGTGACGCAAGTGCTCACGCGCGACGAAGTCGCCGCTGCGGCGCCGCCCCCCGGCACGCCACCCGACAAGCTGACGATGGCCGAGCGCTTCCACGAAAGCTTCGATGCGGCGCGCAGCGGCGACCTGTTCGTGGTCTTCCCGCCGAACGTCAGCACCATCAACCCGCGCAAGACGGGCGATGCCGTCGCCGGGCACGGCAGCCCGTGGGATTACGACCGGCGCGTGCCGATCCTGTTCTGGTGGCCAGGCGCGCCGGCCGAGCCCGTCGACCGCACGGTCGAGACCGTGGACATCGCGCCCACCCTGGCGGCCATCGCCGGTGTGCGCACCCCGCTGCTCGACGGCAAGTGCCTGCCCGAAGTCGCTGAATGCGCGCAGACGGGCGCGGCCTTGCATTGATATGCGGGCGTCCTGGCTGCATGAGGACCGCCCATGAACGCCCCCGCGAATATCCCCGAGTCAGGCGAAACCCCGCCCATCGTCGTGCGCGACCGGCGCTTCGGCCGCGGCGAGGCGATGGCGCGCTGGTGGTGCAACGGCGACCCGATCGCGACCGCCTGGATGAACTCGCTCTCCGCGAGCTTCCCGCGCGGCGAAGCGCTGTTCATCGAATCGGTGAAGCATTTCCGCGAGGGCGCGCCGCCAAAGCTGGAGCGCGATATCCGCGCGTTCATCCAGCAGGAAGTCAATCACAGCCGCGAGCACCTCGCTTTCAACCGCGCCGCCGCCGAAGCCGGCTACGACACCGCCGGGGTCGACGCGCGCATCCAGGCCAATACCGACCTCGCGCGCACCCGACCGCCGATCGTCCAGCTCGCGGTGACGATCGCGCTCGAGCATTTCACCGCGATGTTCGCGCACTTGTTCCTCGGCGATCCCACCGTCTTCTTCGACCCGCACGGCCCGCAAGGGGCGATCTGGCGCTGGCACGCGGTCGAGGAGATCGAGCACAAGGGGGTGGCTTACGACACCTTCCTGTTTGCCACGCGCGGCTGGCCCCGCTTCCGACGCTGGAACCTCAAGGCGCTGGTCATGCTGATGATCACCGAGCGGTTCATCCGCCACCGCAGCCGCGACGCGCTCGATTTCCTGGCGCAGGACGGCATCGCCGGCTGGCGCGCGAAGGCGCGGATCGCCTGGTACCTGTTCGGCAAGCCCGGCGCGCTGCGGCGCGTCTTTCCGGCGTGGGTCGCCTACTTCCTGCCCGGCTTCCACCCCTGGAACCGCGACGACCGGGCGCTGATTGCCAAGTATCAAGGAGGCTTCGCGGAGTAATCCTCTCTGGCACGGGGAGGTGGCAGACGCGCAGCGGCTGACGGAGGGGGTTCGCCGCACCGCGCGACTTCGGGTCAGGCCGCAACCCCCCCTCCACCACCTTCGGTGGTCCCCCTCCCCGTCCCGGGGAGGATTTGCGATTCATCGGCACTAGGCTATCCCCGCCCCATGCCCGCTTCGCCCAACTCGCTCGCAACGTTCGACGTTGCCGCCATCTTCGTGGTCGCGGCGGCGGTGCTCGGCTGGCTCAATTACAAGGTCTTGCGGCTCCCGACTTCGATCGGCCTGACGGTGATGGGGGCGCTGGCGTCGGTGATCGCTCTCTTGCTCAACGCGTTTGCGCCGGGCCTCCTCATCGGCGCATGGGTCGCCGAGCTGATCCAGCGGATGAACTTCACTCAGACGCTGCTGCAAGGCATGCTCAGCTTCCTGCTGTTCGCCGGCGCGCTGCACGTCGATCTGGCCCGGCTGCGCCGAGACTGGTGGCCGGTGCTGATCCTGTCGACCGCCGGCGTGCTCATTTCGACCGCGCTGATCGGCGCCGCCACCTGGGGCGTCGGCGCACTTCTCGCGCTGCCGATCGCGCCGATCTGGTACTTCGTGTTCGGCGCGCTGATCTCGCCGACCGATCCGGTCTCGGTGCTCGGCGTGCTCAGGCAGGAGCGCGTACCGGAGAACCTCCAAGCGACGGTCGCGGGCGAAAGCCTGTTCAACGACGGCGTCGGCATCGTCGTGTTCACGATCCTGTTCGGCGCGGCGATGACCGGCGGCGCGTTCTCGTTCGCCGAGGGCGCGCGGCTGTTCGCGCAGGAAGCGGGCGGCGGCGTGGCCATCGGGCTGATCGTCGGCTGGGTTGCCTATCGCGCGCTGCGCTCGATCGATGACTACGCGATCGAAGTCCTCATCACTCTCGCGGTCGTCATGGGCGGCTACGCGCTGGCCTCCGCGCTCGGCGTCTCCGGCCCGCTGGCGATGGCCGTGGCCGGAATCCTGATCGGCAATTTCGGCGTCAGCGACGCGATGAGCGACACCACCCGCGATTACATGATCAAGTTCTGGGAAGTGATCGACGACCTCCTCAACGCGATCCTGTTCCTGCTCATCGGGCTGCAGGTGATCGCGCTAGTCCCCGGCGCGCTGCATCTGGCCCTGGCGGCGGCGGCGATCGTCATCGTGCTCGGCGGACGGGCGATCTCGCTCGAGCTGTCGAAGTTCCTCATCCCGCGCTCGCGGCGCCACGGCCCCGGCGCCTTCGCGGTCCTGTGGTGGGGCGGCTTGCGCGGCGGCATCTCGATCGCCCTGGCGCTCGCGCTACCGCCCGGGATGACCCACGACCTGCTGCTCGCCGCCACGTTCTCGGCCGTGCTGTTCAGCGTGCTGATCCAGCGCGCCACGCTTGGCCGGGTGATCGAGCGCGGGCCGCTCGCCGCATTGCTCGGCAAAGCCCGCCCGACGCTGCACTGACATTCGAAGCCAGTGGACATCAACTCTGGGCTACCGTTCGTGGTGAGCTTGTCGAACCACGAGACCCGCGCGATGTTGCGCAATCCGTCCTTCGACAAGCTCAGGACGAACGGACGAAAGGGAACGGGTCAGGTTAGCGCCACACATTCGCCTTCGTCGCCGGCTCGCTCGCCCATTTGAGGAAGTCGAAATCGGGCTTCATGCGGATGAACAGGTTGGCTACCGGGGTCAGCAGGCGCGTGACATGGCCCTTGCCGGTGAGATCCTCGAGATAGACCAGGTCGCCCTTGCCGATCCTGACCCGGGTGCCGTCCCCCACTTCGGCCTCGATGTCGCCGACGACGTTGATGGTGAAGGTCTTGGCCGGGGCCTTGTGCCAGTCTTCCACCCCTTGGGCGATCGAGCTGGCGATCACCGAATCGATCGGCAGGGTCTTGGGCGAGCCCACCACCCGCACGCGGCTGACGTGGCTCACTCCGTCCTCGCCCGCATAAATGTGGACCACTTCCATGATCCCCGAGGGACCTTTGACCGGCTCGTGCGGCGGGTCCGCGGCCTGGGCTCCGCTGGCGAGCATCGTGGTCAACCCGGCTCCCGCGGCGAGCACGGTACGGCGGTCGGTCTCCATTGGCCTCTCCTGTGTAGGACACGGGTTTACCCCAGCGCGGCGGCCCCGCAATTGCTTTTCGGGCCGTCGTGCGTATATGCTCGGCGCCGCGCCCCGGCACCGAAGCCATCGCTTCGTCCGCCGGGGCGCTCGCTTTTCAGCAAACGAAGGTCACGCCCATGTCCCGCCGCCGCCAGATCTACGAAGGCAAGGCCAAGATCCTGTATGAAGGCCCCGAGCCCGGCACTCTGATCCAGTATTTCAAGGACGACGCGACCGCCTTCAACGCCCAGAAAAAGGGCACGATCAACGGCAAGGGCGTGATCAACAATCGCATCAGCGAGCATGTCTTCCTGCGCCTCGCCCACATCGGCATCCCGACGCATTTCATCCGCCGGCTCAACATGCGCGAGCAATTGATCCGCCAGGTCGAGATCATCCCGCTCGAAGTGGTGGTGCGCAACGTCGCCGCCGGCTCCATCAGTACTCGCCTGGGGATCGAGGAAGGCGAGCCTTTGCCGCACACCCTGATCGAGTACTACTACAAGGACGACGCTCTCAACGACCCGATGGTCTCCGAAGAGCACATCGCCTGCTTCGGCTGGGCCAACAACGAAGAGATGCAGGACATCTCCAGCATGGCCATCCGCATCAACGATTTCATGTGCGGCATGTTCGCCGCGGTCGGCATCCGCCTGATCGACTTCAAGCTCGAGTTCGGGCGCATTTGGGACGGCGATTACAGCCGCATCATCCTGGCCGACGAGATCAGCCCCGACGGCTGCCGCCTGTGGGACATGACCAGCGGCGAAAAGCTCGACAAGGATCGCTTCCGCCGCGACCTCGGCGGCGAGGAGGAAGCCTACCAGGAAGTCGCCCGCCGCCTCGGCCTGCTGCAGGACGACGGCAGCCCGGGCGAGGTGTTCGACCTCTCCGCCCACCGCACCAAGCTGCGCGGGGCACCGGCGAAGAAGAAGTAGGCGCAACTATCCTCCCCATTTTGCCGCAGGCCAAATGGGGAGGATCCAGCAATCCATTGCCGGTTCAGCAATCCTGCGCCAGACAGGCGCGCGATGCTGTTCCGCCGCTGGGCCGCCGCCCTTCTCCTCGCCCTTTCGGCCCCGCTCGGCGCCGTCCATGCCCAGGCGACCGCCCAAGCCGTCGCGCAGGCCGACCCGTGGCCGTTCGCCAGGACCGATCTTCCCGTCGACCCCACCTTCCGCTTCGGCACGCTGCCCAACGGCATGCGCTACATCGTCCGCGCCAACGCCACGCCCAAGGGCCAGGGCATGGTGCAGATGTGGGTCCACGAAGGCTCGCTCGCCGAGCATGACGACGAGCGGGGCTGGGCTCATTTCATCGAGCACATGGCGTTCAACGGCTCGACCCACGTGCCCGAAGGCGAGATGGTCAAGCTGCTCGAGCGCGATGGGCTGGCGTTCGGCGCCGACACCAACGCCCAGACCGGCTTCGACGCGACCATCTACAAGCTCGACCTGCCGCGCAACGACCCGAAATTGCTCGACACCGCGCTGATGCTGATGCGCGAGGCGGCGAGCGAGCTGACGTTCGCCCCCGCGGCGGTCGAGCGCGAAAAGGGTGTCGTGCTGTCGGAAAAGCGGGTGCGCGACACGTTCGCCTACCGCGATACGGTGGCAGGGCTCGGCTTCTCCTACCCCGGCTCGAAATTCTCCGAGCGCCTGCCGATCGGCACCGCGCAATCGGTCGATGGCGCCGACCCGGGCAAGCTCAAGGCGCTGTGGCGGCGGCTCTATCGCCCGCAGAACGTGGCCCTGGTCGTGGTCGGCGATTTCGACGCCGCCGCGGTCGAAGCCGCGATCAAGGCTCACTTCGCGGACTGGAACGCGCCCGCCGCCGCACCACAACCTAATCCCGGCCCGTTCGACTTCGCGCTGGCCGGCAAGACCGACGTCTACATCGACCCCGCCCTGGCCGAGCGAATCACCGTCTCGCGCACCGGGCCTTACCAGGACGAGCCTGACACCGTTGCCTGGCGCCAGCAGAACCTGCTGCGGAACATCGGTTATGCGATCATCAACCGCCGACTCGCCCGCCTCTCGCGGCAGGACGATCCGCCGTTCCGCGGCGCGGGGATCGGCACCGGCGACGTGTTCAAGTCGGCCCGCACCACCAGCCTGATCGTCGACGCGGGCGAAGGCGAATGGCAGCGCGCCCTCGCCGCCGCCGAGCGCGAATACCGCCGCGCACTGGCGTTCGGCTTCACCCGCGCCGAAGTCGCCGAGCAGGTCGCCAACCAGCGCACCGCGCAGGAGAACGCCGCGGCCGGCTCGGCCACCCGCAACAATGCGGTGTTCGTCGCCGAGGCGCTGTCGCTGCTGACCAACCAGCGCATCCCGACGACGCCCGAAAGCGGGCTCGAACGGTTCAACGCCTTCGCGCCGAAAGTCACCCCCGATGCGGTGCTCGCCGCGCTGAAGGACGAGCTGGTCCCCCTCGACAACCCGATGATCCGCTTCGAAGGCCGCACCCCGCCGAAAGGCGGCGCAGAGGCGATCCGCGCGGCGTGGGACGCGGGCGTGACCGAACCGCTCGTCAGGGAGAGCGAAAGCAAGCTCGGCGCGTGGGGCTACACCGATTTCGGCGCCCCGGGCAAAGTCGTCTCCGATCGCAAGGAGCCGCACCTCGGCATCCGCGAGATCGTCTTCGCCAACGGTCTCAGGCTCAATCTCAAGCCGACCGGGCTGGAGAAAGACCGTATCGCCATCACCCTCAACATCGATGGCGGGATCATGCTCGACACCAAAGCCCGGCCGCTGGCCACGGCGATGGTCGGCGCGCTGCCGATGGGCGGGCTCGGCAAGCATTCGTACGACGACCTGCAGACGATCCTCGCCGGGCGCAGCGTCAGCTTCGCGATCGGCGATGCCGAGCGCAGTTTCCGCATGGCCGCGACCACCACCCCGCGCGATTTCGAGCTGCAGCTGCAACTGATGGCCGCGGCGATCAGCGATCCCGGCTACCGCCCGCAAGGCGAGGCGCAATACCGGCGCAACATCGACAACTTCTTCGCCCGGCTCGACGCCACGCCGGCTTCCGCGCTGGCCAACAACGTCGGCCGCATCGTCGCCGACGGCGATCCGCGCTTCACCCTGCAGCCCAAGGACGCCTACCTCGCGCTCACCTTCCAGAAGCTCAAGGCGGCGATCGGCGACCGCCTCGCCCACGGCGCGCTGGAGCTGGCGATCGTCGGCGATGTCGATGCGGACAAGACCATCGCCCTGGTCGCCAAAACCCTCGGCGCCCTGCCGCCGCGCGAGCCGCGCTTCCGCCCTTACACGGCCAACCGCACCCGCCCGTTCACCGCCGACCGCTCCTTGCGCACGATTCGCCACAGCGGCCCGGCCGACCAGGCGATCGTGCGGATGACCTGGCCGACCGAGGACGACAGCAACTTCGCCGACGAGCTCAAGCTCGAGCTGCTCCAGCGCGTGGTCGACGTCGAGCTGACCGACGATCTGCGCGAGAAGCTCGGCCAGACTTACTCGCCCGGGGTCAACGCCGACGAATCGCGCACCTGGCGCCACTACGGCACGTTCACCATCGCCGCCCCGGTGGCGGCCAGCCAGGTCGAGCCGGCGCGCAAGGCGATGCTCGCCACGATCGAGCGCCTCTCCACCCGGCCGGTCGACCCCGACACCCTCCTGCGCGCCCGCCAGCCGCTGCTCGAAGCGTACGACAACGCGCTCAAGACCAACAACGGCTGGATCAACCTCGCCGACGACGCCCAGAGTCAGCCGGACCTGATCGGCCGCTTCGTGGCGGCGAAAGCCAAGCTGGCGGCGATCACCCCGGCCGAGTTGCAGGCGGTGGCGGCGCGATACCTCAAGGTGAGCCAGCGGCTGGAGATCGACGTGCTGCCGAAGGCGCCTTCTTCCTGATCGTCAAAACTTGCGGATCGGCCCGGGATAGCGGGCGATTAGCTCGTCCGAGGTAAGCAGGGTCACGCCCTCCACCATCGCTTGCGCCACCAGCAGCCGGTCGAACGGGTCGCGATGAACCGGCGGCAGGTCGCCGACCGCAACCGCGTGCTCGCTCGCCACCGGCAATTCGCCGTAGCCATTATCGAGCAAGCCGCGGCGCAGCAGCCGGGCATCGGCCACGAAATCTTCCCGGCCCAGCCCACTCTTGATCGCGACTTCCCACAAGCTTGCCGCGCTGAAGAGCAGTTCGTTCGCGTCATCGGCAATCAGTGCGCGCGCTTCCGCCGGCAGGCGATCGGGTTCGCCCGCCGCCCACAGCAGGATGTGCGTGTCGAGCAGCAGCTTCATGGCGCGCCGAACAGCGCCTCGATCTCCGCCTCGCCCATGCGGTCGAAGTCGCTGGGAACCGCAATCTCGCCGGCCATGAAGCCCAGCCGCCGCGCCTTGCCGCTGTCCGGCGCGTCGAGCGGCACCACCTTCGCGACCGGCTTGCCCGCGCGAGCAATCAGAAAGCTTTCATGCCTCGCCACCACCCGCGCCAGGAGCCGCGAGAGATGGGTCTTGGCTTCGTGAACGTTGACCGTTTCCATGGCCCCTACAACTTAGTTTGGTTCGGTTAGTTTAGTCCGACTCGTGGAAACATCAACCCTACTGCCCCACTCAAATCTGCAACTGGCTCCCCAGTTCGATCACCCGGTTCACCGGCAGCTGGAAATATTCCATCGCGCTTTCCGAGCTTTTGGTCATCCACGCGAACAGGCGCTCGCGCCA
>Ga0207705_10004849_pt1 | contig 10106 bp, 6 predicted proteins | sample KBSC13metaG_FD_184314 | JGI IMG/M metagenome (GOLD analysis project Ga0207705, IMG submission 184314) | Corn rhizosphere microbial communities from Kellogg Biological Station, Michigan, USA - KBS C1-3 metaG (SPAdes) (version 2) | ecosystem: Host-associated > Plants > Roots > Rhizosphere > Soil ...
GATCCCCGCGTTTGCAAGGCAGTTGGCGCGTATCGAACGGGGTGAACAGCCGCCGGAGATCTCGGTGGGCAATCTGGAGGCGCAGCGCGATCTCCTGGATGTACGGGACGTCGTGGCGGCTTACCGCCTCCTGCTGGAGCATGGCCTGCCCGGCGAGACCTACAATGTCGCTAACGGCATGCCGGTCTCGATGCGTACGATTCTCGACCGTCTGCGCGCGCTCTGCACGACGCCGACAGAGGTGCAGGTAGACCCCAATCGCCTCCGCCCCGCGGACATCTCCTGCTCGACCGGAGACGCGCTCAAAATCCACACCGTGACCGGCTGGCAGCCCCACTACACGCTCGACACTACTCTCGACGACACGCTCGCTTACTGGCGCACCGAAGGACTTGCAGGCTAGAGCGCCACACCACAACCATTGTCCTGGATACCGCATTGGACACGCAACGAGGCACCTGGATGGAAGCAAAAGATCAGATCGAATTTGGCATAGAGACGCTTGCAGTGGCGACAGCCGCGATCGAAGCCGCGTCCGCACATCTGAACGAGTGCTTTGTCCAGGCGCTCGACCTGCTGGACGCCTGCCAGGGAAAAGTGATTACGACGGGCGTCGGTAAGTCCGGAATCGTCGCGCGGAAGCTCGCGGCCACGCTGACGTCTACCGGCTGCCCGGCCGTCTTCCTGCACCCCTCCGAGGCGATGCACGGTGATCTCGGCATCGTACAGAAGCAGGATGTCGTCGTCGCCCTCTCCAACGGGGGAGAGAGCGAAGAACTCCTCGCTATTCTCCCTGCTCTCTTGGCCCGTGAGGTGGCGCTGATCGCCATTGTGGGCAACCTCAAATCGACGCTGGCGCAGAAATCTACCGTTGCCCTGAACGCCACGATCGAGCGCGAAGCCTGCCCCCTCAACCTTGCCCCAACTACCAGCGTCCTGGTCGCCATGGCGCTCGGCGATGCCCTGGCCATGACCCTGCAAAAGCGCCGCGGCTTCCGTGAAGAGGACTACGCCCTCAACCATCCCGGCGGCCGCCTGGGCCGCCGCCTCACCCTCCGCGTCCGCGATGTCATGCCTGTTGGCGCGGACGTCCTGCCTCAAGTTCGCCCTGATGCCTCCTTCATGCAGGTCCTCTCTGAAATTACCGCAAAACATGCAGGTGCCACCTGCGTCACCAGTGCCAGCGGCGAGCTGATTGGGCTGATCACAGAATTCGATTTTCGCCAGGCCGTCCGGCAGCATCAGGCAGAGGTTTTTCACCTTACCGCCGCAGATATGATGAATCCACACCCTGCGCTGGTGCTCAATCCGGATCAGCTTGCTTACGAGGCTCTGCGCTTGATGGAAGAGCGGCCCCGTGCTCTTTCGGTTGCTCCGGTGGTTAACGACTCGGGTGCCTATTTGGGTATGCTTCGCATTCATGACCTGGTGCGTCACGTTTGATGTGCTCGCTTCGCTCGCTTACCTAACCCCCGTCCCCTTCCCGAAACGGGAAGGGGTGCCCTAACAAGCACCGACCTCTTCGCATGTTGCTTTTCTGTCTATATCGCCGCCTATACGCGGTACGATCGGTTTTAGTTTGGAACGCAGAATTACAGGAAAGGAAAGCGGGCAGGCGGAAGTGCTCCTTAAGTTGGATTGCCCCGTGTGTCAAGGAAGTGGAGAGAGCGATGATTGAAAAACGTGGTATTGTGGTCGGGCCAAAAACGGATGTGAAGGAGGAGCGCGCCAAAAGTATGCGGCGGGCGATGACGCCTGCGGAGCGTTGCCTTTGGGAGCAGTTACGCAACAATCGGTGTAGCGGGTTGCATTTTCGACGACAACAGGTTATCGACGGCTTCATCGCGGATTTCTATTGTCATGAGGCGGTGCTGGTGATTGAAGTCGATGGAGACGTTCATCAACAGCAAGTAGACTACGACTTTCAACGCGACCGCATCATCGCAGTTCGCGGCCTGCATATCCTCCGTTTCCCCAATGAGCGCCTCTTCACAGAACTCAATGAAGCACTTCGGGAAATCCAAGATGCCGCTCGTAGAGGTCAATCTTCGGATTAGTTAGTCCTCGTTCAGAAACAGGTTCGGTGCTTCGCAGTGTGCTATACGGCCTAAACACCGAAGTCATTTCTTGAACGAGGACTTAGTTCCGCTCCTCCACACCTACGCGACTTCACATAGACTTAGATCATTGTTGGGACCCAGCAGCCTGTTCGACATAAGACCAAGAATTGATCAAGGATGCGGTCGTTGCTTGTTAGGGCACCCCTTCCCGTTTCGGGAAGGGGACGGGGGTTAGGTACGCGAGCGAAGCGAGCACAGGAAAAGGCCCTTCTGCTCGCACCTACCCCTCGATCTGCTTTTGAAAAAACGCAGCAGCGGCCCGAAGGTTCGCCTTTCTCTCCTCCACGGAATACCTCCCTAGCGACTCATCCTCCAGACACAAGTCACGATCATATCCCGCAGCGCGCAGGGCCTGGAAATAGCGTGAATGATCGATGTCACCCTCATGAATAGGCGAGACGTATTTGCCGTATTCGTAGCCGATCTCGCGCTGGGTCTCCTGGATCTCTTTCGGATAGGCGATATTTTTGATGTGGGTGTGTTTGACGACCGGGGCGAACTGCTCGAAGATCTCGTAGACTTTTGAGAGCGGCCAGCCGCGCCAGTAGAAATTGCCGGAGTCGAGGGTCAGACCGAGGCGTGAGGAGTCGACGAGGGCCAACAAGCCTTCGAGGAAGTCGGGATCGTTGCCCTGGTTGCCGTGGTTTTCGATGCCGAGGTCGATGTCGGTGGTCTCCGTCTCCGCCAGGATCTCCTTGAGGGCGTTGGCGACGAGACGCTGGCGCTCTTCCAGCGGCAGATGCCGTTCCCCGCTCATCGCGGAGTCGATGCGGACGACCGGCGCGTCCAGGGCGGCGGCGGCGCGCACCGTGCGGACGGCCCAGTCGATCTCGAACTGCTTGTCGTCGGCGTTGAAGTTGTTGCCCATGCAGAGCGCGGCGATCCGGATATTGTTGGTCTCGGCCTGGGTTTTCAGGGCCGCGAGATCGTCGGGATCGGTCAGGTTCAGGCGCTCCTTGCCCTCGGTGGGGACGATGGCGGAGACGGTGTCGTCCTGTTTGACGAACAGTTCGATACCGGGGATGTTCAGATCGTGCAGACCTTCTATCAGGGTCGTGTAGCCCGCAGCGAAGACGACATCATCGCGAATGGAAAGATACATTCAATTCTCCTAAATGTAGATTTTGTAGTTCTGGAGATGCTGCAAGGGACCGTAGATGGACCAGAGCGAGCCGACGACATAGTCTCCTAATATCAGCCCCAGGAAGAACGGCACGGCGCTGTTGTGCGCCTTCATCCCTCCGAACCGGATGATGAGGGCTTTCGCCACCCAGGCCACGAAGAAACAGAACCAGAAGTAGTCCATCGCGAACGAGACGGACAGGGCGTAACCGGCAGGATGGAACGGCCACCAGAGGAAGTTGCCTCGCATGAGGCGCATAAACAGCACCAGCAGAAACCCGATCCCGACATAGAGCAACTGCGTCGGATTGACTCGGGAGGGCGTCTGAAGCCAGCCTCCCAGGCGATCGAAACTCTCGTTTCCCACCCACTGTTTGAAGCCGACCGCCTTCGAAGAGGCTCCCTCCGCAAACGTCACATGCAGATTGGCCCAGTAGGCTGCCAGCGTGCCCCAGGCGAACGCGATGACCAGCATCCAGAGAATGGAACTCTGCTTGATCTTCGCCGTCTCCCCCAGTTTCATCGCTTCCAGTTGGTTGGGCATCGGGTGGCAGCGATAGCCCCGGTTGAACCAGTACATCACCGACATAGCGGTAAGAGCCTGCGGCCCGATAGCGGCGCTGCCGAACAGCGTCACCAAAATCAGGCGCGGGTTGACGAAGTAGATCTCGTGGGGAGTGCCGAGTTCGGCGCGTACGCGGGTCAGGGTGATGGCCAGCAGGAAGTAGATCCCGAAGAACAGCGCTGCGAACCAGGGCGTCAGACCGATCCGCCAGGAGAACCAGGCCAGGATGAGCGCTCCGATCCCCAATCCGATAAATGCGCCTCGATACTGTCGTGCGAGCGAGCGCTGCTCCGGTCCGACCAGCGGCTCTTTGCCGAAGGCCATCTGCCAGCAGCGCCGGATCTGCCCGCGCAGCGCCCAGGCGATCGTCAGGCCCCAGGCGAGCCAGGCGCCGCTGGCCTGCTGCTCGAAGTAGGGAAAGCCCTGACTGCCCGGCCCATCCAGACCGCTGACGGCTCCGAACACCTGAAACATCTTGCGCGCGACGAAAAAGAACCAGCACGAGAACGAGAGGTCGAGCGGCACGAAGAACGCCAACCCGATCGCGAACGGATACATCGAGATATTGGTCCCCCCCATCGCGCTCCAGGGTCGCGAGGTGATGAACTGCCCGATATCGTACTGCTTGACCATCGAGAGGTAGGGCAGCGAGGGATAGATATAGTGCATCCCGTTCAGCAGATCGACCGCCCCGGCCAGCGCGAAGCCGATCCACATCATCTTGCTGCGGAACAACCCTCCGGCTACCAGGCCCTTCCCATCCTCCTCCGTCATCGCGACCGGCAGTTGGACGATGGGAAAGGCGAGCCGTTCGTGGTCGCTCCACTGGGTGCGCAGCAGGATATTGATACAGAGGCAGATGCCGATCAGCGTCGCGATAAACAGCGTCCACCAGGCGAGCGGCCCGACGAACGCGCCCCAGTAATGAGGATCGTAGGGATTGACGTTGCCGAGGTAGTAGGCTTTCAGGACATCCGGGTCCCGCACCAGCCAGAAGGAGGGCAGAAAGGGAAAGAAGAGGGCCTTCCATTTGTTCTCGGGGGTCGCGAATCGGTCCGCGTGGCCTATCGCCCCGAACAGGTTCTGGAACATATCGTGTCCGGCGACCAGCGTTCCGACCACCAGGACCATATAGACCGTCAACAGTTCGGCCTGATTCAAAGTCAGGCGAGGCGCGAGACGCGGCAGCATCTTGCGCACGGCGATATTCAGCATCGCCAGCCAGAACAGAAAGAAGATCGGAGTGATAAAGAGCGGCAGACTGGTTCCGTCCAGAGTGTACCAGCGCACCTCGACCACGGTGATCCAGTAGGCGTTCGGGACGACCAGCAGCAGCCCGACCAGGAGGGATCGCCAGGTGATACCGCGCAGCTTTGCGCTCTCTTCCACCATATCGGAGTTCTCGGAGGGCGCGGTTCGTTGCGCCGAAGACATCATCGGTTTCATGACCCTATCTTATCACGTTCCCGCTCTCCTTGCAAGCCGCTTCCGCAGAAGGACCGGTTTTTGACGGCGCGCTCTTCTCCCGTTACAGAGTCGCTCCTCGACAAGGCCATTTATGGCGTTCTCTGGCTTTTCAACACCTGAATCCGCTTCTCCATCGCCTCTGCCTTTTTGACTTTCGCATTGTACGTCTTCACATCGACGTCATACTGACGACCCTTCTTTTGGAGAGCGTCGATACGCGCATTATAGGCCCGCACGGCAGACCGACTGTAGCGGTTGACTCTCTTTTTATCGCTCTTTAACTGTTTCGCAGCACTATCCAGATCAGAACGCCGCTGGTCGAGGCTCTTCTGCAGACGGTAGATCTCCATATTCAGAGGAGTCAACTCGCCTTCCAACTCTACCTGTTCGGGACTGACCACTTTGTTATTCGCTTGATAAGACGAAGAATCACCGTTCGTTCCTGTCGCGTATCGGGACCCGTATCGGGAATAGTCCGAACTGTTGCCGGCGCTCGGCGAATTCCCGGCAGCGATGATGGCATATCCCAACAGGAGCGTCGCCAGAACGATCGAGACGAAGATATGGGTTTTGTTGCCTCTGGTGAGCGGCGCGCTGGCGCGAAAGTACCAGCCACCGCCGGGAGCGTCCTTGACCAGATAGCGTCGTATCGGGAAGATGGGAATAAAGAGTAAGACGAAGTAGTAGGTCGTCAGGTACCATTCCGGATCCCCGGCGAAGGGAGTGCGGCCGTAGACCATGCATCCTATCCCATTGATCGTCGATAACCCCGGATTGTCCTGGATCGGCGAGAAGTCGCGCCAGACCTCCTCCTGCTCCGCCTTCAGATGATTGTGGAGGCGTCCGGAGGCCGACTCCAGTTCTTGCTTCAGATCCTCGGGAAGCGGAAACGCCTGGAGATGCAGCAGGATCTGAAGCGCAAAGGGTCCGTCCCTCAGTATGCTCGCTACATCGAGCGCCTGATCGCGCATCGCACCGACGACCTGCCGCACACGATCTTCCACCACTTGCAGCCAGCCCTGCGCTGCCGGCACGTGCCCCTTCAAGGCGACGGCAGCCTGGTGCAGTTTCGCGACCTCCGCCGGCTGGAGAGGCGGCTGCGTCGCATTCCAGCCCTGGAAACTCTGCGTGAGGGATCGAATTCGGGCCGCCTCCTGTTCCCCACAGGTGACAAGATCCACGAGGATATTATCGAAAACATCCTTTTCGAACCCTGCCTCGGAGAGCAGCCGCACCAGATCGGTCACGGCCCCGATCGCGCCGCTCTCCCACCACTGCGCTGCCTGACGCCGAAACACCATCAACAGCCGATCTAACGCCACGGCAGGGGCATGGTTGGCGATATGCTTTGCCTGCTCTGCACTCACTCCCTCCTTGAGGAGGAGCTGCTCCAAAAGCTCATAGAACGCGTCCACTTTGCAGAGATTATCGAAGGAGTCCAGCGCCTCCTGGACTCTCTGCGCGGAGGGCTGAAGGATATATTTGATCCAGGCGATGACAAAGCGCAACTGCAAGATGCGGAAATCGGGATCCGCCTCCAGCGAGTCGGATTGCAAGAGGTCGGCAAGCGTTCCCTTGAAATTCGGTTGACGCTGATAGTCGAAGGGCCAGAAGAGCCGATAGATCGTACGCTCCATCGGATCGGCTCCCAGCGCCTGGACTCTCTCCAAGCATTGAGATATCAGCCCGGCTCCGAACACCTGCATCAGTCCGGATGTCGGAGGGATCCCGATCTTCGCGGACGTGTCGCCAAACTCCGCGGCCTGCTGTAGTTCGGACTGCAGCGTCGCGGAGCCGATGCCAAGCAGGCGAAACGGATTGTCGTTGATATAGGGTGCTGGCGGCATGTCATTTTCCTCTCGATGCGTCACTATCCCGGACAGAAGTCGTACGTCTTGATGCTGATAAATCGGCCATGGTTGAGGAAGAGCGAGAGCAGACTCCAGAACGCCCCCGTGCTGTACTCGCCCAGAATAATCCCGAACATAAACGGCATCACCTGACGATTCAACCGATAGCCGCCATAACGCAGGACGCAGTATTTGATGATGCTCGCGATCAGCAGACAGGACCAGTAGTACTCCCCGCCGAAGGTGAGCGAGATCGCATAGCCGGCCGGGTGGAAGGGCCACCACAGAAATCGCTGCCGCATCCACATCATGCCCAGAGCGGCCAGCGCGCCGATCCCGACCCAGATCTGTCCCCAGAAGTCCGGACGCACGGGCGAATCGTTCCAGGACTTCAACTGCTGAAACTGGCCCCAGTTATGCGCGGTCATCATATTGATTCCCGCGCCATATTGAAGATGCAGCGCCGCCCAGAAACTTGCAAATCCACCCGCCACCAGAGCGACCATCATCGCAAAACCCATCCCTCGCATATTTACGCGCCCGGCCTGCCCCATCTTCATGGCTTCCAGTTGGCAGGGCATCACGTTCGTACGATAGCCCCGGCCACTGAACCACCAGAACATGCTCATCATCGTCAGGTTCGGCATCCCTACCCCGCGCGTACCCCCAAAGAGGGTCAGGAGGAAGGAGCCGTTCATGTTGCCGGCCATCTCATGCGCAGGCGGACCCAGTTCGGCCCGAATGCGGGTGATGCCGACCGAGAGCAGAAAGAAGAAGCCGAAGTAGAGCAGGATGATGCCGAGCGACATGCCCGCCGCCAGACAGAACCAGGTCAGGAAGAGCAGTCCGGCCAGGATCCCGATCAGGGCAGCGCGATAAGACATCGGCTCCGCGCGATCGTCCAGAATCGTGCTGTCGGGGTGCAGGGCTTTCTCCCAGACCTTCTTGAAGTGATGTCGCGCCACCCACAGGGCGGCTGCGACGATCGTCAGCCAGGCTCCGTACGACTGTTGAGTCAGATAGGGAAACGTGCTCAGTTGACCCGGCTCGACGCCTAGAACGGCGGAGAGCACCAGCAGCCCCTTCTTGAAGAGGAAGAAGAACCAGAGCGAGAAGGAGAGATCGAGCGGCAGGAAGTAGCCCAGGGCGATAATAAACGGATAGAGCGGCAGGGGCATATCGCCCATCGCGTTCAGCGGATACGACTGAAAAAACTGGCCGAGGTTGTGCGGTCCATAGTCGTGACGCACCGGAATGAGCGGCAGCGTGGGATAGAGTGTCGCCAGCCCGTTCCAGAGGTCCAGAGAGGATCCGGCGACGATCCCGATCCAGAAGGGCTTGTTGCGAAAGAACTCCAGCGAGCCGCCGTCCTTCGTCATCGCAATCGGCAACTGCACCAGCGGATAGGAGAGCTTCTCATTCTCCATCCACTGTTTGCGCAGGATGACGTTCATGCAGATCATCACGGAGCCGAGCGCCAGAATGAAGCAGCACCACAGAAACACCGGCCCTGCCCAGGCCATCAGGTGCGGTCTGGTATAGAGGATACTCGATCCCGTTCCCTCATAGAGCGGCTTGAGGATATTGAGGTCTTTGACCATCGCCCAGTCGGGGAAATGGACATTGAACTTATCCCAGCCGAGCGAGGTCTGCTGGCTCTGAAACCAGATCGGGAAGCCTTCGACCGCCGGAATGCCGAGCTGCAGCGAGTCGTGGCCCGCCAGCGCGGAGGCGATATTCATCATCGCGTAACAGGTGATCAGTTCTCCCTGCGAAAACGCCCACCGTGGGACATACTTTTTCAAGGCAAAGATGTTGAGGAGTACCAGCAACAGGAGAAAGAACGTGGTGTTCCAGAAGAGCGACATCGCCGTGGCGTGATTGGAGTGCCAGATCCCCTCCACCTCGATCACCCAGTAACAGTTGACGAAGATCAGCACGATGCCGATCAACAGGATTCGGAACGTAACGCTGCGCTGAGGTGCAGGCGCGGACGTCTCCGATTTATCGGGATGAGTGAGAGGCGGCGCAGCCCAGTTGTCGGCATCGACACTGGACTTGCGTGGCGCGGGTTCCGGCATGATGGACATCGATGTTCCTCCAGCGGCATTTGATCGCTTATTGTCTGTCTATGATGTCGATTCCTGCCGGAGAGAATCACAGAATCATCCCGGCGACACATCATCAGGAGAATATATCAGCACGCGCACATACAAAATATGCCGTTTCGCAGAGGTGTTTTCTATGCCGAAATGTATATAATGAAAGTGCTCGTGTGACTATGTATTGGCGAGATCTGCTCTGTATCGGGCGCTCGCAAATCGAAAGGAATGAACGATCGTATGTCCCACTATTATAGAAATGCTTTCCGGGACAATGTACGACTCTGCTTCCTGATGTTCCGCTTCCTGCCAACGAAAATTGTTTACCTCAGCAGTGTTCTTCTGTGCCTCGGCGCGACAACTATTCATGACGCTGCTAGCGCGCAAGCCCTCTGGACCTATTCCGGCGTAAATCCTTATACTACCCTTACCAATACCAATGTGGCCGCCTCCGCCGTGTTCACTGTGACAGGTGTCGGGGCCGTAACCATCAATCTTAAAAACACCTATTCGGGTATTTCAGCCTCCAATACCGATGTCCTGGAAGGCGTGCTTTTTGACCTGACAGGATTTACCACAGATCCAACTTCTTCTCTCGCCTTAGCCCAAGTCGCGCCGGGCAGCAACCTCTTAAACGCTGCCGGAGGCGTCGTCGGCACCGCCGGCACCGACCTCACCACGGCAGGTAACTGGAAGTTCAAGGTCCTTGGTTCTGCTGTCGTCCCGCTCTATGACAATACGGTACATAACTACGGCATTAGCGATACCGGCGCTTTCGGCATCGCCACCGGTGCAGGGAAAGGGGGTATCGTCTCCGCGGCGACCTATCCGAGTGGCCCCGGATCCCCCAAGGTGGGCTCCGCGAACAAAACTCCCTGGA
>Ga0207705_10004850_pt1 | contig 10106 bp, 7 predicted proteins | sample KBSC13metaG_FD_184314 | JGI IMG/M metagenome (GOLD analysis project Ga0207705, IMG submission 184314) | Corn rhizosphere microbial communities from Kellogg Biological Station, Michigan, USA - KBS C1-3 metaG (SPAdes) (version 2) | ecosystem: Host-associated > Plants > Roots > Rhizosphere > Soil ...
CGCGTTCCGCGAGGTGGCAGTGATTGGCGGGCTGGTCGAGCGCCAGCATCCCGGACGCAAGAAGACCGGGCGGCAGGTCAGCTTCTCGACCGACCTCATCTATGACGTGCTACGCCGCTACGAGCCTCAGCACCTGCTGCTGCGCGCCGCCTGGGACGATGCCCGGCGGCGGATGACCGAGCTCGGCCGCCTCGTCCGGCTCGTCGACCGGGCGTCGGCGACGATGCTCCACGTCGAGGTCGACCGAATCACGCCGATGGCGGTGCCGCTGATGGTGATCGTCGGCCGCGAAGCGCTGCCGCCGGGAGCCGAGGCCGACGAGGCGCTCCTGACCCAGGCCGAAGCGCTCGCCGAGGCGGCGATGCACCTTGGTTAGCGGCCGTCAATCAATCTGAACGGCGGGCCAACGGCCGTATCAGGCTTCGTTCAAGCGCCGTAACGAGAATCATGCCAAAGCAAATCGCTAAAAGGGTTGGTCATGACGTCTCGTTTCCTTGTCGGTGTAGGAATGCTCGCCGCAGTCGCCGCCACCATCGGCGGAACCGCTGTTGCGCAGCGCGCCGGACGCTTCCGGCAGATCCTCCAAATGGAGCAGCAGCGTCGCGGCTCGCAGCCTGCGGACCCCAACCCGACGAAGATCACCGCAGCCGGCGACTATCGCTTCAGCTTCGTCCACGGAGGGATGACCCGCGAATATCTGGTGCACGTGCCGAAGAGCTATCGCGGCCGCCCGACGCCGATGCTGCTCGCGCTCCATGGCGGCGGCGGCAGCGCCGACTATCAGGCCGACGATTCCAAGTATCGGCTGATCAGCAAATCGGAGCAGGCCGGTTTCATCGCGGTCTTTCCCAACGGCTACAGCCGGCTGGGCGGAGCGCTCGCGACCTGGAATGCGGGTGCGTGCTGCGCGGGCGCCGTGCGCAATAATTCAGACGATGTCGGCTTCATTCGCGAGGTCATCGCGCGGGTCGAGCGACAGGCCAGCATCGACTCCAGGCGCATCTTCGCGACCGGCATGTCGAACGGCGCGATGATGAGCTGGCGGCTCGCCTGCGAAGCGCCGGAGATCCGCGCGATCGCCCCCGTCGAAGGCACCGACAACACATCCGCCTGCCGGCCGGCCCATCCGGTGCCGGTGATCGAGTTCCATTCGGTCAATGACGAGATGGTCAACTTCAACGGCGGTCCGGGACCGAACTCGTTCACTCAGGTGAACTTCACGTCGGTTCCGGCGACCCAGGCAAAATGGGTCCACCTCAACCGTGCCGAAAGCGCAGCCAGACGCGTGCTGACTGTCGATGGTGCGCATTGCGACCTTCATCCCGCCAAGCCCGGTGGAGCACCGGTCGAGCTTTGCGTCACCGATGCCGGCGGCCACAGCTGGCCCGGCGGCGGCACGCAGCAGGGGCGCAAGCAGCCATCCATGGCCATCAGCGCCAACGACCTGATGTGGAGCTTCTTTTCGTCGCTTTAGCGTTGCCTGGACGAGCGAGGCAGGCGAGGATGAGCTATGCGTAACCTGTCCCTCATTGTCGCCACCCTGCCGCTGCTCGGCGGCTGCGTCGGCACCATTGCCAAGACCGCGGTCGACGTCGTCACCTTACCGGTGAAGGTCGTGTCCGCCGGAGTCGATGCCGCAACGACCAGCCAGAGCGAAGCCGACGCGAAGCGCGGCCGCGAGGCGCGTAAGCAGGACGAAGAACGCGGCAAGCAGATCCGGCTCGCCCAGGAGCGCTGTCGCAAGGGCCAGCCCCTGCCGACCGACAATTGCGCCGGGGTCCAGCCGCACTGAGGTACTTCCTCGACACCGAGTATAATGGCTGGGGCGGAGCGCTCCTGAGCCTGGCGCTGGTGCCGGAGCATGGTGAAGAGCTTTATCTCACTCTCGACTGGGACGGCCCGCTCGAGGAATGGGTACAGCGCAACGTCGTTCCCTATCTCGACATGGTGCCGCAGCAGCTTGTTTCGCCGCGGCTCAGCCGAGCCGATGCCGCCCGCGCGCTCGCTCATTACCTCGCCGGCGACGGCGCCCCGCTGATCGTCGCTGACTGGCCCGAGGACGTCGCCTTGTTCAACGCGCTCCTGGTCACCGGCCCGGGAGTCATGGCGGAAGTGCCGGAGCTGAGCTTCCGCGTCGTTCAGCTGCCCGGCTTCAGCACGGCGGCGAACAGCAAGGTCCCGCACAACGCGCTTCACGACGCGCGCGCGCTGCGCGATCACATCTTGTCGATGGAGTGATTATTCGGCGGCGGTGCGGAGGCCCACGCTGTCGCGCTGGACCCAGGTGAGGTCGTCAAGCTTCAGCTCACGGCCGTCGTGCGAAAGAACGCAGATCTTGCGGACCGGCTTGCGATCGCGGCTGTCGGCGAGCACGACCTTCATGCTGCCATAGCCCCACTTCTCGCCCCACTGACGGAGCGCCAGGACGACTGGAAGCAGGTCCTCACCCTTCGGTGTCAGCGAGTAGATGACGCGGCGCCCGTCCTCCGGGTCGGCAGCCCGCTCCAGGATTCCACCGGCGACCATCTTCGAGAGGCGATCGGACAGGATGTTGCGCGCGATGCCGAGCCCGCCCTGGAATTCCTCGAAATGCTTGAGGCCGTTCAGGGCGCCGCGAAGGATCAGGAACGCCCACTTCTCGCCGATGACTTCGACCGCGGCCGGGAGAGGACACGACAAGGCCGCTTCCCTGAACGCATCCAGATGCGCCGTCAGCGTATCACCCGGCATAAGCCTTTCTCTCCCCTGCCTAATCTCATCAAAGCATAGAATTCCGCGAATGACCAGTTGCCAAGTGAAACGGATCCTCTTATTCCGTTGTAAATCGCAACTGAACATGGGGAATAAGCGATGCTTCGCTCGATCCTGACTGCCTCCGCGCTTCTCGCCGTCGCTGCACCTGCTGCCGCTTCGAGTTACTCCGCGACTCTCGCTACGCCGGGCAACGGCCGCATTATTGGCCGGGACATCGTCTGGAATTGCACCAGCGCCTCCTGCCTCGGCGCAACGGACGAGAGCCGCCCGGCGGTGATTTGCCAGTCGCTCGCCCGCCAGGCAGGCAAGGTCGGGACCTTCGTCACCGACGGCCGCGGTTTCACGCCTGCCGAGCTCGACAAGTGCAACAGCGCTGCGAAGAGCGGCGACGGCAAGGCGGTCGTCGCACAATAGGCTCCCCGGGAGCGGGCGGCCTGACCCCCTCTCCTCGGCTGCCATTTGTTTCGCGCTTGCACAATTGGAGCGCCTCGCCCCATCTTAGGGCTGTGCTGCGGCAGTACGAACTCGTGGAGAAGGTTCGCTCCTACGATCCCGATGCGGACGAGGGGCTGATCAATCGCGCCTACGTCTTCTCGATGAAGGCGCACGGTTCGCAGATGCGCGCGTCCGGCGATCCCTATTTCAGCCATCCGATCGAGGTCGCCGGCATCCTCACCGACCTTAGGCTCGATGACCAGACCATCGCGACCGCGATCCTGCACGACACGATCGAGGACACGCTCGCGACTCCGCAGGAGATCGAGAAGCTGTTCGGCAAGGACGTCGCGCGGCTGGTCGACGGCGTTACCAAGCTCAGCAAGATCGAGGCGCAATCCGAAAACGAGCGAGCCGCCGAGAACCTCCGCAAGTTCCTGCTCGCACTTTCCGACGACATCCGCGTGCTTCTGGTGAAGCTCGCCGACCGGCTGCACAACATGCGCACGCTCCATCACATTCCATCGGAGGAGAAGCGGCGGCGGATCGCACGCGAGACGATGGATATCTACGCGCCGCTCGCCGAGCGCATCGGCATGTACGAGATGATGACGGAGATGCAGACGCTGGCATTCCGCGAGCTCGAGCCCGATGCCTTCGCGTCGATCACGCGCAGGCTGAAGCAGTTGACCGAGTCCGGCGGCGACCTCGTCAGCCGCATCGGCCTCGGACTCCAGCTCTACCTTGCCGACAACGATCTGGTCGCCGAGGTCACCGGCCGCCAGAAGCATCCTTTTTCCATCTGGAAGAAGATGGCGGAGCGGCACATCAGCTTTGAGCAGCTGTCCGACGTGATGGCCTTCCGGATCATCGTCGACGATCTAACCGAATGCTACCGGGCGCTCGGGCTGATCCACCGCCGCTGGCCGATGGTCCCCGGCCGCTTCAAGGATTACATCTCGACGCCGAAGCGCAACGGTTACCGGTCCTTGCACACCTCGGTCATCCATGACTCCAAGATGCGCATCGAAATCCAGATCCGCAGCCGCGAAATGCACGAGCAGGCCGAGCGCGGGCTCGCTGCGCACTGGGCCTACAAGGAGGGCAAGCCCAAGAACGACGTCGCCATCCCGTGGGTCGACGACCTGATGGAAATCCTCGAGCATGCCGAGAGCCCGGAGGAGCTGCTCGAGCATACCCGGATGGCGATGTACCAGGATCGGATTTTTGCCTTCACGCCGAAGGGCGAGCTTATCCAGCTCCCCAAGGGCGCGACGCCGGTCGACTTCGCTTATGCCGTCCACACCGACCTCGGCGACCGCACCGTCGGCGCCAAGGTCAACGGCCGCGTTGTCCCGCTTCGCACCATGCTCGAGAACGGCGACCAGGTCGAAATCCTGGCGTCAGAAGCGCAGCACCCGCAGCCGAGCTGGCTGCGCTTCGTCGCCACCGGCAAGGCGCGCGCCGGAGTCCGCCGCTTCGTCCGGCACAAGGAGCGCGACGAGACCATCCAGCTCGGCCGCAAGATCTATGACGAGATCATCGCCCGGCTCCCCGCCGAGCTCCACAAGGACGCCCTGAAACGCGCCTTGAAGAAGCTCAAGATCGAGAATGACGACGAATTGATGATCGCGATCGCGCGCAAGCGGGTGAGCGACGAATCGCTAATGGAAGCGCTCATGCCAGGCTCCGCCGGCGGCGACGTGGCGTCACCGCGCCCGCTCGGCCAACGCAAGGCGATCTCGATCAAGGGCCTGACGGCCGGGGTCGCCTATCATCTGGCGCAATGCTGCCACCCGATCCCGGGCGACAGGATCGTCGGCCTGAGGCGCGAGGACGAGGAGATCGAGGTCCACGTCATCGGCTGCGACACGCTTGCCAGCGGCATCGACGCCGACTGGCTGGACCTTGCCTGGGGTGAGGGTTCGGACGGCGGAGCGGCGCGGCTGTCGGTCATCCTGCGCGATATCCCGGGGGCGCTCGGCACCATGTCCGGAATCCTTGGCGCGAAGCACGCCAACATCATCAATCTTCAGCTGGCGCACCGCGACGGCAGCTTCCAGACCTTTCACCTCGACATCGAGGTCCACGACCTTGCCCATCTGCACGGCATCGTCGCCGCCCTGCGCGACGCCGAGCCGGTCAGCTCGGTCGAGCGGATTTAACGCGCGCCTTGTTGCGCTGCTGACGCGCATGGGCGTCGCCACCGGCGAGAACCGCGAGCATGACCAGGTCTGATGCACTGGCCGTCATCGGTGCGATCTGCACCGGATGCTCAAGCCCGAGCATGTAAGGCCCAAGCACGCTTTCGCCGCCGAGCTCCCGCAGCAGCTTCGCCGAGATGCTGGCGGACTGAAGGCCCGGCATAACGAGGATGTTGGCGGGCCCGGAGAGCCGTGTGAATGGATAGAAGCGTTTCTGCATGTCGTAGTTGAGCGCGACGTCCGGCGCCATTTCGCCTTCATATTCGAAGTCGGCCTTGAACCCGTCGAGGATTCCGACGGCTTCGCGCAACCCCTCGATATGCACTCCGGGCGGGTTGCCGAAGGTCGTGTAGCTCGTGAACGCAACGCGCGGCTCCAGCCCCATCCGCCGCGCGAATGCGGAAGAGCGCATCGCGATTGCGGCATATTGTTCTGCCGTCGGGCGCTCGGTCACCGCCGTGTCGGCGATCAGCACGGTGTGATTCCGGCCGACGATAACGGTTATGCCGAACGGGGTCGCTTCGGGCTCGTCGTCGATCACTAGCCGGACCTGCTTCAGCGACTGGCTGAACGGTCGCGTCGTCCCCGTGATCATCGCGTCGGCTTCACCGAGCGACAGCATCGCGGCGGCGAAATAGTTGCGGTCCTGGTTGACCAGGCGCTCGACTTCACGGCGCAGCATGCCGTGCCGCTGGTGCTTGGCGTAGATGTGATCGACCGCGCGGCTGACAAGCGGTGAATTCCGGCTGTTGAGGACCTCATATTCCTTGGGGTCCTCGACGCCGAATTCCTTCAGCAGATCGTGCACTTCCTCGCGCCCGACCAGCACCGGCGTCCCGTAACCCGCCTCCTTGAACGCGATCGCGGCGCGCAGGACGTTCGGCTCCTCGCCTTCGGCGAACAGCACGCGCTTCGGGTTCTGGCGCGCATTCTCATAGGCGAGACTCATCACCGACACGGTCGGGTTGAGCCGCGCGCGCAGCTCCTGCCGATAGGCATCCATGTTCGCAATCGGCCGTTGCGCGACGCCACTCGTCGCAGCAGCTTCGGCGACTGCGGCGGACACCGTTTCCATCAGCCGGGGATCGAACGGCGCCGGGATGATGTAATCGCGCCCGAAGCTGTGGGCCCGGCCGCCATAGGCCGCGGCGACTTCTTCGGGCACCGGCTCGCGCGCCAGCCCGGCAAGCGCTTCCGCGGCGGCAATCTTCATTGCATCGTTGATCGCGGTCGCGCGAACGTCGAGCGCACCGCGGAAGATGAAGGGGAAGCCGAGCACATTGTTCACCTGGTTCGGATAATCCGACCGGCCCGTGGCGATGATCGCATCGGGACGGGCCGCCTTGGCATCGGGCGGCGATATTTCGGGATCGGGATTGGCCATGGCGAAGATGATCGGCTCCTTGGCCATCGTCTTCACCATGTCCTTGCTGACGACATTGGCGGCCGACAGCCCAAGGAACACGTCGGCGCCTTCCAGCGCTTCCGCGAGAGTGCGCTTGTCGGTTTCGGCCGCGTGCGCCGACTTCCATTGGTCGAGGTCGGTGCGGCCCTTGTAGATCACGCCCTTGCGGTCGCACATGATGACGTTGTCGCCGCGAACGCCCATTGCCTTGACCAGCTCGGTGCAGGCGATCGCCGCGGCGCCCGCGCCGTTCACGACCACCTTCACGTCCGACATCTTGCGGCTGGTCAGGTGGCACGCGTTGATCAGCCCGGCTGCCGTGATGATCGCCGTGCCGTGCTGGTCGTCGTGGAACACGGGGATGTTCATCCGCTCGCGCAATGTCTGCTCGATGATGAAGCAGTCCGGCGCGGCAATGTCCTCAAGGTTGATCCCGCCGAAGCTCGGCTCGAGCAGCTCGACGCAGTCGATGAAGCGCTGCGCGTCCTCGGTCTTCACTTCGATGTCGATCGCGTCGACGTCGGCGAAGCGCTTGAACAGCACCGCCTTGCCTTCCATCACCGGTTTCGACGCCAGCGCCCCCAGGTTGCCGAGACCGAGGATCGCGGTTCCGTTGGAAATGACGGCGACGAGATTGCCCTTGGCGGTATAGTCGTAGGCGCAGCCCGGGTTCTCGGCGATCGCGCGCACCGGCACCGCGACGCCGGGCGAATAGGCCAGCGCCAGGTCGCGCTGCGTCGCCATCGGCTTGGTGGCGATGATCTCGATCTTGCCGGGCCGTCCGCGGGAGTGGAAGTCCAGCGCCTCGTGCTCGGTATATTTGACGTTGCTTTCGCTCATTCCCGCTCCTCGGGCGCGGCCTTAGCGGAGAGGCGGCGGAAGAGTCACGCGCATGCGATTCCGGGTCGATTGCGAAGGGTCCAGCGGCTACGGTCGAGCCATGGCCCGCGCCGATGCCCCGACCCCGATGATGGCCCAGTACCGGCGGCTCAAGGAAGAGGCCGGCGACGCCTTGCTTTTCTACCGCATGGGCGACTTCTTCGAGCTGTTCTTCGACGATGCCAAGGCCGCAGCTGCCTGCCTCGACATCGCGCTGACCAAGCGCGGCGAGGACAATGGCGAGCCGATCCCGATGTGCGGCGTGCCGGTTCACTCGGCCGAGTCGTATCTCGCGCGGTTGATCAAGGGTGGCCATCGAGTCGCCATCGCCGAGCAGACCGAGAGCCCGGCCGAAGCGCGCAAGGCGCGCGGGTCAAAGGCGCTCGTCGAGCGCGCGATCATCCGCCTCGTCACGCCGGGAACGCTGACCGAGGAGACATTGCTCGAATCCGCCTCGGCCAACTGGCTTGCGGCAATCGGCCGCGCGGGCGACGAGATGGCTATCGCGGCGGCCGATATTTCGACCGGCCGGTTCGAGCTCGTGAGCTGCGGTCCGGGCGAGCTTGCCGCCGAGCTGGCGCGCCTGTCGCCTGCCGAGACCATCGCCGAGTCATCTGTGCCCGGCGTTCGTACAACTGCCGGTAAGGGCGGCTTCGACAGCATCGCTGGCGAACGCGCGCTAAAGAGCCGGTTTGGCCTCGCCACGCTCGATGGCCTTGGATCGCCGTCGCGTGCCGAGCTTGCCGCCGCCGGCGGCCTGCTCGCCTATCTCGACGCAACGCAGAAGGGTGCAGGGATTCTGCTGGATGCGCCGCGGCGGATCGCGCGCGCGCGCCACATGGCGATCGACGCCGCGAGCCGCGACAGCCTCGAGCTCACCCGGTCGGTAACCGGTTCTGTCCCCGGCAGCCTGCTCGGCGAGATCGACCGGTGCCAGACTGCCGCCGGCCGGCGCACCTTGTGCGACGATATTGCCGCCCCGCTAACCGACCGCCGATCGATCGAGCAAAGGCTAGCGCTGGTGGCCTGGCTGCACGAGGACGCGATCCGGCGCGACCGCGTGCGCGCGGCGTTAAAGGCGATGCCCGATGTGTCCCGTGCTCTAGCGCGACTTGCAGCCGACCGCGGAAGCCCACGAGACCTTGCCTCGCTACGCGACGGGCTGATCGCCGCGAGTGCGTTGAAGAGAGAACTTGAAAGCGAAGCCGACCGACCGCCGTTGCTCGACGCACTGTTGCCGAAGCTTGGCGGACACGACGCGCTGATCGACCGATTGTCTCGGGCCCTGGTCCCGTCGCCGCCGCTCGACGCCTCAAAGGGCGGCTATATCGCCGAGGGCTATGACGCCGATCTCGATGCGTTGAGGAGCACCGCTGCGAAGGGCCGTCGAGCGATTGCCGAACTCGAGGCGCGCTACCGCGACTTCACCGAAATCGGCAGCCTGAAGATCAGGCACAATGCCGTGCTCGGCTATCATGTCGAGGTGTCGGCGCGACACGCCGATAAGTTGATGTCGCCCGACAGCGGCTTCACCCATCGCCAGACCCTCGCCGGGGTGGTCCGCTTCAATTCGCCCGAGCTGCACGCAGAAGCGAGCCGGGTGATCGAAGCCGGTGCCCATGCCCTTTCCGCCGAGGCTGCGCACGCCGAGGAGCTGACAGCGCTCGCGGTCGCAGCCGCGCCGCAGATCACCGGGACAGCCGAAGCCATCGCCCGCATCGATGTCGCTGCCAGCCACGCCCACCGCGCGGCGGAGGGCGGCTGGTGCCTGCCGCAGCTCGTCGACCAGCCGTGCCTGGAGATCGATGCAGGGCGGCACCCGGTGGTCGAGGCCGCCCTGCGCGAGACCGGCGAACGCTTCATCGTCAACGATCTTGCCCTCGGCCCCGGCGACCGGCTGTGGCTGATCACGGGTCCGAACATGGGCGGCAAGTCGACCTTCCTGCGCCAGACCGCCCTCATCGCAGTCCTTGCCCAGGCCGGCGGCTTTGTTCCCGCGGCGAGAGCGAAGATCGGCATCGTCGACCGCCTGTTCAGCCGCGTCGGAGCATCTGACGATCTCGCGCGTGGCCGTTCGACCTTCATGGTCGAAATGGTCGAGACCGCGGCCATTCTCGCGCAAGCCAGTCCCAACAGCCTCGTCATCCTCGACGAGATCGGCCGCGGCACTTCGACCTACGACGGGCTCGCGATCGCCTGGGCCGTGGTCGAAGCGATGCACGACGACGTGAAGTGCCGGACCTTGTTCGCGACGCATTACCATGAGCTAACGCGACTCGCCGGGCGGCTCGATTGCTTGTCGCTGCATCACGTCCGCGCACGTGAGTGGAAGGGCGACCTGGTGCTGCTCCACGAGGTTGCGGATGGCGCAGCGGATCGCAGTTACGGCATCGCGGTCGCCAAGCTTGCCGGGCTGCCGCCAGCGGTGG
>Ga0207705_10004851_pt1 | contig 10105 bp, 6 predicted proteins | sample KBSC13metaG_FD_184314 | JGI IMG/M metagenome (GOLD analysis project Ga0207705, IMG submission 184314) | Corn rhizosphere microbial communities from Kellogg Biological Station, Michigan, USA - KBS C1-3 metaG (SPAdes) (version 2) | ecosystem: Host-associated > Plants > Roots > Rhizosphere > Soil ...
TCCTGGTAATTGTCGAGCGTGTAGCGCACGGCGAGGAACACGCCCGCCTCCTGTCGCTGAACGTACGCAACGCCCTCGCGCTCCTTGGGCGAAAGGTTCGCGGAAACGCTGCCGACGATCCGGCTAGAGCGGGCGTCGCCTTGCACCGAAAGCGCGGTCTGCCCGGCGTCGTCGAGCGAACCGACGGCGCTGTCGGCGATCTGATCGCTGCGCAGCTCGAGCTTGGCAAGGACAGCCAACATCGAATCCGCGGGGCGATGGGCCAACGCGACGGCGCCATCGATCACTTTAGATGCCGTGCCGTCGATCCCGCTTGCCTGCGTGTAGGTCAGGCCCGATCCGAACACCGAGCCGTCGCCCATTTGCCGGATAGCGCCGATCGTCACGCCTCGGCGGTCGGCAAATTCGCCGTCCCGCCATTCGCCTCGGATCGACGCGGTCCACAGGTGAGAGCGCCAGTTGCCACCCAGTGTCACCGCGGTGAAGTCTTCCGCGACGGTCCCCTGGGCAAGCTGGCCGCCGCTCGCCGGCGGGTGAAGGGCGTTGATCACCTCGGCGGAATCGATGCCCCCGATCGCGCGGTTGCTGTCGAGCGTCGCGTCGATCGTCAGATGCTTCGTCAGGTCGAACGACTGTGCCAAGCCGAAGGCAGCGAAGCTGCGACTGCCTAGCTCGGCAACGGATTGCTGGCTCACGGAAGTCGCGATCCGTCCTCCGGTCCATGGCGCGATCTCGAAGCCGATACGCGCCATGCGCGTGTCGAGGTTCTCGCCTTTCGCGATCTCATAGCTGCCGACCAGCTTGAGCCGCGAATTGAGCGCATAGCGCAGCGTCAGCTGTTCGCGCGAAGGGAGGTCGATCGACTGGGTTTTGCCTATACCGATGCTTGCGGCACCCTCGACCTCGAGCCGGCCATCGAACATCTGGCGGGTCAGGCCGCCGTCGAGCGTGGTCGACGGCGCGGAAGAGCCATCGGCGAACGTATCGCGCAGCATCGACGCGCCGGCGGTATAGGTGTTCTGGCCGTCTCGATACTGGCCATGAAGCTCGACCGCGTCGCGATGAGTGGAGTCGGTCAGGCTGTCGTCGATCCAGCCGCTGCCGATGATCGAAAACTTCTCGTTGACAAGATAGCGCGCGTCGATGCCGTACTTGCGACGCCCCTGTTCGGCGCCTGTCGATTGCCCCACTCCGAAGCCGCCGTCCATTGAGCGCGCATAGCCCAGAATGTCGAATCGGCCGTCGTGATGTTCGATTTCGGCGAGCCAGGCGGTCTTCGTCTCGCCCAAGTCGTGGCTGGCCGCGAGCTCGGCACGGACTTCGGTGCCAAGCGCGATCCGCGCCTTGAGGTCGAGCCCGCCCAATTGCGTGCGCGGACCGTTACCGGTGTCCGAAATCGCGGTCGCGCCGATGCGCACCGCACCGCCGGCGCTGGTGAAGTCGACCCGTCCGCCCGCGTTCAGCTTCCCGCCGCTGGCATTCTGGTCGATCTCATAGTCGACCACGATGAAGATCGGATTCTGGTTGAAGTCGCGGCTCAGCACGGGACTCTTGAAGGTGATCGTGCCCGAGAGGAGATCGATGTCGTAGTCGATGAAGCGAGTCAGGGATTTTCTGTCGACGATGACTTCGGAACGGAAACGATCCCGTGTTTCGATCGTGACGGTTTCGCTGTTGGCGATGATGGCCTTGCTCGAAAGCGGATAGGGGCCCGAGATCCCGCCCCCCTGGATCTCGTCGTGATGATGGACCGAGGCCAGGCGCGTGGCGAAGCCCTGGGCGTGGAATCCGCCGAGATGGGCCTCGGCCTTCACGCCGGTCGCTATGCGCTGGTAGCGCGCCAGTTGCGTGTCGTTGAAGCCGGTCTCGAAATCGCCGAACATCGCGTAGAAGACGCGGCTTTCGATCCGGAGGTAGAGCTTGTTCCGGCTCGCCGCGTCGAATCGGCGGCTCGAACCATCGGCGAACACCGTGTAATAGGCACGCGGATCGATGGCCCCCAGCAACTGCTGATCGTCGCGCTGCTTGCCGCTGTCGTAGGCGATAGTCAGCAAAGCCGACCCCGGCACCTTTCCTTTGGCGTAGAAAGCGACGCGGGCGTGCTGGCCTAAATCGCTGTCGATCCGGCCGGTGCGTTGCATCGTGTCGGCAATGGTCCTGGCGCCGAGCGATCCTTCGGCCAGGCCGACCAGGGTCCAATTCTGATTGCCGGGCACCATCCAGGCGTTGAGCGTCTGCTGGCGCTTCTGCTGGCCGTCGACGAACGTGAAGTCGAGCTGCAAGGGGCCGCTGACGAGCGTCGGCGCCAGCTCGATCAGGGCAATGCCGTCGTCGCCTTTCACGGTCCAGCGAGGGCCCACGGCGCCGAGACCGGTCAAGGCGCGCGACTGCATCGCGTCGACCGCTTCGGCGCTTTCGTACGGCGCGGAAAGCTGGAACTCACCCGACAGGCCCGCGTGCACCGGACGCCCGTCGCGATCGAGGATTCGCACCGCGATGACAGGCCGGGTTCGGCCGTCCGCGACGAGAACGCTCTTTTCGGTAACCTGGCGCACTTCCGCGGCGACGCCCGTAAAGTGCAGATCGCGGGTGAGCCGGACGGCCACTTTGCCGTCGGGATTCCTGACCGTTGCGGCAAGGTGGATCACGTCGTTTTCGATCGGGATGCCGCGCCAGATGCTGACGGCCCAGTGGCCGTCGGCCGATGTCCTCGTGCCATCGAACGCAGCCGCCGCGACCGCGTGGCCGTCGCTCGTGAGCTCGACTTTCTGGTCCGGCCGGTGACGTATCACGACACGCACGGCAGGCGCGCGAGGATTGTGGTCGGCATCGGGAAACAAGAAGGCTGGCGGCCCGTCGCCCAAGCTTAGCCAGTCCTTGTCGGCGCCCGCCGCGTCGCGCTGCAAGCGTTCCTCCTCGTCAAGCGCCTCGGGGCGTGGCGCTTCGCCCGGCTTAAGCGGCTCCGCCTTCGCCGGAGTCGCGTCGTCCTCTTGCGAGCGGCGCCTTTTCGCTGACCGGGCAACGAGTTCCTCTGTCGCTGCCGCGGGAAGCTCGGCTGCGAAGTCCGCCACCGCCAGGGTGCCGCCTGTGCCGTCGACGAAGCGCGACGTCGCGCTCATGGCGTTGCGCGAGGAGCGGGCGCAGTTCACGAAGCGGCCGCCCTGCGGCAAAGTCTCCGACGAGACCGCGACGACGTGATCGCCCGGCACGACGCCTTCGAAGTGGTAACGCCCATCCTCGTCGGTCACCGCGAAACTGCCGTCCTCCAGCATCACCCGCACCCGCGAAATCCCGGGATGTGCAGCGTTGTAGGCACAGCCCCCGGCGGTTATTCGCCCCACCAGGGTCATGCGGCTCGCCAGCGTGTCGGGATCGATCGTGACGACTGCGCTGCTGTAGGCCGGCAGTCCGCGCCGGTCGCTGACTTCGGCCTTGTTGATCGCCTGGCCGGCGCTCGCGCCCGGCAACACGCTCATGGCGTAAGTTATGACGTGCTTGGCCGCGGGGCCCACCGTCCCTAACGCCACGGTTAGAGTCCGCCCGTCCGCGGCGACGGTTACTTCGCCTGCCTGGGGCGCGGCCCCGTCGATGCGAATGGTGCTTGGCTGCAAGCGCAGCCGAACGTCGGGCCTGTCGGTCACGACGACCTCCGACTTCGTCCGGGATACCTCCGGATTGGTCACCGTGAGAGTGTAGAACAGGACATCGCCGGGTTCGACGCGGTCCTTGGACGCGGTCTTCGTCAAACCGATGGCGACGGGTGGCCGATCGACTGGTACGTCAACCCGAAGCGCCTCAAAACCGTTTATTGTGAAGGGGGCGCCAAACGAACCTGAAGTGATTTCTACCGGAGTTCCATCGGCCCGGCGCAGGCCGGTCAATTGCGCGGCGGTCGCCTGAGATGGCGCCGCGAACGGAGCCGGCGGCGTCACGACGAGGCGATAGGTGCCGGGAGCGACCAACGGGAAGCGAAACTCGCCTGGCGGCATATCGTAAGTGTGGCCGGCGCCATCCCTGACTGAAGTGCCGGCCGTTACCGTCGAGGGCCACGCGGTGGCGCCGTCGGGCGCGAAGACCGCGGCCGGGGCGCCGCTGTTGGCGTCGACGAGAGAAACGGTGGCTCCGTCGACCGGGCTGCCGTCTTCGCTGTCGAAGACCACTCCGAAAGGATCGGTCAAGACGGCGAGCTTCGCCGTCGCCACAGGCTGCGCGGAGCTCGACAGGACCGAGATCGCGATAGTCTGCTGGGCGCCGACGCTCAGTCGGCAATCTCCGCGCACCGGGGGCGAGGGCAGTGCGGAGGCGGGGAGGGCGCCGATAAAGACCCCGGTGTCCAACCCGGTTTCATCGATTTGGATCGTCTCCTCATCGCCGCCGCTTGTGGTGAGTGTTGCCGTCAACACGTCGATCGCCTGGGGATCGCGATTTCCGTCGTGATCCGCTACCCGAAAGTAGAACGTCTCCCCGATGTGCAGCGAGGTCGCGGCGACCGCGCTGACCGTCATGATCGCAGGGGCGCCGGTCGTTCCGGTCGAGCTGGCCTGGGCGCCGCATCCCGGCGGCGCGAACGTCAGCGATTGCCCGCCGGTCGGCGTGCTGACGAACGTGTCGATCGTCACCGGTTTTTGCAGAACCGAGAATGTGAACGTGTTCGAATCGGCGGTGAACGTTTTTCCGCCGCCGTCCCACGTCGCATGCGCGGTGTTGACCACGGTTTGCGCCGCGCTCGGCGCGGGCAGCAGAGCCCACAATCCAATCACGAGCGTGATCAGATTCAGTGCTAAATATGGCTTCGTAGGCATTGTAAATAATGCCAAATGACGAAATGGCGGGGATGCTCCGTGGCTTCCCCGCCCTCCGTCAGTTAATTGTCGCGCGGAACCGGACCGTCTCGGTCGAGCCCGCCGCCAGATTGTTGAGGCTACCGGTTACGGTCGTCGTGCCGGCGTTATAAATGCCGCCGGCCGTGCCATCCGTATTGCACGTATAGCTGGGCGCAGTGCCGGTCGCGGTGCCGTTGACGAAGATGCCATAGGCCGAAGCATAGGCAATCGTGTTCGGAAGCGTGTCCGATACCGCGACGTTGGTAGCCGTTGCCGCACCGGCTGCATTGGCCACGACGATGCAGTACTCGAGCGTCGCACCGGGAATGGCTTTCGCGCTCGAAGTGGCGCCATTCACAGGATCGCTGATGACGCTGCTGATCTTGGTTACGGTCAGCACCGGCGCCAAGACCGTGTAGTCGCCCTTGACCGAGAACTTGCCGTCGTTGGCGGCATCGGTTGCACCCGCCGTGTCGGCCAGCACATTGTCGACTCCGGCCGTGTTGGCACCGGACGTCGCGGTCAGGACGACACCCTGGCTACCTGCGCTTCCGCCAGCGGCCGCCTGGGCCGTCAGCACGATCCCGGCGACCTGGCCGTTGGTCTGCGAATTCGGGATGTCGGACACGACGAGGATGTTCTTGGTCGTGTCGGGCGCGACTTCATCGAGGTAGGTGATTACCGCATCGCCGGCATCGACGACGCCGTTCGCGTTGTTATCCTGATAGATGACGACGTTCGAGGTATCGAACACGTCGGTGCCGCCATGCTGAGCGGTTCCACCCGATTGCTGCGCCACGCTGAGGATGAAGTCGAGCGTGTCGTTCGAGGTGTTGGTCAGCGTGTAGGCGGTAACCTGAGCGGTGGCTCCGGGCGCGACGGTCGTCGTCGAGGCAGCCGTTGTCATCGTCAGGTTGATCTTGCGGTCGACCGTGACCGAGTTCGACGCCGATTGCGCCGTCTGCGAGATACCGCCGACCTTGTAGTTGACGCTCACGGTGTTGGTGATGGTGGTGCCCGCCTGCGTACCGGCGGCGTAGGCCGGTGTGGCGGCGAGGCCCAACGGGCAGAGCGCCACTGCGGCGAGCAATTTGAACTTGTTATCCATGGTAAGGTCCCCCGGATTCGAGCTTTACGATCCGATTTTTTAGCGTACGGTGGCGTGATATGAGACGGACCCGCTGGCACCCGGCGCAATCACCGGGATCGACCAGCGGACATGAGTGACGTCGGTGTCTTGCGCGGGGCGGGTGCCGCCCTTGCCATCGGCCACGGTGAGCGCCTTGAGCGCGCCCCAGGTCTTGCCTCCGTCCACCGAGATAAGCGGGCCGTCACCCGCTTCGGCGATATACGCCACGCCGGCGGGCAAAGGATTGGTGACCACGAAGCTGTCGACCGGCGCCCCGCCGTTGTTGCGGTACTGCGTCGTGAAAACCAGCTTGTCCCCCGGCACGACCTTCTGGGGCGCGGTCAGGAAGTGAGTTTCCTTACCGTTTTCAACTACTACCTTGTCGATCTTGACATCACTTGTGAGGCTGACGGAGCCGGCTCCGGCGAACGCCGGGGCGGACGTCATGGCGATGGCACTGGCTGCAAGCGCGACGAAAAAGCGATTCATAACATTTGTCCCTCCGCACGAGTCGGCTCGAACCGAGCCCGCACAATTCAATTTATCTTGACCTTGAAAGTGACGGACTTGTTCGCGGAACCTCCCGCGACATTGCCCAATGAGACGTCGATTCCCGAAGAGCTGGCTGTGCCGCCGTCCGCGTCCGCGGCGTCGCTCAGGGCCGCCCCGTCGAGCGCGAGCGTGTCCGCCTGATATGTCGTGCCGGTCGGAATCACGTCGGTGACGTGAACCCCGTTGGCCGTCCCCGACCCGTTGAAGCTCGCCACGATCTTGTAGGTCACCACAGCTCCCGGAACCGGCGAGGTGCCGCCGAATGGATCCGAGATTGTCGCCGACTTCGCCAGCGAAATGGCCGCCAGGCTGGCCACGAGCGAATCCAGGCCGGAGGCCGCGCCCTTCGACATTCCGACGACGGCGTCGACGCCGCCGACGCCCTTCCCGGCGAACACGGTGCCGGCCGTCCCGGAACCGATCGCCGAAGTAGCAGTCAGCTTGACCTGGCTCGTCTGGGCGTCGGTCGCGCCGGCCGGCAAAGCCACGACCACAAGTATCTTGAGCGACCCGTCGGGCGCGATCGCCGGCGTCGCGCCGCCGGCGGAAATCGTCTGGTCGATGCCGGAATCGTATTGTCCGTTGCTGTTGGTATCGACCGCGATGGTCTGGACCGTTCCGGCAAAGGCATTGCCCGGAACGTTCGGATCGGCGGTCAGCTTGAAGCTGTCGCTGCCGTTACCCGAGTTGGTGACCGAATAAGACAGGGTCGCGGTCGACGTCGCCGTCACCGGCGAGCCGTTCAAGCCCGCCACGGCGACGTCGATCAGCTGATTCACGGTTACCGAAACAGTGTTGGACTGCACCGTCGTGGAGCCGGCGCCCGATGAATAGGTGGCGCTGGCGGTGTTCTGAATAAGCGTGCCCGCGCTCACGCCCGAGGCGTAAACGGGCGAAGAAACGACTGCCGCCGACCCGGCGGCGACGCTGACCAATACGGAGCGAGATATCTTCATAGCTCGCAACGTGTAAAACGAAGGTAATAAACGAACCGTTTAGAACCGCGTAGAAACCCGTAGTGGGCGTCACCTGACCCGCGGGGGCTGGACCGACCGAGCTAGGGCCTCGTCACCGCGATCGTCCAGGGGTGGGCGTGTGTCGCAAGACGTATAGATGCCGGGCAGCGAACGCTTCCCTGCCTCGAGCAAGGGGCGCTCTTCATCAGCGCCCCGGAGCAACCATGTTTCTCAGGCTGATTGCAGGTGCGACTCGGTCGCGCGCGCCCGGATCGCTCCCAACGGACCAGTGCGCATTCTCAAGTGGCATTTGGTAATCCGTTTTTATGGAATCGGGATGTTATCCGAATTCAGAAATTTAGCGTGATCGACACATTGCCCGGGTCGATGTGCAACTCTTCAGAAATCCGAGCTTTACAATCGGCAAGAATTGCCTCCAAAACACTGTGGCTGCCATCGGCGACACTGGATTCCAAAGTTTTCTCCGAGCGGTCGTTTTCGAATCCGGTTAAGAGGTAGCGCTCTGTTACCCCAAATACATCCGCGACGGCTTTCACAGTTCGGGAACGAGGCACCACGCGACGGCACTCCCAGCTCCAAACGCTCACTTTGCTTACGTTTGTCAATGTCGCCAAGCGAGCCTGCGAAAGATTGTGCTGTTGGCGCAGACGCTTTATTCTCGTTCCGAAATTATCCGCTTCCATTGGCATCATGTATCATCCGCAGGCCGCATCTGGCTAGACCCGCGCTCGCGGAGTTATAGCGCGATAAGCGCCGACGATGCTTCGTTGCGCCTTTCGTCGTTGCGGTTGTTGAGGGGATGCCCGTCGACGATCAGTCCATTTTCGAACGCGACGCCGGATCACCTTGCACAACCGGGGTATGTGGCCAGAAAAAGGGATAGCGAGATCAAGCGCCACTCCTAACTCACCCAAGGTGACTAGGGAGCCTTAGCAATCCGCGCGATCTCGGAGAGCGACGCGGGTCTCGGAACTGCTGCAATTTGCAGTCCTGGCAGGCATCCGGCAAGAGGTAGGGTTCACCTAACGAAATATAGTATGGGAAGAAGCCGTTGGTTAGTAGCGCAGAGTAACTTTTGCCGCCGTATGGGTGTGTGAAAGTTCTTTTTCGGAAGGCAGGCTTAACTCATCAATCATAGGTTGGTCCGCGAGCGCTCGGCGCGCACTAGTGCTCAGATGCTCTAAATCGATGCTCTTGCGATCCCTCTTATCAGACATGCTCTAAGAATAGGCTCGACATCGAAGCAGTACATATTAGAATGTCCTTTGTTTAGATGCGTCGGGCCGCTCTAGACGGAGTATCCCCATGGATGAACGTGCGAGCGAGAAAGCGGTCGCTGATCGACAGATCATCGCCACCGCGAGATTTAAGGCACTCGGGCTGAATCTGAGTAACTTCCCTACGGATGGCGGCATGATTGGGGTCGACCGGCAAGCTCTGCCGCGGATCGGTCCAGCCATCGAGATCGAATCGCCGTCCCTCGGAGCCATCTCCGGAAAGCTGGTTTGGCATAACGGTGGCCACCGCGGAAGCCGCCTCCACGCGCTCTTGCATGACGCGGTCGTGAAACAAATTGCCCTTATGTCGCCGTTCACCGTTGATCGCCACGCCAACTTCAGCGGAGGTCAAAAATGAATGTGACCCGTGAGTTTGTCGCTTCGGCGCTACGAGGGTATCCTCCGTACATGCCGAAGAGCGTCTGCTCCTTAGAGGAGAGCGAAAGGGGGAAAATTCGCGAGAACATTGAGCTATTCACCGAGCATGGAGACGTTCGGCGACTTCACGACATTCACAAAGACATACTCACGATTGCCATGCGGCATTACAGGGGTCGCACGACGCTGGTGGCCAGAGCTCTGGGGATCGGACGTTCCACGCTCTATCGAAACCTCGCTGACTTTCAGATCCAGTGGAATGAGACCTCGGATCAGGTCAACGCAGATCGCGACGAATAACTTGGATTCATACCCAGGCCGGTTCATCGTGACCTTTTGTAGCTGCCTAGGAGCGTCCGCTTCTGTAATGGGCAATGAGTCAAGCTGCCCCGGTTAGGTCCTGCCGCTGGTTACTTGCTTCTGTCCGTGGTCAGCCTTGAGCTGCAACATCATACGATCAGAGGAAGCGGTGAGCCTAGCTTGCGTGCGAGCGCCACTCGCGCCTTCTTCCCGCCGCGCCGCTTCGCCACTCCCATTGCCCAGCTCTTGAGGGGCGACATGCGCACGGTCCGGGTGAGCATCACGCTGGCCGCCTCATAGAGCGCGGTCCGCACCATCCGGTCGCCCACCTTGCTGATCGAGCCGGTGACGTCGAGCTCGCCGGACTGGTACTTCCTCGGTGTCAGGTCGAAGTGCGGACCGACGTCGCGCGAGCGCCCAAAGCGATTGGGATCGTCGATGCCGCTCTTGAAGGTGATGGCGACGATCGCGCCGACGCCGAGGACGCTCATCAGCTGCCGGCAGACGGGATCCGCGCGCACGAGAACCAGTAGCGTTCGGTGCAGGCGTGCAAACTCGGCCTGCAGTGCAGCTCGGGCTGCCAGCATCGAGTCGAGTACCGTCGCGAGCATGGCCTGGCCTTCAACGAGCTCACGGATCCGTGCCTCGAAACGGCCGCGGCTGATCGGA
>Ga0207705_10004853_pt1 | contig 10103 bp, 4 predicted proteins | sample KBSC13metaG_FD_184314 | JGI IMG/M metagenome (GOLD analysis project Ga0207705, IMG submission 184314) | Corn rhizosphere microbial communities from Kellogg Biological Station, Michigan, USA - KBS C1-3 metaG (SPAdes) (version 2) | ecosystem: Host-associated > Plants > Roots > Rhizosphere > Soil ...
ATAGTTGAGGACAATGAAGATTTACGTTTTTATCTTAAAGAAAATTTGAGAGGTCAATATCATGTTGAAGAAGCCGTGGATGGAAAAGAAGGCTGGGAGAAGATCAAATCAATGAATCCTGATCTTATTGTTAGTGACATAATGATGCCATTAATGGACGGAATTGAACTGGCAAAAAAAATTAAGAATGAAACGATTTCTGCGCACATTCCGGTGATTCTATTAACGGCAATGGGCAGCGAAGAAAAACAGATCGAAGGTTTCCAGGCGGGAGTAAACGATTACATTACTAAGCCATTCACTTTTGAAATTCTTGCTTCAAGAATTAAAAATCTTTTAGCTCAACAAAAGTTGTTGCAGAAAAGATTTCAAAAGCAAATTGAAGTGAACCCAGGCGAAGTAACGGTAACACCTGTAGACGAAAAGTTTTTGAAACAGGCATTGGAAGTTGTTGAGAAATTTATGGAGAACACTGATTTTTCCGTGGAAGATTTTAGTCGCGAAATGTGTATGAGTCGAAAGGCCCTGTACAATAAAATTCTTTCACTAACCGGAAGAGCGCCTTTGGAGTTTATTCGTTCTATACGAATAAAAAGAGCCGCACAGCTTTTGGAAAAAAGTGGAATGCGTGTTTCAGAAATTGCATACGAAGTGGGATTTAATAATCCGAAGAACTTCACTAAATATTTTAAGGAAGAATTTAATGTATTGCCATCACAGTACGTTGCAGATAAAAAAAGTTCTGAGCTATAATTTTGCATCCGGTAATGAATTAATCATCCTTCGATAAACATTTACCTACGTTACTTTGTCCAAGCATATCGCTTTCTTTCAGATCATACTCATCTTCTTTAAATAGACAAAGGCATTGCCAAAATTTCATACGGTTGTGCGCAACAATTCAACCGCTTTGTCTGACAGGCTTTGGAGGAATACTATATCTCGCAATGCTTAAAGTCAAAAATATTTGACAAGATCTCTTGAAAATAAGATTAGATGCATATTTCATACCCCATTAATACCTATTTGATACCCCTCTCTTCAATCACTTAACAATAGTTTTACACCATTAATTAAAAGAAAGATTGCTGTATATGAGATTACAACTATTATTGTTTAGCTTTCTGAATTTTTGCGTTTTAAATGCCTTATTGGCAGGGCCGCCATCTTACATCCAAACGAAAGATGGCGTTATCATCTATACCGATCCTTTGTTTACTGGTACCTCCAATGCTGTAAAACTTGAGGTGATCGCAGATAATATTATAAGGGTAGTTGCTGCGCCGGAAAAACAAATTGTTCCCAAACAAAGTTTGATTACTGTTTATAGTAAAAGAAATGATCTCAAATGGGATGTAATTCCTTCAAAAGATAGTCTCACTTTAAGAACAAAAGCACTTACAGCCATTGTCAATCTTAAATCAGGTTTTGTTTGTTTTTTAGATGCCCACGGCAAAAAAATATTATCTGAAAAACCAATTCGCGGCCGCAGTTTTCAACCCGCAGTATTTGATGGCAAACGTTATTACAATGTTACCCAAACTTTTCAGTCAACTTGTGATGATGCATGGTATGGTCTCGGCCAGCATCAGGATGGCATTATCAATTACAGGGGGCAACAGGTTAGCTTTTTCCAGAACAACACTGAAGTGGCAATACCTTTTCTTGTCTCAGGTAAAAACTATGGTATCCTGTGGGACAATTATTCGTTGACAAAAGTGGGTGATGTCAGGCCACTTCATCCACTTTCTTCGCTTAAGCTTTTCTCTAAAAAGGGAGAAGCCGGATGGTTAACCGCTTCTTATTCTAATAATAAATCAAAACCCGGGGATGTTTTCGTTGAAAGAGCAGAAGCGAAGATTGATATGAAATACCTGGGTGATTCAAAAATAAAATTGCCCAAAGATTTTAATCCGGCAAAAGGAATTGTGACCTGGGAAGGAAGCATTGCAAGTGAATTATCGGGCCTTCATCAATTGCGGTTTACGCTTGGAGGCAGCCTTAAGGTTTGGCTGAACGATCAATTGGTTTTAGATCGTTGGCGCAAAGCATGGAATCCTGCGCCGGCACTGCTTCCTGTTGATTTGAAAAGCGGCGAAAGAGTTCCGATAAAAATTGAATGGACACCGGAGGGAGGTGAATCTTATCTATCAGTAAAATGGCAGGAACCACTTTCGCACGAACAACAAAATTGTTTCAGTTTCTCATCTGAAGCAGGACAGCAGGTTGATTATTATTTTATCTATGGTAACAACATGGATGACGTAATTAGTGGCTACAGAAATCTAACAGGTAAAGCACCAATCGTTCCGAAATGGGCATTGGGTTTTTGGCAAAGTCGTGAGAGATATAAAACGGAAGATGAAATACTTTCAACCGTTGAGGAATTTCGCAAGAGAAAAATTCCAATCGACAATATTGTTTTGGATTGGAATTATTGGAGAGAAGCAGAATGGGGTAGCCAGGATTTTGATGAAAAACGCTTTCCTTCTCCCGACAGCATGATTGAGGTGTTGCACAAAAAATACAACACACATTTAATGATATCTGTGTGGCCAAAGTTTTATGAAGGCATTTCAACTTACAATGAATTCGATAAGAACGGATGGTTATACAAAAGAAATATAGCTGACAGCCAAAGAGACTGGATCGGCAAAGGTTATGTCTCCACTTTTTATGATGCCTTTAATAAAGATGCACGAAAAGGTTTCTGGGATTTGATCAGCAAAAAAATTTACAGCAAGGGAATTGATGCATGGTGGATGGATGCAAGTGAGCCCGATATTCTTTCCAACGTTGATCCTCACAAAAGAAAATTGGAAATGACTCCTACTGCATTGGGAAGCGCCGCAGCATATTTGAATGCCTATCCATTGGAGAACGCAAAAGGTATTTATGAAGGACAACGATCAACTGATCCTAATAAAAGAGTTTTTCTTTTAACCCGTTCAGGCTTCGCGGGATCACAACGTTATGCCGCTGCTATTTGGAGTGGTGATATTGGTTCTACGTGGGATGATATGAAAAATCAAATTGCTGCAGGTGTCAATTTCTCAATGTCAGGACTTCCTTATTGGACAATGGATATCGGGGGGTTTGTTGTTCCTGAAAAATTTGAAAATCCTAATGCAGAAAATTTGGAAGAATGGCGGGAGCTAACAACACGTTGGTCACAGTTTGGTGCATTTGTTCCTTTGTTTCGCGTGCATGGACAATATCCATTCAGGGAAATTTTCAACATAGCTCCTGAAGGCCATCCTGCCTATCAGAGTTTTCTTTATTACGACAAACTGCGTTACCGTTTGCTTCCTTATATCTATTCATTAGCTGGCGCTGCTTATCATGATAATTACACCATCATGCGTGGGCTGGCGATGGATTTTGAAACGGACACCGCTGTTTTAAATATTGGTGATCAATACATGTTCGGTCCTTCATTGTTGATCAATCCTATTTATGCATACAAACAACGCAGTCGCGAATTGTATCTACCAAAATGTGCAGGATGGTACGATCTCTATTCAGGAAAATTTTATGCAGGCGGACAAAAAATAAATGCTGATGCTCCTTATGAAAGGATGCCTGTGTTTGTGAAGGCTGGCTCTATCATTCCTTTCGGACCATCGCTTCAATACACTTCAGAAAAACGTGCAGATACAATTACGCTGAATGTTTACACCGGTGCAGATGCCTCTTTCAATTTGTATGAAGATGAAGGAACGAATTACAATTATGAGAAAGGTAAATACACAAATATTCTGCTTGATTATAACGAACAAACCGGGATGTTAACTATCGGTAAAAGAAAAGGTGAGTTTGATGGTATGTTGAAAGAAAGAGTTTTTAAAATTACCTGGATAGATAAAAATAAAAATATTGGATTTGATATGGAAAGAAAACCCGATGCTGTAGTAAAATATAACGGAGAAAAAATTCTTATAAAACACAAATGAAATATACAAACTATGTATTCATATTTAATCACCACTAATTGTTTGCAATGAAAAAAAACAAAATTATGAAGAAGGCATCTAAACTGCTGTGGATGCTTCTGTATTTCCTGTTTATGGGTATGCAAAGCTTTTCGCAAACCAGCGTGCGAAAAATCACGGGAAAAATTATTAATAAAACTAACGGAGAACCCATATCCGGGGCAAGTATTTCTGTAAAAAATGCTGCCAATGCAACGCTTTCCGACGCTGCCGGTAATTTTGCCATTGATGCAAAAGCCGGCGAAACTATCTTCATAAGTTTTGTAGGCTTTACTCCACAAAGTATTGACGTAAACAACTCTACCGGGAATCTGCGAATTCAACTTACTGAAGAGTATAATAAATTGAACGACGTAGTTTTAATTGGCTATGGTGTTCAACAGAAAAAACTTGTGACTGGCGCCACCGCCCAGGTAAAAGGTAAAGACCTTGCAAAATTAAATACAACAAATGCATTACAGGCGTTGCAGGGGCAAGCGGCTGGTGTTAATATTACCTCTACCTCCGGGCAACCCGGTGGTGGTTTTAAAGTAAATATTCGCGGTGCCGGAACTATTGGAAATGCAAGTCCGCTTTATGTTGTGGATGGTGTTATCACCAACGATATTACCTATTTAAACAATTCAGATATTGCCTCAGTTGATATTTTGAAAGATGCTGCATCGTGTGCTATTTATGGTATCAACGGGGCGAACGGTGTTGTTTTGATTACTACCCGGAGCGGAAAATGGGGTAAGAAAAATGGAGAGATTTCATTTGACGCTTATTACGGTATTCAAAACATTGGCCGTAAACTGCCTTTACTGAATGCCGAACAATATGCTACCATGCAAAATGAAGCGGCCATCAATAGCGGTAAATCACTTCTTTTCACGCAGGCACAAATTGACGCGTTGGCCAAGGGCAGCCAAGATTTGCCGGCTCATGGAACCGACTGGTTAAACCAAATGTTTTCTTCCGATGTGCCGATTCAGAATTATAATTTGGCTGCTAATGGCGGAACTGATGTTTCATCTTACTCGTTAGGCATGTCTTATACGGAACAAGGTGGAATCATTGGTGGATCTGATCTTTCAGATTATAAACGTTACAATTTCCGCACTAATTCCGAACGCAAATTATACGATGGCGCATTGAAAGTAGGTGAGCATGTTACTTTTTCTTTTATTGACCAAAAAGGCGTTGCTGATGGTGGACTATATTCCGGTAATGTTTTGGCGGGCGCCATAGGTACAAGCCCCTTATTAGCCATGTACGATGCAAAAGGCAATTATCTGAGCAGTCTTAATTCTACTGTATATAATGGTGGCGTTTGGAACAACACTGAAGCGAATCCTTATGCGTTGATGCAATACAACAATCAAAGTGATGGGAAGACACAAAAATTGATAGGTGATGTGTATGCAGAGCTTCAGCCGATCAAAAATCTAAGGATAAGATCAACTTTCGGCATGAATTACTCTTCGTCGGCTAACCATAGCTATAGACCCACCTATGAGAAGTTATCGGTGTATGCTTACAACCTTTATGAAAGCATTGGACAGGGGGGGTCCCAGGGATATGCCTGGAACTTTGATAACACAATTAACTATGTGTTCAACATTAAAGAACACCGGTTTGATGTTTTAGCCGGTAGTGCAGTTCGAAAATATCAAGGGACATGGTTTAGCGGAAATAATACAGGAGCTACCTTATTCGGTTCTTTTGATCGCGGTTACCTGAGCAATTCCACGGTAACATCCATTTCGATGAGTTCTGATACTTCCGCAGCCAACAGGCAAACCGTAACTAATGGAATGTCATTATCAGGAAATGCTAATGCGGTGTATGCACAATCTTCTTTCTTCGGTCGTATAAATTACAGTTTTAGAGAAAAGTATTTAGCATCTGCCATTTTCCGTGCCGATGGTTCCACCATGTTTGCTCCGGGTCATCAATGGGGATATTTTCCATCGCTTTCCGCAGGTTGGGTAGTTAGCAGTGAGGATTTCATGGCATCAACTAAAAACTGGTTAAACTTTCTGAAAGTAAGGGCAAGTTGGGGTTCTAACGGTAACGATGGTATCTCCGCCTTTAATTACCTTTCTTTAATTTCCTTATCAAATGCCCGATACAATTTTGGTAATGATAATACTACCTTAACCCAGGGCTCTTATCCTTCAACAATTGGCGTGGAAAATACTAAATGGGAAAGTTCCCGTCAAACGAATATTGGTATTGACGCAAGGTTCTTAAATAATAAATTAGATATGAGCCTTGATTTGTATAACAAAACAACAAAAGACTGGTTGATTGCTGCGCCTTTGTTGGCAACTGCCGGTGTAAGTAGAAACCCATATATCAATGGTGGCGATGTTACCAATAAAGGAATAGAACTTCAATTATCTTATAACGGAAATATCGGGAGAGATTTTACCTACAATGTTTCCGGTTCTTATGCCTATAATAAAAATGTAGTGAATAATATTCCAACTGCTGATGGAATTATTCACGGTGGTACAAACAGTTTATTTGTGAACGGTCCTGAATTTTTCCGTGCTGCAGCGGGAAACCCTATTGGTTATTTCTGGGGTTACAAGTCTGCCGGAATTTTCCAGAATGAAGCAGATGTTCAAGCATGGAATGGTAAAAAAGGAGCACTTCAACCGGATGCACAACCGGGTGATATGAAACTGGTGGATTTAAATGGCGATGGTGTAATTAACGCCGACGATAAAACAAATATCGGCGATCCGAATCCACACCATGTTTTCGGTTTGAGATTTTCTGGTAATTACAAAAACTTTGATCTTTCCATTACAACCAATGGCGTAGCTGGTAATAAAATTGTTCAGTCTTATCGTAGCCCTGGTCAATGGGCTAACTGGACAACGGATGTCCTTAGCCGTTGGCACGGTGAGGGAACTTCGAATATAATGCCCCGCATCACTCAAAACAGTTCCAACTGGGTAGAATTTTCAGACCTCTACATTCATGATGGAAGCTATTTAAGGGTTTCAAATATTACACTCGGATATGATCTGGCAAAACTTGTGAGATGGAAATATCTAAGCCAGTTCCGCCTGTATGTAGCCGCTCAAAACCTTATTACGTTTACAAAATATAGCGGTATGGATCCCGAAGTTGGCGCTTCATCTTATGATGCCAGCGGCGCTTATTATTTTGGACAAGGCGTTGATAATGGATTTTATCCACGCCCCAGGGTTTATATGGTGGGTGTAAATATTATTTTCTAATTGAGAAAAAAAATAATCATGAAAAAATATAGAATTATCATTGTTGCAGTTGTTGCAATAATAACATTTAATTCGTGCAAAAAATTTCTTACTACCGAATTAACTGATGCGGTACAGACTAATGTTACCTATTATAAAACACCTTCTGATGCATATACGGCCTTAGCAGGATGTTACAATGGACTTGATCAAATTTATAACAGCGATGCAATCCCTGCTGAATTGGAAGTTTTTTCTGACAATAGTTTCGGAGGCACAGGAGCTTTTGACGGCTATGGCTGGGAAATGATCGATGAATTTGCCAAGGCAGTTTCACCTTCGGATGTTTCCTTTCATAGTTCAGGATGGAAAGCGTATTACCAGGCCATTTACCGTTGTAATGTGTTGCTGCAAAATATTGATAAAGTTGAATGGGGCGACAGCAGTGCATTGAGAAGAAAATATACTGCCGAAGCTAAATTCATTCGTGCTTACTGTTATTTAGACATGGTTCGCCTGTGGGAAATGGTTCCTTTGGTAATAACACCTTCTAGTGACAATGTACAACAAACCGATCCGGAGGAAACCTTTACACAAATCATGAATGATTTACGCTATGCCAGCGATAGTCTCCCTTCAGATAGTTATACAAGTGTGCCAAGTGGAAGAGTAACCAAATGGGCTGCTGAATCTTTATTAGCACGTGCTTATCTGTTCTATTCCGGTTATTATGGAAAATCTAACCTTGGTAGCGAAACAGCAGCTACTGCTTTGGCTGCTGTAGAGGATGTGATAGCCCATAGCGGACATGCATTGGTGAGCGATTTCAATACTTTGTGGCCCGCAGCCTCAACAGCTAAAAATGTTGCTTATGCAGGTGAACAAAATCCCGAGGTAGTCTTTGCAATTAAATATTCTTCAACAGACAATTGGTCCGGAGATGCTACTGGTAATAGGTGGATGGTAATGGAAGGAATACGTTCACAAAGCATTTATCCTTACCAGGCCGGATGGGGCGGATGTACCGTTGATCCTAAACTTTGGAATTCTTTTGCTTCAACTGATACCCGTCGTTTTGCTACCATCCTTTCTGTAGCTGACGAAAACCTTGCTTACAATAAATCCAGTGATTGTCGTGAATACACCGGATATTTTCTGAAAAAATACGCGATGCTTTGTGACCAGAGCGGAACTTCCATTGTTTCCAATTTTCAGACTGGTCAGTACCAGGACTTTTTCGCCATTCGCTATTCAGATGTATTGCTGATGGCAGCAGAATTGGGAAGTCCTAATGCGGTTAGTTATTATAATCAGGTTCATCAGAGGGCAGATACTTCAGCTGCTCCTGCTACTTCTGTATCCAAAGCGGATATTTTAGCAGAACGCAGGCTGGAATTTGCAGGTGAAGGCCTTCGTTATTGGGATTTATTGCGCCAGGGTGTTGATGTAGCAGCTGCTACGATTGCGGAAAATACAACTGTTACAAATTTTAGCGATGGCACTTCAAACCCACCCACTGCTTCGCAACTGCAGGCAAATATTACTGCTACCCGTGGGTTCCAGCAAATCCCTGGCGATCAGATTACTTTATCATCTGGTGTATTAAAGCAAAATGCCGGTTGGTAATAAACATTTAATACTTAAAAATATAAAGACATGAAACTTAAATTGATAATTTTAATAGCCTTTTCGGGATCAACGTTGCTGTTTTCTTCTTGCAGGCCCAAGAAATACGAGTTGGGTATCTTAGCAGACAAAAGTGATTTGCAGTTCACAATTGCACCGTCATCGACAAATCCCAATAATATTGTTTTAACAAGTCTGACACCTAACGTTACTCCAATGTGGGTTACTCCTTATGGACAATCCATACGAATAAAAGACACCATCAATGTCCCTTTCCCGGGTACTTACAAATTTGTTTATGGTGTAGAAAGTGCAGGTGGTTTTGTTCAGGCTGATACAACTATCATAACTATAAGTTCGCTCGACCAAAATGCTGTTAGTACACCCATGTGGGTTGCTCTCGCTGGCGGGTATGGACAATCGAAAACATGGGTAATGGATTTGGACGCTAATGGTAAAAGTAAATATTTCGCCGGACCATTTTATTTTGGTGGTACGGGCTGGGAATGGGATCCGGCATTTAGTGATATCGGTTGGGCCGGGGTTTCACCGGGCAATTATGGTACCATGACTTTTGATTTGATCGGTGATGCACATTTTAGCTCGAATAATTTAATGTTCCCTGACTTGTCTGGAACCGGTAAATTTATGTTGTACCCGGCTACAAATCAGTTGGCGACTATCGGTGCCCAGGTTATACATGACAAAGCACAAGGGAATAATGTTCTTGATTGGTATGCAAAAATGACAATCAAGACACTTGATGCCGATCACATGCAACTTATCGCTATATCAGGTCCTGGTGCGTGGTATATTTACAACTACATTTCACTGGATTATTACAATACACATTAGGGCTATTAGTTAGCGATGTGAATATTCTTACCAACATCATTTCGTCAAACAAAAACAAAAATTTGGATTTTGATGCAAACGAAAAAAAAATATCCTATGGGGGCAGCAGTGTCACAATTAAATAGACTCATTATTTAGGCCTTAAAGGTGCGCTAAAAAATGGCCATATATCTTTCTCATAGCAGCAATCGAAGGGCCTGCGGATGTTCAGCGAAAGTTGAATCATCCTGCAGGCTTCTTTAACTTATGAATAAAAATTAGGCACAATGAGGATTCTACGACAACATAAATTTTTGGCACTTCTAATCGCCGCTATTTTCTTCGCATCATGTCACAAAAAAGATGCGATCGTCGCGGAATTATCTGTCTCTTCTTCGGAAGAAGTATTTACTGCAGACGGGGTACATCAGAAGTA